>ERZ808240.75-NODE-75-length-126023-cov-13.309063_pt1 | contig 126023 bp, 98 predicted proteins | sample MGYA00521084_ERZ808240 | MGnify/ENA primary metagenome ERZ808240 (study PRJEB31516, sample SAMN03275571) | gut metagenome | biome: mammalia-associated habitat; material: feces | host: Papio cynocephalus | place: Kenya | collected 2012-08-06 ...
GAGAGAATCAAACCTCAATGAAATATATCCCTTTTATTTATATATTTCAGATATAAGAATGGTGCTGTTTTGCTTTTTAGCATAAAACAATAGTCGAAAACTTTACACCAAAAAGCAAAACAGAGCCCAAAAACATTTTTGTTTTTGGGACTTTTAAAAATGTCAAAAATATAAGATTTTTGTACAAATGTTATGAAAAGATGAAACATTTTTTGTTTCAAAAAAAGTATATTATATATGCAAATCTAAATAAACAAAGTGTGACAAAAAATCTTTGAATTAAAAGTTTTCAAAATTATTGACATTAGTAAATTTATTTTGTATACTTATCAGCGAATTAAGAACTAAAAGTGGGTGAAAAAAATGACAGTTGTTAAAGTTGGCGAAAACGAAAATATCGAAAGTGCAATTAAACGTTTCAAAAGAAAATGTCAAAAAGACGGCATAATCGGAGATATTCGTAAAAAAGAAGCATACAAAAAACCTTCTGTTGCAAAGAAAGAAAAATCTGAAGCAGCAAGAAAACGTGCAAGAAAAAGAATGTAATATATAAAAGTTCAAAGTTTACGCTTTGAGCTTTTTTTATTCGACTTTATTCTTTATTTTGTGTAAATATATGCCAAAAGTAGTGCAAATGTAACAATCTTTTTATTACAAAATTTGTCATATTTTTACTATACTATACTTGATAGGAGAAAAGTATGGATGGCAGAGATATGCTAAAGGAACTTGCCAAAAGGGCAAAAAACAGGTTGTCTGGAAAGCAAGGGAAAAGGGCTGAGAATATTAGGTACATAAATCAAAAAAATATTATAGAAACAGTGCTCATAAAAGAAGATTTGGGGTTTAGTCAAAAGGTTAGAGATATAGTTGAAAAGGATACAATTTGTCCACTTAATGAGTTGATAAATTTTTCATATTACAAAACACTTTCAAACGAGCAAAAGGAAAAATATTTTATTGACCTTGCATTAAAATTTAGGAAAGAAAAAGAAAAAATACTACAAGAAAAATGTAAACAACTTAATGCTTAATATTTGCTATAAAAAGGCTATTGTGTTAAAATAATCTCGTTATGGAAATATTACAAGGATTAAACGATGTTCAAAAACAAGCTTTGCTTGCAACCGAAGGTGCAGTGCTTGTGACAGCAGGTGCGGGAAGTGGAAAGACAAAGCTTTTGACACATAGAATTGCACACCTTATTTTTGATATGGGTGTTTCACAAAGCAGGATACTTGCCGTTACATTTACAAACAAAGCAGCAAGAGAAATGGCTGAAAGAGTCAGCAAACTTATTGGGCAAGAAACAAGTGTTTGGATTTCAACATTTCACTCAATGTGTATAAGAATGTTAAGGGAATATATTGAAACATTAAACCAAGGATTTAACAGGCATTTTTCGATATATGATGATACAGATAGTGAAAAGTTATTAAAACAAGTAATTGCAGAGTGTAACTTGCCTGTTGAAGAACAAAAGCACTATGCTGGGGTTATAAGTCATTGTCAAAATGAAAATATGAGCATATATGAATATGCGAAGAACAGGCCACTTGACGGCAAGGAGCTTATTGCAGTTTATGAGGGCTATGAAAAGGCGTTAGAAAGGAACAATGCACTTGATTTTGACCACTTATTAACAAAGGCATATGAACTATTGTCAACAAACAAAAATGTGCTAAATTATTATGCAGACAAATTTTTGTATATATTTGTTGATGAATTTCAGGATACAAACAAGGTGCAATATGACCTTGTTAAATTGCTTGCAAGTGTTCATCACAATATATTTGCAGTTGGGGATGAAGATCAATGTATTTACACATGGCGTGGGGCGAATTTTAGGAACATATTTAACTTTAAAACCGATTTTGCACCAGTAAAACTTTTTAAACTTGAACAAAATTATCGCAGTACAAAAAGCATAGTAGACAAGGCAAATATGGTTATAAAAAACAACAATGAAAGGTTTGACAAGGTGCTTTGGACAGATAATGGTGCAGGCGAGGTTGTTGAAAGTTTTGAGTATTATGACGAGCAACAAGAGGCAGAAAATGTTGTTACAAAAATAATCAAATTAAAGAGCAAGGGCTACAAATATAGTGAGATTGCAGTTCTTATGCGTATAAATGCATTAAGTTTGCCATTTGAAAAGAAATTTTTGGCTTATAACATTCCATACAAAATATATGGTGGGTTTAAGTTTTATGAACGTCAGGAAATAAAGAGTATAATTTGTTATTTGAGATTATTTTCAAATCCAGACGATGAAATTGCGTTAACAAGAATAATTAACTTCCCAAAAAGAGCGATTGGGGATGTCGCTGTTCAAAAATTGAAAGAATATGCAAGAGAGAGTAATTTATCTATGCTTGCTGGAATGATAAAGTTATACAATAACAGTTTGGACAACAGTGCACTTTTTGCAAAGATAAAGGGGTTTGTTGAAACTTATTTGCAATTAAAGGAAGATATGTCAAAGCTTCCACTTGATGAGTTTTGCAAAGAAGTGATGGAAAAATTTGCGATAAAATCTGCATTTACTGAACAAACGGAAGAAAACACATCAAAACTTATGAACATTGATGTTTTTATAAGTTCGGTAAGAGATTATGTTCGTGAAAATGGTGAAGGGGCAACTCTTGGCGAGTTCTTGGAGAGCATTACACTTGAAAGTGACCTTGATTTTATGGGAGCTGATGACACAGTTACTCTTGCAACAATTCACAGTGTAAAAGGTCTTGAATTTAAGGTTGTTATATTGGTTGGACTTGAAGAAGGAATTTGTCCACTATCAAGAAGTTTTGATTCTGACGGAGCATTGGAAGAAGAAAGAAGGTTGATGTATGTTGCAATGACAAGGGCGAGAGAACGACTTATTATGACGCACGTACAAACAAGATATTTACATGGCAAACGTTCACTTATGGAGCCAAGTAGGTACATTGAAGAAGCGGGATTACATAGTCCGGTTAAGCCAAAGGAAAACAACTTTGAAGAGTTTTATGGGGCAAGGGAGCGTTCTGGCAGTTACAGAGAATACAAACCAACTTATACACCAAAAACAATTAAAGTTGATTCGTTTACAAAAAATGTAAATGGGTATACTTCTGCAAAGAGTATATTGTCGGAAGACGAAGAAAAACCAAAGGTTGACACGTCAAAATACAAAGCAGGACAAGTTGTCAACCATCCAAAGTATGGTAAAGGTAAAATTGTTGCAATTGTTGACAATGGCGAGTGTGGCGAGATAATCTTTGATAATTTTGGAAAAAAGACTTTGATATTAAGCATTGCACCACTAGAAATTTTGGGAGAATAGTTTATGGAAGAAATGAAACAACTTGTTGAATTGCTTAACAAGTATGCATATGATTATTATGTGTTAGACAAGCCAACAATATCTGATGGCGAATATGACAAGCTTTATGACAAACTTTCAAAAATGGAAAAGGAAACTGGGGTAATATTGCCAAATTCTCCAACACAAAGAGTTGGCGATGTTGTTTTGGAGAACTTTCAAAAGGTTGAGCACAAAGTAAGGTTATATAGTCTTGACAAATGTCAATCTTTGCCCGAACTTGAATCTTGGGTTGGGTCTGTGCAACAAAAATCAAACAAACAAAAATTCACTTTGGAATATAAGTTTGACGGGCTTACAATTGTTTGTACCTACAAAGATGGGCTTTTTGTTTCGGCAGCGACTCGTGGCAATGGACAAATTGGTGAAGATGTTACAGCGCAAGTAAAAACTATAAAAAGTGTTCCACTTAAAATTGATTACAAGGGCGAGTTGATTGTGCAAGGCGAAGGTATTATAACAATATCAAACCTTAAAAAATTTAATGAAAAATACCCAAAGGAAGCGTTAAAAAATGCACGTAATGCAGTTAGTGGGGCAATAAGAAATCTTGATTCAAAACAAACTGCAAAAAGAAATCTTGACTGGATTTGTTATAATGTTTGCTATGCTCAAGACAAAACATTTAAAAATCAAGAAGATATGTTTGAATTTTTGAGGCAAAATCATTTTAAAGTTTCGCCATACAAAGTTGTTACAACTTTTGAAGAAATTGAAAAAGAAATCAACAGAGTTGACAAGGAGAAATCTTCGCTTGATATACTTATTGATGGAATGGTTCTAAAACTTGATGATGTTCCATCCAGAGATGAGTTTGGTTATACTGCAAAATTTCCAAAGTGGGCAATGGCATACAAGTTTGCTCCACAAGAACTTTCGACAATACTAAAAAATGTTGTTTGGCAAGTTGGAAGGACCGGCAAAATCACGCCAATTGCCGAAATTGAGCCGGTTATTTTGGCAGGGGCACAAGTTATGCGTGCAACACTTAACAACTACGGCGACATTGAAAGAAAAAATGTTGAGATTGGGTCAAGAGTGTTTGTTAGAAGAAGCAACGAAGTTATCCCAGAGATTATGGGGCTTGCAGAAATTTTACCAAACTCAAAAAAAATAGAAAAACCGATATATTGTCCATGTTGCCATACAAAACTTATCCAAATTGGTGCATTATTGTTTTGCCCTAACACATATGGTTGCAAAGAACAAGTTGTTGACAGGTTGGCACATTTTTCAAGCCGGGATGCAATGAACATTGAGGGGTTCAGCGAACAAACTGCCGACTTAATTTATGACAAGCTTAATGTTAGAACATTTGCTGACTTATATAGATTAAAATATGAAAATTTGGTAAATTTACCTAGTTTTAAGGATAAAAAAGCAATAAATTTGATAAATTCTATAAATAAAAGCAAAAATGTAAACTTTGAGAATTTTATTTTTGCATTGGGAATTTCTAATATCGGCAAAAAAACAGCGAAAGACTTGACGAAATATTATCCAACATTAGAGAACTTAGAGAATGCAAAAGTTGAAGATTTGTCAAATATTCACGACATTGGCGATATTGTTGCAAACAGTGTTGTTCAATATTTTAAGGACGAAAAGAATTTGCAAATTATAGATGAACTTATTAGCCATGGTGTGAATATAATTTACAACACAACAAAAGTTGGCGATTTGTTGCAAGGAAAAACTTTTGTGCTTACAGGAACATTGGAAAAGTATTCAAGAAGTGATGCCACAAAAATTATTGAAGATTTTGGCGGGCAAACATCAACTTCTGTATCAAAAAAGACAAGTTATGTTTTGGCTGGAAGTGACCCTGGAAGCAAGCTCACAAAAGCACAAATTCTCGGTATTACAATTTTAACCGAACAAGAATTTGACGAACTAATAAAAAAATAACATAAAAAATTATTCACAAAACTAGAATTATATGTTATACTATAACGAAATTATTAAAAGAGGTAAACTATTATGATGATTGAACCACCAATCGATGAATTGGCAGCCAAAATGGGCGGAAATAAATATAAACTTTGTTGCGTAATGGAAAAACGTGCCAAAGAACTTGAAAAAACAATCCCTGCAGAAATTGAAGCAAGCGACAAGAAGGCAATCAGTATGGCCGCTGATGAGATATATGAGGGGAAGGTTATTTCTTCTGACCAAGTAAATAAATAAAAAAGAACTCCGAACTTCTTTGTTTCTGCTTGGCAATTCGCTCACAGTCATTTGGGTAACCAAACTCCTGCGAGCGAATACCAAGCGAGTCTCGAATTTCGGGTTCTTTTTTTATTTATTGCCAAGTGCGAAACTCCCAATAACTTCGTTTACTGGCGAGCATCACGCACACAGTCGTTTAAGGGACTAAACTCCTGCGTGTGTGAACTCGCCGAACCTCGCTCTCGTGGCTATTTTTTATTTATTAAATCTACCTGCAACTTCTTTGTTTCTGCTCGGCAATTTGCACACAGTCACTTACATAGGTAAGCTCCTGCGTGGCTGTAAAAATCTCAACCTATATGTATTTTTTTGGGTTGAGATTCTTATATGTTATGAAAACATATTCAAGGTCGTTATCAAAATATTTGTTAGACGCTTTAATCTGTTTCCAATTTTCCATTCTGTCTAAATTTGGAGCAAATTTATTGGCATTTGTAACTTTATTAACATTTGTTATATATGCAAGTTCACAATAATCTATCAGTTCTTTGTATATTTGTTCGCCACCGATTACAAATATATCTTGAGTTTTATAATTTTTTAGTTCGCTAAAAAGTTTTGAAATTGAATTGACAACGATTGCATTATCAATTTTAATGTTCTTTTGGGTAACTATGATATTGATTCTATTGTTTAGTGGCTTGCTGTTTGGCAGTGATAAAAAAGTGTTGTAACCCATAACTACAACTTTGTTATTTGTCATTTCTTTAAAATATTTTAAATCGCTTGAAATTCTAAACAAAATTTTATCATCAATACCGATGCCATAATTTTTGTCAACACATGCAATAAGATTCATTTTTTATCCTTTGCTTAATTTTAACATAAGTTGGTAAATTCTGTAAAAGAAATATATCAAAATAATAGTTGAATAGTTATTCAATTATTAAAATACATTTTGTAAACTAAGTCCCATAATAAAATGATAATCTTGTGTAAGGTGATAAATCACTTGCAAACTTGCAGTAAAATCTTCATATTGGTTTACAATTATATTTCCACGCAATCTTTGAATTTCAATGCACAAATCTCGTATATCTTTGTGATTCGCAAAAAAACATAATACTTCTTCATGTTGTTCCCAGGTGGATTTTAACTTTTCAACTCTACTTGAGATATCTTCGGTTTGTATATTTTCAACACCTTTTGTTATTTCAATTAGTTCTTTTGACTGATTTTGTATATCGTCAAGATAGTCATTTATTGTAATTTGTTCCCATATACAAAGTCCAACAAGTAACAAGACAACGCAAATAATTGTAATAAATTTTTTCATCATTCATTATCCTTTTAGGTTTGAATTTATTGTTTTGCCTTTTTTATATTTTTCTTGAAAATACACAAGTCCATTATTGTCTAATGTAAAAATTAGTATTTTTTTAATAGAAATTCCAAGATTTTTGATATATTTTAATATTTTTTCTTCTGGGACTTTGACCTGCTTGAAATTTTCTTTAATAATTTTCCCTTCTGAAACTATTGTAACGGGCAAACTATTTTCTTCGGTTTTTATTTTCATATCTTCTTTTACGAGTGGCGAATTTTGTGCTTTTGGCAAAACGCTCATTTTTCCGTTTGTTTCCATTATTGCAAATAATACTTCGTCAAAAGAAAAATATCCTGCACCACGCAAGCTTTCGGTTATATCATCAATCGTGAGATTTAGTTTTTTGACGGCTTTATAGTCAACACCATTTTGATTTATAACAATAACGGGCTTTCCACTTATCATATCACTGAATTTTGTGGAAAACCTTGATAGTAATGTTATTGTGTAGTGAACAACAAGCAGTGTTAACAGTGGAACGATACCATGCAATATAGGAGTACTTATTTCGGTCATTGGAATTGTTGCAATATCTGCCAAAATAAGGGTTAAAACAAGTTCAAATGGTTGCATTTGTCCAAGTTGTCTTTTACCCATAAGGCGAAAAACAATTAACACCAAAAAATAAATTATTATTGAACGAATAATCAATGTAGACATACAAAAATTATTGCAAAATTGATGTTTTTTATACTTTTTTTGTTATTTTGTTCGCAATTTTTTAGTTTTTTTGATTTTTACATTAGTTTTTACCCAAACAATAACACTGCTCAAATTTATGATATTGAATATCAAACATAACAAAATAAAGAATATTCCACCAAGAGAACAAGAAATTGCAAGAGTGAAAAACAAGTTGAAAAAATTTGATAGAATACTACTTACAAAAGAAGTTATTGCAAGAGATGGAATCATAAAAAGAGTGAAATAGAAGAATTGTTTTTTGATTTTTAAATATGGGCAAACTTTCTTTTTTATCATTCGAATATTTAGTATGCTTGAAATTGTAAAGCAAATACCCATTGAATAGGTTAAGGCGTCAATGCCGACATATATAGGCAAAACCCAAATTCCAATAAGCATCAATATTCCACCAACTATATAATTTTTGAAAGATTTTATTTCAAGACCAACAGCGTTTAGTATTGATGAAGAAATATTTGTTAAGCATATTGGAATAATTACCCAAGCCGATTTTTCTAGTAATATGCCACATTGAGCATTGTCAAAAAAGAACAACCCAATTTTTTGACCAGCACCCATAAATAGTGGAACAATAAAAAATGCAGTGAACATACTAAAAATAATTGATGCAGAAACACGTTCTGTAATATATTTTTGGTCACCTTTTGCATTTGCGCTGCTTAAATCGGGAATAAGTGCATAAGAAAGTGACCCAATTATTGTCATTGGAATAAATAACAATGGCATAGTCATACCGCTTGCAATGCCGAACAAACTGACAGCTTGACTTTGTGTGTAGCCGGCGGATATAAGTCTTATTGGGATTACAAGTGATATAAGTGGTTGTATTAAACTTGATGCAATTCTAATTCCTGTAATTGGTGTGCTTGTTTTTAAAATTTCTTTATACATTTTTGATTTTTTGAATTTTCCACCACTTTTTAGATAAATAATAAGGACAAAAATGCAAGAAAATACGCAAGCGATAGACAAACTTAATGCCGCACCTATTTCTCCTGAAATGTTGGGAAAAATTCCTGAAAGCAAGATGATGCAAATAATTATTCTTACAAGTTGCTCAAAAAGTTCGGCACTGCAAGTTGCAACATATTTATTTTTTCCCCACAAATTTCCTCGAATTGTACAATATGCACTTGAAAAAATTAGAGCAGGAAGCAGTGCAATCAATATATAAATACACCTTTTATTGGCAAAAATGTGGGATAAAGGCACTTGTAATGCAAAAATTATCAAAGAAATGATGATACTTAATGTTATTGCAATAATAGTTGCACTTGTTACGCATTCGTATTCTTTTTGCTTGTCTTTTTGTGCATTAAACTTTGCGGTCATTCTTGACGCAATAAGAGGGAGTCCGCTTGCTATTATTGTCAAAAGAACCATAAAAATTGAAAAACTTATTTGATAAATTCCCAAACTTTCGGCACCAAGCTTTCTTGATAAATATATTCTAAACAAAAAACCGGCAAGTCTTGTTAGTGCACTAAAAAAAATTATAATAAAAACGGTTTTGAATAATGATTTCATAACATATTTTATTATTGGGAGATTTTTATTATGCAAATAAATGTAAAAAACAAATTGGCATATCGGCTACAATATGGCGAAACAGCACAAAGCATTTCAAATGCTTTAAATATGGATATTAGGGAACTATTTGGGGTTAATGGTAATATAAATAACTTGCAATGTGGCGATATTATTATTTTGTCAAAGTCGTATTCAAAATGCTATATTGTAAAACCCTTGGACACGAAAGAAGATATTGCAAGAAATCTTGGAATAACGGTTGAACGACTAATCAACTATACAAAATGTGATAAATTTTATATAGGTCAAAAAATAATGTTGTAATTTAGTTGATTTAGTCAACATAATTTGTTATAGTATATATGTTATGATTAAAATTGAAGAAGTAAAAACAAAAAAACAAATAAAATTATTTATAGATTTCCCAACAAAACTATACAAGGGTATAAAACAATATGTTCATCCATTAAGAATGAGCGAGTTTGAACTTTTTAACCCAAAAAAGAATGCATCATTTGAAGATTGTGAAGCAAAGTATTTTTTGTGTTACAAAGATGATGTATTGGTCGGCAGAATTGCTGGTATAATTCAAAGACTTTATAATGAAAAGGTAAATGAAAAAAGAGTTCGTTTCACTCGTTTTGATGCAATAAACGATAAAGAAGTTGCGCATGCATTGTTCAATGCGGTAGAGTCTTGGGCAAAAGAAAAAGGAATGAACATTGTCCATGGCCCAATGGGCTTTAATGATTTGGACAGGGAAGGTATGCTCATTGAAGGTTTTGATGAAGTTGCAACCTTTGAGGAGGCATATAACTTTGATTACTATAAAGACCTTATGCAAGATTGTGGATATGAAAAGGAAACTGATTGGGTGGAATACAATTTGACGGTGCCAAAAGAAATTGACCCAAGAGTTAATAGAATCGCTGACCTTGTTGAAGAAAAATATCATTTAAGACTTGCAGAAAAGAAAAATAAGAAGGCTTTTATAAAGAAATATGCTCCCGGAATTTTTAAATTGCTTGATGAAGCATATGGTCCACTTTATGGTGTTGTTCCGTATACAGACAAAGTAAGACAACAAGTTATTGACCAATTCAATTTGTTTATCAGCACCGACTTCATTAGTTTGGTTGTTGACGAAAATGATGACGTTATTTGCTTTGGTTTTGCGATTCCATCACTTAGTGAAGTTATCAACAAGTGTGAAGGAAGATTGACACCAACAAGCATTTTTAAAGTGCTCAAAGCGGTAAAACATCCAAAATATTTGGACTTGGCACTTATTGCAGTAAAACCGGGTTGGCATAGCAAAGGTGTTCCTGCAGTGATTATGCGTGAAATGGTTTCAAACTTTATCAAACATGGAATAATTAGTTGTGAAACAAATCTTAATCTTGAAAACAATGTTCAAGTTCAACAACTATGGAAGAATTTTGAACATCGTCAACATAAGAGAAGAAGATCTTGGATAAAACATATTTAGTTTAATAAAAGTGCAAATATTTTGCACTTTTTTTAATTTGACAATAATTCTTTTTGGTATTAAACTTTTCCTATGAAAAATTATTCAATTTTAATTTGCCCAAAATGTAAAAGCGAACTAGAAAAGAAAGGTAATAGTCTTGTGTGCATAAACAATCATTGCTATGATTTTGCGAAACAAGGATATGTAAATTTGCTTTTGGTAAATCAAAAAAATTCCAGAAATCCCGGTGATGATGAAACAATGATAAATGCAAGAGATTTGTTTTTGAAAGAAGGGTATTTTTTGAAACTTCGAGATGAAATACAAAAGCAAATTGTCAGCAGTGGTGTATCTATTTTGGATGCTGGTTGTGGTAGTGGATATTATAGTTTTGGTTTGGAAGAATTTGGAGATTTGTATTTAACCGATATTTCAAAAATTGCTGTAAAAAAAGCTTCAACAAACAAAGGTGCAGTGGCATTTGTTTCATCAATATTTGAACTGCCAATCAAAGACAATTCAATTGATTATGTATTGAATATTTTTGCACCAAAACCACAAAATGAGTTTTTAAGAGTGCTTAAAAATGGCGGGAAAATAATAGAGGTTGTTCCAGGAAAAAATCATTTAAAAGAATTAAAAAGTGTTCTTTTTAAAGAAAATTTGCGAAAAAATCAAGAAAAATTCGCATATAATGAGTTAATTTTGGCACAAACTTACAAATTGACATACAAAGCAACTTTAAAAAATAATAGTGATATTATGCATTTGGCACAAATGACACCATATTGGTACAAGGGTGCAGAAAAGATTGAAAGTACATTAAAAAATATTAACACAATGGAAATTACATTTGATTTTATTATTAACATTTGGTCAATCAAAATGTAGGATTTATGAAATGTAAAAATGAGTTAAGCGTATGTAATATTATATAAAAAAAGTGTAATATCAAATAAAAATAAATTTTATAATTTTATAAATAAATACATTTACTTATATTAAGTTTTTTGCTAAAATATTTATAATTTTTAGAAAGGATAAAATATGGATATTAGAATTGACTCAAATGAAGGAAAATTTAAGTTTAGAGTTTGTGGAATTTTGGAACACAATAACAAGTATCTTACAGTAAGAATAAATGGAAACAGATTCTATTGCTTACCGGGTGGTCATGTTGAACTTGATGAAGACACAGACATGGCAGCCAAAAGAGAAATGCAAGAAGAATTAGGCTATCCAATAAAAGTTAAAAAACTTATTGCAATCAATCAAAACTTTTTTAAAACAGAAGAAGGCAAACCATTCCACGAAATTGGTTTTTACTACATAGTTGAAGCTGAAGATGAAACAAATGTTAATCCAAATGATTACACAAGAGAAGAACTTGATAAAGGTAAAATTCAACATCTTCAATTCAAATGGTCAACATTAGAAGAATTAAAGAAAGCAGATTTTATGCCACATTTTGTCCCAACTGCAATAGAAAATAAAAATGTGCTTATAAACATAACAAGAGATTAAATTTGTTGACAATAAAAGTTTAAAGAACTATACTTATGCTATCCAATAAGTAAGTGTGGCGACTTGCTTGGAAGTGTAAAATGCACTCGTGTGGCTTGACGAAACAAGCAAAAAGTGGGTAGAATACCAATTAGGGTGGAACCGCGGTAAGTGTATTATCGTCCCTATGCAATATTTTTGCATAGGGATTTTTTATGTAAAAATATACTTAAAATAAAAAGGAGAGAATATGGAACAAAGTTTGGATAAGATTGTTAATCTTTGTAAAGTAAGGGGGTTTGTTTTCCCTGGTAGTGAAATTTATGATGGACTTGCAAACAGTTGGGATTATGGTCCACTTGGCGTTGAATTAAAAAACAACATTAAAAAAGAATGGTGGAAAAAGTTTGTTACAGAATGCAAGTATAACGTTGGGCTTGATAGTGCAATACTTATGAATCCAAGAGTTTGGAAAGCATCAGGACATTTGGGTGGTTTTTCTGACCCACTTATGGATTGCAAATCATGTAAATCAAGACATAGAGCCGATAACTTGATTGCCGACTATATTGCAAGAAAAAAATTGGATATAGATATTGCAGGTTGGGAAACTGACAATGCAAAAATGGAAAAATTTATTGCTGACAACAAAATTCCATGCCCAATTTGTGGAAAATGCGATTGGACACCAATTAGAAAGTTTAATTTAATGTTCAAAACATTTATTGGTGTTACAGAAGAAAGCACAAACACAGTATATTTAAGACCTGAAACAGCGCAAGGTATTTTTGTTAATTTTAAAAACATTTTAAGAACAACAAGAAGCAAAATGCCTATGGGTGTTGGACAAATTGGAAAATCATTTAGAAATGAAATAACCCCAGGAAATTTCATTTTTAGACAAAGAGAATTTGAACAAATGGAGCTTGAGTTTTTCTGTGAACCAGGAACAGACCTTGAATGGTTTAACTATTGGAGAAGCTACTGCAAAGATTGGCTCATCTATATGGGAATAAAAGAAGAAAATATTAGACTTAGAGACCATGAAAAAGAAGAGTTGTGTTTCTATTCAAAAGCAACAACAGATTTTGAATATAAATTCCCATTTGGATGGGGTGAACTTTGGGGAGTTGCTGATAGAACAGATTATGATTTAACTCAACATGCAAATGAATCAAAGCAAGCCCTTGATTATCTTGACCCAGTTACAAACAAAAAATATGTGCCATATGTTATTGAACCTTCACTTGGTGTTGACAGAATGTTTTTAACTGTTCTTTGTGATGCTTATAATGAAGAAGATTTATGCGATGGAGATAGTCGTGTTGTTTTAAAATTAAAACCTTTCCTTGCACCTTACAAAGTTGCAGTTTTGCCACTTTCTAAAAAATTAAGTGAAAAGGCAGATGAAGTATATGCAAATCTTATCAAAAAATTCTCTTGCACTTATGATGAAGCAGGTAGCATTGGGAAACGTTACCGTAGGCAAGATGAAATTGGAACACCAATGTGTGTAACAATTGATTTTGATACTTTGGAAGATGATTCGGTTACTGTTCGTGATAGAGATACAATGGAACAAGTTAGAATAAAAATTTCGGAATTAGAAAATTATATTCAAAATCAAATAAATAATTAAATATAAAAAATACCACAAATTGAAGTGAACCCCGTAGGGGTCACTCAAAATAAAAAAGGGCTTAGGAAGAAATTTTAGATTTCTTCCTATTTTTTAACCTTTTTGTATTATAAAATTCTATCCAATCTTCTACCAGAGCTTGATATTCTTCAATAGATTTGATATCATTGTTATACAAAGTTTCTTTTTTGAGAATTCCATGAAAACTTTCCATTGGAGAGTCGTCAATAGGGGTACCTTTCCTAGACATAGAAATTTGTATTCCATTGGATTCACAAATGGCTTTGTATTCGTAAGATGTGTATTGGAAACCTTGGTCGCTATGCAAGATAACTCCTTTCACATCTTTTCTTTTTGCAATCGCTTCGTTTAATGTGTCCATTACTAAAGGGATATTATTGAATTTTGAGATTTTGTATGCAACAACTTTACGGTCGTACAAATCTAGAATTGTAGAGAGATAAAGTCGTTTGTTGTTAAATATTAAATATGTAATGTCGGTAGTCCAAACCTTGTTTGGACTATCTACATTAAAGTTTCTTTTAATTAAATTAGGTTTTACATTAGACTCAATTTTTTTGTAGTTGTTTGGTCTAATTTTTTTAATATATTCTGGTTTAAGATTGTATTTTTGCATAATTCTAGCGATTTTTTTGTGGTTAAATATTACACCATATTTAACGAACAAACCTTCCTGTATCCTACGATAACCATAAGTTCTTTTACTTTCATCAAATATTTCTTTAATTAGAAGATAGTCGTAGTAGTCTTTATCTTCACTGTTGCGATAGCGATAATATGTTCTTTTGGCTATATCTAGCACAGAGAACATATTTTGCAATTTGTATCTATATTTATTTGCATTGATGAAAATTACTTTTTCTCTCGTTGTGCCTTTAGGAAGGCTTGGTAATTTTTTAGTATTTCATACTTTTCTTTGTAGTCTATGTCTTCTTCTTTTCGGGGGTCTACCACGATTATCTGACATATTTCTGTTTCCTAAATTAAAAATTCTAACCCAAGTTGCAATAGTTCCCTCAGAAATACAATAAGTTTTAGAAAGATAGCCATAAGATTTGCCCTCATTGATATGTTGCAAAGCAATATCTTTTTTGAATTCATTAGTATATTTATTAAATTTTTGTCCTTTACTAGCCATAAAAAAACACCTCCTATGGTAATTATACCATAAGAGGTGTCTAATTTGAAGTAACCCCTTTTTATTTTTGCGGTGCAAAAATGGGGTTCACTTCAAAATTGTGGTATTTTTTAATTATTTATTAAAATATTTTTTGTAATTTCAATAATTTTTTCCAATTCACCTTTATTTTTAAAACGATTATTAGCATTTTCAAAATAATAAAATTTGTGATATAAAGATAAAATATAAAGAATAATTCATTTTCTTTATAATAAACAACATCATTTTTTAGTCGACATTTACACCTTTTTCAAATTGCCATTTTGTGATAAAGAAAAATATAATTGCATACAAAACATAACAAACGATTGCAAGTATCAAAAGTCCAATAAGTAAATTTGATGATATTGCATTGCTGAATAACATCCCAACATCGCCCATACACAAAGCCATAAGAATGGCAAAAATCAATGTGAGAATAATTGATGAAATATAAAATGCAAATATAAAGATAAGTGATTTAATATTCTTCTTTGTGTTAAATCTTTTTCCAATTACAACACCGGCAAAAGATATTGAGATTATTGCACAAATTTGAGTAAACAATGTAATTGCTATCAAAATCACAAAAGTTGTTGCAGAAATATTAAAACCAGAAATTGATGCATCAAGCATTGCTTTTAGGTTTGTCATATTTTCTTTGCTGTAAAACATTATGAAAACGGATAACAATAGAACCAATATTGAAGATAGCACGACAATTAAGCTTGATATATATTTTGAAATTAATAATTGTTTTTTTGTTACTGGTAGGGTATGAGTTAAATAACTTTCATCGCCATAAAAATTTTTATTAAATCGCATAATGATTTGAACAAATGTGTGAACAATTATATTTCCCCAAACAGCATAGGTGAGTGATGCAAATATTATTTTTAATATATTAAAAAACGTAATATTATCAAAGATTGCAAAAATTCTGGCAATTCCACCCAAAACAATGCTCAAAATGTAGAATATAATCAAAATATTAAACATTTTCTTTAAATCGTATTTAATAAGATTTTTTTCCATAAACAAGCCCCCTAAAATATTCATCAATAGATCTATTTTCTCTTTGTCTTAACTCATCGGCATTTTCGTGTAACAAAATTTCGCCTTTGTCAATTATGATAACTTCATCAAGTATTCTTTCAATATCTGCAATCATATGTGTAGATATTAAAAGTGTTGCATCATCTTCAAAATTTTTAAGTATAGTGTCAAGAATGTAATCTCTTGTTGCAGGGTCAACACCACCAAGTGGTTCATCCAAAATATACAATTTTGCATGTCTGCTCATAACCAAAACAAGTTGGATTTTTTCTTTCATACCTTTACTCATTTTTTCCATACTTGAGTTAATGTCCAAATCTAAATCTTTAAGTAATTTTTCTGCTTTTTGTCTGTCAAAATCATCATAAAAGGTTTCAAAAATTTTAAGTGCTTCAAGAACTGTTGTATTTTTGTCAAAGTATGTTCTTTCAGGTAAGTATGAAATTTGTTTTTTACTTTCAACAGAAATAGGTTTTCCTAAAAATAAAATTTCGCCACTTGAAATTGTAAATAGGTCATCGATTAGTTTAAATATTGTCGTTTTCCCACTACCATTTTGACCAATAACGCCAATAATTTTGTTTGGTTTAATTTCCAAGTTCACATTTTTCAAAATTTGCTTATCGCCAAAGTTTTTGCATACATTTTTGAATTCTAATAGGTTAGTCATTCAAATTCTCCTTTATTAGTTTCATAATTTCTTTTTTGTCTAGTCCATATGCCGTCATTTTGTTAATATAATCATTTGTGATAGTTTTTAGTTGCAGAGATTTGCTTTCTTCAATACTTTTGTTATCGTTTGATACAAATTTACCATTGGTTCTATCTGTGTAAATCAGTCCACTATCTTCAAGATTTTTTAGTGCATTTTGAATGGTATTAGGATTAACTTGAAATTCACTGGATAACTCTCGTACTGACTTAAGTTTTTCGCCAGGTAAAATTTCTTTTGAAATAATCTTGCTTTTGAGTATTTCTTCTATTTGTATAAAAATTGGTTTGTCATTCGAAAATTTATAGCTCATTATCTCTCCACTGTGTTACTTAACTAATACAATAATACAATAGTAGATTATTTTTGTCAATCATTTTTAGTTAATGTTAAAAAAATATTGGCAGGGGAGATAAGCAAACTAAAATGACTATAATAAAAATATGCCAAATATAAAATAGTATTTGACAAATATGTAAAAATGTATTATATTATAACCCGTATGGTCGGTATGGATCTTTAGCTCAGTTGGTAGAGCAACTGACTCTTAATCATACGCTCCGCAATGAGTATAAACTATAATCGTGGGCTGTTAGCTCAGTTGGTAGAGCAACTGACTCTTAATCAGTGGGTCCGGGGTTCGAGTCCCCGACAGCCCACCACTGAAACCCTTTATTTATAAGCAAAATAGTCATTTTGCTTGCGTAAACTAAAGGGTTTTTTTTAATGTCCAAATTTCAAAAGCGTCTAATAGAATTGGTAAAAAGTGTCTAAAAAATGACTTTTCGCTATACATAAATTCATTATCTCAATTAAATTATAATTACTTAATTTTGCTCAAAAAATGGCACTGTCTAATAAATTGTCTAATAAAAAAGTGAAAATTATTGCAAAAAAGTTTACTTTTTTATAAAAATTTGAACGCATTTTATATCGAGATATAAAACTAATAAAAATTTTACAAAAAAATGCTGAGAACTCGTTAAAATTCCCAGCATTTTTTTGTTTGTATAAAAAATTTTTACATTTCCATATCAGATTGTCGTTTGCGTTTTCTTCGTTCTTCTTTTTCTTTTAACCATTCTTGATATTCTTCATCTTCTTGTTGCTGTCTTAATTGTTCTTCCAGTCTTGCGAGTTTTTCTTCTAGTTCTTCAGTTTTATCTTTTTCTTCTTGCTTTGGTTGTTCTTTAACCTTATCTTTACTATCCACAAAATTAAAAACACTTGAAATTGTATTTGCTGAATTCTGTTTTGCTGTGTAGTCAAGGTGGCTATAAATATTCGCAGTTGTGCCGAAATCAGCATGACCAAGCCATTCTTGTATTTGTTTCATAGGAACACCATTTTTAAGCATTATACTTGCACAAGAGTGCCTTAGGTCGTGAAAACGAATATGTCTTAATTGATTTCTTTTAATAATTTTTATAAAATTATGAGTTAATCTGTTTGGTAAAATTAGTCTACCAAGATTATCCACACAAACATAGTCCAAATATTTTTTGTTATAACTTTTTCCAAGCATTTGTTTGTTGGTTTCAATAAGAGCTTTTTGTTTAAGCAGTAGTTCTTCCGCCTGTGGCAAAAGCGGTAATGTTCTATTGCTGGTCTTTGTTTTCATTTTATCTGACATTTGAATATATCTCTTTCCATCAAGCCTTGTTTCAACTATTTTGTGTTTTACATAAACGAGTTTATTTTCAAAATCTATTGCTTCCCATTTTAATCCCAAAACTTCACTTCTACGAAAACCATACATAGCAGTAAGCATTATTGGTAGTTTACACTCATTGTCTTTAATGCAATCAAACAACTTTTCAATTTCTTCAATTGAGTAAAAACTTGCTTTGTAACCTTCGGTTTTTGGTCTATCAACCTTGTCTGCGACATTAAAATTTACAAAATCGTTTTTGAAAGCATATTGCAAACATTCTCTAATCAAAATGTGATAATGCAAAACAGAATTTCCTGATAACCCTCTTTCATAGAGCGTTCTATAAAAACCTTCAATATGATATGGCTTCAAGTCTTTAAGTTTAATTCGCATATTTTTGAAATAGTTTGAAATACAACTTGCTTGTTTTGTGTAAGCGTTGATAGTTATTGGTTCTACTTGTTGCTTTTTTACTTGCAGATAACTATTTAGAAAATCCACAAACAATATATCTTGAGTGATTTCTTTGTTTTGTTCAATTTGTTTTGGTAAGTCTAAATTTTTGAGTATTTTCTTCATCTCAATTTTTGCTTTTGTTTTATTGTTATTTACTCTAAGTCCAGTTGAAATCCATTTTTGTTTTGGTTTACCAAATTCATCTTTGTAACCAACCACAACATACCAAGTTCCATGCCTTTGCTGTAAACTTCCTTTACTCATTGTTAGCACCTCCGTTGTTTAAATAGTCAATAACATTTTGCTTTGGTATTAAAATCAAATTACCGGATTTAATACTTTTTATCTTATTTGTAGCAATTAGTTCATAGGCGAGATTTCTTCCAATGCCTAACATTTTTTGTAAATCTTTTACTTTTACAACATCTTTAAAATTTGTAAAAGTATTTTGTAAATTTAGATTTGTATTGTTTAAATTCATAGTTTAATTTTCCTTTCATAGTTTAAATTTAACTCCTTTCTAAAACATAATTTTTTTATCTCTTTCTAAATCTAAATTTATATTATCGGAAGTTGTCGGCAAACAGCCCGAAGGGATACTTGCCAGCAACTGATGTTCATTCAAACTGTGATGCCGTTATTTATAACGGATTTGCGTTAGCAAATTGATTTGTGATTGTAATGAACAAAGCAACATCACATAGTTTATATTTATTATATATAAGAGCAGATTGTGGTGAACTTGCTTATTTTATCCTTTGTTAGATATAAAATTGGGTTTTCGGATTTGTTGGTTAGAAACGCAAAGTTGGTATCATTTCTCTTTGTCAGAAAAAAATATAATGTGGTCCAAAAGAAAAAGAACTATCAAAACAATAGTTCTTTATTCAAATATTTAGCCCCTCTATATATAAGGACATTTTTTAATAAAAAATTATGTATCTTTTTCAAAAAAACTTAATTTTTTTAATTTTTATTTATTTTGTTGCCATTTGACCACTTTTTTCTTCCAATTCTGCACTAAAATCATCAACCATTTTAAGAACTTGCACGATATTACCTTTAAAACTTTTCAACTTTTCAAAATGGGCTTCAATACCTTGCTCGGCAAAAGCATTATTCATTTGTTCTACATATTTGTCGTCAAGAGAAGAATAATCAATTTGTTTAGATAGTTGTTCTCTTATATTCATATTTGACTTTGTTGTTATGCTATGAGTCATGGCTTTTCTTGTTTCTTTTATTAGATTTTTAACTTCGTTAAGGTCAATAGTCAATATTCTTTTTTGCCTTATTTCTTGCAAATAAGCATTAAATAAATATTTGGCTTCTCTCTGAAATTTATCCCAAAATGATGATTGAGTAAATTTTTCATTATTACAAAGTATTGCACGATAGTTATATATGATTTTTTCTAGTCTTTGATTTATTGCACTAGGACTAATTCCAAATCTTTCAGCAATAACATTTTGTTTTGTTCCAACAAGATATTGGCACAATATGAGTTTGTCTTGACCTTGAAGTTTAGACAGACTTTCTCTCAAAATTTTCTTGTCAATTTTATCTACCATTTGGTCAACAATATCTACACTTCCTTGCGAAGAATGTTTATTCAAATATCCGTCTAAATAATCTTGACTTTGGTTGCCTTGAATAGCAGAAAAATTAACTTCGTGTCGTCTTATTTTTCTATCTTTGCTTTCTTCCTTTATTTCTTTGTTGCTCATAACACTACCTCTATGATTATTATAGCATAAAGGAATAGTAAACCAATAGCCTAAAATAAAGTTAACTGCAAAAATAATGTATTTCGCTATAAAATTATAGCATTTTTTATTATAATCACTTGACAAAATTAAAATTTAGATATAAAATTGCGAATAATTCGCAAATTGAAAGGTGTAAAAAATGAGTTACGATACTAAACAGAGAAAAACCATAATAGAATTTTTTAATGATAACATTGATAAAATTTTTAGCGTTGAAGAAATATTTGACGCATTAAAAAATAAAAATATTAGTTTAAGTGCGATTTATAGGAATTTGGCAGAATTGGAAAAGTCTAATAAAGTTAGAATTGTAACGAAAGTTGGAACTAATAAAAAATTCTATCAATTTATTGACAATGATGATTGCAAAGGGCATATACACTTGCTTTGTAAAAATTGTGGGAAATCTATACATTTAAACGATGAAGAGAGCCACAAATTAACATCTATTGTTTTGAAAAATACAAATTTCGAAGTTTTTAAATCAGATTCTGTTTTATATGGAATATGTGGAGATTGTAAATCTTTAAATAGATAAAGGGGGGGGGTAAATATGAGAAAGAAAAAATTGATTTTAATCGTAACCATAATTTCAATATTGTTTTTTGCTTTCTCTATTTTCTTTATTGGCGAAAAATCAAATCACGAATGTAGTGGCATAGATTGCGAAATTTGTGAAGAAATTGCAATTTGTGAAAAAGGACTAAAAGAATTTGGATTAGATGCAATTACTATTGTGATTATTGTTTTAAATTCTTTTCCAAAAGCATTAAATGAAAAAATAAAAGTTAACAGCACCTATAAGAAAGATAGTTTAATATCCTTAAAAATTGAGCTTTTAAATTAAATAAGAAAACCATTGAAACACAATAATTGTGTTAATTTTTGTGTGCTTATTTATAAAAATTTTTAAGGAGAATAATAAAAATGAAAAACGTAAAAAAATTATTTATGTTTATTTTTGCTGTGGTTTTAGGTATAGGAACAATTTTTGGTCTTTCTGCCTGTGGCAATAATAACAAAGACGATAAAATTAGTGTTGTCTGCTCTATATTCCCAGAATATGACTGGGCAAAAGAAGTTGTTGGAGAAAACAACAATGTTGAATTGACTTTACTTTTGGATAACGGAAAAGATTTGCATAGTTATCAACCAACGGTTGCTGATATTGCAAAAATTTCAACCTGCGACTTGTTTATTTATGTTGGTGGAGAATCTGACACTTGGGTTGCAGACGCATTAAACAATGCAACAAACAAAAATATGCAAGTTATAAACTTGTTAGATGTTCTTGGCGATAAAAAGAAAGAAGAAGAACAAAAAGAAGGTATGCAAGGCGAAGAAGAACATGAACACGAACATGAACATGAACATGAGGAAGAAGAAGTTGAATATGATGAACATGTTTGGCTTTCACTTAAAAATGCTCAAATTTTTGTAACAGAAATTGTAAACAAACTTGCAATCATTGATAGCGCAAACAAAGATAATTATTCTGCAAACGCAACAGCTTATAATGCTAAATTAAACACTCTTGATACAGAATATCAAGCAGTTGTTGATGCTGGAACAACAAAAACTTTGCTTTTTGGTGATAGATTCCCATTTAGATATTTGGTAGACGATTATAAACTTGACTATTTTGCAGCTTTTGTTGGTTGTTCTGCAGAAACTGAAGCAAGTTTTGAAACTATTACTTTTTTGGCAGGCAAAGTTGATGAATTAAATTTGAAAGTCATTCTTCAAATTGAAACTTCAGATGGAAAAATCGCAAACACCATTATAGAAAACACTAAATCAAAAGACCAAAAAATCTTAACATTAGACAGTATACAAAACACCACAACAAAAAGTGGAAAGACATATTTATCAATTATGCAAAGTAATCTTGAAGTTTTAAAAGAAGCGGTTAAGTAGGTGGAAATATGACACAAATTGAATGTAAAAATATTTCCATAGGCTATGATAAAAATGCTATTTTATCAAATTTATCTTTTAGTATTGAAAATGGCGATTATCTTTGTATCCTTGGAGAAAATGGTGCAGGAAAATCCACTTTAATGAAAACAATTTTAGGGCTTATTCCAATTATTAGTGGGAAAATTGAGTTTGAAAATGGTTTAACAAAAAAAGATATAGGATACTTGCCCCAACAAACAATAGTTCAAAAAGACTTTCCAGCAACTTGTTATGAAATTGTTATTAGTGGCTTTCAAAATAGATGCGGATTAAGACCTTTTTACAATAAGACAGAAAAGCAAAAAGTTCTTGACATAATGAAAGAAATTGGGATTGAGAAACTTAAAAACAAATGTTTTAGAGAACTTTCTGGCGGACAAAAGCAAAGAGTTTTGCTTGCAAGGGCTTTGTGTAGCACACAGAAGATATTGTTGCTTGATGAACCAGTTAGTGGTCTTGACCCAAAGGCTACAGAAGAAATGTATGAGATTATAGATAAGTTAAACAAAAATGGCATTACTGTAATTATGATTTCTCACGATGTATCTTCAGCTTTGAAATATGCCAAACACATTCTTTTTGTGAATAGTAACCCATTTTTTGGAACAAAAGAAGAATTTGAAAATAGTGATTTAGGCAAACAATTTGAAAAGTATGCAGGCGGACATATAGGGGGTCATCAAGATGAGTAAACTTTTTGAAACATTATCATTTTATTTGTCATTCCCCTTTGTTCGCTATGCTATAATCGTTGGAATTTTAATCTCTCTTTGCGCTTCACTTTTGGGTGTAACTTTGGTGTTAAAACGATTTTCATATATTGGAGATGGACTTTCCCATACTGCTTTTGGTGCAATGGCTATCGGAAGTGTGTTAGGTCTTACTAACAATATGATTATTGTTCTGCCAATAACCATTGTTTGTGCAATTCTACTGTTAAAAACAAGCCAGAATAAAAAAATAAATGGAGATGCTTTAATTGCAATTTTATCCGTTAGCGCACTTGCTATTGGCTATCTTCTATTAAATGTCTTTAATGTGTCTTCAAATGTTTCTGGTGATGTGTGCACAACACTTTTTGGCTCAACTTCAATTCTTACACTTTCATCAAGTGATGTATGGCTTACAATAGGACTTGCTCTATTTGTTATTTTGTTCTTCATATTCTTTTATAATAAGATTTTTGCAGTTACATTTGATGAAAATTTTGCAAAAGCAAGCGGAACAAAAACTGAATTATTTAACATCTTGCTTGCAAGTATAATTGCCATTGTTATAGTTATTGCTATGAATTTGGTTGGTTCGCTTTTGGTTTCAGCACTTGTGATATTCCCAGCACTTTCAGCTATGCGAGTTTTCAAAAGTTTCAAGGGAGTGATTATCTGTTCTGGTGTAATATCCGTTTTGTGTGCCTTCTTTGGAATAATCCTTTCTATATTGATTGGAACACCAGTTGGTGCGACTATTATACTTGTTGATATTGTTTGTTTTATTGTTTTTTTCATTATAGGAAAATTTGCTTATAGGAGAAAAGTATGAAATCAAAATTAAAAAAAGTATTTATGACCTTATCTATTGTCTTAATGGTGGGAATTATATTTATTTCTATTGGTGGTTGTGGTAAGAATATTGATACAAGTGGAAATTATATTGACCTTACAAATATTAATAGCACAATGGTATATTCGCAAGTTTATAATATGCTATCTTCACCAAGTGAATATAAAGGCAAAACCATAAAAGCAAGTGGAACACATAGTGTATATTATGACAATGCCACTAACACAACATATCATGCTATAATAATAAATGATGCCTTAGGTTGTTGCTCGCAAGGTTTAGAATTTGTTTTGTCTAATGGAAATTATCCAAAGCAAAACAAGTATATAACCGTGGAAGGAATTTTTGGAACATATAAAGAAAATGGAACAACTTATTGTTATCTTAAATCATCAAAAATTGTTTAATTAACAAATCAAAAAAAAATTGTTAAAAGCAGAGTGCTAAATTTTATAATGCTTTACAGTGTAATTGACTAATAATAATTAAAGCGATATAATTATTGCTAATGATACCTTAATTGATTACCAATACAACTTTTATAAGGAAATAGAAAATATGAAAAATCTTATTACCGGAAGCATTTTGTTTGTTTTAGGCATAACGTTATATTTGTGCTATAATTATTTTGCTGGAGATGGTTCTTCCCATTTCGGAACGTTTAGCGATGGAGTTCTACTCGGGCTTGCTATTGGCATTTTACTGGTCGGAATTATATTAGTTATAATAGGACTTATAAATATATATAATCGTAAAAAAGGAGAAAAATAATGTATAAAACAGAACTAATAGGCTACACGCCCGTAGCGAAGAAAATGGCAAAGAAAATTGAAGACAAGTGTAACGAAATGGGAAAAGAAGGATATACTTTAATTTCCACAACAATTACACTTGGTGCAAAGCCTATTTTAATTTTTAAGAAGTAAAAAATACTGGGGATAACCCAGTATTTTTTGCTTTAATTATTATATTTTTTTTGGATCTTAACATATTTACAAGGATTTAAGTGCTAAATAAGGAATTAATTGATATTCTCTTCTATGGTTTATTTATCATAAAAATTGAAAAACTTATTTATATTGATTTTGAGAATTTTTATTTATATTTTTTGTCTAAAAATACTTTGTTTCACATCTGTCTAAAAATAGACACCAAAAACTTAAATAAAATTAGGAGAATTGTTATAAAACAAAATAAAATTATATAACACGAATTTGCTAGGTAAAATAAGGGAATAAAGAGATTTTTAGGATATAAAATAAACTATTTTAACAAGTTTTAATCACACCTCTTAATCAAAATTTTTGTAACCAAAAATTTTGGCGACTGCGAAGAATAGCCAAGTATATATGCAAGCATAAACTTGGCAATTCTTCTTGTTTACAGTGGGTCTTATTCTCGAGTCCCCAAAGATCCACCATATTCAATCCCTTTATTTATAAGGTATTCAGGCACTTTTGCCTAAATTTTTTTATTCCTTTAAAAAACATCGTTTTTTTCAAAAAACTGTGTCAAATTTTTAAGGGTTTATTATGTAATAATAATCACTTTCAAACGACAAGTTATATATTTTTTGTTCTTATTCTCCCATAGATTAAGAATTGACTTTTAGGTTCTTAAAGTGGTTTATTTCTAGATATTTCATTTTGTATCCAATGGATAATAACGGAAACGATATATTCACACTCTTGTTCGCTTAAAATGTGAGTTGATTCAATATGATGCCATTTAAACAGGCACTCTCGACAGCAGGTGGCAGTTGCGTGTTGGGCAATAAAAACAGGATGTCCTTTGGTTGGGGTTTGTTTGCCGTCATTAAAGAGTGATTTATTTTGCAGTCTTTTGTGCACAAAATCAAAGGCATGGGATTTTATTGTATCCATGCCTTTTAACGTGATATATTCAAAATCTTTTTGTTTTAGATGAAAAGAACTTCTAAATTTTGAAAAACTTAGTTTTTGTAAAATCTTATCAATGTTATTCATATCAAAATTATAACTCAAAATCATAAAGAATCAAAGTTATTTTTGAAGAGTGTCGTCCAAAGATAAAGAAAAAATTGGAGGGTATGGCATACCAGGTTTCAAATCAATATCTTTTCGTATTTTTGTCATATCTAGTTTTACATGAATGTCATACAAGTTCAAACCATTTTCATCTTTTAAAATTATATAATATTTGCTAATATTATTTATTGTAATTTTGGGCAAGATTGCAAAATCAGAACCCTTTACAACTGTGCCTTTCCCATAAAAAGAATTGTTTGAATCAATTGCATTTTTGTTATAAACATACTCATATTGTGTATCATTTTGTATTTTGACATTCAAAAGACCATAGCTGGCATAAAAGTGATGCAGTTCTTCGTTTGAAAAATCATAAACTTTGTTATTAAATGACTTTTTTAAAGTGTCCGCGACATGAGTAAAATAGGTTGTTTGATATTTGTTTAAGTAATCTTTAATTTCATCAAGTTTTTCATAGTTGATAGTGTTGTCGTCATTGACATAATCGTCACAATAAGCTGTGAAAAGTCTAGACATATCACTAGGGCTTATTTCATTTGTGATACTCATGTTTTCAACATTCATTAGAGTTGAAAAATCTGTCAATCTATTATAAATATCATCAAATCCAAAAGAATGCAAAAGTTCGTGCCTGATTGTGTGCATTTGAAGTTCGTCATCGAATTCTTCTTTGTCAAAATAAGTTTTGTTCAAACTTATTGTTGAAGATACGCAATACTTGCCATTGTTTTTGCTTTCTGGAATTACCTTTTTGGGCAATTCAAAAAAAGTTTGTATGTGAGAATTGACAGCATAAGTATATTCTTCTAATACTTTATAATCAAACTTTATTGTCGATTTTTGAAGCAATTTATCGGCACTGTATTTTGCAAAATCTACAATTGTAAAATTGTATTTTTTGTTAATATTACTAAAAATATCATTAAAGTAGTTTAGTGAATTTTCAATATTTTGATAAGCATTTTGTGGAATATCTTTTGCAACATACACACTGATTTTTCCATCATCATTAGGCTTTAGTCTTATCATTTGGTTATCGTATTTTTTATAAGTCATTAACCCCATGTTGGCATCAAGTTTGTCTGCAACTTGTGAAATTAAATCGTTATTTTTAAAGTAGCGGTGCGCACTCACAAAAACTGACCTTGATAGCTGACATAATACGGCAGAAGATAAGGTTGTGATTGAAACAATTTTTGCAATTTTTGCAAGCTTATGTTTTTTCTTGTTTTTTACAATACCGGTCAACTTTATTTCGTCTTTTGGTAATTTTGTATTTTCTAATTCAAGATTTTTCTTTTTCCAAAATTTTTTCATATTACTATTATATATTCAATATACAAGTTCGTCAATATGCATATAATTATTTTTTGTGTTCAAATTTGTATAGTGTTTTAAGTTGACATTTTGGGGTGTAATTTTGTATTATAAGCCTATGAAAAAGAAAGTTGTTATAATAACAGGGGCAAGCAGTGGAATTGGTCTTGCCACAGCAAAATTATTTGCCATGAAAGGTTACACAGTGTACGGAATATCAAGAAATGTTTATAAAAGTAGTTTGTTTGATTCATATGCATGTGATGTAACTGACAAAGAGGGAATGACACAAGTGTTTGATGAAATCTATCAAAAAGAGGGCAGAATTGACATATTGATAAATAACGCTGGTATTGGTATCAGTGGTGCTATTGAATATTTGACAGAGCAAGATTTTGACAAAATATTTGACGTTAATGTAAAAGGTGTTATTCTTACAAGTTCGCTTGCAATTCCTTATTTGAGAGAAACAAAAGGCAAGATAATCAACACATCAAGCGTTGCAAGTGTTGTTCCAATACCATATCAAGCATGTTATTCTGCAACAAAATCTGCAGTTGAAAGTTTTTCATTTGCACTTTCTCAAGAAGTTAAATCACAAGGCATAAGAGTTACTTGTGTTCGTCCGGGCGATACAAAAACAGGTTTTACACAAAATAGAGTAAAAACCGAAGTAGAGAACGATGTCTATGGCAAAAGAATTACAAATAGTGTAAAGAAAATGGAAAAAGATGAAACTCATGGCAAAAGTCCATTGACTGTAGCAAAAGTTATGCTGAAAGTTGCAAAAAGGAAGAGTCCACCAACAGTTTGTACTGTTGGGTTTGGATATAAGTGTATAAGTGTTCTTGCAAAGCTGTTGCCACAAAGACTAGTCAATTTTATTGTTGGAAAAATGTACTAATAAAAAAATCCGCCCTCGGTGGATTTTTTTTGGATTATGGCTTGTCAAAAAATGCGTACATATTTGCAAGTTGAGATATGCACATAATAAAGTCAAAAACTTGTTTTTGCACTTCATTTTCATTTGTTAATTCACAGCAAAGTTCGCCACCAGAAACATAAAATCCATATATCTTTATCACTGCCATGATGCAACTTTTTACATCATTAGATTTTAGATCATAAACGGAGTTCATATATTTTAGTGTTGCTTTTTTGTCGGTCAAGTACCATTTTTTGCCTTCGTTTATCAAATATATTTCAATTGACTTGCCATTTTCAAATTTTGCACTGGTTTTAATTTTCCATTCATTTTCATTTTTTGTTGTGCACAAATTCATTGCATTGAGCAAGTTAACATTTATATCGTTTATTGTCATAAAGCACCTTCTTTTTTAGATTAGCACATCTAGAAAATATTGGCAAATATTATTGTGTAAAAAATTTGGTATTTTTAAGCATTTGTGTTATACATATTGTATGATAAAATTATGTAAAAATTGGTATAACATTTTGGCTGATGAATTTAACAAACCATACTTTCAAAAGTTGATGCAAACACTTACTAACGAATATTCAAAGTATACAATTTATCCAACAATGGAGAATATTTTTTCAGCACTAAATTATGTTAAGTATGATGATGTGAAGGTTGTTATAATTGGACAAGACCCATATCATGAGCCAAATCAAGCAATGGGTATGAGTTTTGCTGTTCCAAAAGATGAAAAAATACCACCTTCACTTGCTAATATTTTTAAAGAGATTGATAGTGATTTGAATATAAAATGTGAACAAAATGGAGATTTATCTCGTTGGGCGAAGCAAGGTGTTTTGCTTCTTAACAGTGTTCTTACTGTGCGAAGGGGACAAGCCAACTCGCATAAAAATATTGGGTGGATTGAATTTACATCAAGCATAATAAAAAAACTTAATGAAAGAGAAAAGCCGGTTATCTTTGTTTTGTGGGGTGGAAATGCAAAATCTTTGAAACCACTTATCACAAACAAATGGCACTATGTTTTGGAAGCTGCACATCCAAGTCCACTTTCTGCATATAATGGATTTTTTGGATGTAAGCATTTTTCAAAAATTAACCAAATTTTAACAAGTTTAAATGAAACACCAATAGATTGGCATTAAAAAATATGCAAGGCATATGGGCCTTGCATTTTCGCATAAAAAACTGTGCGACTGAGTCGATAAGCAACACATATATAACTCCATAGACCTTTCACTCCACCAAAGCAACCTTACATCACTTAGCACACAAGTTTAATGTTGCTACCGTCAGGTCCTCACATGGTTCGCAAGTGGTCTAATGCATAAGACCTTGATTTCAACATGAAAAATAAACAAAATTATATATGCGTGCAAACCTTGTCAGTTGGTCAACTCTACATATAGTGGATTGTAGATTCAAGGAACCACTAACTCCCCGTTTAGCACAGCAGAATTATTATATACAATAAAAAAATAAAAATCAACAATATATTTGCATTTTTTTAAGTTATTTAATACAATAATAGAAAGGGGAAAGTATGGAACAAGAAAAAACCAATGCAACAAGATTTATTGATGCATATAATAAAATAGATTATGCATTAAGAGTTCAAAACAATTTTAAACGCAGTATGAGTTTTTCGGATATGATACGAAGAGCGGTTGTTGTTAATCATATTGTGAGAAAATATGAAGATGATTTAATAGACTTTGGCAGGCTTCGAAATGCAATTATTCATAAGTCAAATGACAAGTTTATTATTGCAGAGCCACATATAGACGTTGTTGAAAAAATAGAAAAAATTGCAAGACTTATTGCGACTCCACCAAAGGTTATTGAAACAAATTGTGTGCATGATGTTTTTACAGTGGCATATGATGTAAAAGTGATGAATGTGATTGAGATTATGGCACAAACATCATATTCAAATATTCCAGTATTCAAAGATGGTGTTTTGATTGGTGTTGCAAATGGTCAAAAAATAATAAATCAATTTGGACTTTTTGTTGCACAAGGGGGTAATTTCGCCGACTTTTTGGAAAATAAAACAATAGGTGAGATTATCGAAACTGAAACTGAACAACAATATTATCATGTTGCATCAGTAGATATTTCAATTGAAGAAATTATGAATATGTTCTTCACAAATCGTAAACTTTTGTGTGTTATATTAACCAAATATGGAAAAATGGGGGAAACTCCTATTGGAATTATTACAACACGAGATTATATGGAGATGAACAAAATTATAGAAAATTACTAACAAAAGAATATATTTGATACAAAAATTGCCGTCATAGTGTTTACTATGGTGGCAATTTTGTTTAATCATCAAAATGATATGGTATTACTTTATTTTTCATCAACAACATAGTTTGGAGATTGTGTTTTGCTATCTGCAACAATTTCATTCTCAACAGAGAATTTTGCTCTTATCCTTGCTTCAATTGTAATTATATTGCATTGAGAGTTTTGACAGGATGTGAATATTTCAACTTCATATAGGTCAATAAGATTCGCATTTTGATATAGGGCAGATGCTTTTTGTTTTGCATCTTCTTTCGCAAGCACCAATGCGTTGTTATAACAATCAGTTTTATTCTTAATTGAATAGCAAGTGCCATAAAAACTTACATTTTGAAAATCGCCAAGTGTTTGTATAATATTATCAATTTTGTCAAGGTCTTGAGTGGTGATATTTATATCTTGGCATGAGTTATAGGTAAATGAGCCATTGCTGTTTGTTGGATAACAAGAAGAGTACTTTACACATATTTTTGCGGTGTCATCAATCTCTTTAATCTTGCTAGATATATCATCAAGGGAACTTTTGTTTTTTTCTTGACACAAATTAAAATTATCTGCAATATTTTGAATTGTAAAGTTAACTTCAACTTGGTCACAAGATGCCTCATATTTTCCATATCCCAAAACTGACACAACTACATCTTTTGTACTTTGTTCGGCATAAACGGCATTGTTTGTTATGTGTAAATTATTTGCAAAAATAATAAAGCAAAAAACCAAACATAAACTTAAAAAAATTCTAAATTTTTTCATAAATTCTCCTTCATTTTAAGTAATTTGTGGATTTTTTAATTTTTTATTACAATTTTTTTGTATACTGGCAAAATCAAAGTGGCTTTATTTATATACAAACAATAGAGAAAAGCATAACAAAAATTCTAAACGAGGCGTTTTTAAAAAAGGGGAAGTAATGTAGCAGCAAATTTTTTTGTAATAAATTTAAAAAAATACTTGATTTTTCATATGTGATTTGTTATTATGTAATAGTCAAAATATGTGGAAAGTTGGCTGAGTGGTCGAAAGCGGCGGTCTTGAAAACCGTTGACCTGAAAGGGTCCTGGGGTTCGAATCCCTAACTTTCCGCCAGTATGTACCCAACTGAACACATCGTTTCGGTTGGGTATTTTACAAAGGAGAAACGTTATGTTAAATGATTTATTACTAGCTCTGGAGAAATTTAAAAATTTTAAAAACTTCAATCGTGGAGCATTTATGGACGAGACTTTCAAATATGAAAATGATTATATTAAAGTTTTGAGAATTGATGCTTCTAACAAATGGTTGGGCACTCCTCATGAATCTGATATGGACAAGCAGTGGGGAATTATTATTGAAATAAAAAAAGATTTTTATGATTTGCAAAATTTTAAAAACCTCAAAGATGCTATAAATATTGATGTTACTCCAGTAAAAAGAGGTGTAAACAAGGGGAAATATGGGATTAGAATTTATCACTTGGCGCAAAATCCAAATCAAAAAATTATTGGACAGATATTAAACTACATATTTTCTTAATTAAATTTTTACATATATTTAAAATTTAATTTGATATAATTTTTTAAAACAACATCAATTTAATTTTTTATTAATTGGATGTCTTATACCACAAATCTGATGAAGCCGTGTTTGATTTTAAAATAATTACAACACTTTTAATTTTTACATAAAAATAGCAATTTTGATTATTTTTGCATTATAAATTTAAAGGTGAAAATATGAAATATAATATTGCAATAATTGGTTCAACTGGTTTGGTTGGGCGCAACACTTTGCAAATTCTTGTTGAGCAAGGTTTGGTTGAACACAACTACTATTTGTTTGTAAGCGCTAGGTCTGTTGGCAAAACACAAAAAATTGGGGAAACCAAACATGTTGTGCAGTTGCTTAACAAAGAAAATTTGCTTAATCGCCATTTTGATTTTGCGCTGTTTTGCACAAGAGAAAACATCAGCAAAACATATGTAAAATTGCTTGCAAAAAGGTGCACTAAAGTTATAGATTTTTCTTCTGCTTTTAGAAAAGACTATCCACTTATTGTGCAAGAAATCAATTTTTATGATATTGGCAACAGCGACATAATTTGCAATCCAAACTGCTCCGCCAATAGGGAACTGTACGCACCCTCGTGAAAATGAAAAATGCGTGCAGTTTTTTATTTTACAAGAATGTTTTGGTGCAATTATTCTTTTTGAAAAACCAAAACTGAAAAATCTATCTCACTTAAATTGGGTAAATTTACAAAGAGATGAACACGGAAACTGGATTAAATAGATTAAAGTCGGGCTTAATGCTTGGCTTTTTTTGATTGATATTGATAAAAATAAAAAATTTTATGATATAATAAAAATAATTTAAAATATGCTTGACTCTCTCGTTACGAGATACTTTAAGATATGGATAATAAGGAGAAAATTATGTTTACTATTGGTACATTTTCAAAACTAGCAAAAACAAATATTAGGACTTTAAGATTTTATGATGAGATTGATTTGTTTAAGCCAAGTCATGTAGAAGAAAATGGATACAGATATTACTCTATGGAAGACTTTAATAAACTTGTTAGAATATTAGAACTTCGTGAACTTGGACTTTCTATAAGTGAAATCAAACAAGTTATCGATGGTAAAGACCTAAAAATAGCACTACAAGATAGGTTAAAAGTTATTGAAAATGAAATAAAACGCAGTAAAGATAATTTAATCCTTATAGAAAATATAATAAAACAAATAGATAAAGGAGAATATATGAATAAATATCAAGCAAAAGAAATTGTATTACCAGAGATTAAAGTATATTATAGGCACGGAGTAATAGAAAATATGTCTAAATTGTTTGAGTTTGTGTTAGAAGCCGGTCAAGAATGTGGAAAAAACAATCCCAACTTAAAATGTAGGGATTATTGCTATGTAACCTATGAAGCTCCAGAATATCAAGAAAAAAATGTCGAAATTGAATATTTGGAATCTGTTGAAGAATTTGGGAAAGAAAGTGAAAACATTAAATTCAAAACCATACCAGAAACGAAAGCGATAAGTGTAGACCATAAGGGCCCTTATTTTAAACTTCGTGATGTTTATGCTTTTGCATTGAATTATATTAAAGAAAAAGGATACACTATTGCCGACAAACCAAGAGAGGTTTATGTAAATGGCTGTTGGGATTGTGAGAGTGAAGAAGATTATTTAACAAGAATTCAAATACCTATTAAATAATGAAAACCGATTTTAAAATCAAAGTAATTCCTTAAATGGGTTATATGGTGTGAAATGTTTAATTCAATGCCAAATAAAAGCAAAATAAAGATAAGTAATCTTAAACAAATTTGCTAAAACTTAACAATACATAGTTTACTAATAATGACAATTTAATATATGTAACTCAAAGAAGAAATTTTTTGTCATTTGGCGGGAACATAGAGTAAGCTGATATATTTTCTACAAATAAGAACTGAAAGTTAAAAAGATAATTTAAATTTCATAGTAATACTTAATAGTTGTAATATTAAGAATTAAATTTTTAATAACAGTATGAAATGTAATTGTTAAAACTTAAATTTACTATATTTTTGATTTTAGGAGGAATGTGATGTTTAAGGATAATAATGTAAAAACCCCTCAAGAACTATTAGAATATTTTATTGACAACTTTAGATATGGTTTTACTTACAAAAGTAAGATATTTACCGATGATGAACCAAATTTCCAAGAGAAAATGGATAAATTTTATAGAATAAGGTTGGGTAAAGATTTTATAAAACACAAATATGGTGTATGTTGGGATTTTTGCGAACTAGAAAGGTTGTTCTTATTTGAAGATAATTTAGAGCATGAGTGTTATTTTATCGAAAGTTACACTGACGATGGAAAAATTGGGGGGCAACTCACACATTCGTCTTGTATACAGAAAATGACAAGTGGTATTGGTTTGAATTTAGTTGGGTTTGCTATCGTGGTATATGGGAGTACAATACCAAATCCAATGCGTTAAAAGATATAATATCAAAGTTTAAGAGTTTTTTTAATAACAATATTGTTAATGTTAACATTTATAAAACTACCAAAGTTACAAAAAGGATAAATACATTTGAATTTATTAAACATTGTCAAAATGGACAAAAAATTGAAAATTTGTGTGAAGTCTGATGATATTTCTCTATGCAAGTGTCGAAATAGCGTCAAAACTCTCGCTTGAACTCATTTTGAATACTTCACATTCAAAATTTCGATTTGCACGCTCTGTTTTTCCTTTCCCAAAAAACAACAACTGTTTTTTGGTGCTCCTATGAGTAGATGAGATTTCTCTATTGCCCGTCAATGTGAGTAGGGGGGGCGAAATGACCCAAAATTAACTACAAGAACAAATTGTAAAGAAAGTTAAATAACAAAAAAAGAACCCCAAGAGCGAGGCTCGTTTGGTATTTGAACAAAGATATATAGGACAAAAAACACAAAATTAACTACAAGAACAAGGCTCAACAAAAAAGCCACCGCAGGAGTTTAGTTTCCTAAATGACTGTGGTGGTTTTTTGTCAGTAAACGAAGCTATTGTAAGTTAATTTTGTGTTTTTTCACATTTGCAATAATAACTTCCACTATGTTGAGTAGCAGGAAATCTTTGACCTTTTTCAAGATAAACACTACCACCACAATGACATTCACTGTCATAACAATCGTAATTTCCTGATTCTGGTGCTTGTTCACCTGGTTTATATTTTTCCATTTTTAACCTCCAAGTCTATTGTGTGGAGAAAAAATAGGAATATACAAAAATTTTTATAAAAATTGCTTTGCGAATGCAGTTTATAGATGCTTGCACTGAATAAAAAACGGTCAAGTTGTTTAATTTTTTGTATTTTAGAAAAATATTTTCAAAAAACTTATATTATTTGTTTGACTTTTCGGCTAGGGGGGGGGGTATAGTGGTATTAAATAAGTATGCGTATTCCCGACATACTAAAAAAGGAGAAGAATATGAAGAAATTTAAATTACTCGTAAGTGTTGCGTCAATGTGCTTGGCAGTCGCTGTGCTATGTTTTGGTGTGTTTGCAGCAACAAACTCCATTAACTATCAGATTTCAGGGCAGGTAAAGTATGAAATTAATGAATCAATTGTTGATATAACAACAAAGGTTTATTATTCCAAACATATTACTTCAAATAATTTAATATCAAGTGACATTGAAACATATGTAAAACAAAAAACAAACTTACTTACATGTGATATAAGGTCAAATACCCCAACTGGTGTAACATTGGATTCTAGCACCGAATACAAATATAACTCAGTTGTGGATGAAGGAGCACCAAGTTACACAGTGCCTGATAAGGAATTTACAAATGAAAAGCAAATTTATTATTTTGTTGTTCATATAGAAAACTTGGTTTCATCAGGAACTGCAAGTAATGTTTATGCAACTGCAAATGTAAGTTCAGTTGGCTCAAATCTTGTGGGATATACATCCGAAAGAGTCCCACAAATAAAAAAGGGGTCTGGCAAAAATATAGTTTTTGCAGTTGGAGTAAGTTCAATTGGTTCATCATTTGAACTAACTAAATATTCTTTTGGAGTTATATTAAATATTGGAGATTTGCCAATTACTGCATACATAAATGGCACACAAATGAATCAAACCGTTTATGGAATGACATTTGAACAATATATGACAAATAATTCAAACACAAAATTGACAACTGACGCATCTGGTAATGTATTATATGATGGCAGTCAATTGTATAATGTAACAACAAAAGTTACAAAGTCAACTGTTATAACAGATAAGGCAAATTACTCAACATCAGAACGTGGTAAATTATATGAAAATAAGCAAGACGGTTATTGGTTCTTGTACTATGGGACATACAATAATAACCCAATAATGTGGAAATATGTTGGAACAATGGATTCTAATGGAACAATGGCAAAATATACATATTCTTCAACAAAACCAACGGGTCTTGCAGGAAAAGGTGTGTTTGTTCAACAAAGTTTGTCGGATGGCGGTGATGTTGCTTTTGATACAAATAATAGTAGCAACTACTATACTAGTTCAATAAGGACAAAGATAAAAGATGGAACATATTTTAACTTGAGTGAAGAAGAAAAAACACTTGACCTTGCAATGCCAAGAACGATCTCAAGTATAAAAGGAGTTTCAAGTAGTTCATCAACAAGCAGTCCAAGTTATCAAGAAACAACAACAGATCAATATACATTAGGAGATTCAAGCACAGATAAGTTTTGGCTAATGAGTCTTGGAGAAGTAAATACATATCTTGGAACGACCAACGAATCAAGAAAATTTAATGACCAATATTGGTGGTTGCGTTCGCCTTTGTCGGGGTCTACTAATGGTACTATGAGTGTAGTTAACAGTGGCAGCCTTTACAACTATGGTGCTTTTAATCCATATTGTCGTGTGCGTGCAGCTTTCATCCTATCTGCTGATGCAACATTGTAACATATAGATTAATATTTCTAAAAAATATATTTCATATATAAATACTTTTAAAAATGACCAAGCAAAATGCTCGGTCATTTTTTATTGTCATTTCGACTGTCGACCGCGAAGCATTGCTTTGGAGAAATCTCTTCATCTTTAAGCAGTTGAGATTTCTCGTGAGCAGGTTCGAAGATGTCACACTCAAAATGACTATTTTATGTTATTCTATGTCATTTCGACACTTGCTTCAACGTGTGACTTTGGAGAAATCTCTTCATCTTTAAGCAGTTGAGATTTCTCGTGAGTGTGACTTTGCTAACTAACTCGAAAACTATTTTAAAAAAAATTTTAAAAATTTTGCATAAAGTAGTTGACAAATGAAAAGACTATGCATATAATAGTGCTAGCACAATTGAGTAGAGAGTGCTAGCAATCAAAAATTACTAAAAGGGGGAAGCAATGAAGTTAAGCGAAAGAAAGCATTTTATACTGACAAGCGTAATTGAAGACTACATTAAAGATGCTGCGCCAATAACAAGTGCAAATGTTCAAGAACGTTATGTACCAAAAGTTAGCACTGCAACTTTGCGAAATGAGCTTAATGCACTTGAAAGTATGGGATATCTAAAGCAACTTCATACTTCTGGTGGTAGAATTCCTACAGCCGAAGGTTATAAATATTATGTTTCCACTTTGCTTGAAGATTTTGAAGTTAGTGAAGATAAGTTAAACAAAGTAAAAACAATGCTTGATAATGAAACATCTTCACTCACGCAAATCTTATCAGGAATTGCTGAAATTATTTCCAAAGCAACAAATTATCCAACAGTAATGGTCACAAATGGCTATGATAAGTTGGTTATTGAAGAAGTGAAAATAATTCCACTGATTGATAATGAAGCCCTTGTGTTGTTTAGAACAAAAAGCGGAATCGTTAAAAACTCTATGCAAACAACTGCAAGTGAAAAAGTTTGCGATGATGCATCAGCATTTTTAACAAGAAAGTTTTATGGTCAAACAATAGGGCAAATGCTTTCGGGCGATACACTTGCAAAAAGTTTGGGAGAAGTACAAAACTTTCAATCGTTAGTAAGTGGTTTGCTTGAGAGTATGCAAAAGTTTGTAACAAAGCAAAACATTGACATTCGTGGTGCAAGTGCAGTAAATATCCTTGATGAAAACGAAAAGCGAAGTGTAAAGCAAACAAAAAAGATATTAACACTTCTTGGTGATAAGGAAGAACTACTTAATCAAATTGACACAAAAGCCGACCACATAACAGTAAAAATTGGCGATGAAGATGAGAAAATGGAGGGTTGTGCACTTATCACTGCACCAATAGTGATAAAAGGTACACCGGTTGCATCGATTGCAGTAATTGGTCCAGACAGAATGGACTATGCAAACATCGCTCAAGCTTTGAATATTGTTATGAGTGAATTAAAAAGAGAATAGGAGAATTTGATGGCTTACAAGAAAACAAAACCCGAAGAAAAAAAGAAAGATTACACTGTTGAGCCTTTTGTGAAAGATGAGGAACAAAAAACCCCAGAAAAAGAACAAAAGGAACAGCAGGAGAGTATAGAAAACAAAAAAGAAGAACCAAAGGTTGAAACAAAACAACCGGAAAAGAATTTGGCAGATGAATATCTTAATATGGCAAGAGTGATTCAAGCCGATTTTGATAATTATCGCAAACGAACGGCAGAAAGCATAAAACAAGCCAAACTTGATGGAATAACACAAGCAGTTGAAATCTTTATTCCTTGCCTTGACGTTTTTAAAAAGGCAAAAGAAATGATTTCGGACGACAATTCAAGAAAAGGTATTGAAATGCTTGAAACACAAATTCGTTCGTCACTCAAGGAATTGGGTGTTGAAAAGATTGAAACAATCGGTAAGCAGTTTGACCCAAATATACACCATTGTTTGATGGTTATGGAAGATAAAACAAAACCGGATAATGTGGTGCTTGATGAGTATCAAGCGGGTTACAGGTTAGGGGACAAAATAATAAAATATAGTCAAGTTATAGTTAACAAAATAAAGGAGGAAAAGTAAACTATGGCAAAAATTATTGGTATTGATTTAGGAACAACAAACTCATGCGTTGCAGTTATGGAAGGTGGAAAACCTACAGTTATTGCAAACGCAGAAGGAGATAGAACAACTCCATCAGTTGTTGCATTTACAAAAGATGGCGAAAAATTGGTAGGAAAGGTTGCAAAACGTCAAGCTGTTGCAAACCACGAAAACACTGTTACATCAATTAAAAGATTGATGGGTACAGACCAAAAAGTTACATTAAACGGGAGACAATATACTCCACAAGAAATATCAGCAATGATACTTTCAAAATTAAAACAAGATGCAGAAAGCTATCTTGGTGAAAAAGTTACACAAGCAGTTATCACTGTTCCTGCATACTTTAACGATGCTCAAAGACAAGCAACAAAAGACGCAGGAAAAATTGCAGGATTGGATGTTCTTCGTATTATAAACGAACCAACAGCTGCCGCTCTTGCCTATGGTCTTGACAAAGGCGAAAATACTAACCAAAAGATATTGGTTTATGACCTTGGTGGTGGTACATTCGATGTATCTATCTTGGAAATAGGAGATGGTGTATTTGAAGTATTGTCAACAAACGGTGATACAAGACTTGGTGGTGATGATTTTGATAACAGAATTATTGACCTTCTTGTAAAGGACTTTAAAGAAAAGAACAATATTGATTTGTCAACAGACAAACTTGCAATGCAAAGATTAAAAGAAGCCGCAGAAAAAGCAAAAATTGAACTTTCTGCAACTCCAAAAACAACAATCTCACTTCCATTCATTAGTGCCGATGCAACAGGTCCAAAACACTTGGAATATGATTTAACAAGAGCACAATTTGACTCTATTACATCAGATTATATTGACAAAACAATTGAATGTACAAAGAGAGCACTTGCAGATGCCAAACTTTCTATAAACGATATTGCAAAAGTAATACTTGTTGGTGGTTCAACACGTATCCCAGCAGTTTATGAAAGAGTAAAGGAATTCACAGGCAAAGAACCTTTCAAAGGTATTAACCCAGATGAATGTGTTGCAATTGGTGCTTCAATTCAAGCCGGAGTTCTTGCTGGCGAAGTTAAAGATGTACTTTTACTTGATGTTACACCACTTTCACTTGGTATTGAAACATTGGGCGGAGTATTCACAAAACTTATTAACCGTAACACAACAATTCCTACAAAGAAATCACAAATATTCTCAACTGCAACAGATAACCAAGCAGGCGTTGATATTCACGTTCTTCAAGGTGAAAGAGAATTTGCTGCACAAAACAAAACTCTTGGAAGATTTCAATTAACAGATATTCCACCAGCACCAAGAGGCGTTCCACAAATTGAAGTAACATTTGATATTGATGCAAACGGTATCGTTCATGTTAGTGCAAAAGACCTTGGGACAAACAAGGAACAATCAATCACAATTACTGCTTCAAGCAACTTGACAGAAGAAGAAATCAACAAAGCTGTTAAAGAAGCTGAACAAAACGAAGCAGAAGACAAGAAACGTCGTGAACTTATTGATGCAAAGAACGAACTTGATAACAAAGTATATCAACTTGAAAAACTTGCAAAAGACAGTGAAAGCAAATTGACAGACGAAGACAAAAAGACTGTTGAAGATGCAATTGCTGAAGCAAAGAAAGGTCAAGACTTAAACGACATTGAAGAAGTTAAGAAAGTAAGTGAAGAACTTACAAAGAAAGTTGAACCTATTATTGTAAAGATGTACCAAAACGCAAAACCAGAAGGTAATGGCGACAATGGTGACAATGGCAACAATGGCACAAACAATGACGGCGACCCAGAAGTTGTTGTTGATGACGACAAGAAATAAATCTAAATAAAATTTTAGCCTACCACGATAGGTAGGCTTTAATTTTTGTAAAAGGAGAAATGTATGGCTAATAAAGATTATTATGCAATTTTGGGAATTGATAAAAATGCATCAGCAGATGAGATAAAATCGGCATATAGAAAAATGGCGAAAAAGTATCACCCAGACCTAAACAAAGACAATCCCGAAGCGGCAGATAAGTTCAAAGAAGTAAATGAAGCCTATGAAGTGTTGTCTGACCCACAGAAAAAGAGTAATTATGACCAATTTGGTAGTGCAGATGGCCCACAATTCTCTGGATTTGGTGGTGGCAGTGGTGCATCAAACATGGGTGGGGGTTTTGATTTCTCTGGCGATTTTGGAGATATTTTTGGTGACATTTTCTCGGCTTTTGGTGGAGGAAGTGGCAGAAGTGCAAGGCGTCAAGTTTATCGTGGCGAAGATATAAACGTTTCAATGACAATAACCCTAAAGGAAGCTTGTGAAGGTGTTACAAAGAACATCACAATAAACAAGTATGAAACTTGCGGTGATTGTGGTGGCACTGGTGCAAAAGGTGGAAAAGAATACACAGTTTGTCCAGACTGTAAAGGTATGGGCAGAGTGAGATACCAACAAAGCACAATTTTTGGAACAACTATTCGTGAAGGTGCTTGTCAAAAATGTGGTGGAACAGGAAAAATCATAAAAGAAAAATGTGATTCTTGCAGTGGAAAGGGCTATAAAAGAGTTCAAAAAACTGTTCAAATCAAAGTTCCCGCAGGAATTGATGATGACCAAATCTTGCGTATGAGTGGGCAAGGCAATGCTCCACTTATGGCAGGCGGTGGGCAAAATGGTGACCTTAATATAAGAATAACAGTTGCACCTGACAAGTTGCTTACACGAAAGGGGAACGACTTATATTTGGATGTTTTTGTACCATTCACAACTCTTCTTTTGGGTGGAAGCATTGAAGTTCCAACTCTTGACGGAATTTTTAACCTTGAAATAAAAGAATTGACTCAAAGTGGCACAATTATGCGAATCAAGAACAAAGGTGCAAAAATTCTCCACAGAGAAACAAGGGGCGATTTGCTTGTAACGCTCAAGGCGGAAAACCCTAAATCGCTTGACAAAAAGACCAAAGATGCGATAAAAAGTATCCAAGACAATATTTCTATTTCAATGTATCCAAAATACAAAAAATATGTTGAAGCAGATAAAATTGTTAAGTAAAGGAAAACACTCTTGAAAAAATTTTTTGGAAATATAGAAAACGATGAAATATATATTGACGGCGAGGACTTAATGCACCTCGCCGTTTTGCGTTGTGAAATAGGCGAAAAAGTTTTATGCTACACAAAAGATAAGTTTGAGTATTTGTGCAAAATTGAAAGCATATCAAAAAAGGTTGCAGTGTGTGAAATTATTGAAAAAAAAGAATGTGAAAGCAACCCAAAATTTAACATAACAATATTTCAAGGCTTGCCAAAACAAGATAAATTGGAATTTATTACACAAAAACTGACAGAACTTGGTGCAAGTTCGCTTATTCCTTTTGAAAGTAATTTTACAATTGCAAAACCAAATTCAAACAAAATCGACAGACTAAACAAAATTACCCTTGAAGCATGTAAACAATGTGGAAGAAGTATTCCACTAAAAATTGAGAGTGCAATCAAGTTTAATTTGATGCTGGAACAACTCAAAAATTATGATTTGGTGCTTTTTGCAAATGAAACAAACAAAAAAATCACAAAAATAGACTTTTCTAATGCAAAAAATATTGCTATAATAGTTGGCAGTGAAGGTGGATTTTCGCCGGATGAAATAGAAAAGTTGAAAGATTTAAAAGTCACAGAGTTTGGACTTGGCAGTAGAATACTTAGGTGTGAAACTGCAAGTGTTATGTCTTGTGGACTTGTGAGTTATATTTTGAACAACTAATGGAGAACAAATGAGAATTGTAGTATACACACTTGGGTGTAAAGTTAATCAATATGAAAGTGAAAGTATGATGAGTATGCTTGAAAGAATGGGGCATACAGTCTTTTCACACCTTGATATTGCCGATGTATATATAATAAACACTTGTGCTGTAACAAACGAAGCAGAAAAAAAGTCAAGACAAACAATTGCAAAGTGTAAGGCACTAAACCCAAATGCAAGAATTATGATTTGTGGTTGTGCAAGTGAAAAAAATGCAAATCAATTTGAAAATATTGACGGCGTAACTTTTGTTAAAGGTGTTGCAAACAAACAAGAAATGGTTAATTCTCTTAATGAAAATGGCGTAAAAATAGACAAAAACCCATTAGAATATGATGATACCTATGTTGCCGAGCCAACAAAAACAAGAGCATATATCAAAATTCAAGACGGATGTAATAACTTTTGTTCCTATTGCATAATTCCATATCTACGTGGGAGAAGCAGGTCAAGAAATATTGTCAGCATATTGAATGAGGTTGACAAACTCTCAAAACAAGTAAAAGAAATTATAATAACAGGAATTGATGTTTCAGACTATAAAATTGATGGTGAAAAGTCCTTGCCGTTCTTGCTTGAAAAATTGGAACCATATCAAGATATAAGATTTAGGTTGAGTTCACTTGAACAAGGAATTGCTGACCAAAAACTTATGGATGCTTGCAAAAAAATCAATATGTGCCCACATTTTCATTTGTCACTTCAAAGCGGGTGTGACACTGTTCTAAAACGAATGAATAGGAAGTATTTGACAAAAGATTACCTAAAAACAGTAAAACTTATTCGCAAGAATTTTGAAAATCCAAACATATCAACAGATATAATTGTGGGATTCCCTGGCGAAACTGACAAAGAGTTCAAACAAACATACAATTTTGCAAAAAAAGTTAAATTTGCAAATATTCATATATTCCCATATTCTCTTCGCAGTGGGACAGTTGCCGAAAAAATGCCACAAGTTGACGGAAATGTTAAAAAATTGAGAGTAAAAAAACTTGAAAAGTTAAATGCAAAGTTAAATAAGGCATATATTAAAAAAAGCAAAAAACAAGTGCTAACCGTACTTGTTGAAGAAAAGGTTGACAACTATTTTGTTGGACATACCGAAAATTACATAAAGTGCTATATCAATGATAATGTTGAAATTGACTCATTTGTTGAAGTAAAAATTGAAGAACCATACAAAGATGGTGCACTTGCAAAGGTGGTTAAAAAATAAAAGCATAAATTTATATGCTTTTTATTTTTTGTTTAATAGTTGAATAGGTGTTCAATCAAAAAATATTCTATGTCATTTCGACACATACTTCGCAGATTGTCTTGGAGGAATCTCAACCTTGCTGTTTTTGGAGAACCCCATCAGGCAGATGAGATTTCTCGTTAGCGGGTTCGAAGATGCCACACTCGAAATAACTTTTTTATTATATTCTATGTCATTTCGACATCTACCCACATTGACGGGCAATGGAGAAATCCCAACCTTATAAAGAATATAGTAATAATACTTTTTTATATAACACATATACTATACGATGATATATGTATCATAATATGATGTTGAATATGGTTATGGTTTTAGTTTTTGGAAGAATTATGTAAAATTATCAAAACATCACAAAATTCACAAAAATAATGCAAAAAAGGTGTATTTTATTGAAAATATAGTGTATTTTGTTAAAATTTATCTAAAATAATAAAATTTGGTATTGACTATAAATTATTTTATGATATAATGTCATTGTCAAAAAAAGTGCGATAGCACAGTAAAAAAGGAAGGAATTAAAATGTTAGATGTATTATTGAATGTATTAGCAGTCATTGGTATCATCGTAGTTGGAGGTTTCGTTGTAGTATTTTTAGGCAACTTGCTTTTAAGTGCTCTTGATTCAAGTTCAAAGAACAACAATCAAAATAATAATGTTCCACAACAACCTACATATTATGATCAACCACAACAAATCACATATCAACAACAACCAGTTGTTATGCAAGAACCTGTAAAACAAGTTGGTTATGAAGAAGTTGATCAACAAAAAGCAAAGGAAGAAGAAGAAAGACTTAACGGTAGATCACAAGAACTTGATGATGCTTATGCAAAATTAAAAGAAGAACAAGAAGCTCTTCGTCAAGAAAAATTAAAATTTGAAGAAGACAAGAAAAAGGCTGAAGAAGAAAAACAACCAGCTGAAGAAGAAAAAACTGAAGAACCAGCCGAAGACAAACAAGAAGACGATGACGACATCAATCTTGATGATATCTTCTTTGATGATGATGAAGAAGAAATAACTGCACCAGAAGCTGATGAAGAACAACAAAAAGAAGAAGAAAAGGTTGAAGAACCTGTTGTTGAAGACATTGAAGAACCTGCAGTAGAAGAACCAGCTGAAGAAGTTGAAGCCCCAGCCGAAGAAGAAAAGGTTGAAGAACCAGCTGAAGACAAAGCAAGCGAACATGAAGCAAGAATCAAAGAACTTGAAGAAATGTTAGCAAGCAAACAAGCTGAACTTGACAACAAGCAAAACGAACTTGACAGCAAAGATGCTGAAGTTGAACAACTTAAAAAACAAGCAGAAGAAGTTGCAAATGCTCCAGTTGCTGAACAAAGTGATGCAAACTTGACTTTGGAAGAATATGAACAAAGACTTGAAACTTTAACACAAAGATTAAAACTCAATGAAAAACAACTTAAAGATGTAAAGAAAGAATATCTCCCACTTGCAAGAGTTAAAAAGAGTTTGGAAAAAGATAAGAAGAAATTAAGAAGAAGAGAAGCCCTTGTTGCAAAACAAAAAGTTGTACTTTATGGCGTAAACAACATTGGTGATATTGATGAAGAAAAAGCAAAGAAACTTGCTGAAGACCTTGACTTACTTGATGGACTTAAAGTTAGTGTTGAACACTGCGAAGAAGTTTTGAAAGAAAACCAAGAAAGATATCCAATACTTGAAAATTCTTACAATATTTTAACTGAAAACACAAATGCAATTAAATCAGATATTGCAGAATGCCAAGCAAAGATTGAAGAACTTAAGGCAAAAGATAGCGATTCAGATTCAAATAAAGACTAACATATAATATACAAAAAACAATCACAGTATGTGGTTGTTTTTTTGTTATAAAATTATCTAAATCCATTTTGATAGTTGTACCATAGCACAATTTTGGAGAAATCTCTCTCGATTTGTCATTTCGACTGCCGACCCCAGCGTGTGACCTTGGAGAAATCCCAACCATATAAAAGCAGATGAGAGTGCTCGTTGGCAGGTTCGAGGACGTCACACTCGAAATGGCGTCAAAACACTCGCTTGTACTCATTTTGAATGCTGTGCATCCAAAATTTCGGTTTGCACACTCGGTTTTTCCTTTCACCAAGATTGTCATTTCGACACATGCTTCGAAGTGTGACTTTGGAGAAATCTCTTCCTTTTTAAGCGGTTGAGATTTCTCGTGAGCAGGTTCGAAGCTGCCACACTCGAAATGACTTTTTTATATTATTTTATGTCATTTCGACCTACACTCCAACGTGTGACTTTTGAGAAACCTCAACTTTTTCCAAAAAACTTTGCTTTTTGCTTGACTTTACCCTAGGGGGGGGGGCTATACTAATATTGAATAAGTGTGTAGGTTTTATACATACTAAACAAAGGAGAAAAACATATGAAGAAACTGAAATTATTAGCCACAATATCAACATTATGCCTAGCTCTTATGGTGTTATGCTTTGGTGTTTATTCGGCAACAAATGTTTCATACACTATTGGTGGTAGCATAAGTTATGATGTTACCGATGTTATGGTAAAAATTGAAACAAAAGTATACAAAAACACAGTTGACACAAAAGAATTAACTGAAAGTGAGTTAAAAACAAAAGCAAAAGTTATCGAAAGTGACACTTTGGAAGATTTTTCTAACATAGAAAAAACTTATGGAACAGCAACACAATCTTTTGTTTATGATTCTCTTACAGGCGGAGATGACGGTAAGGCTGAAGGCATAAAAATAAATTATAACACCGCAAAATCTTGGTTTATTGTTGTAAAGGTAAGCAGCTACACTGCCGACAAAGATACATATTTTCACTTAACGAAAGAAGAATTGGGCGATGAAGCAAATAGCAGTGTATACAAATCTTCAACTCTTGCTGGAATAAAAAAGGGTGCAAGCAAAAACTATGTTATTGCACTTTCAGTAAAAGATGTAAAAACAAGTATAACGGGAGAAGCAAGTTTTACATATAATTTTGATTTGGGTCTTGGCGAAGCACCAAAAGATGCTTTGGAAGGTGCAAAACTTGAAAAATTATCAGATACAACAGCCAAATTAGTTGCGTACTATGGCAAAGGTGGCGAAATAGATTTAACAAAAACGTATTCTGAAGAGAAAATTACAAAAATTACTCTATTAAAGGCGACATTTGGCACATTTAGCGAAGTCCAAAGTGCAATATCTAGTGTAGATGAAGATGCACCTGCAAACGCATCAATCGAACAATTATCCGCCTATTTGTCTCAAGAAAGTAGTTTTGTATGGTTGACATATAACAACGATGGGATAGCAACTACTGATTTTATAAAACAATTTGATGAGACTACATTTAATATAATAAAAAATAATGATAGCTACCCAATTACATTTGATCATTCAACATTTACTCTTTCAAAGAATGATTTTTCAAAACTTGGAGAAAAGTTTATAAGCAAACTGGGAAATCTTACAAAATTTTCATTTACTTACGATATTACAATTGGCTCTGATACATATAAAATTGACTCAACGGATAAATTCAACACATTAAAATCTCAATTGACATCAAATCTTCCTAAAGATGATGTTGTGGTTACAAATGTTGGAAAATGTGATGGAGTGACAGTTAATGTTGAAGGTGGAAACTTAAAAATAACTCAAATTGGTGAGTATGCATTCAAAACTTTAGATAAACCTGCAATCGTAACAATACCAAATATTGTTACAGCAATTGATATGTATGGTTTATATAATTGCAAAGAAGTTACTTTTGAAGATAATTCTCAACTTGCAGGGTTGACCTCTTATATGTTCGCAAATATTTACTCTCTTGATGGGGAAAAGTTTAATTACAATAGTTTATTAGAAAAAATAGATTTGGGGAGTCAAAATTGGACAGAAATCCCAAAACTTGAATTTTATGGATGTGGTGGATTAAAAGAGATAATTTTGTCAGATTCAATTGAAACAATAAAAGAGAGTTCATTTGTATTATGTTCAAGTTTAAAAACAATTAAATTCCCTGCGAATTTGAAGAAAATTGAAGAAGGTTCTTTTGGGTATTGTGAAAAATTGGAAAGTTTAATTTTACCTGACAAATTAGAAACATTAGAGAGTAGGGCATTTGCATATTGTAATATGTTAAAATCTGTAACACTACCTGCAAGTTTAACATCAATTCAAAGTAATTCATTTGATTTTTGTGCACAAATTTTACAAGTAAGAAGTTTGAGTAATAGCATTTCAAGTGAAACGTTAGCTAAAAACTTTGAACCATATGCAGAAATATTAACAGATTCTACTTCAATTTTTAAAAGCAAGTTTACTATTGGAGAAAAATTAGTAACTTATACAAGCAAAGACAATGTAAAATACATCACGGGCTTGGCGAATATGAAAGTAAAAAGAATTGTTGCGGACGATATTCCTGATGATATAGTAAATCTAGGTAAGTATTGTTTCCAAGATTCATATTCTGCATTAGAAAGCGATGATGAGGGACTTGAATATGTTGAAATACCAAATCATATAAAATATAATGGCAATCCATTTTTAGTACTTAGCGATGACTATTCGTATTCAAAATTAAAAGAAGTCGCTTTTGAAGAAGGGTATAATTTGACAATAATGCCTATGTTTTATTTAATGTCTGGACTGGAAAAAATTACAATTCCAAGTTCAGTTACAACTTTGGAACAAAGGGTATTTCTAGGTTGCAGAAGTTTAAAAACGCTTACAATACCAAATAATATTAAAACAATTGAATCAAATGCTTTTACTGATGGGGGTAATGACTGTTTAGAGTTAACATCTGTTATATTTGAAGATCCCAATAATTGGATTGCAAAGTATAATAGTGAAGAAGTAAATTTAACATTAACGAATTCAAGTGGTAATGCAACCTATTTGCGTAGTACATATGCATTTTATACATGGACAAAACAATCTTAACAACAAAAATTTGAGCATTTGCTCAAATTTTTTTGTGTTTAAAAATTATTGTAAAAATATTTGTATTTTGAATTTTGTGTGATAAAATATTATTGGGAATGTTGCTTAAAAATTTATTATAATTTTTGGGTTTAAACAAATTTTTATTATGATGTGTTGTTATTATTTATAAAACATTTTACAAAAGTTAAATATGTAATAAATAAGTTGACATCACATAAAATATTGTAGGCAAAGGCGAATTTATGTATATTTTTAAAAGACACAAAAAAACAAAAATAGGTATTGCATTTGGTGGTGGTGGTGCAAGAGGTTTTACACATTTGGGTGTAATAAAGGCACTTGAAGAATACAACATAAAGGCAAGTGATTTTTCTATGATTTCTGGCACAAGTGTTGGCAGTATTGTTGGGGCTTTTTATGCAAGTGGTTTAACTTACAGAGAAATGTTTAATATCGCCAAAAATATTGACTTGTCGGAAATTAGGACCAGCAAAATTCCTTTTATGCCATCAAAGACCGATGGTATTCAAGACGTTATTAAAAGAAATTTGGGTGACATCAATATAGAAGACTTGCCAATACCATTTTCGTGTATTTCAACCGATTTGAAATCAACAAAAGAAATTGTTTTTAGAAATGGCAATTTGGCAAAAGCAGTTGCGGGAAGTTGTTGCGTTCCGGGAGTTTTTGTTCCGGTTGTTTATGGAAAATATAATTTGGCAGATGGTGGACTTAGGAACAACATTCCAACAAATGTGCCAAAAAAGTTTGGGTGCGATTATGTTATTGGCATTGATGTAAACAAGTATAGAACTTATGGAACAGACAGCATAAAACTTACCGATGTTTTGCCTGCAACAATAAGAATTTTGATGCAATCAAGTTCGCTTCGTGGATATTTGACAGCCGATGTTATGGTTGGACCAGAAACAAAAAAGTTTAGTTCAACAAAGGCAAAAGATGACGATATGATGAATATGATTGAAGAAGGTTATAAGGAAACAATAGACAAGATGCCACAAATTTTGCAACTTATGTCAAAAAAACCTTTAAAGAAAAAAGTAAAGCAACAATATTTGGATGAGGAAATGGTAATAAATGAATAAACTAAAGCAAAACAAGGTGAGAATTTTAATATTTTTAGTTTGTAGCATTTTGATTTGTTCAACTTTATTTTTCTATAAACCTTGCGAAAACTGGTTAAATAATTTATTTTTTAAGAACCCTGTTGCAAATTTGAATGATTGCGATTTGACGGTGCATTTTGTTGATATTGGGCAGGGCGATTGTATTTTGGTTAATTTCCCAGATAACAAAGTTATGCTTGTTGATTGTGGTTCAAATTCAAACAAGGACAAGCTTGAAATGTATTTCAATAAATTTTTTGAAAATAAAGAAAAAGTAATTGATTTTTTTGTTATAACTCATGCAGATGAAGACCATTATGGCAACGGGAGTTATGTTTTTGAAAATTATGAAGTCAAAAATTTTTATAGACCAAGTGTTTGCACGCCAAATGAAACAGGTTGGGAAGGTGCAAGCATAAATGATGATGAAGGTTACAAAAAGTTAATTGATGAAAGTTTTAAAAATGAAAATGGTTGTCAAATGTTTTATAATGTTGCAAGTGACAACTTTTTAAATCAAAGTGATGCAAGTTATAATGTTAGGTGTTATTCGCCACTTGAAGAAAATTATCAAAATTCTAATGATTATAGTGCAGTTCTTCAAATTGAGTATTTTGGAAGGAAAATTCTACTTACTGGTGATGCCGAAAGTGATATTGAAACAAAACTAATTAACATTTATGGCGAGGATTTGAAAAGTGATATTCTTAAAGTTGCACACCATGGTAGCAAGACTTCTTCTTCAGTAAATTTTTTGAGAGAAGTTTCACCACTTTATGCAGTTATTTCTGTTGAAAAGGGTAATACATACAACTTGCCAAATGACGAGATTATTGCAAGACTTGATAGCATTGTTGGAAAAGATAATGTATATCGAACTGACAACATGGGGAATATTGTGTTTGGGTTGAACTCAAAACAGCAAGTGGATAACAAGGCAAGTATTCTTGTAAAAACAACAAAGGCAACAAATGTGAATGTAAAAGTTAGTTGGTGGTGTGTTGTTGTACTTTTTGAGGGTGTTAGTTTTGTAATAATATTTTTTGTTGGAAAGAAGAAAAAAGAAAAATAAAAATGCCATATTTATGTGGCATTTTTTGTATATCTTAAAATAATTGATGAATAATAAAAATATGAATAAAATTGTTTATGAAAATTATATTTTAAATTATATAAACAAAGAATGTGGAACAAGTTACAAAATTCTTGAAATAGATGATATTCATAATGAAATTGAAAAGATTATTAGTCAAAAAAATATCGACATAAAAAATATATTAAATAATTTGGAAAATAAACAATTTATTTCAATTAAATATATTGATAATATAAATGTATGTCTGTGTGTTACTGAATTAGGCAAACAAATTGTAAATAACGCAAAGGATAAAATGCAAAAAAATAAAAAAATTAAAATAGAAATTGTTTTTTTGTTGTTTTTGTTATTGATTTTTGCATTTTTAGGGGCATTTTTGGGAACAATTATTTGTAATTTATTTTTTAATTTGGAATAATTGTGTTAGACAAAAAAGAGAAATTAGTTATGCTATATTTGTTAGGTAAGTGTGTCGATAAAAAGACATATCTTATTCCTTCGTCAAGCATTGCAGAATATGTTTCAAGAAAATATGTCATTTCAATTGCTGAACTTGATGATATAATGATTTCACTTTCAAAAGATAATTACCTAGATTTTGTTGGAACTTCAAGCAAAAAGGGGTATTATTATTGTATAAACCTAAAAAACAAAGGGCTAACATACAAAAAAGATTTAAAGAAACAAAAGCAAGAACTTGTTGGTTTGGTTATAAGGACAATTATTCTTTCTATTGTGAGTTTTGTTTTGGGACTTTTGTTGAAGATTATTTTTAAGGGGTAGATTATGGAACAACGTAAATTTGAGCTAGTGTCAAAATTTAAGCCAAATGGCGACCAAGAACAAGCAATTGAAAAAATATGTGATAATTTCTCAAATGGGGTAAAATCTCAAATATTATTGGGTGTTACAGGAAGCGGAAAAACTTTTACAATGGCAAATGTTATTGCAAAACTTAACAAGCCAACTTTGGTTATTGCACACAACAAAACACTTGCAGCTCAACTTTGCAATGAGTTTCGTGAGTTTTTTCCAAATAACAGAGTTGAATATTTTGTTTCTTATTATGACTATTATCAACCAGAGGCATATATTGTTTCAAGTGATACATACATAGAAAAAGATATGTCGGTTAATGATGAGATAGACAAGTTAAGAAATAGTGCCACTGCATCACTTATGGAACGAAGTGATACAATTGTTGTTGCATCGGTTTCGTGCATTTATGGTTTGGGTTGCCCAGAAGAATATTTAAGAATGCAAATTTCATTAAGGCAAGGCGACAATGTTTCAAGGGAAGAAATAATAAAACGACTTATTGAAATTCAATACACAAGAAATGATCTAGATTTTCATAGATCAACTTTTAGAGCCAAGGGCGACGTTTTGGATATTTTTCCTGCAAGTTATAGTGAGCATGCGATAAGAGTTGAGTTTTTTGGCGATGAGATTGACAGAATAACCGAGTTTGATGTTGTGACTGGTAACACTATTTGTGAGCTTGTGCACACTGTTATTTTCCCAGCAACACACTACGCTGTTGGAAGTGAAAAGTTAAAGCAAGCACTTGATAATATCGCACACGATAGGGATGAAATGGTTAAATATTTTACTGACAATGACAAACTTATTGAAGCGCAAAGAATAAAAGAAAGAGTAAGTTACGACATTGAGATGATGCGAGAGATTGGGTATTGCAGTGGTATAGAAAACTATTCCAGGTATTTTGATGGAAGAAGTGCTGGCGACCCACCATTTACACTTATGGATTATTTTCCACAAGGGTTTATAACTTTTATTGATGAAAGTCATATGACCATTCCTCAAATAAAGGCGATGTATAATGGCGACAAGGCAAGGAAGGAAAGTTTGGTTGAATATGGATTTAGGTTGCCATCGGCCTACGATAATAGACCACTAAAATTTGAAGAGTTTAAAACAAGACTAAATCAAGTTACTTTTGTTTCAGCAACACCAGGGCCATACGAAAAGGAAGTTTGTGATGAAGTTGTTGAACAACTTATTCGACCAACAGGACTTTTGGACCCAATTATTGAAGTAAGGGAAACCAAAGGTCAAATAGAAAACCTTATTGATGAAATAAAAAAGACTGTCAAAAAAGACAGGCGTGTTTTGGTGACAACTTTAACAAAAAAGATGGCGGAAGATTTGACACAGTTTTTGAGTGAGAGAAAGATAAGAGTAAAATATCTTCATTCCGAAATTGATACAATGGAAAGAATAGATATTTTGAATGGTTTAAGACGTGGCGAGTTTGATGTGTTGATTGGAATAAATCTTCTTCGTGAAGGACTTGACCTTCCAGAAGTTGAACTTGTTTGCATTTTGGACGCCGACAAAGAAGGTTTTTTGCGTAGTGAAAGTGCACTAATTCAAACAATTGGCAGGGCATCAAGGAATAGCGAAGGCAGGGTAATAATGTATGCCGATACTATAACCGAAAGTATGCAAAAAGCAATCGATGAAACAAACCGTAGAAGAAAAATTCAAAACGATTTTAATATTGCACATGGTATTACACCAAAAACAATTATAAAAGAAATAAAGAATACACTTGAAATAACAAAGAAAATAACCCAAAAGAAATTTAGTAAGCAAGACGCAACAAAAGAAATTGAACGACTTAAAGGGCTTATGAATATTGCAACAAAACAGCTTGATTTTGAAACTGCAATAACTCTTCGTGACGAAATAAGCAAACTAAAAAAGCAATTGGATAAGTAAATAAAGATGTAAAAAAAATATAAAATAAATTTAGGGATATATACATATATATCCTTTTTTTATGCAAAAAGAAAGATTTTTTTGGTGCAAAAGTTTGCAAAGATTTATTGGCTAAAACTTACGAATGTTATAATTTTTGCGGAGGAAAATTTATGAAATTACATCAAATTGTAATCAAGTACTTAAAGACATTAAAATATCAGGTTAAAAGGCGGACATATTTATACTATTTGAATTTGTATGAAATTTATATAAAAAAACACTTTAATTTTGACATAAAAATACTTACAACTGACAAGTTGAATTTAGAGTTTATGGAGTTGTCTAATGCATATTCAAATTCGCTTGCAAAAACATTAAAAAGTATATTAAATAGGGCATTAAACTTTGCATATGAAAATCAACTTACAAAAAGACAATTTTACATAACTTTAAAAATCCCCAAAAGAATGGAAAAACAAGTTGAATGTTTGACCTTGCAAGAACAATGCAAGTTGGAGCAATATATCATAGAAAAGAAAAAGATTTATTCCTACGGTGTGTTAATAAGTCTTTACACAGGGCTAAGACTGGGCGAACTCTTGGCATTAAAATGGGCAAATATTGATTTTAAGAACAAAATTCTAAAAGTGACATTATCAACAAGTAAAGCAATTGAAAACCATAAACAAGTGGATATTGTGGACATTCCAAAAACATATTTTTCAATAAGGGAAATACCACTCACAAACGAGCTTATTAAAATTTTGAAAGAGTTAAAATCACACAATACGGAATATGTTGTCTGTAATCGAAAGGGAAATAAAGTAGACTATAGGACCTATCAATCATCGTTTGCAAGTTTGCTCAAAAATTTACATATAAAGCATTATGGCTTTCATTCGCTTAGGCACACATTCGCAACAAGACTACTTGAAAACAAAGTTGATATAAAAACTATAAGCGAACTTTTGGGCCATTCTTCGCCAACGATAACACTTAATAGATATGTCCATACAAATTTGGAAAGCAAACGCAAAGCAGTGCAAAAATTAACAAAAAACCGACTAAATTAGTCGGCTTTTTGTTACACATTTGTCTATGTATTAGTTGTGCCTTTATGTTAACATAAAACATTCGGAATGTAAATACTAAAAATCAAATTTTTCAAAATTAAAAAATTTTTGCAAATCTTAAAGAATTTATCATTGTTTTTATGCCAAAATACACATTTATTACATAGATAAATGTGTATTTAAAGGGAGGTTTTTTATGAGCAATAATGAGTTTATTATTGAGAAAGGCATTCTGAAAGCTTATTTTGGAGATGCCAGCGAAGGTATAATTGTTATACCCGAGGGTGTGACAACAATTCAGGAGAGTGTTTTTCAAGAGCCGACGAGAAACAATTTAACAATAATATTTCCATCAACTTTTGAAAGTACATCGCCGGATGCGTTTAAAAAGGCTAATGTTACAAGTTTGGATTTTAGTAAATGTACTAAAATTAAAGATTTTACAACAATTGCACTCAATGGTTATTTTAGTGAAGTGATATTGCCTGTTGGGTTGATTAAATTGGCATTTACAAACAAAGATTTTCGAATTGGAGAAATCAAGTTTGCTGACAATAATGGAACATACAAGTTTGGTGATTTTTCACATTGCAAAATCTTGGAAGAAATTTCGTTTAAAGATTTTAATGGTTCAGCAAAAGAAATAATTTTACCAGCAAACCTAAAAAGTTTTGAACAAGGCGGAGTTAATTGTCAAAGCATAAAAATTCCCGAAAAAAGTCGTTTAGAAAAGTTGAATGTTCACAACTTAAATTGCATTACCGTTCCTGCGAGTGTTGAAGAATTATGGACAAAAAATGTTAATTATGTGTTTTTTGAAAAAACTGCACTCGAAACAAGAGAGTGCAGTTGCTCTGGATATGTTGTTGAAAATGTAGATATTCAACATATCACCTTTAAAGATGAGATGAGTGAAAAAGGGCTTAAATATTTTGAAACATCACGTGGGCTGGTCATAACTGAATTAGATAACGATATCGCCAAGTTTCAAAGTGTTCCAACTGAATGCGATAATAAAAAAATTATTTCATTTTGTGTTATTAACCCATTTGAAGCCGATAATGTGGCAATAGAAGAAAAACTTGGGGTCTTGAAAACAAAAATGAAGTATATGGCAAAGCAAAATTTTATCAATGCCAAAAATTTGATTCAACCTTGTTTTGAGCATCATGACAATCGTTCATACAAAGATTTATCAACAGTAAAAAAATGGTTAATATCTTTGGGAAGTGGATTGCTTGCTCTTGCATTATTTGTGATTGTTGCAATGATAATTCATGGAAAATTTGAATTAAACTACTTGGGTCTTTTGGTTGATGTTGGCTTTAGCATATTTGTGGTTGTAACAATTGCCACTCGTTTTATAGTTGGTTCAAAAATTAAAGATAAATTCCGTTGGGGTAAATTGAAAGAATGTTTCAAAGAAACTTCAGTTTACAAGCAAATTGATGAACCATATAGGTGGAAAGCAATAAACTATATAAGTGGCGAAGTTTATAAACTACAAAAAGAAGCAGAAGAAAAACGTAGGAAACAAGCAGAATGGGATTCCTTTTGGGATAGAATTCATAATGGCACAAAAGAAGAACAACAACGAAAAGCTCTTGCTTCAAAACTTGATGAGTTGAACAAAAATATTCGAGAAAGCAATATCTCATCGTCATATAACCTTTATGATGATTCGGGGAGAAAAATTGGAGAGATAGATAAAAAATAATAAAAAGGAGAAGAAAGAATGAAAAATAAAAGCAACATTTTTGCATTCATTTGGGCAATTTGTTTAATTCTTCCAGCAATGCTTTTGCTAACTGCTTGTGGCGGTGGTGGGAATAATGGCAATGATGGTGAAAATGGTGGGAGTTCAACGCCAACATCAAATGTTTATGATTTCAATTACTATTATTTGCCAGAATCAGATTCCTATGCAATAAGAAAATACATAGGGAAAGACAAAATTGTTACTTTGCCGGACAAATACACAGATGGGAGAGCCATAACCGAAATTTATATTAGCAATAGCGAAGATGACCAACCATTTTTGAATTGTTCAATTGAAGAAGTTACAATTCCTGCATCAATCACCAAATTGCATAACGATGAAAATGTGTTCTACGGTGCATCAAATTTAAGGAAGATAACTGTTGCAAAAGATAATCCAACTTTGGCATCATATGATGATTGTTTGTATAACAAAGATTTTACAACATTATTTGCAGTACCATACAAAAAGAATAATGAACTAAAACTTCCAGACGCATTGACAAAGATTACAACAAATGCCCTTGGAATGCTCTACGTTCGCAATGCAACCGAAATGCAATACCTTTTGGATATTGATGATTGCCATGAAAAGAGATTGGGTGCAGATATTACAAGTGTTACTTTGCCAAGTGGAATCACAGAACTTGGCTGGGATACATTTAATGGCTGTGCCAATTTAAAAATGGTGGATATGTCAAAAACTCAAGTAAAAACTCTTGATTATTATGATTTTGCATACACACCAAGTTTGGAAAATGTCATATTTCCATCAACATTAAGATATATAAAATTTAGGGCATTTGCTTTTTCTGGAATAAAAGAACTTACTATTCCAAAAGATGTAACATCGATATCTTTTTTTGGTGATGAATATGAAAATGCGGGTATTCAACCATCTGACGAAGTGTTTATTGGTTGTAGGTACCTAGAAAAAATTACTGCACCTGCAAGCGTTCTGTTTGGTGTTAAAAAATATCAAGGTACAGACTATGTAAGAAATCATCATTGGAACTATGGACTTGAGTGCAACAGAGCAACATTCTTTGGTTGTATAAATTTGAAAGAAATTGTGGTAAATAACTTTGTTGAAAATGAAAGTTATATGCTACCAAACTTTACTTTGTCAGTACTTGCCGACTATTTTGAAGGCAAAAGGGTTCCCGAAAGTTATACTTTTGAAGAAAAGGCGAGTATGACATTTAGGTCACTTGAAAGAATTGTTTACGATTGCGATATGTCAAATTGGTTATCCGATACAACCAAAGCGGGCAGGTGGGAACTCCACTATAACCCATATGCAAGTACTGAATTTGAGGGTGGAACAATGAATGCAAAAAATTTGTTTACTGCATATCCAAATTTAAAAGTTTATACAAACAGTGTCGAAGGAATGCAAAAAGTTCTAACATACTATGTTTTGAGCATATATGAAGAAGAGCTAGGAAACAGAATTAGGGCAGCAGTAAGACCAATGAGTGAATTAGGAGAATAAGAATGAGAAGAAGAAATATATTTTTAACATTATTACTTTCTATATGCTGTATGTTTATTTTTGCGGGTTGTAATGATGGCGACAAAGATAAAGTGCAATTGGTTGGTATTGATGTAAAAACAAACACTTTGCAAACAGAATATTTTGTTGGCGATGCGATAAATATTCAAAATGGAAAAATTGTGTTAAGTTATTCAAATAATAATAAAGAAGAACAAACAATAACACAAGAAATGATTTCAGATTTTGATAGTTCAACACCTGGCGAAAGATATTTGACAATTACATTTGGAAATCAAAAAACATACTTTACATATTATGTTAGTTCATACACAAGTGAAGAATATTTTAATTTTGAATCTATTCAAAATAAAAATGAAGTAAAAATAACAGGGCTTAAGGGTGAATATCCAAAAGCAATTTATGTTCCAAAAACTCTTGGTGGGAAGATTGTTACAACAATAGATACAAATGCATTCAAAAATGCAAATGTTGATAAAATAGTTATGTTTGATGGAATAACAACAATTGCTCCACAAGCATTTGCAAACTGTTATAAAGTTGATGAAATTGTGTTACCAAACAGTGTTACATCAATTGGAAGTTATGCATTCTATAATTGCTCAAGTTTGGAAAGAGTAACACTTCCAAAACAAATAGACAAAATTGGTGAATATGCATTTTATAATTGCAAGACATTGGTTGAAATAATAATGCCAGAGACTTTAACTGAATTGGGTGATGGTGTCTTTTATGATTGTTCAGCCCTTGATGAAATTGAACTTCCAAATACTTTGACAAAAATTGGAATAATGGCTTTTGCAAAATGTGAAAGTCTTGTTAATATCAATCTAAAAAATGTTGAAACAATATCAAAATGGGCTTTGTATTGTTGCTCAAGCCTTAAAAATGTTGATATATCTTCAGCAAAAGTGCTTGCCGATAGTTGTTTGGCTTATACAAACCTACAAAATATAACACTTCCAGAAGGTCTTAAAACTATTGGAAACGAAGTTTTTTCTGATTGCCAGAGTTTGGAGAGTATAAATTTCCCATCAACGATTGAAAGTTTGGGAGAAAAAACATTTGAAGATTGTGAAAATTTAAAAACAGTTAACTTTGCCGAAAATACAACAAAATTAACAACAATTAAAAACAGAGCTTTTAGTAATTGCTCTTCGCTTGAGAATTTCAAGATTATACCAAGCATAGAAAGTATTGATTCTTGTGCTTTTCAATGTATAGAGAATAAAGATAATAACAAATTTTTTAGCATTGATTTCTCAAAAGCAACAGGTTTGAAAGAAATTGATAGTTCGGCATTTGCAAACACAAAATTACAAAAAGACATTGTAATTCCAAAATCTGTAACAACAATTCGTTCCGATACATTCGGCAATACAACAGGTCTTGAGAATCTATCTTTTGAACAAAATTCAAATTTAACAACTCTTGAAGATGCATTTATCGGTTCATCAATAAAGAAAATAACACTTCCTGCAAAACTTGTGTCATTTAGCAAAAATGCATTCAGTTATTCAGAATTAGAAGAAATTGTTTTTGATGAAAATAGCGAAATTACAGCAATTACAAAAGAAATCGCTTATGGTGTGGATAATTTAAGGAAAATCACATTCGGCAAAAATTTGGAACAAATTACAGGTAGTATAGTAAGTTCTTGCCCAAATGTGAACGAAATTGCTTTTCCTGAAAATTCAAGCCTAAGTAAAATTTCGGGTGGAGCATTTAAAAATCTAAAAATCACAAGTATTGCAATTCCAAGTGAAGTTACAACAATAGAGGGTTCAGCTTTTGCAGGTTGTAATGATCTTACTTCAATTTCGTTTAAGGGTTCTAAAGTTGAAACAATTGGGGCATTTGCTTTTAGTGGTTGTTCAAAATTAACATCTATTTCACTTGAGAGTATTGGCTTAAAAACTATTGGGGAAAGTGCCTTTAATGGTTGTTATAAATTATCTCAAATAACTCTTCCAACAAATTTAACAAGCATTGGCAAAAATGCATTTAATGGTTGCACAAAGTTGACTCAAATTACACTTCCAAACACACTTACAACAATAGGCGAAAATGCATTTGCTTCAACTGGGCTTACTAAATTTGAGATTCCACAATCTGTGACAAATCTTGGTGGATATTTTGTTGAGAATTGTTCAAATCTTGTTGATATTATTGTTAGAACAAATAATATAGAAACATTCCCAAGGCTTGTAAGCTACAGAGGGACATTAGACTCAATTCAACATATTTATGTTCCAACAGAAAAGGTTGATACATATAAAGCACAAAGTTCTTTAAGAAATTTTAAAGATAAAATCCTATCTATTGAACTTATAGGGCACAATAGTCATACATTTGAAACAACTTGGAGTTATGATGAACTTACTCACTATCACAAATGTACGCTTGCGGTTTGTCAAGAAAAACAAGATGTTGCAAATCACGTTGAAAGTGCATGGATAATTGAACAAGAAGCAACACAAACGGAAAGTGGAACAAGACATAAAGAATGTACAATTTGTAAAATGGAAATTGCAAGAGAAAGTTATATACAAAACAAAACGTACACCGAGCAAGGGAATTCTAGCGAAAATGCGAGCACACTTAATTTATCATTACAAACTGATGAATGCATATACACACAAGGCGAAAATAAAATTCAAGGGACTTGGGAATATCTTGATGAAGAAAGCGGTTTAATTTTGGTTAAAATGCAATCAAACACAACCGGCGAAACTGAAAAATTGTTTGTTTTGAATGATAACGATTGCACATATACAACCAATTTTAAAGCAGAAGATATTTTTGGTGGCGATGCCGACATATATACATTTATGGGATATACTTTAAAAGTTTATACAAAGAATGGCAAAAACATTGCCGATATGTACTATGATGAAGAGAATTCAAGTCCTTACTATTGTGAATTAGACAAAGAAAACAACACATTCAAAATTATGGGAATGGAATATGTTATTGAAGGCAAAGAAATAAAATCTAATATAATAAAAGAAGGTAATCTTGTTTATACATTTGAAATGAATGAACAAGGTAGAATGGAATTTAATGATAACAACATTGTTTATATCATTAGAATTGACACATCAACCGACCCAAGCACAGAATCAATAGAAATGTCTGCCGATTGGGAACTTAAAGACAACATAATTATTGTAACATCAAATGGTAATGAAATTATGAGATTTGCACTTGGAGAAGATGGTAAAACATTAACTCAAGCATAAAAGGAGAAATAAATATGTTTAATAACAACAAAGATTCAAAAGGAATTAAAGGGTGGATAGAAAGAAGAATTGAAAAAAAAGAAGAGCGTGAAGTAAGGCAACTCCTTGAGTTAAGGCTAAATACAGCAGACGATTTATATAATATGGCAAAAGACCTTTCAAACAAGGAAAGTAGAATTGATAAAGAAGATGCATTGCGTTCTGCTTTGGTTGCATGTGGAACTTATCAAGAAGCTGTGCAATACGATAAACAAAATTATATAAATTTATTTCAATGCCAAAGGCTGATAGCTTCTATTTGCTGTGGATTAAAAGATTTTAACAATTCATATAAATATGCCAAAGCGGCAGTTGATAGTCTTGAAAGAATTGTTGAAAATCAAATTGCAAAGCAATATAAGTATATTGAATATATTGGCGCATATTATGAATTTGCTTTAGTGTGTGCAAATTTGAAAAAAGACACTGAAGCTGCAAAATTTTATTGTGCGTATATTGAAAAATTGAATTATATTTTGCAGTATTTTCCAGAAGATATGGAACAATATATGGCTGAATGCATGAGAGAAAGTGCAAGGATGTTACATATATATAGGAGAGATTTTGGCTTTGCGGAATTTGATAAAGAAATGGACATTGTGTATCATGCGTTAACAGGGTATGGGAACCGCTTTTCCACTTTGACATCAGATGTTGCCAATTATTATGCAATGTCCGCCTACGATATGAATGGCGTTGATTTTAACAAGGCAATGAATATGTTATATAATAATTATATGCAAATAAGACAATTGATAATAGATGGAAAGACATATGATAAGATATATTTTGATTTGGTGTTCTCCGCTTGCAATTTGCAGTTATTGTATAGGGATCAAAAAAATGTTGGGTCAGCGAATAAATTGAGCAGTGTTGCTGTACGTTATTTACCAAAAGCAATACAAAATTACAAACAAAATTCATACAAAAATTGTATGATAAATGTTAATAGAAAGTATGAATATATAATTAACACTTTGAAAAAACATTATGTTCCAACTCTTCCTGCAGAAAAGAAACAAGAAGTAATGAAAGTATTGAATTCATGTCAAAACTCAATAAGTGTAGGAGACTATGCAGATTTTGATATTTAGCTAAAAGATTTTTAATCAAAAAGACGGACAAATAAATGTCCGTCTTTTTCGTATGGTGTTCCCGAGAAGATTTGAACTTCCGACCTACGGTTTAGAAGCAATGGAAAATTATAAAATTAACGTTTGTATAATCAAAAATCGCAATTATTGTGAAAATTGTAGTCAAAATTGTGTATTATTCTTACTAATTTGCCTAACTTTTGCACTTTAAACACAGAACCTTTAAAATCTACGGTGCGCAAATGGTGCACTATTGTGGGTATTTATGGTTTGGGTGCATTTTCAACATTTTAACAATCATTAAAAATTTATTTAAAATTAAATTGCTAATATATTAGCATTTTATTGACAATAATAAATAAAAATGCTAAAATATGAGCAGTATGAAAAATAAATATGATTTAAACAATTTTGTCCACACACTAACAGAACAAGGTGTTTTAAGTGGAATAGTAGAAAGAGTTAAAGAAAGACGAAAAGAACTAAAACTTACACAACAAGAACTTTCGCAAAGATCTGGTGTAAGTTATGCTTCAATTAGAAGATTCGAAAGTACTGGGGAAATATCTTTTAACTCACTTTTGAAGATTGCAAGTGTATTAAATGCCCTTGCAGATTTTAACATGCTTTTTGGCAATGAGCTAGTTTCAGACTTAAAGGAGTATTAAGATGAATATTGAAGAAGTAAAAAAATTAAATGTTAAGTATAATGGAAAGATTGTTGGTTACCTTGCTGAATTAAAAAATGGAAGCATTGCTTTTCAATATGATAATGAATGGTTAAAAAATGGATTTTCAATTTCGCCAATTTCATTGCCTTTATCAAATAAAATTTATGTGAACGACAAACCAACATTCAATGGTTTATATGGCGTATTTTGGGACTCATTGCCCGATGGCTGGGGCGAACTTTTGGTTAGACGAATGCTAAACAAATATGGAATCAATTTTGATAGACTCTCTCCACTTCAAAAATTATCTATAATAAACCGGAATGGTTTGGGCGCATTAGAATATGAGCCAAATAAAAGTTTAGACACGGCAACTGAAAACTACAATCTAGATGAAATTGCCGAAGAAGCTGAAAAAATACTAAACGATGATGCTGAAAATGTTGACCTAGATAGCGTTTTTAACTTAGGTGGATCTAGCGGCGGTGCCAGACCAAAAGCACATATTACCTATAATGATGAAGAATGGATAGTAAAATTTCCTTGTCAAATAGATCCTAAAAATATTGGGGAAAAAGAATACAATGCCAACCAACTTGCAAAGAAATGTGGGATAAATGTTAATGAGTTTAAAGTATTTGATTCTAAAATTTGCAGTGGCTTCTTTGGAGCAAAAAGATTTGATAGAATAGAAAACAAAAAAGTTCATATGATATCATTATCTGCACTACTTGAAACAACTCATAGGTTGCCAAATCTAGATTATGGGCATTTATTTCAAGTTATTTGCAAAATAAGTGCAGACAGAGAAAATGATATGTATGAGGCTTTTAGACGTATGTGCTTCAATGTCTTCTATAAAAACAGAGACGATCATAGCAAAAATTTCTCATTCCTATATGATGAAAATCTTAAAGGATACAAATTGTCACCTGCATACGATATAACATCCTTACCAAATAAGCCAGAACACGAAATGAGTGTTAACTTAAACGGTAAGCCAACAGAAAGTGATTTGATGCAAATTGCTCACGATTTTGGGCTATCCAAAAAGAAATGTGAAGAAATAATCGCAACAATAAAAAATACTTTAAAAGGAGCATAATAATGAAAAACTCAGCAGAGTTAGAATGCGAATATCAAGAATTTATTGCAAAATTTACAAAATATGCAAAAGATTTTAACAGCGATTTGTCAAGACTATCTCCAGAAAACAAACAAAGATTTGAAAAGGAGTTTAAAAACCTGGTAAAATTAAATTTGCCAAATTTAATCAATTTTATTAAGAATTCATAAACAACTTTTTACAAATGTTGTAAATAATTTCAACAACATGGTCAATTTGTAGGTTTACAAGTTGACCTTTTTCTATGTCTAAAATAAAATACTCTATCCATTTTTCTTTTGAAAAATCCTTTACGAATTCATCTTCTAATTCGCAAATTTTAGTTAGTTGCAGTTGTTCTTCTGCACTGAGTTTTTCGTTTTCTAGTGTATCTTTTACTAGTTGCAAAACGTGGTTCAACTTTTTCACCTCCATTTGAAATTATAGAAACATATTTAGCGTAATCTTCGCCATCGCCGTAAACCAAAAGCATAATATCGCTTTGTAAACAACAAAACATAATCACATGAAAACAGCCCTTGTTATCAATATACATTTCCTCTTTGTGCAATCTTATATTAGGATCGTCTTCTAACAAGTATTCACGTAAATGAAGAAAAGGATATTTAGCTAAATATATGACTCTTTCAACTACATACTTAGCTACAAATCCTTCACTCCGATCAATCTTGTTCCTTGCTAATCTTGCATTAGTAATATCACAAACAAATCTTGCTTTCATTTTATCTCCTTTACCTCCTAATAAGTAATCAATGGTTTGCTTCAGGTTGTTCACACCAATCAATGGATTGTACGCAAGTCTCCTAAGGGTTAGTTTATCTTAGTTTAAAAACCTCTTTGCAAATATTGTATGTATGAATGATATTTTCTTCTATATCTAGATTGTGAAGTTTGTATATACTTGACAACAATTCATCAAATATATGTTTTTGTTCCGCAGACAATGTTTCAACGAAATCAGCCTTAATGTGTTGAATATCAATTGTTTGCCTAAAATATTCTTGCGAGTTTTTGAAACTCATATTGATAAGTTCAATAATTCTTTTCATGATCAACCTCCTTGGCGTTTGTGTTTTACCGTAAATATATTTCTTTTGCAAGTCATTTGGCAAATTGTATTATTTTATTAAATATACATAAATTGTTCACAAAGTTGAATAAATCATTTGCTTTTTGAGCTAAAATATTTTATAATAAATAAAACTTGAGTAGGAGTCAAATATGGGTATTAGTTATAATAAGCTATGGAAACAGCTTATAGATTTAAAAATGACAAAAACGCAATTAAGAATACAAGCCGATTTAGGTACCGCAACACTTGCAAAGCTTAGCAAAGATCAGCAAGTAAGTATGGATGTACTATTAAGGATATGTAGCGTTTTAAATTGCAATATATCAGATATTATGGATGTTTTACCAGTTGGAGGTAACAATGAAGAGAAAATATAACTACATATCGCTGTTTAGTAGCGCTGGAATTGGGTGTTATGGTTTCAAAATGGAAGATTTTGAATGTATAGCTACAAATGAATTAATTGAATCCAGAATGCAAATACAAATTGCTAATAAAAAATGTAAGTATCCTAGCGGTTATATAACGGGTGATATAACAAAAGAAGATACAAAAGCAAAACTTTATAAAGAAATACATTTTTGGCAGAAAAAGGAAAAAATAGAACAGGTAGATGTTGTTATTGCTACTCCTCCTTGTCAAGGAATGTCAACAGCAAATTACAAAAAAAAGAACGAAATAAAAAGAAATTCTCTTGTTGTAGAAGCTATTGATATAATAGAAAAAATCAATCCAAAAATATTTGTATTTGAAAATGTGTCTGCTTTTATGAAATCGCTCTGTATTGATAAAGATGAAAGCATATTATCAATAAAAGACTGTATTTATAAACATCTGTCTGATAATTACAACGTCTATTATAAAGTTGTTAATTTTAAAGATTATGGAGTCCCTTCTAGCAGACCAAGAACTTTAGTAATAGGAACATTAAAAAGTTTGGTAAACCTTTCACCTTTAAACATTTTCCCAATGTCAAAAAATCAAATTACTGTTAGAGATGTAATTAAAAATTTACCAAAATTAGAATTTGGTGAAATTGACTCAAAAGATATTTATCACGCATTTAGAAAATATCCAGAATATATGAGAGAATGGATTCACTCAATAAAAGAGGGAGAAAGTGCCTTTAATATTAGCAATCCAGTAAAACCATATAAGATTGTAAATGGTAAAAGAGTTGAATTAAAAGGCTCTTATATGGGTAATAAATTTAGAAGAATGTTTTGGGATCAGCCTGCTCCATGTATTGCAACTAGAAACGACCAATTAGCAAGTCAAAGCACAATTCATCCAGAACAAGACCGAGTGTTGTCCATAAGAGAGTTGATGAGAGTAATGAGCATTCCTGATAGTTTCGTATGGACAGATAAAAACACATTGGGTTTATCAAATATTCAAGCACAAGCCTTTTTAAAGAAAAATGAATTAAATATAAGACGATCAATCGGTGAAGCCGTCCCTACGGAAATCATGAGACAGATTGCTCATAACATAAAAGAAATGTTTGATTTCGATTATTATATTAAATCGAATGATGGTAGTATTCAAAATTTCTATGTAACATCCTACAAAGTTGAAATGGGGCTAGATAAGGTTAAAGATACAGGCGCTTTCTATACCCCTCAAAGCGTAGTATTCGATACAATAAAGGATATAAAAATTGAATCGGATTCCGAAATAAAAATTCTTGAGCCTTCAATAGGAATGGGTGCATTTTTACCACAATTATTTAGGCTTGTAGGCGAATGTAGAAAAGTAGTAATAGATGCGTATGATATAGATAGCAATATACTAGACAAATTAAAACAAAGCTTAACTGAAATTGGTTATACAAAGAATAATATTGTTCTAAATTGTTTCTGTGAGGATTTTTTAACAGCAAAAACAAATAAACAATATGATTTAGTTATAGGAAATCCACCTTACGTAAAACTTGTAGGTAAAGAGATCGCTAAGTACAGACAATTAACAGAAAACAAGACTATGACAAATATGTTTGGTTTCTTCTTAGATAAAGTTCATGACTTGTCGAATGAAATAGCATTTATAATACCTAAAACTTTCTTAATGACACCAGAGTTTAATGAGTTAAGAGAAAAATTTGAAAAGAAATTTAATGTGGTATCTATTACAGATTATGGTGTATGCTTCTTTAAAACAGTTTTTGTAGAAATAATCTCTATTCATTTCAAAAAATCATTTTTAGGTAAAGTTTTAATTGACAACAAACGTGATAATTTTAGAAATTTCTTAGATCAAGGATATATTTATCATGATAAATGTTGGCTCATCTATAGAAATAAGTGGTTTGACGATTATATCAAAACATTAAAATTAGATGTATATGATTTCTATAGAGATAGGCAAATTACAAATAAGTATTTACTTAACACTGGTAAAATAAGAGTTCTAAAATCAAAAAACTTATTAGATAACGGAGAAATAATAAACATTATTAATTATGATAAATATATAAATGATATTGATATGTTCAATGTAAAAAAATACATGAACGAAAACAATATCATTATAACTAATTTTACATATAACATTAGGGCTACTTACCTACCAAATAATTCAATTGTTAATGGGTCATTTGCTGTATTAACCTTAAAAAATGAAAATGATAGAAGATTGGTTGATTTAGCACTATATTCCACTTCAGAATTTAGAAAATATTATGCAATTGTAAAAAATAATTCTAAATTTACAATAAATATAGATTCTAATTCAGTTTATTATATAGGAGTAAAATATGATAAATAACATTTTAAAAATTTTGCAAGATGTTTCAGTAACAAAAACTACAGGACAACTTTTTGCAGATAAAAGCTACAAATATGATACGGTGTTTTTTCTTTCTAAATTTATAATTAGCAATCTAGATGCCGAATTATGTTTCCAGTCAAAAACTTATGAAGAAAATGCAATAGAATATACAAAAGATATTTTTAATTTGGAGCTAAAATCAAAAGAAGATGCTCAAAAAATCAAGAATTACTTAAGCGAAACATTAACTATATTACAGTTCGCCAATGTTATATCAAAAATTCGTGACAATGTGTACAAAGTGAAAGAATTAGAAATATTGGAATATATAATCAACTGCCCTGAAAATTCATACATTTTTCTATATTTAGTTGCATATCAAACATTAAAAAATGATAATATGTTAGAACTTTATAGATTATTTATAAATTCTACAATAGAGAAAAAGAAAGAGCTAATTAAAGAATTCGAAAATTATATAAAATCGGCACCTTCTATTGACAAATGGGCTCCATTTAAAACCAAATTTTTACTTATGGTTTTAGGTTTTGCAAATGGTGATTTAGAAATTGCAAGGACTTTAAATGTAAAAAATGCCCCAATTAATATTGAATCTATATCAATTAATGTAAAAGGAACAAGAACTCCTGATTATTTACCCAAAAAGAATGACTATATTTTAAAATTCAATAAAAATTATGTTTTAAAAGAATTACAAAATTATTTATTAAAAACACAAACAATAAACGATAATGTAGATATCATAAGTCCATTAGCTACAGAATTGGCAGATTTAAAAATTGATATTTTAAAATCAAAGCATGTAATTAGACAAAAAGAATCGTTTGAACAAGAACAATTTATTGAAACTACTATAAAGTCAAGAAACCATAATATTCAAAGGATTTTTAAGGATAATCTACTCAAAACATTAAAACATGTTTGTCCTATTTGCGGCTTCGAATATGAAGATTTTTTAATTGCGAGTCATATTAAACCATATTCAAAATGTGACGACACATATGATGCAATTAATTGTTTCAATGGATTACTAATGTGTCCAAATCATGATAAGTTATTTGAGGGAGCAAAACTTATGACTATAGATGTAGGATCCAATAGAATTATACTATCTAAAAAGGCAAAACAATCAAAAGATTTCGCAGAACTTGATGGAAAGGTTATAGATAAATCATTAATAGATTGCGAAAGAAGGCACTATTTGAAATGGCATAATGAACAATTTAAACTATTAAACAAATAAAAAATGAGCGGAACAAAATCCGTTCTTTTTTATTGCTTTGGTGGAGCTATTGGAGATGATGGAGATATTTTAAAGTGTCCTATATATAATAAAAAAATATTGAATTATTTTTTTCTCTCACACGAGAGTATTAATGTTATCTCCACTACCTCCACCATCTCCACCTAATTATATAAAAATAATCAAATATAGATATAAGCTGTCACACGTATCACAAGGTGTCACACATAGGCAAAAATGCCGATAAATAAAGGGTTTTAGCATTAAAATAAGTGTGATACCTTAACATAATAAGGTGTCACAAGGTGTCACACCTAAAAATTCAAAAAAAGTGTCAAAAATACCAAAAGGTAAAAGGGGTTTAGGTGTATTTATACACTGGTATCACAAGTGTGACACGTGTGATACGTGTGACACCTTGCATATAAAATCAATATTTTTTTTAGAGATACTTGCAAAAAGTGTCTCTTTTTTTATGTCATCAAACAGATGAATTTAAAAACTACAATTTTAAAAAATATTTTAGGTATATCAAATGATTATATACCCTAACTAGTAAAATTTAGGCATAAAAAACAAAAAACTTTTCCCGCGTGGACAAATGGTGTCTGTGTGGGTTTATTAAAATGTAGGCAAAATTTATCTCAATGGTTCAAATGGTGGGCTATTGACAATGTTAGAATTAAATAAAAGGAGTGGAAAAATGAGAAAACTTGATTTCGATGTGCAAAGTGCTTGCACAGCGGACTTGTTAAAATATGTTCAGAAAGTTGTTCCGATACGAAAAAAGTTATTTTACCGAAAAAGTTAATCTTTTTTGAAAATATTGTTTCGCTAGGTCAAATGGTGAACTAGCGAAGTTGTTAAAATGACATCGAAAAGTAGTTAAAGCTAAACGCTCTCACCTATTTTTTAAACCAAATCTGGTTTTACCGAAGGACTGCAGACTTCGTTAAAATATATGCTAAAGCAAAGAATTGATCAATCTTTGTGAATGCAAAAAATCTAAAACAAGGAGATAAAAATGAAAACAAAAATCATAAAAAAGGAGCATGTGATCTATGCGACCAAAAATATTTAACTTTCCGCAAGAGACATTACTTAGACTGGGATTAAATCTTAAAGAGATCCTACTACTCGATTACATCGAACAATTTATTAGCAGTGGAAATATGAGAAGTAAAAGACTTGATGGAAAGTGGTATTTCAAACTAACTTACAAGAAAATTACGGATGACTTGCCAATACTAGGTATTAAGGAAAGACAAATTAGGAATATTATAACAAAACTCGAAAAGCTTGGCGTCTTAAACAGACTTTCCGAACTTAAAAGAGAAATGTATCTTGAAGTGGATTTTGATGTGTTATTCGGCAATAAGTTACCTGCTGGTTTTGACCTATCGGCAATTGGCTTCAAAGACATGGGTAACGGACTGCTGACAATAGATTATTATGATATTAAAAAAATTAAAATAATACATGATAACGCGCGCGTGAAAGGTTTGGATAAAAACGATCTTTATAACAATTTTTTAGCCAAACTTAGATTATACTTTGGAGAAACTCTATATAGAGGCTTTATAGAAGATAAAGTGTTCATAGATGAAATTACAGATACTTATATTCTATTTGATGTAACTAACATTAGAGTTCTTGCCAAAGATTATGGGCAAAAGTTCAAAATTGCTTTTGATGAAACAATTAAAGAACTTGTGGGCAAATAATCCCCAGGGGCGGTCAAATCTCTAGCCAAAGGTTCTTGATAAGCGGACAGGCAGTCGCACGCAAATTTTCGCATAATCAAAAATCAAAAAATAATCAAATTTTTAGTAACGAATTTTTGTGTAGAACTCTAAATAATCCTTTATTTTTCGAATGTTCGCTCGTTTGTTTATCAAAAAATAGCCAAATGAAAAAATCAAAATATAAATCAAAAATAATCAAATCTAATTCAAAATAGTCCAAATGTGTAATATTTCAGTCGGCAATTTTGTGAAAACACAAGCCGTCATTTCAAGTTTTAGGAGCGATAAATCTTGACTTGGATAAATTATCAAGTGGACTGCTAAAAAATCAAAGAAGGCACGATTTTGACCAAAATAACAAGAATACAAAGACAAATAGAAACAAAGCAAAAAAGAATTCAAAGATATAAGGTTTAATTTTAAATATATTTTGCTGTTTCACTGGACTTGAGCACTCTTTTGCGGTACTTTTTGTTTCGCATAAGAATACAAGTCCAGGTAGCGACAGCACTTGGAGGCATAATGCAAAGAATAAGAACAATTAAAGAAACATTACAAATGATTAAACAAGAAGATCCAAACACTGGACTAAGTGAATTCTTAATAAGAAAGTTGGCAGATGGATACAAAATTAGATCAATTAAAACTGGGAAAAAGGTGCTAATTGACTACGATTCACTGCTTGCCTTCTTGCAGAGTAAAGACTATGAACTACCAATGGAACAAGTAATTATTAGATAAAAAGGAGAAATAAAATGGCTTGCGTTAGAAAGAAAAAACTAAATGACGGATCAATATCATATAGAATACAAGTAAAAGCAAAAGATCTAAGAACTGGACAATTTGTCGCGAAGTCAATGTGTTGGAGAAAGCCAAACGAGTTAACTGAAATTCAAGCCAAGAAAGAATTGCAAAGAGTTTGCTTGGACTTTGAAGATAAATTTAAGAAACAACTAAACGGTATGCTCGCTGTAGATAATGACATAACTTTTATAGATTATGCAAATAAATGGCTTGAAAAGATTAAAAACACTAGATCATTAAACTACTACATAAAAGGCAGAGATAATATTAGAAAGTTTGAGGCATACTTTGGAAACATTAAACTCAACCAAATAACACCAGTTATGGTGCAAGGTTTCCTGGATGAAATGATGGCAAAGAAATATGAACAAAGATATGCAATCCTCAAAAGAGATTTAACTCAATATTTAAAATCTCACTGCATAAAACTGGTTGATGCTACTAGGAATAGTGGCATCTCCAGATCAATCTACTACTCAGCCACAGTTGGTAATGGTATAAGGATTGATAGCGCCAAAACAATATGCAGCGCACTCAACTTAAACTTTGATGAGTGGTTTGATGTTAAAGTAATTAGTCGTCCGTACGCAAAGGAAACTATACTAAAACTTAAGCGAACATTGGCAACAATTCTAGCTGATGCAAAAAGACAAAGATTGGTTGAACATAACTTTGCATCTCGTGACTACATTGCACCAATTCAAGGGCATAAAAAGGAGATCAAGATACTTAATGACAAAGAAGCAAAGCAACTAGCTGTGTATCTAGATAAACTAGACAATCCAAGATGGAAAATTGCCTTGCTGATAGCACTTTTTATGGGAATAAGGCGTGGCGAACTTGCAGGTCTTGAATGGAAGGACATTGACTATGAAAACAAAACAATGACCATAGCAAGATCTGTGCAAGATATAGTTGGATTTGGAATTATCACCAAAGAACCCAAAACAGAAAATTCAAAACGCACAATATCCATGCCAGATAAACTTATTGAGTATTTACACGAATACGAAGCTTGGTGGCAAAACCAAAAGAAATATCTTGGTGATAGACTTGGTGACACAGATAGACTCTTCTGCACAGAGGACGGCAAAGATATCTGCCCAGGACTGCTACGAGTATGGCTCCAAAAATCTCTTGCACGAGCAGGACTGCCAATCGTTACACTCCACTCACTTCGCCATACAAACATAACATTGCAACTAATGGCAGGTGTTGATATGAAAACTGTATCAGCCAGAGCTGGTCACAGTAAAGCATCAACAACCAGCGATTTCTACAGCCACTTCCTAAAGAATAGCGATATTCACGCAAGCGAAGTAATAAATAAAATATTTGAATAAATTGTCACATTATTGCGTTTCATTTGGTTTTTGTGCTATACTTATGATGTTAAGGAGATTTGCTTATGGAGAATTTAGTTGGAGATAATATAATGTCTAAGAGACCTAAAAAAGAAAAAGGCGTTGAAAAAGCAATATATTTTGCAAACATCAGCTGTCCTAATTTTGAACAATTTACAATTGATGGTTTGTCTAGAAAAACATCTCTATCTTCAATTATAAAGAACTCATTTAATATAAATAATGATAATTACGATTCAAAGAATCAATATTTTTCGTTTGTTTTTGAAGGCAAATCATATGCTTTTAAAGTATTAGAAGATGATGAAAATTGTTTATTTGGCCAGCTGTCAACAGAAAAGGAATATAATGATATACTAGAAGAATATAAAAGCGATGATAACAAGACTTTAAAATCACTAATAATCAAGTCATTTACTTTTTTCTACATAGATAAAAATAAAAGAACTTTGGTTTATATAGGACATAAGAATTTAAAGAACACAATTAAAATTTTTGTGAAATATTTTGAAAAATATAGTAATGAAAATGTTATTATTAAGTTCTATGGAGATAAAAACCTTATAGAAAAAATAAACAAGTCTCAAAAACTTAAATCTATTGATTTTCAAATTGCCGATACTGGCGAAATCTCAAAAACAATAGATCAAACGCTTTCATGGGATAGAAATATAAACAATTTCATAATAAATATCAAGGTAAAGCACCCAACTAAGCTATATGTAAAACAAATATTAGCCGATAAGACTAAGTATCAAAAAATAGCAAAGCCTGTTATTAAATTTCAGGATGAAACATTTAATGATTATGTGTCACATTTATTCGAAGAATATTTTACAGTAAAAGAAACGATTTATATAAGTCAAATTGATATAAATGGTTTTAGTAAAATAAAAGATAAATTAATAGACGCAACTAAAAAATTTATGGAGTAAAAAATGAATAAAATTAAACCAAAAGAAACTCACATAATAACTTCTATTGTTATTGGGGTTTCTATATTAGCAACACTTATTATACTGGGTATTAAGAATATAATTATAAATCCACCACAATTAGCAAACACTTTGTTAACCACTGCTGGAATTTTTGTCGGTTTTATTATTTCCGCCTTGGGAATATATTATTCAATACCATTGAGACCAGAAGTTAAATCAGCGCTTATACAACAAGGATATTATAAACAAGTGTCAAGAAATTTTATCCTAAGTACAATTATGTTTGCAGTCGTAATTGTAATTTCAATTATTTCAATATGTGTATACAGCGCAAATAGTTTACTATTATTCCAACACATTTTGAATTCAATAATGATTTCTATATTTGTATCAGCAATTACCTTACTTGTATGCGTAAGTATCAATTTTTTTAAAATTGTATCAAAAAATTAAATAGAAAAAGACGACTAAATAAGCCGTCTTTTTTAATGCAAATTGGTGTGACTATGCAGATTTGAACTGCAGACCTATCGCTTAGGAGGCGATCGCTCTATCCAGCTGAGCTATAGCCACATATTGATGATTTTATTAAGGTTGGGTGAACTTTTGGTGAACTTTGATTTTGTGTGAGTTTTAAGTAATCGCAAAATGTCAGTGTTTTAGGGGTGTTTTGAGGCTTTTATTTTGTCCAAGTCGATACTTAGGAAACCGTTGCTCTATCCATCTGAGCTACGAGAACAAACTACAATATTAGTTTAGCACAAAGTGAGAGTTGTGTAAACAAAATTTTGTATTAAAAAATTTGAAACAAATATAAAAATTTACCACATTTTTTCTTTGATGGGGATTTTTTAAAAATGCTTTACATTGTTGTATAAAATTGGTATTATATACTGTAATGGAGGGCATTATGACATTAGATAAAGTTAAAAAATTGATAGCACAACAACTTTCTATTGATGAAAGCAAAATAACTGAAGATTCTCGTTTGATTGAAGATTTGGGAGCTGATTCCTTGGATACAGTTGAAATGCTTATGACCGTTGAAGATGAATTTGGTATTCAAATTCCAGATGAAGATGCAGTAAATCTTAATACAATTAAATCAATTGTTGACTATATTGACGCAAGAAAATAATAATTTTCTTTCGTTTTGCAAAGTTAATAATTTTTAATATTTAATAAACGATAACACAAAAACTCTCGCAAGTTAGCAAGAGTTTTTTTTATTGCATTCATGTGCTAAATTTCGACAAAAGTAGTCATAATTTGTAAGACACATTCATACATTTTTGTATGGGGGTGAAGGCGTGAAAAATTGCGATAGGGCGATAAATTTTGCAACATATATTTTGGATAATAATGCAACAATAAGACAAACTGCAAAAGCATTTAATTATTCAAAAAGTACAGTACATAATGACATACATAAAAAATTAAAAAAAATAGATTATCTAATGTTTGAAAAAATACAAAAAATACTTGATAAAAATTTTTCGGAAAAACATATACGTGGTGGGCAGTCCACAAAACAAAAATATTTAAAATTAAAAAAATAATTAAAAAAATAATTTTTTAAATATTCATATTTTAACAAAGTTAAAATATGTTTATTTTTATTTTATTTTTAAATTTAATTATTTTTTAATTTATTTTAATTATTTTTGATTAAAAACTTTTTAAAAAAATATTGATTTTGTTTAAAATTCGACACAAAATAGTTGACTTGCTTTTAATTAAAATATATACTTGCATTAGATATTATAATATAATTATAATATTTTTTGTTAGTTTGACAAAAATACTATGGAGGAAACGAACTATGCAAAAATTAAAAAAATGGGTTTTATTATTTAGCCTTGCTTTACTTGTGTTTGGTGGCACAATTCTTTCAGGCTGTGAAAATGACAATAGTATGAAACTTGAGTTAAGTAAAACAAATATAGAGATAACGCTTGGCGAAAATGACAACACAGACACTTTGCAAGCAATTGTAACTGATGCAAAGACAAAGGAAGTTGTTATTGATTACGACAACCAAGAAGATATCATTGTCACATCAAAATACAAAGGCAATGGAATTACAGACATAACTGTAAAAGCTCTTCGTCAATGTTCAAATGTTGATGTGATTGTAAAAGGTGCAAAGGTTTCCAAAACTTTTAGGGTTTCGGCATCCTCTCCAATTTCTTCCATAGTTCCAAAACAAGATACATATTATTTTGAATACAACAAAGCAAATGGTGGCAGTTGCAAATTGTCAAATGATCTTGTTGTATTATTCCCAGAAGCAACAAGTCAAACAGGAATAAAATATGCTCTTGCTTCAGAAATTGAAGGTGTAAGCATTTCTAATAACTATTTGGTTGTTGAACCAAACCTTGATGTTATTCCAACAGGAATTGATGTCGAGGTTATTTCCGTTTATAATGAAAGCGTAAAAACAACATTGCATTTTGAAGTTGTAAAATCAATTGATGTTTCATTGGTTGAAATAAAAGAAGATAACAATGTTGACGCAAAACTTGAATATAACATTCCAAGAAACAATCCAAACAAAAATCAATTACTCTTAAAAGTTGTTGTTCCATATTCCGTTTCACAAAAATTGATAAATGTAAAACCTGTTTATGCATATGGAGATATGGGACTTAATGTTGATGAACAATATGTTTTAAACGACACACAAAATCAAGTCTATGAATATTCTTTCAAGTTCGGTTTCTTGCAAACCCAAAAAACAGGGACAATAACTGATAAGGTTTGGTTTGAATTGTCTTATATAGATTTCCCAGAAATTATATCAAGCACAAAAGATAAAGTTGATGACCATGGAGATAATGTTGGTATAATCACTCTTACTGCATATGACGAAATAACAGGAATTTCAGTTAGTGTAAATGATGCAAACGTTACAAACGACCAATTCAATTTGTACACAAGCTATTCAAATTCAAGAGGTCTTAAAGTAAAGTTTGATGCAATTCCTTTCACAGCAATCAATTCCAACTTTGTATTGTCTGTTGATGCACAAGACTTGGCATACATATCAATAATGGATGAAAACGGAACAGAACTTAATGGTCAATTTGTTAATGGCAAGTTTGATTTTGTAAGCGGAAAAGTTTTCTACCTTATTGCAAAAGTAAGCGAAGATAACAAAATTATACCATTAACAATAACAAACAAAGATGACGAAAGTGAGAATGTTGTCACAAAAACAATCAACCTAAGCCTAAAAGAAGGTGTAAGAGGTTTTGGTTTTGTTACAGGTGACACAATAGAAACTGAAAAAACTTTCTATTTTGAAAACAAGCCTTCTTTAAATGAAGAACAAGAAGAACAATTGCTTAATGAAAGAGATATACTTTTCTCAGTTGCTCCAGCAAGCATAGAAATTGACAATTTGTCAGTTTTGATTAGTGGTGATGGTGTGTTCACTGTTGGACATGTTCAGTTTGTATCAAAGGATGACAACAGTGCAATTTACAAAGTTCATGTATCTGCATTAAAAAATTCAGTTGGCGAAGGTACATTAATATTTAAGTTTGAGTCTGGACAACAAATCAAGGCTAACATCAAAGTTATTGAAAGATTAACAAATGTTGGAATTGATGTTGATTTAATGAACTATGTTTCGTCAGCAGTTGGAAAGTTGACCTATGATGAAAGTGGAAATTTGAGCTATATTGCAATAAAAAATGGACGTATGGTTCCACTCAAGTTTACATCAAATATGGCATCAAATATTTTGTTTGAGTTCTTTGATAGAGAATTATCAGCAAATGATGATGTTTATGCTGAAGATGGCGAATATTCCAAATTCAATGAGTTAGATTGTCAAATGCTTAATATGTCACAATCTTCAAACATTTTGAACACAGAAGTATTAAGATCAAATGACTATCTTACAACATTAAAACTTGGTAAAGTTTGGGTAAAGGCAACTTTCGTTGGCTCAATGCTTAACGAAAACTATGAATTAGTGAAATGTGAAATCGATAAATATTTCCTTGTTGAAGTTTATAACCCAGTTCAATCATTGACAATAAGTGACAGAGTTATTGAACTTTATGCATATAACGAAGTTGGCGAAAAAAATAAAGCACTTTCAAAATATACATTCACAGTAAAAATAAACGATGCAAATTCTCCTGCAACATATGATAGAATCTATTTTGCAGAATCTCCAGATTACGAAAGTGGTGTGGTTGTTGAAGAGAACACTCCTTATTTATATTTCTCACCACAATATGACGAAACACAGCTTGTTATTGAAAAAGTTGGCAACAATTTTATTGCAACTGCAAACTTTAGAGTTGAAGACAGTAACAACTTGATTCAAATGTACATCTTTGCAAACGATATTGGTGGTAATTTGACTCATTATGTAAAGGAAATCAATTTCGTAATTCAACAAGCACAAAGAGTAGAGCAAATTATCCCAACAAATGTTGATGTTGCAAATAGTGAATATAATTTATATTTGTCAGCAAAATCTATATCAAATGATTATAATGATAACAATTTTAGAATCATATGCGATGTGCTTCCAGAAAATGCACTTGTAAAAGATGTTTCATATATTTTCTATCCAGATAATGGAACAAGAAACGATATCATAACAATTTCGAACGATGGACTTGTTAGTGTAACAGGTGAATATGGTGGCAAGGGAACAATTGTCATTGTCCCAACTGATGCAATTTTACTAGATAGTAATGGTAACACATACTATAGAGAAAACACTCCGGTGGCAAGAATAAATTTGACAGTTGCCGATGGTAAGTCAAGAGAAACATCCGTAAGAATTACCGACGCAAGTCAAATTACAAATCAAGATTTACACTATACAGCAATTTCAAATATCAATGTTGACACAGCGATATTTAGAAAATTCAATGGTGGACTATATGGACAACTTTCAAATTCTAACTTTAAAGCAACATTAACACTAAATTCATATTTGTTTGAAGAAATTAGCGAAAGTGCAATTGTTGCAGATTTTGATGTTGTATGTAATGTAACAAATGGTTCAGGTTCAATTGCAAATGTAAATAATGGTACAATAGAAAGCATTGTTATAGATTCATATTCTCAAGAAAACTACTCACTTGTTCAAAATAATAGTGAATATGTTGGTGGTGTTGTTGGTCAAAACAATGGCACAATCTCAAATGTAATTTTCCAAGGTTCAGTTCTTGGAGATGACAATTTGTCTGCTGTTGGTGGTATTGCTGGCAAAAATACAGGGAAAATTGAAAATTGTAAAGTAATTTTCTACGACTTAAAAGATGGTAGTGCTCAAATGTCTATGCAAGGTCAAGTGTATGCAGGTTTGGTTGGCGAAATTGCAGAAAATGGTATAATTTCAAAATCTTATGCATATAATTTTGGCAAAAATAATGCTATTGTAACTGATGCAAACATATTTGGCATTGTTGGCAAAATTAGCAGTGCAAATACAAAAATCACAGAAAGTTTTGCAAATTTAGGCGTAGCTCAAAAGATTTTTGGCGAACTTTCACAAAATGTTGATGACAAAAAAGTTATAAAAGATAGCTATATTACTTACAAGAATAATGACTCATATGAATTTACTTTCTATATGACAAAACAAAATGGTCAAACTTTGACAGGAACTGCAACCGATTTCAACTATATTTATAATGGTGTAAAATTTGGCAGTTCAGAAATTTGGCTCAATAATGGTGATTCTCAACAAAACTTTGGTTACCCATATTTGAAAAATGTAAAGAGAATTGTTCCAATAACAGCAAGTGAACTTGAAAACTTAAAAATTCAAAGAACAAACTTATCTTTCAACCAAGATGAAAATAATGCAATACTCTTTGTAAACAAAACAGTTCAAACATTAACTGAAAGAGAAAATAAAGCGTTAACACAAAAAAATACAATCAGTTTGTTAGATTTGTTTGGAATTTCAAGTGTTTATGGTCTAAATATTGAATCAAATTCAAATATTTTGGCTTTGACAAATGGAACACTTCAAATAAACAATATAGGCGATGCAACTTTAACTATTAGCTCAAAATATGATAGAAGCATTGACCCAATCTCAATGAACATAAAAGTTATATATAATACAAATAACTTTGGAATTTCGTATAATGACTATTCATTGCCAAGTGGCTATACAATAGGTCTAAAGAAAGGTACAACTCAAAAATTCATCACTTCACTTGAAGATAATATTGTTCTAAATCAAACAAAATTCTCTTTGCAAACAAACGATTTTGATGTTGTTTTTGAAAATAAAGATGATGAAACAAAACTTAATAACGTTGTTGGAAACAAAATTGGCACACACTTAATCTCATTAAATAGTGATGATGATTTACATATGTCAGTTTACCTAAAACTCAACGGACTTAGTGATGCTTTTGCAAAAATACTTAAAAATGAAACACTAAAAACATTGACATTAAAACCATTGCAAGGTCCAAATAGCATTGCAATTTCCGTAAAAGAAGTTAATATGTCAGCAAGCGATTCTTTGGAATTCCAAGTTAATATTAACTCGGATGTTAAAGACGAACAACTTGCTTGTGAAATATTTGACGAAAACGGAATCAAAATATTCAGTCAAGACGCTTCAAGTTTGACAGTGAACAAACAAAACGAATTAGGTTTGTTTAATGTATATGTTTATTCTTGCTATACAAATAATGAAATAACAAATTATGATTTATCAATAGAACTTAACAAAGAAAAATTAAGCATGATTGACTCTTCATACTATATTGTTAGATTCTATGCAGGAAACATTTATTCATCAGTTTATGTTGATTTAAAAATTTCAGTAATTGACCAAGAAATTATAAGAATTGATGTAAATAACTACTCATACAGAGAAACATCAAAGGTTGTTGGTGGCGAAAGATATAACTACTATCCAACAAACACAATATCAACAACAAAACCAAGTTTACTTGATGTTATGATTTATCCTTCATATGCTAATTTTGAATATATAACAGTAACAAGTGAACCTGTAAATGGTCAAAAATTAGCTTTGCTCAGTATGAGAAAGGGCGATGAAGAAGGTGACGCATCAGCATATTTTGTTGATAAACTTATGAATTTTGAATTTATTGAAAATGGTGTAAAGATTTTCAAAAATAGCTCAAACCTAAGCAATGATATTTCAAGATTCTATGTTCGTGCACTTGCTTCTTCAGACATTAAGACAAATACAATATTTAATATATATATAAATGTATATGGTAAAGATAATACTATATTATATACACAAATGTATTCATTGTTAGTAACCCCACCAGTAACACCGGGACTTAGTATAGACGGAGAATCTGGGACATATTTTGCACTTTTGGGTGACACACTAACAGTTCAAGTTATCAAAGAAAAATCACAAACATTAAAGAATAACTATAAACTTTCATCAGTTGTTGATGGTAAAGAAGTTGATACAGGATTTGGAACAATTCTATTCAACAATGATTGGCAAGATATTGACACAACTTATGAAAAGGGAACATTTACTGTAACATTAAGTGAAACAAATTTCAAAGATGTAACAATGACAATTGAAACATCAAGAGTAATCAATGGAATTGAAGAAACATTAACTTCACAAATGTTAATCTACATCATTCCTTTTGACTTTGATATAGAAAATACCGCAGTAAAAAATAGCAACAGCAAAGACAAAGCATTTGGCGATATCTATTTTGAACACGAATTAGACTTTGATTTTGCAGGAAAATACACAAAATATGGCAAAAAACTATTTGAATACTTTATTTCAAATAACTATTGTTATTCAAACAGCCAAAATGGATTTGGAGTAAACAAATCTCTTAACAATTCATCAAAGGCAAAAGTATTAAGATCAAACTTATATTATGTAAATGGCGACACAAAAACTCCAATTTACAATTCAACAACAAACAAATATATAGAGAATAATATTATAGAATTTAGTGAAGTTGGCGAAGGAACTGATGCTGTGCTCCATTATATTGGAAAAACAATTGGTTCACAAAAGATGTTGCTTGAAATACCGGTTCAAATGCCTGATGGCAACAGAACAATTTACAAATATAACTTTACAATAGAAATCAAAGCTGAATTAAATGATGATGAACCAGTTCAAATATTCACAGCAGATGAATTCTTGGAAAAATTCAATGCAGAAAGTGAAGAGCATTATATCTTGATGAGAGATATAAGATTGTATGAATACACACCAATCTCATCAACAACAAGTGTTGCAAGTTTGGATGGAAACGGTTATACAATTTCTATAGTAAGTTTTGCACAAGGTGTAACAAATTATTCTTTGTTTGAAAATGTTGATTCAAATACATTGTTAAAGAATATTCGTTTAAATATCTATAATATTGGAACAATAAATGTTGATAGTTCACAAGTGAGCGAAATCAACGTTGCACCAATGGCAATAACAAACAATGGTATAATAACAAATAGTGAAGTGGTAAATTACTTTGATATAAGTGTCGATATAAGACAACAATCAACAGGAATTCTTATTTCAACAGACTCAACCACAAAAGTTACAGCAAAAACAGCTGGTTTTGTATTGTACAACAACGGAACTATAACAAATAGTAGAGTTGGTGGAACAAAACTTGATGTTTACAAAGTAGAGAAATCAGGAAGCGTAAAAGAACTCAACTATAGATATTCATATGGTGGCAATTCTTCAAACTATGATTTACCTGTATTTACAATTAACTCATTTGGCGAAATTGCAGGATTTGTTTACGAAAATAATGGTAGTATAACAAGCAGTTTTGCTTCAAATATAAGAATTATCAATAACTCTCAAATAAATTACACAACAATAACTTCTGGTTTTGTTATAAACAACAATGGCACAATCAGTATGAGTTATGCAAAAGGTGTAAAAGCCTCGGAAACAGACATCCATGCAACAAAATTTGGAATTGAAACATCTGGCATTGCTTCGGGTTTTGCATATCAAAACAAAGGCAATATTAGTGATTGTTATTCAAATATTAACCTAACAAACCTTCAAAACAATCCAGGAAGATCAAGTGCAGGTTTTGTTTACTCAAACACACAAGGTGGAAAAGTTAAGAACTCATTATCACTTTCAAGAATTATAAGTTCAACAACAACACAAATGAATTTCTCTGGTGTTGACGAACTCGGAAATTATATTAGTGACAAAGATTCAATCACAAATAGTTATTATTATGATCAAGTCGCTTTGGAAAGTGACACAATCTCATTCCAAAAAGCTTATGGCGAAAGTGCATCATCTGTATCTTCAGTAATCATTGAAGAATACTTCTATGGCTTTAACTTTGCATCAACATATAATGACGGAATTTGGAAAATGACAGCACAAGGTCCTGACCTCGTTAGTGCAAACGATATTGCAGTTTCATTAAGATATACAAGCAAGGCAAGTGAAAACCTTTCAAAACCAAAAACTGCATATGTAGACAAATTTGCATATGGCTCAATAAATAACCCTATACTTATTAGAAATGCAAAGGATTTCAACGAAGCATTCTCTGGCACTGCAAATAAGAGTGTTGATAGATTTGTTGACGATTCAACAAAAACAATTGCATTTGGTAATTATAGATTGATTGATAATATAGATTTGCATGATTTGGCAACAGGTTCAGAAAAATATGACCTAACATCATCAATCAAAACTCTTAGCGGAAGTTACAACACAAGAGCAACAGGAAAACTTGATGGAAATGGCTTTACAATAAGCAATTTTGCATTAACTGATTCTGGCAATAACAAATCTTTGGATAGTTTTGGACTATTTAGCAAGTTGGAAGGTGGTGCACTTGTTATCAACCTTAACATTGTAGTTGGTGACCAAAACAACGAAAAAGAGATATTCGGTATTGAAGCAAAGAATATTGCAAATGTCGGAACAATCGCGGGTCAAATTGTTGACTCAAAAATTATAAATGTAAACATAAGTGCATTAAATAAAGCAGACAATGTTACAATCAGAGGTAAAAATATTGTCGGCGGAATTGTTGGTTTGGTTAAAGGTGAATCTCACTTATTTAACGACACAGTAGAAAACATTAATGTTACATCTGCTTATTACACAACTCCAATCAAAAATATTAGTGAAATTGACACATTTAACAAATATTCGAGATTTGGTGACAATTCAACAGTATCATATGCAGGTGGAATTGCTGGAATTGTTGATTATTACACTGCCCAAACAAAAGATGATTACGAGTTCACCGAAGTGACTGTAATTTCAAATGCAACAAGTGTTGCACTCAAAAATGTTGGCAATATGATAATAACTGGTGGAACGGTCGGCGGTATTGCCGGATATATTGGACCACAAACAACAATGCAAGACATACAATTTATGCCTTATGCAAAATCTGTATCCGATTACGCAAAACAAGGACTTTATTCTTACAATGGTTTTGCAGGTGGAATTGCAGGTATAAATAAAGGATATTTAAGACAAGTTAGATCAGAAAATGATAATGTAAATATCTTTGACACAGAAAATAACTTAACATTGCAAGAAGTTATTGAAAAAAATAGTTTAAGTTACTACACAGAAGAAAATGGCAAACACAACTACGAAAATTCAACAATTGAACTTGGAAACAAAGCTTTGTTCTATAATGGTAACTATAGCCCAATTGCAGTTGGTGGACTTGTTGGTTTGCAAGAAAGTGGTAAAATTGAAAAATCTTACTCAAAATTGAATGTTGTAAACACAAATTCAACAGTTGCTGGTGGAATTATTGGTATCATCAATACTATTACCGGTGACAACGAAGCAACAAAACTTACCGAAGTGTATGCAACAGGCGATGTTAGAGGAAAAGAATACACTGCAGGTATCGTTGGTAGAGATTTGAACACAGATATAACAAAATCTGCAATTTTGGAAAGAGTAAATGCTTTGAATTTGTGGGGTTCGTGGATATTTGATTCAAACAAAAATGGTGTTGACCCAATAATCAATAACACAAAGGGTGATGCTGGCGAGTCAAAATCAAGAATTTCAGACTCATACAGACTTGATCAAAATTATGGTTTTGTATCTGATCCCGCCTCAGCAAGCACTTGGGAAGGGATAAAAGAAACCCAAGCTGATGTAAACGCAAAATATGCCGAAGGCTATGAATTCGGTGAATATTTTGACTATATCTTCTTTGCAAATAATTGGGATGCAAATTCTTGGCAAAGAGATACTGACGAACTTTATCCACATATGGTGTTTGGATATTTTGACAAGACAATAAAGATTAAAAATCAAAGAGATCTTGAAAAATTGAGAACAAGTGTGTCATCAGGAAAGGTTACATATATAATTGAACCTGATAACTCACCGGAAAATGATAATAATGGGAATGAACACTATATTGGAATCACAAGATACATCGCTCCAATCGTTGGGTTCTCAAATGTACTTCGTGGTGGCGAAGACCCAGAAGCAACATATGGATTTGTTTACAAGACCGACCAAACAAGAGCATTGTTTGAAACAACACTCGGTGCAACATTTAGCAACTTTGTTGTAAAATATGAAAGCAATAATATTAAACAATCAAGCAGTTTGAATGGTACATCAGTTTTGGTTAGAACAGCAAATAATACTGCATTCAATAATTTGACATTCAGCAATATTAATATTGATGCATATAACAACGGAAACCTAAATGCCGGTGTATTGTGTGCTGTGGCAAAAGGCTCATGCAAATTTAGCAATATTACATTTGAGTCTTGCCAAATCAATGTAAAGAGCAATCCAAGCACAGTCAATGTGGGATTATTGTTTGGAGAAGGAAAGTTATCGTATGACTCAAATGATTTGATAAATGTTAGTGTAAAAGACTCAAAGATTAGTCTTGCAAATGATAGTTTAGGTAATGACTCAAATAAATCATATGTAGGTTTGGTAATTGGAAATGTTCAATCAGTATTGAACAATAATTCAAAATCAATAAGCATTTCTGTAACAAATAAATCTGGCAACCAATTAACCTTGGGCGAAGGAAAAACAAACCCAGTATTCAAAAATATTAGTGTAGGCTCATTCTTTGGTGGTGTTGAATATGCCGAAATATCTGTGGCAAGTTCAAACGAAAATGCAAGTGGAAAGAATGAAATTTCGTTGCCTAAATTGATAATCCCATCAATTCAAAATTCAAGAATAGGTGGAATTGCTGGCGAAAGCAGAAAATGTTCTTTTGATAACTTCAGCTTTATTCCAAGCATTGAAGTTGGCAACACAACATTCAAAAATAATAGTTTTGGTGGAGTTGTCGGCGAAAGTGTTGAATCTTCATTTAAGAATGTTGAAATCGGTAGCTATGAGCAAAAAGATGGCAACAAATCAACGAACAAAGGTTCAATAACAATAAATAACATTAGTGAAACAAACAACATTGGTACAATTGTTGGAAAACTTGAAAATGGTCAAATTTTAGATGTAAAAGTTTACTCAAATCTATTGTTAAAACTTGCAGACAATAAAGCACAAGGTCAAAAATTATATATTGGTGGAATTGCAGGATATCTTGATAATTCTATTGTTAATGCAATTGATAAGACCGAAAGCGAAAAAGACGAAGCTTCAGTGTCAAGAGTTTATAGCGATATTGACTTAATATTGTCACAAAAGTACGAATATTCGTATGACATTCTCTTGGGCGGAGCATTTGGTTTTGTAAAGAACTCAAAAGTATTCAATTGTTACACAACAGGCGATATGAAAGTTGATAGCAAAAATAATGAAACAAATATGGTTGCCTTGTACACTTCTGGACTTCTTGCACACATGCAAGATGAAGCCAATAAAGATGCAAGTGTTGTTGCAAATAATATCTCAGCTGGAAATATCTATCCAGATTATGAACAACCAACAAGCAATGATAAAACATCAATAAAATATGGTTTATATCAAGACTTTGTTTATGGTGGTATTGTTGGAAAGATAGAAAGCGAGGTTGCAAGCCAAACAATTGCGAATAACTATTCAATAAACACTTTATATAACAAAGCAGATAACAAGATAGGACAAAATAGAACTTCAATCAACGCAATCCTTGGAGAAGGAAGTGTTGATGACAAGTCAGTTCAAAACAAATACTCAAATGTATACACACTTTGCACAGACGAACATACAAGTGCAACAGAGAACATAAAACTTGCAGATTTATTGAATAAAACAATAAAAGACAAGTTAAATCCAAAAGTTGACGAAAGTGAATATTACTTTATTGAAGGTACAAAAGTTAATTATGCAACAAGATTGCCAAGTGCAAAAACAAATGCAATTGAAGTTAATGAACAATACATATATTTGGGAACCGAAAAAATAGAATTGTCGGAAACAACCCCAATAACATTAAAAAATTCGGCAATTGTTGGCGATGGTGCAATATTAAAATTAGATAATAATAATGGTAAAACGAAAAACATTGCTCCATTTGGAACAATTGATTCAAATAGTTTTGTTTCTGGTGTTGTAACAACTACTCTTATTAACAACATTACATCAGTTTCAACCGGGGCAAACGGTGTGCCATCAGCATCTGGATTTGCATACAAAAACCAAGGAATTATTTATTCTTGCAATGCAGGTAACAGAAACAGTACTACACTTTTAGAGAATATCAATCGTGGGTATGTAACTTCAAAAGGTTATGCATCTGGTTTTGCTGATACAAACGAGGGGCTAATAAAAAACTGCTTCACATATCTTGATGTTAAATCAACTTACAAGGGTATAAGCACATCATCAACCGAAAAAGTATCAGCTAGTGTTACAATTGCAGGGTTTGTAAGAAGTAATGATGGTTATATAGTTACATCTTTTGCAACAGGAACAATTGACAATAGCACAAAGAAAGATAACGAAGATAATAATGGTTGTATTTATGCTTTCGCACCGGGCAAAGTTTATGGTTCATACACAATAACAAAGATTTCTAACGAAGGTAAACTCAACAAACGTGAATCAAAGGAAAGAAGTTTCGCTTTCGATGAAAATGCAAATAATTCATACTATGATAAACTTGCAATTGAATCGCTAATTTCAGAAGATAATGAATCCCTTGGAAAAGTAACAAGCAAAATGTCAATTTCTTACACAGACCAAAACGACACGACTGAAAGTGTATATTGTGGAGATTTTGGAATTGACAAGAATTATGCCTTTGGATATGGTTCATTCTCAAAAAATACATATAAAAATATCGATTATATGATGTTTGCAACAGGAACTGGCGAAGAAACAAATCCATATAAAGTTCCTAACTTGGGTAAATTACAGCAATTACCTGATGCAACTCAATCCACAAAACTAACATGCTTTGTATTAGATAATGATATGGATGGGGAATATGTATCCGCACAAGGTTCAGGTAAGAACATTCTAGGATGGATTTCGAAAGATATCAAAAATGTGAATCTTGATGGAAGAAAATATGATTATTCTCAAAAGAATATCAATGAACAATTTGTTATTGCGAATTTGAGAAGCGATAAAGGTGGAATATTTAATAATATTCTAAACTCTATAATAAACAATATCATCTTTGATAATGTAATTGTCTATAAAATTTCCTCATTGCCAAGTTTAGGATTGCTTGCAAACACAATTTCAGGGGAAGCAAAAATTACAAACATTACAATGGTAATCAATGTTTCAACATTATCAACTTCACTTGATGCAATTTCAAAATGTGATTCTTATAATTTTGGTTTAATTGTAGGCGAATGTAATGTTGAAGAAGATGCAAATACCACTCCAAATGGAATACTTAACTGCATAATCCAATTAAAACATAGCGGAGTTGGAGACACAGATATTAAATTGACACCAAACACAAATTGGACATTTGGTGGGGCTGTTGGAACACTAAACAGTGGTAGAGTTTCGGCAATTTCGTTTATTGGGGGAAACCCTGAAAATGGTAATGGGCTATCGCAAATTTCTGTTCAATTTGCAGAAGGTTCTTCTATGAGGGGAAAGACTTATATTGTTGGTGGAATTGTTGGACAACAAAATGGTGGAAAAATTTATGATGCATCTCTTGGATGTGACCTGCATGTGTTTGATAATAGCAAAACCAGTAATGCCGACCAAACTTTATATGCTGGTGGAATTGTTGGCAAATCTAATGGCGGAGAAATATCAAATTGTTATACCAACGAAGTAAACATTGTTGTGGGTAACCATGTTGAATTTTTGGAAACCTATGCAGGTGGAATAAGTGGATTTGGTGGAACAATAAAGAATTGTAAAAATAACGCATCTGTAAACTCACAAGCAGCATACTACTATCGTTCATTCTTAACTTATGAAGTTAAACCACAACAAACAATGTCAAAAAGCGACCTAGAAAGAAATGGTTATGAAGAAGACACCGACATAGGCGCATACATAAAGCGTGACCAAGATAATAAAGTTGTTGGTTATGCAATTGCAAACAATAGTGGTTCATATGATGTTTATACTGATACTGACAAATTTGATGAAAGCAATATAAAGGAAAGTACCGATGGAGTTCTTAACAGAAACAATGGTTTCACAAGAACAAAATCTACATTAGGAACAGAAACCTATGTTCATAGCGACAAATTCAAACAATATTATAACTGCTATACAAAAGGTGACTGGTTTGATTCGTATAGCAAATTGTTGTATACAAGAATACAACAAAAAGCATACTCGGCAGGTATTGCAAATTCATATAACAGCGTTGAAAATAGTTTAAACCTATCTCAAAACATCTATGGTGGGATGGATTCAATGAATATTCATTCTATTTATGAAGTGGAAATGTGGAGATTCGTAACAAGAATATTAACTGCAATTGGATCGATAGGTGCAATAGATACAGTACACGATTTAGCTGCTACTCTTATCCCAATAAAATCAGTGTCTTATGCAGTTAGAAGTGCATGTCTTCTTACTGGTATTGGAGTAACGGTTGCAACAATGAGCTTTAGTTTCCCATTGTACGAAAGATATTTCGCAGGCAATGGTTATGAATATTTAACAAATAAAGATTTCTATTATATTGGGAATCAATATAACAATAGTGGAAGAAATTTTGCATCCGTAAAAACTTACGTAGCGGGTAAGGATTTTAATTTTAACTTTAGTGCAGAATTTGCCACTTTATTAACAAGTGTCATAAGCAAATCTGCAACATCAATTGCCAAACTAATAATCATATCACTTGCCGCAGGAAAAGTTGGAATAATCTCAACAAACATTTATTGTGTTTTGCCAAATGTAATAGATGTTGCGGGTAATATTATTCCACAATTGACGACGGTTGATGATTGGGTGTTCCCAATCGGTTGGGCACAACCAGTAGACTCAGGTGCAATTACACCTGACAAACTAAAAGAAATTTCACAAGATCCAAACTATGAACTTAATACATTAAATTATGGTGGGAATGAGTACTATAATTCAGATTCTTTAAATGTTTATGATGTATACTTTGATCCAATTGGATTCCCAGCAAATGGCGGGAAGTTGATAAATACAATGTCAAAATATCAAATGTATAAAAGTATTAACATTTCAGGCAAAAATTACTATGGCTTGTTTGATAATAGTACATACACAAATGAAAAAGGCAAGAAGCAAAGTGTCTTTGAAGCATTTAATGTTGTGTATAATGACAAAAATGCTATTAGTAAGTTGACAACAGCATCAAGCGAAGCAGAAATTAATTCTGCCTTTGGAACTCAAGGCGATTGGGAATTGGTAAATGGCGAATGGAGACTTACAAATGAAATCAAAAAAGCGGATATGAAAGATTTGCTTGAAAATGTCGATATTGACGGAAAAGATGTAACAATTACAATTGATAATGAAAATGTTAATGTTCAACCTTATGAACTATACAACAAAGCAGTTGAACTAATTAATAATATTGACAAGTCAGGTTACATTGAAAATCAACAAGATACAGATACTATCATAAAATTAACATCAATAAAATCAATCAATAGAGCTGAAAGAAAATACATAATCAATGTAAATGCAAAAGTTGTTGGTGCTCAATATGCACTAGGAACAGAAGAATATCCGTTTAATGGAAAAATTGTTGGGACAAGCAAATTTGGCACAAATCAAATGCAATTTACTGAAATTGCCGTTCCTTCACTAATAGCCTATGGAAATAATGTTGAAATTGAAAACCTTAAATTCTCATATGCGTCAAACAATAGAAATATTGCACTTGAAGATATTGGGAATAGTGGACTTGGCGGACTTGTTGGATATGTTCAAGAAGGCGGGGAAGTAAACATTAAAAATGTTAATGTAACTTACAGCTTACAAGATTACAAGATTGACGTAAAAGGCAATACAAATTCTAGCAAATGGCCAAATACTATTGGTGGACTTGTTGGTTACAACAAAGGTGATGTAACAATCACAAATTCTAATGTTATAAAATTAAACATTGACCTAAATGGTTATGAACACAAAGATTTGATTAATGTAAATTCACGAAACCTTGGTGTTGGTGGAATAATTGGAACAAATGAAGGTTCACTTACATTGCAAGATGTTGAAGTATACAATATGCAAATAAGTGCAAAATACTCATTTAATAACATATTTGGTGGAATTGTTGGCTCAAACTTTGGTAAAATTGCCGAAATTTCAAATACAGCTATTGGAGATTACCAAAATAGCACAATTGATGCCGAAAGCAATCAAGCAAACATATATGTTGGTGGTGCAATTGGTTACCAAAACGGAAACGTTGAAAGGTTGTCAACAATAAGCATAGACCTAAAAGGTATTTATGCTCAAACATCAAATGAAAATGCAACAACTTATGCCGGTGGACTTGTTGGCTTTGCAGACACAAATTCAAAATTTAAAGAAATTGAAAATGTTTATGTTGGCAAACAAGGAATAAGCATGGATGATAGTGGAAAATATTATCAAAGAATGCTTATATATTCTGGTATTGGTGGTTCAAGTTATGCAAACAAAGCATATGCTGATGATATCATAGGCAACAGAAACGATAGTGGCATAGCAGGACAAATTACTTCAAAAGTAAAAGTAAATGCAAAATCATTATCACTTGCAAAATTCACATACCATCATGTTCCAAAAAATGTTGGTGCAGTTGATAGTACAAAACTATTATCTGATTCAAATATTATCAATCAAACTAATATATATTATAATGAAGCATATCAAATAACTTCAAGTTTAACTTCAAACCAAACAATACTTTCTGGATATCTCAAAGTTGATGCATATGAATACAGTTCAGAATCATTCTCTGGAACAAACAGTAACGCCTATGTAAATGGCGAACAATACACTTCATATAATTACCACAAAACATACCTGGTAAATGTAATTCATATGGATAGAGCATCCTTTAAGACCAAAATAAATAGTAAGGAACAAGGTGAAGATCGTTATGAATTCACAGAAGTCCTTTACAAAGTTGAGTTAAAGGGTGAACCTTCAAAAGATGGCGAGTTCTCAATGGATAAAAATATTGGTATTTCATTAGTAGCTTATAACAATTATATAACCGATATTAATATCTATGAAGAATATAAAACACAAGTATATCCAATAACTGATAGATATGAATCATACTTGCCAAAATCTGTTGATGGGCATTTGTTCAAAGTTGACGAATCAAAACTTCCAACAGGAAGTGATGATTACTCAAAATATGGGGATGACAATTACGAATATGAAGACCCATATGTAAGTTGTGGTTATGAAGGTGTTGATACAACAACTGCCTTTAAAAACAAGTTTGCTTATCTTGATGAGTTGAATAATCAAATAAGATGTAATCTTGTATTAACTGGCTCAATAACTGAATCAGCTACTACATCAGCTAAAGTTAAACAATCAACACAATATACTTACAAGACAATTGCATTTAGTACTGAGGACAATAAAATAAAAATTGAAATCTCTTTTGATAAAGTTATCACAGACGAAGATGGGAATGTTAATATATCAAGTGAACCAGTAATACGATATATGTCATACATCTACTCAACTGAGGAAAATTCAAACAAGATTGTTTATGAGTTACAAGAAACAATGCAAGATTGCTTTGGTGATGTAACATATGAGCACTTTGATATGAGATACGATATTGGTGGAAAGACCAATACATACAAGATGTTGCCAGAACACAAACAAACAGTTAAAAATGAAATAAGTTTCAAAACCTATATGAGCAAAGAATTTAATATGGATTCTGGAAGTCGTGTAAGAATTGCAATCATTTCTCAACAAAAGGCTGATACTGATAGCAATAGTGGACTAAAAGTTGTTGACTATGTTTATTTGATAAAAGATTCAATAACATATTACATGGGGACAACAACATATAACCTTAATAATGAAGATGCAGAGAAAGATAATCTTGAAAGAAATGACTTATACGTTCCAGTTATAGCAACAAATTGCGAAAACAACTTGTTACCATTAAATGAATGTAAAGAAGTTGAAACTTGCGAGATTTCAAACACATACAGTCAAACGGATATTTACTATGTATTCAATGTAAACAATGAAATATTTAAAGAAGTTGTAACAAAAGAATATTCGGCAATCTACACCTTTACAGTTGGTCAATTTGGTATAAAATTAAAGTCAAAAGACAATAAATTGATTTCTGAGGAAACAGAAAGCAATCCAATATCAAATTACAACAATTATGATATATATTACACAAGAGGCGAAGATGGACGTGAATCTGGCAAGTATTCAATAAATGACTACAACGTAAGTGAAAATGATAACTCAAAGGTTATAACTGTTTCTTACACAGACAATACCGTTAGTCCAAATGTAAAAACAACAATATCATTCACATATGAGTACGATAAGGATGGAATAGTAAGCCTTATTGAAAAGGTTGTAAATGGTTCACACGAAGTAATTTATAAGAGTTCATTCACAACAGTTGGAAAATTGTCTTACAGAATTAGTGGAAACACAACATTCTATAAATTTGATGGAAGTGAAGAAGAATATACATTGCTTGGGCAGTATGATGTAACTTATGATAACAGTATGTATACATTCACAAACAAAGATAGCGATGCAAAAATAATGAGTTTTGTTATTGACGAGAACAAAAATGTAGTGTCAGTAATATACCAACAATTTGATTTCTTTGTAAAAGAAGGCTACACATCAAACACAATCAGCATTTCAAAAGATTCGAATTTTGGAAATGCCTTGCAAGTTGTAAAGGATATGCCAACAATTTTAATTACACAATTTGATGGAAAAGAGTTTAGTTCAAGCAGTTATATAACTCAAAACAACAATGTTCCTTATTCATATTACTCATTAAATATGGGTAATAGCGAGATACAAAAATTCTCATCAAAATTGGAGAAAGTTCAATTAACAGTTGTTGAAAATCTATATGTTTATGCAATAAACGACAACTTGATAATATACAAAAATTCAAAACAAATATACGAAAAAGATAATATTACAAGTGGACTTGTTATAAATAATGCAACAAAATCAAAATTTGGCAGTGTTCAATGGGTTGAAGTAAACTATGGGACAAACAGCAAAATTAAGATTGATATTGAAAATGGAAAAGAATTCATTGGTTATGAACAATTGTCTTTAAAAACAAAATATGATGATTCAATCAAAGTTGACTATGTTGCATACAAATATCAAGGTTTTATAATATTTGATATAACAAATTATCAAAAAATTGAAATTAAAGATACAAATGTAACATTAGACACTTTGGTTCCAATTGAAAAAGTTACTGGAATTAGATATGCAATCAAAACAAGTGCCAATGAATATTACTTGCTTAATGGTGGATACAAACTCACTGGAACAATATCAAGTACTGAAAGAACATACACTGTCTTTGGTGGAGTTACTGGAAAATTTGACTATATTTCAGTTGATGCAAAATACACTACAAACAACCAAGAATATTCAATCAAACAAAATTTAATGGTTCAAATCGGAGCAATCACAAGCAGTCTTAAAACCGAAACAAAAGACGGATTTAACTTTGAAGGCTCCAAGTATATTGAACAAACAAAGGAATTTGAGAGTCAAGACGAATCAACTTTCGAAGGTAAAGGCTATCAAACACTTAAGGACGGAAACGGAAAACCAGTCACAGATGATGGCGGTAATTATATTTACTACAAAAACATAACTGAAAATGTCGATGGCGAAGATGTTATTGTTTCAACAAGCAGAATTGAAAAGAAAAATGGTAAATGGTACCTTTCTGAACAAGTTGAACAAAAAACAAACATTACCGAAATTGTTAGACAAATCCAAAATAATACACAACAGGGTTTTGTAACAATTACAGATACATTAAAAATGGAAACAAATGGTGAATATAGTTATCCAAACTATATCTACAAAATTAGTACATCAAAAAAGAATATCTTTGATGCAATAACAGTTGTAGAAAGCGACAAAACAACAATCCAATCAGAATACTTTAGTGACAGCGAACATATAGGGGATTCAAATTATGATTGGGCAAAATACATTTCAGTCGGTGGACAAAATGTATTTGGAATAGAAATCACAAGACCTTAAAGTTAAAAATACTTAATGGGAAGGGAAAATGGAGAAAAAAATGAAAAGATTTATAAAATTATTTAGTATCATTTTTGCGTTAGCTTTTGTTATAACGCTGTATGGATGCGGTGAAAACTTTGACAAGTTTTTGCTCCATTTTTCCAGCCAAAGTATTGAACTTGGCTTGGGCGAAACAAAAGACTATCAAATTGAAATAGAAAACTATTTCAAGACGGATGTTCACTTTAATTATAGTTTTGATAGTGAAATAGCCAGTGTTGAAAAAACAGAAGAAATAGAAGATGGTGTTTTTAAGATTCAAGTTAAAGCCTTGATGAGTGGCAACACAACATTAACTATTACACTTTTGGAAAACAACTCAAAAATTCAAATTCCAGTAAAAGTTTATGAAGATATCAGTTCTTTTGCATTAAAAGATAATTTATCTTTGTATGTGCTTCGTGGACAAAATTTCTCAATAAGTGAAGACTTGTTCAACTTTTATCCAAGTTCAACATTACAAACAAAACTTAATTTCAAGATAAATGGTGAAAATGTTGAAAATGGTACATATCCAACAAACGAAGACACTCCAAATGTGCTTAATGTCGTTGCACAAAGCGCATATAACGAAGACTTGAGTGTTGAGTTTGATGTTATAGTTTTGGATGAAATAAATGTAAATAGTTTGGAATCTACAACAATGTCTGTTTACAACAGAGAAATTGACAAATATGAGGTAGTGGCATCCACAGCAGATGAAACACCAGGTATTATCACTTTAATTCCAAATGACGATAATGAATACATCAAAAAATTACAATTCAACTATAATGCGGTATATGATTATGAATATGAATTTGTAAGCAAATATGGCAACTTAGTTATAGACAAAGAAACAAATTTGGATTATGAAAACTCAATTGGCATAAATTTGCAATATCAAGATGGAAGCACTGAAAATTATGACGAGTTGATTGTAAGAATAAGTCATAAGGGCTATTCAAAATATTCCGTTGATTTATGTTATAAAGTTGATATAAAATTAGTTCCAAAAAATATCAAATTAAATGGGAATTCGGGAAAACTCACATTTAATTTGTTTGATAATAATCCAAGCGAAAACACACAAGAAATACTTGTTTCATTGGATCCAATAAAAGCAGAGTTTTCTCAAATAAATATAAAATTTACACTTGTTGATGATTTAGGGCAAGAAACACCAACAACTTACAAAGCATTAAGACCATTTATTAGCGTAAAATACAAAGGTCTTGAGTTGAATGATGACAACAATGCTCTAAAAGATTCAAGTGGAACACTCTCGATTTATGGTCAAAGAGTGTTGGATGAAAAATACAAAAGTATAAAAATCACTTTTGAAGCGGAATCAAGCCTCTCAAAAAATGTAATTACAAATTATATAGATATTACAATTCAAAAGGGTGCAAAATCAATTAAAGTTGATGAAAAATACAAAAATGACACAATTTACATCAAAAAAGGCGAAACTCAGCTTTTTGATGGTTTGATTGTTGAAGAACCTGATGCATACATCGGCGACATTATGATAAGTTGCGATGCAGAAAGTGCAGGTTATTCAAAATTAAGTCAAGTGCAAGAAAATGACAAACAAATTCAAATTGAAGCAGTTAATGTTGGAAAAACTTTGTATACTCTCACTTTGTCTAATGGTATCAAAACAAAGTTGACTGTTATTGTAAAAGAAGAATTAAATATAAACGACTTTATGGTTTATGTTTCTTCAAATACAAGCAAGGGAATTGCAGAAATTGAATACAAAAAAGTCAAAGGCACAAATGTTGACACAATAAAAGCAATTGATGTTGCAGGAAGTGGCGTAAAATTTGATATTGCATATATGGTAACACCAAACAGTGTTGACAGCGATATGTATGACGTAAGATTTACAAGCGATGATACATCAATTGTTGAAATTATCAACAACAAGACAGTAAAAACAAATGACACTTCAACAAAATTGGTAAATATTACAGTAAATTTAATATATCAAACAATTGAAGATTTTTGTTTGGTAGAGCAAAGATTAGATGACGAAACCATATACAATTTCACAATAAAGTGCTTTGAACCATTAAGTTCATTCTCATTATTAGGGAAAAATGATGGAAGAAAAGACGATAAATATAAAAATATTGTTGATATTTACAATGATACACCATATATTGACAAGTTAATGGCAAATGCATCTTTTGAAGCAAATGCGATAACATCAAGTGGCAAAAAAGATGAAGAGATAATAAAAGAAATAAGTTGGAGTTTTTCTGTTGAAAGTGAAGGTTACACAGAAGATGGACAAAAAACAACCGATTTAACAAAGATTTATTATTATGAATTAACCGAAATTGGTGGAAGTATTGTGTTTGGAAAATTCTACCCACAAACACAAAAATTCAGTTGTGAAGATAGTCAAGATTGCGATAACTTGAGTTTTGTTATCACAGCATCAATAAATAATTATGGACAAGTTTGGTCATCAAGTGTTCAAATTAACATAAAAGCATATGTAAAAGTTACAGATATCTGGATAAGAAACTACACTCAAAAGATATATCTTGATGCAACAAACAACGAATATGATATTTATCCATATGTTGTTCCAGAAAATGCAACAAACCTAAATTTCACTGTTCAAGCTATTCCAAACACTGATTCAGATTTATCAAGCTTGTCATTCATATACAATTCCGAAAAAATAACACTAAAATATTCTGGAGGAAAGGGCGGAAGTGGGAAAATTTGTATTGTTCCATATTCAAGCTACCTTTCAAACAGCGAATATGATTATAGTTTGGAAATTGAAGTAGTTATAGGAAATGGTCTAACAAAAGACGCTCCATTGCATATTTCAACATGGCAAGAACTAAAAAATATTGATTTGGACAAATATTATGTAGTAAGTGGCATAATTGATGCAAACGGCGAAGAAATTGAACCACTTGGTATATTAAATGGTGGAATTATTGGCGAAAATGGTGCAAGAATCCAAAACTTTGTTGTAAAAAAACCAAGCAATATCAAAAATGAAGGCAACGCGAAATATTATGGGCTATTTAGCATAATAAATGCAGGTGCTTACCTTGAAAATATTGTTATAAGCGGAAGAATTGACATTCAGGACGACTCAAACTTATCAAGTTATGTTGGACTTGTTGCAGGAATGAATAAATCTGACAACATAACAAATGTCAATGTAATTTTGCAAGCTGATGAAAAAACAAAATTGTCACTTGTAAAACTCAACGGCAATGTTGAAAACTATGTTGGTGGATTTTGTGGATACAATGAAGGAACAATAAAAATTTCAATTCCATGCGAATCAACATTGATTGTTTCTATGCCAGACGACTATACATATCAATTGGAATTATCAAGTATACAAGGAAAATATTATTTTGGCGGGGTTGTTGGTTACAACAAAGGCAACAGCCAAAAGGATTCAATTGTATTTGATACAAATAATACAGCTGTGTATAGATATAATGACTATGGCACAACGGTTGCAATAAATATGAATGTTACCGTTCCTCTTACACAAAACAACAAGGAAAGCAAATCTTGTGTTGGTGGAATTGCAGGATACAATGAAAACGGAACAATAAGAAACGTTTTGGTTAGAGGTAATATCCATAGATTAGCAGACCAACAAACATACAGACCAAATAATGTCGGGGGACTTGTCGGTTATGCAAAAGGTGGCAAATATATCAATTGTATTTCAAGAGTATTTGTTGCAGGTTACGAAAACATTGCAGGGATTGTTGGATATATTGAATGTACAACAGACACCGAAATAACAGATTGCAAAGTCCAAGCGTTAGATAACCTAAAAACCGACTTGGAAGCAACAATGATATTGAGTTACAATGGCGTGAATTATAACATCATTTGCAATGGTGATGACCTTACAAATATCAAAGACAAAACAACAAACACAATTGCAAAGACATATATTGACAGAACTTTGGTTTCATCAAAAACTGAATCACTCACTCAATATTATGGCGATATATTGTGTTTTGATGGAAGTCAATATAACAATGGTGAAGTGTTTGCATTAGCAGGCGAAAAATCATTGGTATTCAAAAACTTCTTTAACTCAATCAATTATCCGAATAATACAATCATATTGATGTACTATGACATTGGAAAAGACGAACAAGGTAACAGGGTTATAAGTGAAATGTTGAACCAATTGAATAAGTGCTATTTGCCAAACGATTTGTTTAACGATTCGCTTATTGAATATACAATTGATTCAAAAGATACTTCGGTTGTTTCGGTTGAAGCAACAGGAAAATTACTTTTACACAAAACCGGTAATGTAATTTTGACATTACAAAACAAGTTAAATGTAAAAGATACAATGGAACTCAAAGTTGTTGTCACAAATTATATTAGCAGTGATACTTCACTTAATATATACACAAGTGCCAACAGAGTTGATGGCCAAATTACAAAAGATATGGATTTGCAAATTTTGAATAGAAGCACAATCGCTTTATATCCAAAAGCTTCAAGTCTATTAAAGAAAGCTGGTTTAACACTTGTTGAAAACACTGACATAAAAGTTAGAGTTTTGCAAGACAGTGATGACTATTTGGCAATTTCTCAAACAAAAAATAATATTATTTACCTAACAGGAAAGGGTAATGAAAAATCAATAGATATTCAAAATATTTATTTTTACATTTACTATGACCTAGGGAATGGAGATGTTAGATATTTTGATTCAAGAGTTGGACTTTTTGTCCCAGTAAAAGAAGAAAATAATGAAATTACTTCATTATATAATTACGGAGATTTGGAGCTTGACCAAAAATTGACTCCTTCATTTACAACAAAATATAACTTTACTTTGGGGATTTATGATTTAAGTGTTGACAAAACAAAAATGACACTTGCTCCAATGGACAATGTTGATATAAATGTAACATACAAATCATTGTCAGACCTTGATAAAATTAGTTTGGAAATATATGCGGCTAATGGCGACTATATGGAAAAAATCAAGAATGATGAATATTTTGATATATCCATAAGTGAAAGTAAAGATGGCGAAATATATAAATTAACTTATAATGTTGCAATGAAAACATCAAATATTAAGATTGGAAAGTATAGATTTAGATTTGTAAACAGCACAAATTCTTTATACAAAAATGTTGAAGTTTCATATATTTCTCAACCAATAAATAATATTGTTGTAAAAAATTATAATGATATAACAAACAAAAACATAAAAATAGTTGACGAACTTACAGGAAAAGAATACTTTAACACAAGTTATGCAATGCAAGAATCAGATAGTGTTGCCGCCGGTGGGGTAAACATCCTTCGTATTGATGTTGCACCATTCTATGCAGATTTTGATTATGTTGAAATAACAAATTCAGAAAATAATATGCAAACAGGCAAAATCCTTATGTTCTCTTTGCTTAAAAACAGTGAAAAAGCAAATCAAAAAGTTGTGTCAACTGATAGTTATTACACATCAAATGGTATAAGAATTTACAAAAATGCATTAAAAGATGGAGATATAACACTTCTATACACATTGTATACAAGTGTTATTGAAGGTCAGATTGTTGACATTGACATAAATTTCTATAACAGCAAGGATGAAAAAGTTTTTGACACATACAATCAATCTTTTGTTATTGATATAAACAAATCAATAACTGTAACATTAAAAGACAGAGATAGTGAAATACGAAATAATGTAAAATACATTGCTCGTGGTTACACATATGGACTTGATGTAAAATCAGTTGGATATAATTTTGATGAAATTAAAATTGTTTCAAATTCCCCATATCTTTCAATAATAAAAGATGGCAATAGTTATCAAATGAAAGTTTCGGAATATGTAACCTATAGCACAGGAGAGAATGACGAGGGTGCAAAAGCAAGTGTTTCATATTATGGCGAAAGACTTGTGAATGGACAAAAAGTTCAAAGTTCGTTTGGCACTGTTGATTTTGTGATTGTTGAATATGTTTTGGACATAATAAACAGTGGCAACGATTTGGATATTTCAAATCTTATAGATACTAATCCACTTGAACTTAATGTAAAAAACACAATAAAAGATATAAGAGTTCTTTTGGCAGAAAAGGTAAGACTTGAAAATGTAAACAGTGCATCAAATGCAGTTAAAAAATTAAAACAAGATATTGTAAACAACGCATACTTTGAATATCAAGCCGATAGGATTGGTGGTGAGTATAAGAGATTAACTGACACTGGCGACACAAAGACATACAACGATGAATATATGAACATTGATGGTTATTCTGTAACTCCAAAGCATATTGGCGAAAATGTATTTAGTTTCCGTATACTTGTAAAAACTATCACATACAGAAATGGTTACATAAAAATTACCATTGACGAAGAAGATGTTTCTTCAATGACATATACACAAGTTGGTGTAAATATTAATCAAAGTATATCATCAAAGAACTATTTACCAATAAAAACCTATAATGAACTTGTAAATATGAAAGAAAATTGCAAGTATAGATTGCTAAACGATATAGTAATCGAAACAAATTTCTCTCCAATTACAACAAATATTAGGGAATTAGACGGAAATGGTTATAGTTTGATATTCAAATACAACTATATACTAAATAATGTCGAAAGTTTTGGTGTTTTTGGCGAAATTGGCGAAAATACTATTATAAAGAACTTGACGGTAAAAATTGATTCATACAAAGAAATCAACTTTACATTTGAAAATACAGATGTTCAATCATTTGATTTTGGGCTTTTTGCAAGTTCAAACAAGGGTGTTATTACAAATTGTGAAGTACTTGCTGGCAACTCAACAAGTTTACTAAAAGTCAACAACTATGCATCAGTAAATGTTACAACATCATCAAATATTTCAGCATTTGTTGCAAAAAATGAAGGCTATATCACAAACTCTCGTGTTCAAATAAGAATTGAAAGTGAGGGTGGAAACCTTTCAGGTTTTGTTGGCGACAATGACGGACATATTGCAAGTTGTTATGTAAAAGAAAGTTACATAAGAAATATGAGCTCTGATGTAAAAAACTCAACTGCTGGTTTTGTAAAAACAAATAATTCAAAAATTATCAATAGTTATGTTGAAGGAAAGTATGTGGCCGGAAACAAGAGAATGTATTGTGATGATTCTCAATATTTGGTAAGAGCATCATCAATCGCATCAACTTTTGTTTATAACAATAAAGGTGAAATAAATGATTGTTATGCAAATATTCCAATCATCTCATCATCTCAAAACTCTGGATTTGTTTGTATCAATGAAGGACTAATTGAAAATACTTATACAATATCAAGACTTGGCGATAATGATACTCAAAACTATCCATTCTTTATAACAAACTTGTCAGAAATAAAACATTGCTATTATTTGAACGATGACAACTTTAATGTTAATGTAAACAAGTCAAACGATGGACTTGATAGCGATGTCTTGAGAAAGACAACATTGCTAGAATTTGCTTTAAATAAAATTGTTGACAGTGAAAATAGAACAATAACAAACGAAGAATTATTCTCAACATTTGTATTTAACAGTGCAGACAAGGTAAATCATGGTGTTTGGTTCTATGCAAATAATGATGTAACAAAAGAATTGCTTAAAAAACAAAACGGAAAATATATCAAAATTGGCGAAAAAATTGGCATTAGTGATTATTATTACTTGTTAAGAAAAGTAAACACTGCAGAAAATGTTGCAGTTGACGAATTTAAAAAACAAGGCAGTGAAAATGCAATTGAATTTGTTTCATACAGACCTCAACTTGTTTCAGCAAATGAATTAGCATATTCACATTATTCACTCTCTGAAGCCGATAGCAAGCTTAACGAAGAGACCGGTGAAATTGATTATGTGTACAACATTGATGGTTGTGATGCAGAAGGTACATTAACAAACCCAATACTTATCTATTCAGCAAAAGAATTAGAAAGTGAAATTTATAACAGTGCAAAATTATCAAAGAATATATATGCAAAATCAATAAGACTTGCAAAAGATATTGATTACTCTGCAGAAGATGTTATCACAAGTTCGTTATACAAGGTTATCTTTGCAGGAAAGTTTGATGGCAATGGCCTAAAAATTTCTGGTTATGCACTCAATACAACAGAATCATTGTTCAGTGCAGGATATTTCAGTCAAATAGGATATCAAGGAAAAGATGCTTTGTTCCAAAATGTTATATTTGAACCGGTTTATATCAATATGCCAAATGTTCGTGTTGTTGGTGCAGTTTGTGGCTTGTTATTCAAAGCAGATGTATATAATGTTGAAGTAAGTGGCGAAATTGCTCAAAATCAAACTCTTGTGGTTATTGGTAAAAATATCGTTGGTGGATTGTTTGGAAGAACATTAAACGATTATGAAATCAAAAATGTAAAATCTTCTGTTTCAGTAAATGCAACAAATGTTTGCAAACAAGAAGATTGGACAACTGAAAATGCACAAAGCACAATTCTATTCAATGAAATAACCTCAAATGTATCAACAGTTTCTTATTCAGGAACAGTAATTGGTTATGTTGGTGGTTTTGGTTATGTCCAAAACGCAAGCACAAACAATTGTGCCTCAATTGGTATGGTTAGTGGGTTGATGTTTGGTGGAATTGGTACAAATGCCAAAGTTTCATATATTACAATGAATCCACTTGCAAGCAAAAGCTGTTTTGTATATGCAAGCGTCTATGGTGGTATTTTGGCAGGTGAAATTCGTGGCGTTGTAAATTATGTTGATATAAACTTGGATAAATACCAAGACATACAAGATTACCAAGATGAACAAGGTAAGTTTGATGCAAAATATTATGACATATTCAAAAATGCAAATATATCTGCTCAAGCAATTGGTGGACTTTGTGGACTTTTGAAAGGCGAATATTATAGCAATGCTGACATTGATGAAACAAACTTGCCAAGTGGGACAATAAACAACTGTGATATTAGATACAATATTAATTCTTACAAAAACTCAAAGAAAAATAATATTGCAGGTGGACTTGTTGGAAAAATCTCACAAAACGGAACAATTGTAAATTCAAGTTTTGTTGGGAGAGTTTCCTCAATAATTATTGCAGGTGGACTTGTTGGGAAAATTGAATTAGACACTCAAAAAGACACAATGATTAACATCAAAAATTGTGTTGTAGGCGAGAAAAATAATAATTCAATTATTGAAATAAACAAACCAGCATCGATTACTGTTGAAAATATGGAAGTTTCTCAAGTGTATGTTGGCTCGGTTATTGGTTGTGTTAGTGGTGAACGTCAAACAGACAAAGTATCATACACACAAATAAATCTTGAAAACCTAAATATCAATGCAACCTATAAAGTAAAAATGACAGTCTATGGCAAGGGTGGCGATGATTATATTGCATGGGACTTTAATGTTATTGGTGGAGTTATTACTCAATCAGACATTCAAAGGTACTTTAATGACACTTCAAATAATAGATATAGTGTAAAAATTACACAATCTACTGGATGTGAAGTGAATGTGACAAGAGAAAAATATGACCTCTCAAATTTGGGAACAACTGGTGCGTCACAAGAAGGTATAATTGTTGCAAGCAGAGATGTTGAAAATGTCCATGTTAGAGATAAAGACATAGCAAAATTGTCTTAAACTTGGACAAAATTTACAAATAGTTTCAAAATAAGGCGTGGTTTTTCTCCATAAAACTTGTTTTGAAACTATTTTTATTTGTTTTTGAGTATTGACAGCAAAAGTTATATGATATATAATTAGTTGTAAATTTTAGGAGCGATATATGAAAAAGTTTTTAATGTATGTTGTAGTGTTAGTTGGTATTTTATTCATTGGCTACACAACTTATTATTTTGTTAGAAACAATGAAACAATATCTATGACACTTGCAGAAAATGAAAGTGTTTACATCAACAAAGATGAAACATGTGAATTGCCTATAAAATGGACAAAACCTTATAGTTCAACAAAACTTGAAATAAAGGTGCTCAATGAAAAAATTGCTGTGTATAATGAAGAAACAAAATTATTCACAGGTGTTGGTGGGGGAACGACAACAGTTGAAATTATCCCTTCAAACAAAAACTTTGGGCCATTTAGATTTGATATTCATGTTGGTGATGGTTCTCTTATGTATCCTTTCACAATCAAAAATGAAATTGAATTGGGTAACATTGGCAAAAATGAAAAATATACACTCAATTCATCATATATTTTGATAAATGACTTGGATTTGTCATCATATGAAAATTGGGAACCAATTGGAGTTTCATTATCAAAACCTTTCACAGGAACATTTGATGGAAACTTTAAATCAATCTCAAACATGAAAATCACAAGTGCAACAAATGCCGGTTTGTTTGGAGCAATCGACTCTTCAGCCGTTGTAAGCAACTTGATTTTGAATAATGCAGACTTTAATGGTGCATTTGATAATGCTGGTGCAATTGCTGGTCAAAGCAAAGGTATTATAAGACTTTGCAAGGTTAACAATTTCAAACTTACAAACACAAAAGAAAACTCAAACAATGGTGGTGTTGTTGGATATATGATTAACAATAGCACAGATAACAACTTTGTATCTTTTGGTTATGTTGAATTAACAACAGCACAAGTAACAGCAAGCACAAATGGTAGTTTTGGTGGTATTGCTGGTTATATGGCAGGAAGTGCTGTAATGAACTCAAAAGTAATAGTTTCAAGTTACACAACAATGGATAACTCATTATTCTTTGGTTCTATTGCAGGAAAACTTGAAGATGCAGTAAACACAACAAAATATACTTTCTCAGTTATCAAAAACTCTCTTGCAATTGTTGAACATATTGCAAAAGATAACACATCAACAGTTCTTGGTGCATTGATTGGTAAAAATATAGATAGAAATATTGGTGGATATTCAAATATTATCAAGTCTTGTTATTATGCTTGCACAGATGATGTAACAGAAGTTGTAGGAAATTCAGCAACAACTCTTGACTTGACAAAAGTTTTCAAGAGAGATGTTCTTGACCTAAAACAAAAAGCAACATTTATTGGCTGGAATTTTGATACAATTTGGACAACACAAGACGATACAGTAATCAACGAAATAAATGTTGATACAGCACAACCAGAAGCTATAAATGAGTATATTCCTGGCGAACCTATCAACACAAAAGAAGATTTCTTAAGAATTATTGAAGCAATAAGACAAAACCCATCTTCAGGCGTTGTATATGAAATAAAATCAAATATCGACCTAGACCTTGAAGGTAATGAATGGCAAACAATTGCTCCAGTTATGACAAGACCTATGACATGTTCACTTGTTTGTGATGAAGGTGTTACAATCACAATAAGAAATGGAAAAATCTCAGGAAATAATTCAAGTTTCTTTGGATACATTTCAGGAGTAAACACAAAAGTAAACAATATTATATACAAAGATATAACAGTAAACTCAAACGCAAAGAATGTTGCACTTGTTGCAACTGCACTTCTTGACAATGCAACTTTGGATAATATCCAAACTCAAAATTGTGAAGTCTATGGAAGTTCAAACACAGATAATATTGCGGTTGTTGTTGCGACAAACAATGGTGTTGTATCTGGTGCAAAAGTTAATGTTGATGCAGGAAATGTTAATACATTAAAAACAGAAAGCACAACTGCAACAATGGGAATTATCAGTGCAATAAACAACAAAACAATTTCAAATGCAGTTGTTGACTCATACGAAATCATTGCAACATCACAAAGCATTGATGCAACAGCACAAATCGGAGGTATCAGTGGTGTAAACAATGGAGCAATAACAGATGCTCATAACCTTGGTGCAACATTGGATATTGATTTCCGTGGAACAATTTATGCCGGTGGTGTAACATCAAAACTTTCAGATGGAGCAAAAGTTGAAAGCAGTTATGCAATCTCAACATTAAAAGTTCCATACACAAACAAAAACTCGCATATGGGTGGTGTTGTTGCTTACTCAAATAATGGTAGCATAAAAACAAGTTTCTTCCGTGGAATAGTTGAAGGATACAATGCAAGTGGCATCTGCGAAATTAACTCTGGTTATATTGACCAATGCTATGCAGTTGGCGAAATGAAAGGAACAATTGTTTCAGGAATTGTAAACTACAATAATTCAAGCATTACAAATTGTTATGTATCTGGAAAAGTTACAGGAATGACAAGTGATGCAGTTGCCAATGGTATTTGCTATACATTGCCAGAAGGTAGCAGTGTAAATCATTGCTTTGTAAATGTTTCTTATGCTGACGGACTTGGCAAAAAGAATGCTGAATCAAACGAAGAATTTAGAGCAGAGTTTGAAAAGGTATTTGGACCATTGTTCAATGTTTATCCAAAAACAGGAACACTTACAAACTCAATTATTATCAACTATGAAGACGCAAACGTAAAAGGTACATTCTTTAACTCAATTAAAAATGGTTGGATCGATTGTTCAAATGAAGAAGCAAACGGACAAAAAGGCGATTACGAAAAGTTTAAGAATGATGCAAAATTCGACCAATCAATTTGGGTATTTGACCCAAATACAAATGGTGGATATCCTTATCTTAAAAACACACCTGTTGTTGAATAACAACAAAAAAGACTTTGAAATTTCAAAGTCTTTTTTTATATTTAAAATTAGTTATTATTTTCTTCCAATAAAAATGTCCCAGGGCCATCGGCAATCATATCAATGTCCATATGAGTCCTAAACACTCCTGTTTTTGTCGAAATGCTTTTTGCAAGTTCATCTCTTAAAGCTAAATATATTTTTTCTGCAATTTCAGGTTTTGCTGCATGAGTGAAATCTGGTCTGTTTGTGTTTTGTGTTCTTCCATATAATGTGAAGTTGCTAACAAGCAAAATTTTGCCACCAATATCCATAACATTTTTGTTCATTTTTCCATTTTCATCACGAAAAATTCGTAATTTAAGTATTTTATTGGCAAAATGCTCAACCATATCAATACTATCTGTGTCATTCACACCAAACAAAACAACAAGCCCAGTTTTTATTTCACTAAACTTTTCTCCTTCACTATAAAGTGTTGCTCTTTTTACTTTTTCAACAACCGCTCTCATTTTATGTTATTACCTCTAAAACTATATGGCAATAATTCGCCAAGTTTGTAAATTTTGTAATCATCGGGTGTTTTTGCCACAATGACTTCAAAATTGTCATCGGCAAATTCAGCCATAGTTTGTCTGCAAATTCCACAAGGGAAGGTATAGTCATTTGAACTTGAACAAATTGCAATTTTTGTTATTTTTCTTTCGCCATTCATAACGGCACTCATAATTGCATTTCTTTCGGCGCAAATAGTTGCCCCAAAAGTTGAATTTTCTATATTTGCTCCAACATATATCTTTCCACTTTCGGCAAAAACACAAGCCCCAACATTAAACTTTGAATAGGGTGTGTAGGCAAGTGTTTTGGCGTTCATTGCTTTTTCTATCAATTCTTTATTTTCCATATTTATCCTTTTATTTATTTAGTTCTTCACTAACTTTGCAAGCACAAGCAACCGTTGCACCAACAATTGGGTTGTTTCCCATTCCAATAAATCCCATCATTTCAACATGTGCAGGAACGGAACTTGAACCAGCGAATTGTGCATCACAGTGCATTCTTCCCATAGTGTCGGTAAGTCCATAACTTGCAGGGCCAGCACCAACATTATCAGGATGAAGCGTTCTTCCAGTTCCACCACCACTTGCAACAGAAAAGTATTTTTTCCCATTGTCGTAGCACCATTTTTTGTAAGTGCCAGCAACAGGGTGTTGAAAACGAACAGGGTTGGTGGAGTTTCCTGTAATTGATACATCAACTTTTTCAAGTTTCATAATTTCAACACCTTCCAAAACATCATAAGCACCATAAACTTTAACATTTTTCTTTTCTCCAGAAGAAAAAGATTTTTCACCCAAAACTTTTAATGTATGTGTTTTGTAATCATATTCGGTTGAAACATAGGTAAAGCCATTTATTCTTGCAATAATATATGCCGCATCTTTTCCAAGTCCATTCAATATAACCTTTAGTGGAGTTTTTCTCACTTTGTTTGCAGTTCTTGCAATTCCCATTGCACCTTCTGCAGCAGCAAAACTTTCATGCCCAGCCAAAAAACAAAAACATTTTGTGTCTTCACTAAGCAGCATTGCAGCCAAATTTCCATGTCCAATACCAATTTGTCGCTCGTCACTGACACTTCCCAAAAGACAAAATGCTTGCAAACCTTGTCCAATATATCTTGCAGCATCTTCGGCATTTTTCGCATTGTTTTTTATTGCAATGGCACAACCAAGTTCATATGCAAAAACAGCATCATCAAAACAAATAGGTTGAACACCTTTTACAATACTTTCAACATCAATGTTGTGTGCATCACAAATTTGTCTTGCTTCGGTCAAGTCTTTTATACCAAATTTTTTTAAAGCGATGTTAATGCTTTCCATTTTTTTTGTTACATTTTCTGTTATTTCCATATGTTACTCCTTTCTTGGGTCAATAACTTTTACGGCTTCATTAAATCTGCCATAAACTTTTTTCGACTTTTCCATTGCAACGGCATAACTATCGCCATTTGAAAGCAGTTGCATAAAGTTGCCAATATTCACATATTCATATCCAATAATTTCACTATTTTCATCAAGACCAAGTTTAGTAATATATCCTTCCGCAAGGTTCATATATCTTGGCCCAACTTTTGAATTTGCATAACAAGTTGAAACGGCACTTGACAAGTTTTTGCCAAGGTCTTCAAGAGCACTTCCTTCACTTAATCCACCTTCGCTAAATGCAGATTGACTTCTTCCGTAAACAAGTTGCATAAATGCTTGCTTCATTGCAACATTTATTGCATCGCAAACAAGGTCAGTGTTAAGAGCTTCCAAAATTGTTTTCCCAACCAAAATTTCACTTGCCATTGCTGCCGAGTGTGTCATCCCTGTGCAACCAACTGTTTCAACAAGTGCTTCTTTTATTATCCCGTTTTTTACATTTATCGTAAGTTTGCAAGCACCTTGTTGTGGGGCACAAGTTCCACATCCATGAGTAAAACCACTAATGTCTTTTATTTCTTTTGCTTGAATCCAACCGCCTTCTTCGGGGATTGGCGATGCACCACGACTATTAAGGCAGTGCAGTTGTTCTGTATGTTCCATAGTTTCTCCTTTTTTTTATTAGTATATAATTTTTTATCGTTTTAACCAAAATATTTTTGCATAAATTTGGCATTTTTTTATTTTATGTTGACAAATTTTTTTATTTGGTGTTTAATAACTTTATTAATGATGAAAATTATCAAGTAGATTTTGCGTGGGTAAAAAGAGAAGGGCTGGTTGCTGAAAAGTCCTCAAAGCACAAAATTGAAATACACAATTGGAGTTAATCGCTATATTTTGCGTAAAAAATATAATAAGGCTATTTATTTAGCGAAGTAAGGTGGTACCACGAAAGCACATTCGTCCTTATACGAATGTGCTCATTTTGTTTTTTAGGAGAGAATTATGATAGACACAAAATTGTATCAAACATTAAAAGAAAGAGGACTTTTGTACCAATGCACAGATGAAAAAGCATTAAAAGAAATGCTTGAAAGTGGAAAGCCAATCACTTTGTATGAAGGCAGTGACCCAACAGCAGATAGTTTGCATATTGGACATTGTGTACCTTATTGCATATTAAGAAGATTCCAAAAAGCAGGGCACAAAGTTATTTTGCTTATGGGTGGAGCAACTGCCTGCATTGGCGACCCATCAGGCAAAAACGAAATGCGTAAACTTTTGGACAAAGAAACAATTGCAAATAATATTGAAAAAATAAAAAACTCATTAAAAATCTTTTTGGATTTTGACGGAGATAATCCAGCAATAATAGTAAATAACTACGATTGGTTCAAAAATATTTCATACATCGATTTTATGCGTGATATTGGTATGCATTTTAATATCAATAAAATGCTTTCAAATGAAATATACGACAACAGAATAAAAGAAGGGGGGTTAACTCTTTTTGAACTTGGTTATATGCCTATGCAAGCCTATGACTTTATTCATCTTAATCGTGAATATGGTTGCACATTGCAGTATGGTGGTGGCGATCAATGGGGGAACATTGCTGCAGGTGTTGAACTTCAAAGAAAATTAAATTTCCAAAACGGAACAAATATTAACTTGGTTGGTGCAACAAATCCATTACTTTTGACACCAGAAGGCAAAAAAATGGGAAAAACTGAAAAAGGTGCAATTTGGATAGATAGGGATAAAATCTCGGCATATGATTTCTATCAAGGTGTATATCAAACCCCAGATGCTTGCGTAAAAATGATGTTTGCACTCTTTACCGATATTGATATGAAAGAAGTTGACAAGCTGATTAGCGAAGATATCGTAAACGCAAAAAAAGTTTTGTCGTATGAGATAACAAAGTTTGTTCGTGGCGAAGAAGATGCAAAACTTGCCGAAGAAGCAACAAAAGCACTCTTTAATGGTCAAGGCAATTTGGATAATGTTCCAACTTATGAAATAAGCAAAAACGACCTAGATAATGGTATTCTTGTCACAGATTTGTTTGTGAATGCTGGACTACTTTCATCAAAGGGCGAAGTGAGAAGAATGTGCTTGCAGGGTGGAATTATTGTAAATGATGAAAAAATTACAGATGCAAACAGAGTAATAAATTCAAGCGATTTAAAGAATGAATATATTATGCTCAAAAAAGGCAAGAAAAACTTTGTTAAGGTAATAGTAAAATAATGAAACTTGTAAATCAAATTGAATTGATTGAAAAAAAGTCAAAATTCTATTCTTTTGCCTATCAAATAGATAGTGTAGAAGATGTTGAAAAAATACTCAAAGACCTAAAAAAAGACCACAAAAAAGCAACACATATTTGTTATGCTTACAAAATTACAAATGGTCAAGAACTTGTAAAATTTTGTGATGATGGCGAACCAAGTGGAACAGCTGGCAGACCAATATTAAATGTAATAGAAAAGAAAAATTTAACAAATATGGCAGTGTTTGTTGTAAGATATTTTGGTGGAGTAAAACTTGGTGCTGGTGGGCTTGTTAGAATTTATACAAAAAGTGCAAGCACGGTTTTGGGAGGCGAAAATGCAAATAACAAATCTTGTTAGACGTGGGAAAAGTGAATTATACAAAACATTTATTGATGATGAATATGTTTGTTTGCTTGAAGCGGAAACAATTGTAAAACACAAACTAAAAATTGGCACAAACTTATCCCAAACCGAGTTTGATGAAATAAGGGCAGAAAGCGAGAATCTTACTTGCAAAAATATGGCAATAAATTATGTTTCAAAATGCCTTAAATCAAGGTGGCAAGTTTATGACCATCTAAAACAAAAAGGTTTTTTGCCAAAAAGCATGAATGATGCTCTTGACTTGCTTGAAAGTTATGGTTATATCAATGATAAGTACTATGCCGAAGCATTTGTAAAAAGCAAGCAAAATGCGAAAGGTGTAATGTACCTAAAATCTGCACTAAAACAAAAAGGTGTGAAAGATAGTGTAATAAATGAAGTTTTGAGTGAGTATGAACCAAATCAAGAAGATGTAGTAAATCTTGCAAAAAAATATCTTAAAAATAAATCTTTTGATGAAAAAACAAAACAAAAATTATATAGGCATTTACTTTCAAAGGGCTTTACCTATGAACAAGTGAATAGTGCATTGTCAAAACTTGATATTGACTAACACAAATTTGGTGATATAATAAATATATATGATTAAAGATTATCAAACAGGTCACTATTATGACAAGATATCAAAAAAGGCATTAAGGAAAAAACAAGCAAAAGCCTTTGATGATACTTTCTATCAAAAGTATAGCGATATAAATCTTGGCAAATATACTTTTGGCGAATATCTGAAAAAGACAAGCACGATTGGTTGTTGCCATTTTTATGCCTTGCTTCTTGCAAAATGTACACCAAACTCAACATTAAAAGTTGGGGAACTAAAAGCCTTGGAATCAAGTGTAAGAGATGAATATGTTGAACCTTTTGAACACTCTTGGGTTGAAGTTGAAAACCTTGTTTTGGACACGACTTCCAAACAAATTTATAACAAAGATTATTATTACAAAGAGTTTAGTCCACAAGTTTACAAAGAATATTCTCAAAAAGATTTACATAATGAAAAAACATTTTTATTGCACCTATATTGGTCATTAAAAAATAGGGAATTTTTGTTAGAAAATTCATTTGATAATGATTTTAAGAATAAATATAATAAATATAAAAATGACAATGAATTTGTCAAAAAAATAAATGAAATAAAAAAAGAATATAATATTTTAATAAATGCATTTGATAATGAAGAAATATTAGAAAAATAAATAAAAAAACAAATAAAATAATTCTTTCCTTTTTTGGAAGGAATTTTTTTGTATATATTTCATTTTTTTTAATATTCTAAAAATAGACATAAAAAAGAAAAAATAAACAATTATTTTTCGACAAAAAACAAAAGTATTATAAAAAACAAAATGGAGATAATTAAATGATTGATTTTGAAAAATATAATCAAGAACTAAAAGAAGGCATACAAAAGTTTGAAAGCCAAGGTAAAAACATTTCAACCATTCTTAACGAAAATGACCCACATTTGCATAATATGAAAGTGAAGGGGGAAATATTTTCAAAGATTGACCTTGATAGCGAATTTGAGAATGCTGACCTTCTTGATTTATTAGGATATGAAAGGATAATATCGTGCAAGAAAACAGACAAATAACAAGAGGAGATATATACTATGCCGATTTAAGTCCCGTTGTTGGAAGTGAACAAGGTGGACTTAGACCTGTTTTGGTTATCCAAAATAATGTCGGCAACAAATATTCGCCAACGATTATTGTGTCTGCAATAACAAGCCAACTAACAAAAGCAAAGATTCCAACACATATTGAACTTCCTGCACATAAATATAACTTGCCAAAAGATAGTGTTATTCTTTTGGAGCAAATACGAACAATTGATAAACGAAGACTTAATGAAAAAGTTTGTACACTAGATATGGCAAAAATGCGTCAAGTTGACAAGGCAATACTTGTAAGTCTTGGGTTTTATAGTTGATGTAACTTTGGAGAAATCTCTTTCGATTAGTCATTTCGACCACGACATCCTTGACGGGCAATGGAGAAATCCCAACATCTTTAAGCGGATGAGATTTTTCATTTGCAGTTTCTACGAAGTTGGTATCGAAATGACTATAAAAAAATTTAAAAAATCTTTGCAAATCATTTGACATTCACCCCGGGGGGGGGGGGTATACTGAATTGAATAAAAGTAATGCTTTTATTACATAATAAAAAAGGAGTACATATGAAAAAATTTAAGTTATTTGCATCAATTGCAAGTATGTGTATGGCACTTGCAGTACTTTGCTTTGGTGTATATAGTGCACAAAATGTAACTTATACAATTGGTGGAAGCATTAGTTATGAAGTAACAGATGTTTTTGTTGAAATTTCGGCAAGAGTGTATAGTGTTGCAGACCAAAAGACAACAGAAGAAATGACATCAGAAATATCTGAACTATCGTTAAAATCTTTTGACCAAATTGAAGCAGCGGGCAGTGGCTACACAAAAACACAAACATTAACAAAATTTACAACAAGTGGAGATACACAAGAAGATTATAGTTTTGATGCAAAGGATGAAACAAATTCAAACAACGGTGTTGATGTAAATTTCAACAATGCATATACATATTATGTTGTTGTAAACATCAAGAACTTATCACCAAGCAAACCGGTTTCTGCATACATAAATGGAGAAGTAACATTGGGCGAAAATTCCAACACAAACATTGCAACTTATGTTAGTCAACATAACATTGCACAAGAAGAAACAAGAAACATAGTGTTGGGCTTTTCATTAAAAGATAGAAAAGCAAGTGTTCCAAGTGACACCACATTCTCTTGCCCAATAAAAGTGGATTACAATGGTATGCCACAAGATATACCTGATGGTTTGTCATTTGAGTTTAACAATGATGGCACAGCTTATCCAGCCGATTATACTGGAACCCAAGAAACAATAACAATTCCAAGCAGAATTTCAAAAGATTCAAACGGAAATGCAATAAAAGGCACCGATTATGTGGTAAATTTGTGTAACGGTAATTATTATTATTCTAACATTGGCAAAGCAAAAAACATTATTTTGGCTGAAGGAATAACAGAAATTAATGGTGATGCATTCGCATCCTGTACAACACTAGAGAGTGTAGTTATACCTAATGGAGTAAAGGAAATAGACTATGAAGCATTTAATGAATGTACAAACTTAAAAACAGTTATTTTGCCAAATACACTAGAAGAAATAAGTGATGATGCATTCAATAATTGTACTAACTTAAAAGACTTAAAATTGCCAAATAGCCTGGAGTGGATTGGTGAAAATACATTTTATAATTGCGGTTTAACAACACTTATAATACCAGACAGAGTATCCCGTATTGAGCCCACTGCCTTTAAAAACTGCACTTCTCTTACAAAAGTAATAATAAAATCTAAAAAAATAGATTATTTAGCAAATGACGTATTTGATGGATGCAATGATTCAATATTTACTGGTGATGATAATGCTTTATATCTTAGTGATGGTACAAATCCTTATCACATATTATACAAAGCAAAAAGTACAAACATTACAAGTTATTCAATCAATGAAAATACAAAAATTATTGGTTCTGCATTTGATGGTTGTACAGGACTAACCAGCATAACAATACCAAGCAGTGTAACAAGTATAGGAGGTTCTGCATTTAGTGACTGTACCGGTTTAACAAGTGTCACAATACCAAGCAGTGTAACAAGTATAGGAAGTGATGTATTTTCTGGTTGTACAGGACTTGAAAGTATCTCGATACCAAGTAGTGTAACAAGTATAGGAAAATATGCATTTTTTGGTTGTACAGGACTAACCAGCATAACAATACCAAGCAGTGTAACAAGTATAGGAAGTGATGCATTTTCTGGTTGTACAGGACTTGAAAGTGTAGTAGTAGAAGAAGGAAATCCAAGATATACTAGTGAAAATGGGAGTAATTGTATAATAGATAAGACAACGAATACTCTAATTTTAGGGATTAAGACAACAACAATACCAAATTGTGTAACAAGTATAGGGTCTAGTGCATTTAATGGTTGCACAGGACTAACAAGCATAATAATACCAAGTAGTGTAACAAGTATAGGAAGTGATGCATTTTCTGGTTGTACAAAACTTGCAAGTATCACAATACCAAGTGGTGTAACAAGTATAGGAAGTCCTGCATTTTTTAATTGTAAATCTTTGATAACAATCAATTATACAGGTTCACAGGAAGAGTGGAATAAAATTACTAAAGGCGGCAATTGGGATTATAACTGTCCAACAGATATGAAAATTGTATGCAATTATAATGCAAATTAAAAAACTGGGAAGTTGAAAAAACAACTTCCTTTTTTATGCCTTTTTGATATCTTTAAGCTGTTGAGATTTCTCGTGAGTGTGTCTTCGTGGGTCAACTCGAAATGCCGTCAAAACACTCACTTGTACTCATTTTGAATGTTGTGCATCCAAAATTTCGGTTTGTACGCTCATTTTTTCCTTTCCCCAAAAACAACAACTGTTCTTTGGGTGTCCCGTAATTATATAGTCATTTCGACATATGCTTGAAGTCTTGCTTTGGAGAAATATCTTCCACTTAATACTCTTTGACTTTTTTGCAAAAATATGGTAACTTTATATCGTTATGAAAAACGAAGACAAAGAAAGGTTTATTTTGTATCTTGAAAAGTTATTTCCAAATGCAAAATGTGAACTTGAATATAGTGACCCTTTTCAATTTTTGGTTTCAGTTATTTTGTCAGCACAATGCACAGACAAACGAGTAAACAAGGTAACTCCAAAATTGTTCAAGAGATTTCCAACGGTTTATGATTTCGCAAATGCAGATATAAAAGAAATTGAAAATCTAATCAGGTCATGTGGTTTTTATCATAACAAAGCAAAAAATATAAAAAATGCAAGCATTGAAATTGTAAACAAATATAAAGGTATTGTTCCAACAACAATAGAAGAAATGATGACACTTCCGGGAGTTGGAATGAAAACAGCAAAGGTTGTTTGTGGCGATTTGTATGATGCTGATGTTATTGCTGTTGACACTCATGTGTTAAGAATTGCAAACAGGGTAGGCTTGGTTAATGAAAAAGACCCAAGTAAATGTTCAGTAAAATTGGAAAAATTGCTAAAAGATGATATGCCAAGAATACATCATAGACTTGTGCTTTTTGGAAGATATCATTGCAAAGCACAAAAACCGAACTGTGAGCAGTGTGAAATCAAGGATATTTGCAAATACTATAAAAGCAAACAAAAGTAAGTCATTTCGACCCTTGCTTACTTTTATGGATAATGGAGAAATCTCTCCAAAATGTCATTTCGACTCTCGCATCGAAGTCTTGCTTTGGAGAAATCTCAACATATAAAAAAATATAAAAGGACAAAAAATGTTTTTAGATAGAGTAAAAATTACAATAAAAGCGGGAAATGGTGGCAAAGGTGCTGTTTCTTTTTATCGCAGTAAATTGACTATGTATGGTGGGCCAGATGGTGGTGATGGTGGTAAAGGTGGTGACATTGTTTTTGTTGCCAACGAAGGCATAAATACCTTGTATGGTTTTTCGTTTAAAAAGAAATTTGTTGCAACAGATGGTCTTGGTGGTGAAAAACAACACAGAAAGGGTGCTGATGGAAAAGATGTTATAATTGAAGTCCCTTGTGGCACAGTTATTCTTGATGCCGAAACAGAAAAAGTTATTGCCGATTTAACAAATAACGGCGATAGATTTGTCGCTCTTAAAGGTGGACTTGGCGGGCATGGAAACGAGTACTTTAAAACTCCAACAAGACAGGCCCCAAGATTTTCTCAAACAGGCGAAGAAGTAAAAGAACGTCAAGTTATTTTGGAGCTAAAGAGTATTGCTGATGTTGGACTTATTGGCTATCCAAATGTTGGGAAAAGTACATTACTTTCAGTAATCACAAATGCAACTCCAAAGATTGCAAACTATCACTTTACAACAATATATCCAAATCTTGGTGTTTGTTCATACAAAGGCAATAGTTTTGTCGTTGCCGATATTCCGGGGTTGATTGATGGGGCAAGTGAAGGTGCAGGGCTTGGACATTATTTTTTAAAACATATAGAAAGAGTTAGGGTTCTTGTACATTTGGTTGATATTTCCGAAAGTGAAGGAAGAAATGCCGTTGAAGATTATTTTCATATCAATTTAGAGTTAAAGAAATATAGTGAAAAACTTGCAAAAGTTCCACAAATTGTGGCTTTAACAAAAATTGATATGCTGGATAAAGAAACACTAGATAAAAAAGTTAAAGAGTTTAATGAAAAAACAGGGCAAAAAGCAATTCCGCTGTGTTCAATAATTCATGAAGGTCTTGATGAACTTGAAGCCAAGGTATGGCAAACCTTGGAGAAAACTCCAAAGCCAGCACCAATTGAAGTTGAACTCGATAATTTTGATACAAAAGACAAACAAACTTTTGAGATTGTGAAAGTTGATAACACAACATATGAAGTCAAAGGTGGACTTATTGACAATATGACAAGAGGAGTAGTCCTTTCTGATCCACAAAGTTTTGCGTATTTCCAAAATGCACTCAAAAAGTTTGGAATTATTGACAAGTTAAAAGAAAAAGGAATGAAAGATGGCGACACTGTTATAATCAAAGACATCACATTCGACTATGAGGAGTAATTTATGATAACAACAAAGCAAAGAGCAAATTTAAGAAGAAGAGCAAGCGTTTTAACACCAATTATGCAAGTTGGCAAAGATGTAATCAAAGACGAATCAATTAAACAAATTGAAGATATGCTTGAAAAGAGAGAACTTGTAAAAATTAGAGTACTCAATAATTGTGAGTTAAACTCCAAGCAAGTTGCATCACTTGTGCAAGAAAAAACAAATTGTGAAATGGTACAAGTTATTGGCAAAATATTTGTAATCTACAGAAGATCATCTCGAAATGATGTTGAGCATATTGATTTAGACATCTAGTAGTTTGATGTTTTTTGGTTTGTTATATTTTGGGTTAGAAAATGAAGCAAAAGCCAGAACAAGCAAAATACTTGACATTATTACATAATACAAACTATATGAGACAAAAAAACTGCAAAAAAGAATCAAAAGGGAAGAACAAAAATAACCTTTGGTTCTTTTTTTGTTAAGGGCATATGAAACAAGCTCCAAAAAGGTTTGTTTTTTTGCTTGTCTTAGTTCAATTTTATCTGGGTATATCCCATATCTTTTTATAAGTTCAAAATAGGTTTGTCTGCCATCCAAAATTACAATCTCTTTGTCAAGTTTTGATGCAACATTTTTTGCTTTTGTGTTATATGAACTTGTGCAGATTATTATTCTTTTTATATTTCTACTTTTTATTGAATTATATATATCAAGTATATCTTGTGAAGCAATTTCTTCAAGTTTAAACATAGGATACAAAATTATATTAGAGTCTGTATAATTTATTTCGATATATTTTGATTTTTTTGTGGCATTATGTTTTGATTTTGCCAAATTGAAAAAATAATCAACAACTTTACTATTTTTGGAATAAATTAAAGAATTCGTAATTTCATTGATTTTATTTTCTTCATCCTTTGCGATTTGTTTTTTTGAATTTATTTTTGTTTTTATTAAGTAAGAAAAAATATCAATTAAAATGGTGATAAATGCAGATAAAAATATGGCAAGTAAAAGACATTTTACAAAATATCTTACCCAAACAAAAGTTAGCAAAAAGATTAAAAGTGTTTTAAAAAATAAATCAATTACATTATATACATTAAATTTTTTCATACATAAATTATTGACCAAATTATATATTACAAACATATATTTGACTATTATGTATAAAATTGTTATACTACAAAATAGAAATTGGAGAAATTTATGGATTATAACAATGTTGCACAACAAATGGTAGAATTTTTGCAGGAAAATGGTGCAAAAAATATTGAACTATATAACACGCAAGACAAGTGTAATTATGCAAAAAAGATTATTGTTGCAACGGGCAAAGATGCAATCTCATCAAGAAAGTTGACACTTATGTTCAAGGACGAATTTAAAAAAAATTATGAGTGTTTTCACACAGATGGTTTGTATAAGGCAGAGTGGATTGTTCTTGATTTCAAAGATATAATCATTCATATTTTTACAAAAGAAACAAGACAAAAATTTAACCTTGACAAAATGTGGCAGTCCGGGAACATAATACAATAATTTTTGAAAAAGGGGTATTGACATTACTGGGCTAGAATATTATAATATAAGCGAAAATAAACATATGGAGGCAAAGATTTATGCGTAAAAGAACAAAAATTTTGTTAGCCATTGCATTATCAGCAACATTGGCTTGTGGCGCTTTTGCTTTATGCTTTATGGCACTTGCAGCAACAACAACATTCTTTGATGCTGCGTTGCTGGGCGGAATGGCTGCAATTGGGTTATTTACAACCACAGGAACAATTTGTGGCGTTAGTGCAAGAATAAGACACAAAATGTTAAAACAACAAACAGAAGCAACTGCAAAAATCCTTGAAAGCAAACTTGAAAAAGAGTCTTCAAAAGTTAACACAAAACAACTTGCAAACACAATCACAAAGTCAAATGAAGTAATGGTTACAAACAATATGATGGGACCATTGAATGATGAAGGATATTCAAAGAATAATCCGCAAAGGCTTTTTGAACAAAAAAGAATGCTTGAAGGTAGACGTGCTTTGCTTATGAATCAAGGAAAAACAAGACAAGCAGAATCTCTTGAAAAAAGAATCAACAAAATTGACAAAACTTTGGACAATTCAGAAGTTGCTCAAATGTCAAGCAGATATTCTTACAAGTCTGTAATCACAGGTGAAAAGGATGCAAAGATTCAAGATTCAAGAAATCAAATCTCTTGCTTAACAAATTCAGCAAAAAATGAATTTGAAAGCTTTATTGAATCAAAACAATCATTGATGAACAGAATTTCAGTTAAAGATAGAAACAGTTATGGTTATTCAGTTTCTTTGAACTTTAAAGACGGAATTCAAAAAACATTTGCAAGATCAAATTCAGTAGACAATATGGAACATTGTGAGTTGATTCTATTAAAAGAAGCAAAAAGAGAACTTGAAAAAGGTGATATCACAACTCAAAATTTCCCAATTGTATTAAAGAGAAAACAATTTGGAAAGGAAAGCAAAGTTGCTGATAGTTCAGAATTAAGAATCGAAAATGAACAAGACCTTGACAACAGAATTAACTTGATCAATGGGTATATTTCAAATCCAGAAGAGTATAAATCAGCATCAAAAGCATATGCTCACAAAACTTATGTTTACACTCCAAAAGAGAATGAAAACATAAGCCAAGACGAAAAAGAATTTTAAAAAACCAAAAGAGTTTTGATATTCAAAACTCTTTTTTTATGCCAACAATAAACTATTTGACAAATTTAGAATATGTAATATAATGTTGTTATGAATTTAGTGCAAAATAATTTTTATATTTTTGGTTTAAGATTTAGTATGTATGGCTTGCTTATTGCAATTGGAATGTTGCTTGCCATTTTTGTCGTTTGCAAAATAACAAAAAAGCGTGGAATGAAGCCAGAAGATATATATCTTGTTGCTTTGTACGCAATACCACTTGCTATTATTGGTGCAAGACTTTATTATGTTATCTTTTCTGACCATTCATTCACATTTTGGGAGATTTTTGAAATCTGGAATGGCGGAATGGCAATATATGGCGGTGTTATTGGTGGTTGCTTGGGGGTTGTTTTGTATTGTGTTATACACAAAAAAAACTTTCTCAAAGTCGCCGATTTGGCAGTCGTTGGATTGATATTGGGTCAGGCAATAGGAAGAATTGGCTGTTATTTTGGTGGGTGTTGCTATGGCATTGAAGTTACAAACGAGGGTGCAATGTGGTTTCCGCTTTCAGTGCAAATAAATGGTGTGTGGCATTATTCAACTTTCTTTTATGAAAGTGTATGTGACTTTATTATATTTGGCATTTTGCTATACTTTATATTAAAACACAAACAAGAAAATGGTTCAATCTTATGTATGTATTTGTGTTTTTATGGGTGTGTTAGATGTATAATAGAACAGTTTAGGGGCGACAGTTTGTATATTGGGGGAATGAAAGTATCTCAATTATTAAGCCTAGGTCTTATGATTTTGGGTATAATTTTACTAATTATTATCAACACTAAATCAAAAAAGGATAAAAGTGTTGAAAATAACTCAAACAATAAAGTGGACTAACATTTTTTTGCTTGTTTTGTATTTGCTTTTGTTGACATTTGCAAAATTGCAAAATATTTGGTTTTCTTTGGCACTGATATTTTTGTCAGTGCCTTGTTTTTTAAGAGCGTATTTTTTTAAAATAGACTCACGCTTGTATGTTGGTTCATTGCTTTTCTTTTGTGGCATTTTTGGGGTTTTGATAAATTACTACAACCTAAATTTAAAAATGTATTATCCCACATATATATTTATAATTGGCATTGCATCTTTTTGGGTTTTTGCCTTTTTTCGTCAAAAATTTCACTTAAAAGTGTTTGTTGTTTGCCTTTTCGAAGTGTTATTATTAGTTGTATATAAATTATTGTATATATCTTTGTTGGAATTCTTGCTAATTGAATTAAGTCTTGCTATATTTATATTGGCAAATATTTCCAAAAGGATATTTATAAATACAAGGAGTAATAAATGATTAACTTTTCTGTGGCAAAAAATGGATACAATAGAAAAGAAGTGGAATTGTATATAAAAGATTTGCTTACAAAAGTAGATGACTTGGAACAAAAAAATCAAAAACTAGAAAACGAACTAAAGTTCTATCAAAGTCAAAAAAATGAAATAAAAGAAAAAAATGAAAGTATTTCAATTGCATTAACTGCCGCAGTTGAAAAAGCAAAGCAAATAGAAAAAAGTTCAAATAATGTATACAAATTAAAAATTCAACAACTCAATTTGCTATATTCAAAGTGGGAAAAGTTGCTTGATGAAATCATAGACAAATATCCACAAATTGAACAGGTTGAAAATGTCCAACAACTTTTAACAAAGTTTAAGGATGACATCAAAAACACACTAAAAGACGATTTCAAACTTTGCTCAATCACATCGCCGGTAAAAACTGACAATGATACGATAAGATTGTTGCTCAAAAAACTTAACACCTATCCAAAAGATGAACCGGTGAAAACTGTTAAAGTTGAAAGAAAACAACTTTCAAAAGATATGCTGACATCTCAAACTGAATTGAATAGAATAGAAGATAAAGCATCACTAATAAAACCTATTTGCAACACTTCACTAAATGAAAAAATGACAGACGGCGAAGATTTGGCAGATAAGTTTTTGGAAGACGATTCAATAGAAAATAACGCATATGCAAACATAATAACATCCAAAGTTGGTGCAATACCAGAGGTTAATGAAACTGGCTTTGACCTAAAAGAAGCAATAAATCCAAAAGATGATTTGGATGAAATTATGAAGGCGTTTGATTTCTTCGACCCAAACGAAGATAGTGATAAAAAATAATACCACAAGATTGTGGTATTTTTTATATTTACTTGACTAAAATCAAAAATAAGTGCAATATTTCATATTATGGATAAATCACAAGACAATAAATATGTTTTTTTAATTGATGCAGACGGAACACTTGTCCAAGACGGAACCAAAGTGGTAAAAAACGACATTTTGGAAAAGATAAAAGCCCTAAAAGAAAAGGAGCATATTTTTGTTATTGCAACCGGCAGGGTTCTTAATGACGTAACAAGCATAAAAGGTTCAGGGCTTTTTGATTACTATGCAGTGCTTATGGGTGATTATATATTCGATTCAAAAACTCTTAATGTTGTGCAGAGCATTGAATATTTGCAAAAAGAAACAGTAAAAAATTTGGTCAAATATTTGGATGAAAACGATATATATTGGTCATACAAAACAGCAATTGCACAAAAGTCATATCATCAGGCAAGGGGAATTGCAAAAAAGTTTTTTGCTGAAAAATGCTCAAAAGAAGAGTACAAAAACGACTTGCAAAGTGGAAAAATTCAACAAATTTTAACCGATGGTTATGTTGATGAAAATGTCCAAAAGCAGTTTTCTGAACTAAACTTTTTTGAAATGCCTCAAAACTATACAGACATAAGCCACAAAAACGCATCAAAGGCAAATGTGGTAACATATTTTAAGAAGAATTTTAAAGACTACATTGTTGTTGCAATTGGCGATTCTCAAAATGATTTACCAATGCTTACAACTGCAGATATTTCAATTGCAATGGGGAATGCCTGCGATGATATCAAAAAGTGTGCAAAATTTGTTACAACAGACATAAATGACAATGGTATAATAAATGCTTTTAATATGTTAAAATGCCAGTAATAGTCCATAATTTGGGCGTAAATAATTAACACTATGCGGGGTGTTTGCAGATTGTGACAAAAAAGTCAAAAAATGTTGAAATTTCTTAAAAAAGTTGTTGACTTTATAAACTCATTATGTTAGTATTCTTATGCTGTTAGGAAGAAGCCTGATAGCAAGAACCATAAAAATTAAATATTGTACAAGAATAGTAAAGGTTAAATGTTTAGAA
>ERZ808240.77-NODE-77-length-125690-cov-18.751001_pt1:2500-125690 | contig 125690 bp, 115 predicted proteins | sample MGYA00521084_ERZ808240 | MGnify/ENA primary metagenome ERZ808240 (study PRJEB31516, sample SAMN03275571) | gut metagenome | biome: mammalia-associated habitat; material: feces | host: Papio cynocephalus | place: Kenya | collected 2012-08-06 ...
AACGCTGAAAGCATCTAAGCGTGAAGCCAACCTCAAGATTAGATTTCCCATAGCATAAGCTAGTAAGGTCCCCGGAAGACTACCGGGTTGATAGGCCGCAGGTGTAAGCACAGTGATGTGTGTGCCAGGCGGTACTAATAGACCGAGGGCTTGACCTATTACTTTTCGTTCCTCACCTTGCTCTTCCTTTGTTCGGTTTTCTCGGTGCGAGCAAAACACAAATTTTAAGCGATCGGTTTTCCGGTCGCTTTTTTGTTTTATTGCTGTGAATCAGCCGCAGTTATGCACGGCAGTGCAGTATTAAGCTCTGAACGGCATTGTTTTAGCTGCTGTACGGTGTGCTGCAATTCGGTTTCCCTTATGGATAATACGGATTTTTTGAAGCGGGACAGATATACTGAAGTATGCGGCAATCCCGTAACGCGGTTTACAGCGCGTCTATTTAAGAAAACGCATTAAAAGAATTGAAATTTTACTTTACAGGAATGTTGATTTTCGGTAATATATGTGATACTATATTACAGGTTAAAAGGGAGAGAAAACAGATTGGTTTAATGCGTGGGACTTGTGCGGTTATTATAGTTTTCGACATTATATTTGCCGTAAAATATAAGGACGGATTTCTTAATAAACGGAGCGACATAACCTTTAAAACCGTGAATATGGATATTCCGCTTTAAGAATTAACAAAGTGAACGATATTTGAATGCAGGGGGCGGGCGTTTTATGCCGTCAAGCAAGGATTATCTGCAATTTATAGCAGAGCAGCTGTCCGATTTAGAAGAAATTACCTATCGCGCAATGATGGGCGAGTATATAATTTATTACCGCGGGAAAATTATCGGCGGTATTTATGATAACAGACTGCTTGTAAAGCCTGTAAAGGCGGCGGCCGATTATATGCCGAAGACTGTTTACGAGCGGCCTTATGACGGCGCAAAGGAAATGCTGTTGGTAGAAGAAATTGAAAACAAAGAGTTTTTAACCGGACTTTTTAGGGCAATGTATGATGAGCTGCCGGCGTTAAAGCCGAAAAGAAAATGATATGACGGTTAACAGTCGAATGCTCTGCCAATCGTTTGTAAACCTTAAAACATAAGGAGAAATCAATATGAGTTCAATGAAAGAAAAAATGCACACAGGAGAGCTTTATCTGCCGGGGGACGAGGAAATTACCGCAAGGCAGCTAAAATGCCTTGATAAGCTTTACGATTTTAATATGACGCGCCCCACCGAGCTTGAAAAGCGTGAGGAAATGCTTAAGGAAATGTTTGCCGAAATAGGCGAGGGGTGTTATATTGAACCGCCGTTTTATGCGAATTTCGGCGGCGCGCATATCCATTTCGGGAAAAACATTTACTGCAATTTCGGTGTTACTATGGTGGACGACACGCATATATATGTGGGCGATTATACAATGTTCGGGCCTAAGGTTACGGTTGCAACGGCGGGTCACCCGATTTTGCCGGAGCTTAGAGAGCAGGCATACCAGTATAATGCGGCAGTGCATATAGGAAAAAACTGTTGGATAGGCGCTAATGCCGTTATTTTGCCCGGTATTACAATAGGCGATAACGTAGTGGTGGGCGCAGGCAGCGTTGTTACAAAGGATCTGCCCGATAATGTTGTGGTGGTGGGCAACCCGTGCAGGGTTCTGCGTGAAGTTAACGAGCACGACAGAGAATATTATTTTAAAGACCGAAAAATCCCGAATGAATTAAAATAGGTGGGTCAAGTATGTATGCAAGCTATGCCGAAGAAATTATAAACGCGTTGGCAAACGGCATAAATCCGATAACGGGCGAAATTTTGCCGAGCGATAACGTTTGCAACGAGCCTGACGTTATACGCGCGCTGTATACCGCCGCCGAGCTGCTTAAAAAGCAGGCTGAAAAAGAACAACGCACAAAGCCGGCAAATGCGGGAAAACGCTGGACAGCCGAGGAGGACGGCTTGTTGGCAGAAATGTTCGACGGTAAATATACCAAAAAAGAAATATGCGAGCATTTCGGCAGGACAAAATATTCTGTTGCGGCGCGGCTTGTAAGACTCGGCAAAATTCAATCCACCGATGAATTCAGGTATAAAATGAAATGACTTGATTTTAGAGGACTTAATTATGAAAAGGAAATATTTATACATTATATTGGTTTTAATACAGGCATTTATATTTTTAAATGCCTGCCGGAAAAGCACCGGCACTAATTCATCTGATACGGTTATTTCCACGGAAATAACAAGCAATAATATATCATCAGGTGAAAACAGCTCAAGTGAAACGGAAGTTAAAAAGGAAAAGGTAAATTCTTCGGTTGCTCAGTCGGCGGTCGGGGAAACAGATAGGGGAAAAACCACTCAACCAACTGAAAGCCATTCGGTTTCTGAAACAAAAACCGATACTGCCGCCGTATTTTCAGAACAGGCGGCGGCAACCTCGGCAGGGGAAATTAAATATTGCCTTTATACACCGAAAAATCCGCAAAAAAATATGCCGCTTATAATCTATCTTCACGGCGGCACATCAAAGGGAAATGATTTGAGTAAGCTGACGGAGATCGACGGGTTTCCGCAATACTTAAAAAACGGTATGCTTGGCGATGTTCGCGCATATGTAATTATGCCGCAGCTTACAAGCGATAAAAAAGGCTGGACTGATGTATCGGTGGGAATACGTGAGATTATCGACAAAACCACCGAGACTTACGGTATAGATAAAACAAAAGTATCTCTTACGGGGCACAGTATGGGCGGAACAGGCACGTGGGCGCTTGCGGCGGAAAATCCCGATTTGTTTTGGAGAATTGCGCCGCTTTCGGGAAGCGCAGCGTTAAATGCCGAAAATGTAAATGCACTTAAAAATATTTCGGTTCGCGCGTTTGTCGGAGCTGATGATATAATAGTTAAGCCGCAGTCCTCAAAAGCGTTTGTTGCAGCACTTAAAAAGGTTGGCGGCAATGCGGAAATAACAGAGTTTGAGGGCGCCGACCACTTTGCGGTTCCGAAGCTTGCTTATTGCACGGCGGGTACAGACCTGCTTGATTGGCTTGCAGGAAAATAAAAATTAAACATACCACCGATGAATTCAGGTATAAAATGAAATGAAAATAAGAACAGCGGGTATAAACGATTTAAAGGCAATAGCAGCCGCCGAAGCTGAGTGCTTTCCGAAAACCGAGGCGGCAACCGAACAGGATTTCAGAAACAGACTGGAATATTATGCAAACCATTTTTTACTTATGTATGACGGCGAAAAGCTTGCGGCGTTTATTGACGGATTTGTAACAGATGAGCCCGATTTAACGGACGATATGTATGCTAAAGCCGATATGCATAATGAAAACGGTGCGTGGCAGATGATTTTCGGGGTAAACACTGTTCCGGAATACCGAAGACAGGGACTGGCAGGGCGTCTTATTACCGAATTTGCAGAAGCCGCAAAAAAACAGGGCAGAAAAGGCGTGGTGCTTACCTGTAAGGAAAAATTAGTGCCGTATTACGAAAAATTCGGTTTTGTAAACGAGGGAATAACCGAAAAATCGGTTCACGGCGGCGTTAGATGGAATCAAATGAGACTGACTTTTTAAAAAGAAGGGCACCGTTATGACAGCATTGGATAACAAATTTTTCGAAGAATATAAAAGACTTGAGAGCGCCTGTAACGGTATATACTCTTCTAAGCGCGGTGTAAGCGAATACATAAACGATATGGAAAGGTATTCCGCCGCCGGAATAGCGGGTGTTTCCGGTTGGGAGAGGGACTATAAATCGTTAAAGCATTTACGGTGGGTGAGAAATCAAATAGCGCACAGTCCGAGCAGCGGCTCGGTTTGTAAAAAAGAGGATTTAGAGGCGCTTAACGGCTTTTACAGCCGATTGCTTAAACGCGACGATCCGCTTTCAAGGCTTAAAAGGGCGGGACGCCGAAATACAAAGCGCTGCCGGCAAAAAGAAAACGCCGTTTATTTTTTAACGGCGTTTATTATAACGGCAATATTTATTATAGCCGCTATTGTGCTGATAGCGCGCTGAATGTTATTTATTAACCTCGGATTTATCGGTTCGGCACATAATATAGTCCATACTTACATTATAAAAATCGGCTAAATTCATAAGCGTTTCGGTTGGCGGGGTGCGCTCGTCGTTTTCAAATTTAGAGAGGAGCGCCTGCTCGATACCGGTTTTCATTTGCACCGCAATTTGAGTATAGCCGTGTTCCTTACGCAGCTGCTTTAAGTTATTTTTCACATAATCACCCAATGACATTATGTCATACGGGCGCTTGACAAATATGACGATTTGTCATATAATGGATAAAAAGACAGCCCTTAATATACATAATAACGACGGTGTAAGATTATGAAAAAATACGGTACTATTCGTTCGAGGGATATATTTGAGGATATATGCGCCGGTCTTGGGTGCGATGTTACTTCAAGCATAAAATACGGGAGTAATCTTGCCAAAGCGGAGGAGCTGTTAAAAACAATGGATATAAAACAGTATCCGCTAAGGCAGATATCGGATATATACGACTATATTTTCGGCGAAAAGAAAGTGTTTGAAAGCTACGAGGAAGCCAAAAAAGCAATTGATGAAAAATAATACCCGCGCCTGTAAAACAGGCGCGGGTATTTTATATAAGACTTAATAATATGTAGAATACGCGGAGAGATAAAGCTCGGCTTCGTTTGCAAGCCTTTTACTGTTGCCGGCTATTGAGCCGAGCGTGTTTTCAATGCTCATACAGTGCGCATACAGCATATCCCGCTGCAAAGCGCGCTCGCGCGAGGCCTGCGCCGCGGCGTTTTGAACGGCTGATACAACCTGCTTATTGTGCGCTTCCTGCATTTCAAGCTGCTGCTGCTGAATTTTAATCTGTTTATTTAAAAGATCTATGCGCTGCTGCTCAAGCATTGCCGCCTGATTGGCTCTTACCGCCTTGTCGTATTCCTGAAGAGCCTCTTTAACGGAATCTGCCCGATGTGTTTCAATAAAATATATAAGACAGTCTATAACGCCCAGGGTTTTATCCTTTTCGCTTAAGCAGTCCATTTCCGCAAAGGTCTGCAAATGAGATTTTAATCTCTCGGCAAGGGTGTGCAGCTCTTCCGCCTTAGCGCTGAGGGCGCGCTTTTGTTCGCCGATAACAACAGGCAGATTTTTATCATATTCCTCTTTGGATAAGGCTTCGTTCCTGTCGTTTTCGGCTTTTATGCGGCAGTCCTCCTGCGCCGCTTTTTTTAAATTTTCAAGCTGGGAAGCGGTATATTTAGGCGCGTTTTTGCTTTTTTTGGCAGCCGCCTTTAGGGCGAAAGCGCAGGCAAGGCACAAAACCGACGAGACAACGGGTATAATCACGGAATAGCCTATGCCGTGTTTAATAAAGGTTGCAATATAAATAATGATAAACAGCGCGGCAAAAACCGAAAGCACGCCGATAAAAAGCTTTTTCATAAGTCAGGCTCCCTTCCCGGCAATGCGCCACGGAGCATAAATCAAAAGAAATGCAAGCGCCGCCGACAGTATAATATTTATAACCGTATCAAGGGGCGAGGTTACAAAAACGCTTAATACCTCGCTGTTTATAATAAGACCGGTTTTAAAGCAATAATCCGATATAATAATTAGCGTTATAACCGATACGATAACGGTATTGATTATAAGAGGTACGCGCCATAGCCTTCCGCCGTTTTTATGGGCGTTTTCCCATTCTTTATTATACACGGCTTTCAGCTTTTGTTCGGAATTTTCGGGTTTTCTTGCAAAGGCAAACGGTTCGGGCGATTTTATTTTGCCTGACAGCTCCTCGCATTCGTCGCTTAATTTTTTGCATTGCTCGCTCAGGTTGTAAATTTCAACAATTTCTTCCTTCATGTTCTTTAATGCCTGAAGATCGCTTTCGCGGCTCATATGTATTCCCCCTTTACATTCATTATTACATATAATGGAATATTTTGCAAGAAAAAACATTTTATCTGAAACAAAAACCGCTTGAATTAAGAGGAACTATATGGTAAAATTGCAAAAGTGAGATTTGCTTGGGAGTGAGGATCTTGGAATTAAGGCAATGTAAAATCAACTTTTTAGGCGACAGTATTACAGCAGGATCGGGCACGTCCGCACCCGATAAAACCTTTTGCGGCGTTATTGAAAGAAAATACGGCGCGGTATGCCGAAATTACGGCATAGGCGGCACAAGAATTGCAAGGCAGCAGCACAAAACGGATAATCCGAAGGACAACGGGGATTTTTGCTCGCGCTTTTGCAAAATGGAGCAGGACGCAGACGCGGTTGTGGTTTTCGGCGGCACTAACGATTTCGGCCACGGCGACGCGCCGCTCGGTACTATGGCGGACCGCACTCCCGATACCTTTTACGGCGCGCTGCATACGCTTTATTCCGGCTTGACGGAAAAATACCCGCGTTCGGCGATTGCGGTTGTTACGCCGCTGCACCGCGTGGGGGAGGATAACCCGCGCGGAGACGGCAGCAAGCCCGAAGACGGAGCCTTGCTTAAAACCTATGTTGAAATAATAAGAGAGGTTGCGGAATATTATTCGCTGCCTATACTTGATTTATATAAGGAAAGCGGTTTACAGCCGAATGTGCCGGTAATTAGGGAAATGTATATTCCCGACGGACTTCACCCAAACGACGAGGGGCATATAATATTAGCCGATAAAATTGCGCGGTTTATTGAAAGACTTTAAAAGCCGCGGCAATAGACGGCGAACATAAATAAAGAGGTAAGAATTATGTATCCGTTATTGTTAAAGCCGCCTGTTAAGGATTACCTTTGGGGCGGAACAAGATTAAAAACCGAGTATAATTATGAAACCGACAGGGAAAAGGCAGCCGAGGCTTGGGTGCTTTCCTGCCATAAGGACGGGGAAGACGTTGTGATAAACGGCGAGCTTGCCGGCAAAACGCTTTCTTATGCCCTAAAGCAGTGGGGCGATAAGGCAATAGGCAAAAACGCGGCAAGGTTTCCTTATTTTCCGCTTCTTATAAAGCTTATAGACGCAAAGGACAGACTTTCGGTTCAGGTTCACCCCGACGATACATATGCCCTTAAAAACGAGGGCGAATACGGCAAAACCGAGATGTGGTATGTGGTTGACTGCGAGGAGGGAGCCGAGCTTATTTACGGCTTTAACCGTGAAGTATCAAAGGAAGAATTTGAACGCCGTATAAGGGATAACACGCTGCCCGAAATATGCAATTCCGTGCCTGTTCATAAGGGCGACGTATTCTTTATAGCTGCGGGAACGCTGCACGCCATCGGGGCGGGAATACTTATAGCCGAGGTTCAGCAAAATTCAAATACAACCTACCGTGTTTCGGATTACGGCAGGCTCGGAGCGGACGGAAAACCGAGACAGCTTCATATTGAAAAGGCGCTTGACGTGACTAAAAGGGAAAAACCGCAAATTCCGTACGGCAGCATAGGCAAAGCGGAAAAAAAACCGTACGGTACCGTAAGAGAGCTTGCAAAATGCGACCTTTTTACCGCCGCGCTTACAGAGCTTGACGGCAAAACCGAAATACACTGCGAAGAAAGCTTTACTTCTTTAGTGGTGCTTGATGGCAAAATAACCGTAAAATGGGGGAGCGGCGAGCTTGAGGCCTTAAAGGGCGGCAGCGTTTTTGTTCCGGCGGGCTGTACGGCGGAGCTTTCGGGAAAAGCAAGGCTGCTTGTAAGCCGCGTTTGATTAAAGTTAGGAATACCTTATAAACGCTTTCGGGGGTAATTTATGATATTATTTAATGAAAAAAACAAGGTCTTTTATTTAAGCACCGAAAAAACAAGCTATATAATCGGTCTTTTAAACGGCGAACTGCCCGTTCATATCTATTGGGGCAAAAAAATCGACAGAATACCCGACGACTGGAGCAAGACGTACATAAGAAGGGTACTGTCTGCTTATGATAACGGGGAATTTTCTTCAAACTCACTGCCGCAGGAATATCCGACCTTCGGCAATGCGGATAATCGAATTCCGGCGATGCAGGTAGCCTCAGGCGTTAACGGGCGGCAGGTTAAGCTTAAATTTTTAAAATACGAAATTGAAAGCGGCAAGCCCGCTCTTGAAGGGCTGCCGGCAACCTACGCAGAAGACGCTTCCGAAGCGGACACCCTTAAAATCACCCTTACAGACGAGGTACAGCAGTTAGAGGTTACGCTGTGCTATACCGTTTTTAATAATATCGACGCGATAACAAGAAATACCGTTATTAAAAATCTCGGCGAAAAAACCGCGCTTTGCGGCGCGATGAGCGCCAACGTTGATTTTTACGGTATGGCAGACAGCGATATAATAACCCTTGACGGCACATGGACCAGGGAGCGGCATATTACAAGGAAAAGAATTACAAGCGGAACCCAAAGCGTTGAAAGCCGCTGCGGAGCAAGCAGCGCTTACCATAACCCGTTTATGGCGGTATGCTCTAAGGACGCAACCGAAACGCAGGGCGACGTTTACGGCTTCAGCTTAGTTTACAGCGGCGATTTTGTTGCGGGCGTTGAGCAGGACGCATATAATACCGCGCGCGCATATATAGGTATAAATCCGTTTGAGTTTTCCTATACGCTTGAAAAGAACGATACGTTCTGCACGCCTGAGGCGGTCCTTGTTTATTCCGCAAACGGGCTCGGTGAAATGTCGAGAATTTATCATAAGCTTTACCGCACGCGGCTTTGCAGGGGCAAATACCGCGATACCGAGCGTTTTGTTCTTATAAATAACTGGGAAGCCACTTATTTTGATTTTAATGAGGAAAAGCTTGTTAAAATAGCAGAAAAGGCGGCTCAGATAGGAATTGACACAATGGTGCTGGACGACGGCTGGTTCGGCAAAAGAATAACCGATAACGCGGGACTGGGCGACTGGGTGGAAAACCCCGACCGCCTGCCGAACGGACTTCGCGGTCTTGCCGATAAAATAAATGCCCTCGGTATGCGCTTCGGGCTTTGGTTTGAGCCGGAAATGGTAAATCCGGACAGTGATCTTTACCGTGCGCACCCCGATTGGATACTGCACTCAAACGGCAGGCAGTCAAGTCTTGTAAGAAATCAGTATACATTGGATCTGTCAAGAAAAGATGTGTGCGATTATATAACCGAAGCGGTTTCTGCTGTTCTTAATAAAGCAAATATCGAGTATGTCAAGTGGGATATGAACCGCTATATGTCCGAGGTGGGCTCGGCAGAGCTTCCCGCCGATAGACAGGGCGAGGTAAAGCACCGCTATATGCTCGGTCTTTACAGCGTGCTTGAAACCCTTACGCAGCGTTTCCCGAACGTTTTGTTTGAAAGCTGCGCCAGCGGCGGCGGAAGATTTGACCCCGGAATGCTTTACTATATGCCGCAGACCTGGACGAGCGACGACAGCGACGCGGTAGAGCGGCTGCGTATTCAGTACGGAACAAGTATGGTTTACCCCTATTCGTCTATGGGCGCGCACGTTTCGGCGGTGCCCAATCATCAGGTAGGAAGAATAACCTCGTTTGAAATGCGCTGCAACGTTGCGCTTCCCGGTCAGTTCGGATTTGAGCTTGATTTGAATAAATGCACCGAGAACGAGCTTGAAATCGCAAAGAAAAAGGTATGCGAATACCGCGAGCTGCAGGAGCTCTTCCATAATGGAGACTGCTACCGCTTAAGATCGCCGTTTGAAACCGATTTATCAGTTATAGAATTTGTATCCGACGATAAAAGAAAAGCGGTTGTTTGCATAAACAGCTATAAGGCTGCGGCTAATGCGGCAGACGAATTTATAAGGCTGCAGGGACTTTGCGAAGACGCGGCATACCGAATCGGTGAAAATTTATACGACGGCAAATATCTTATGAATTACGGAATTGTTTTCAGAAACAACAGGGAAAATAAATCCGAGATCATTGTTATATCCGCGGAATAACCACCGTATTATATTTGAATATATTAAGGAAAGAACGGATTCTTTCGCGCTTTGCGCTCAGAATGACAGGTTATTTAGTCGTTGTGAACGCCGCAAGGTGCGTGGCAATCCGTTTTTTCTTTTTAGGGGTATTACGGATTCTTTCACGCTTCGCGTTCAGAATGACACGGCTTTTAGTCATTGCGAAGCCGTGCAAACGGCTGCGGCAATCCGTTTTCCCCTTTAAATAGTTACAAGCAGAAAAAAACCGCCTGTCAGGCGGTTTTTTAATTTCAGCTTAAATTTGCGCCGAAAGTACAGGTACTTTCGGCGCTTATCTGGGCGCAAAGCGCAGGATTGGCAAGCACCGGCGTTAAAACTTTCCGCTGCTGCCGCCGTGGGTTGTGCCTGAGGACGAGGTATGGGTGGAGCTGCCGCCCAAACCCTCGTTATCCTTAGGCTTTGCCGTGCGGTTTACGGTACGGTAAAGGAACAGATCACTGCTGTCGGTAATATTAAGACTGCCCTTTTTAAGGTAGCTGTTTGCCGTAGTTTTAAAACACACGGTTTTAAGCTTGCTTTTCATAACTCCCACCGCAATTAAGGCTATTATAAAGCCTATAATAACCGAAACGGGTATCCATATAAGCGAAAGCGGTTCGCGCGGCATATTTTCGATGTCATAGGGCTTTTCATTTTTTGCCTGGGTTATAAATTCATCGCAAAGCTCCGCGTATTTGCTGAAAGCGGCGGCGTAATCGCCGTCAGATAAAGCGGGTGTTATTTTTTCACCTATATAGTCTGCTCCGGCGTCTGTAAATACGGTGATGGCATAGCCGCAGGTGGATATTGCCCAATCGCGGTCGCTTAACGATATAAGCAGTAAAATGCCGTCCCTTTCGGAGCCGAAGCCGTAGCCCGAATTGTCGTAAATATCGTCGGCACAGGCGCTTGCGGTATTATAACTGCCGAGGTTATCTACGGTTGCAACCGTTATATCCAATTGCTGCCGCTCGCTTATTTCGTCTAACTTATAAAGCAGGTCTGCTTTTTCACTTTCGGAAAGCAGATTTGCGGCATCGTTAAGTCTTGCGCTTTTTTCCGCCGCAAATGACGGGATTGCGGCAGAAAAGCATAAAAGAACGGAAAATATGATTGCGGTAATTCTTTTTTTCACAATTTCCGCCCCCTTAAATTATTCCTGCTATGTGCAGCAGCCATATAACGGCGTATGCCGCGGCGCTTAATGCCGCCGTTAAACCGAGCGTCCATTTTCTTGCCGCCGCCTTATCCACGGGAAGATCGCCGGCAAATTTGCCGGTTTGCCCGTTCATGGCAAAGGTGTATTTATTGCCGTTCCAGGTGGTGTTTAAGATCCATACGGGGTAAAGGGCGTATTTTGCCTTGCCGCCGTGCAGCTTAATACTGCTGTTTTCGGTTGTAACCGTGGCATAGCCCTTAACGGTTGAGGCAAACGCTTCTTCGGTAGACCTTTTCACGCGCTCGTTTGCGCGCTCGGCGCTCTGTTCGGCGGTAACGTCGTATTTATCCGCAAAATAGCCCGCCAAATACGCCGTCTTGAAATCCACTGCGTCGGCAAAGCTATAAGGCTCGATCGATTCCATTAAATCGTCCGCCATTTTAGAGGAGCCGTCCACCGGCACGTGTTCAAAGGCAATGCTGCCGCCGCGGCGCACAAGAAAGTGGCTCGTTTCGGTGTAATCATAATCGCTGTCACTCCAGCTGCGTACCTTTGTGGCCCTGTAACGCACCTGAGCGTCCGCCTCGGTATCAAAAAGCCAAAACGGAACATAAACGCCTTTAATTTCGTCAATATGGTTTTGGTCCTTAAAAATTTTAGGCAGCAGCCGCTTGCCCGTAAGGTGCTTTTGAAGCCCCGCCTTGGCGGCTTTTTTATCTAATTTAAAGGGAATTACGATATCGGGCTTAAGCGCGCCGGAAAGCTGCCCCGTCATAACAACGGGGTTGCCGCAAAACGGGCAGGCGGTTGCCGCCGTGTTGGCGTCACCTACGATCTCACCGCCGCAGGATTTGCACACATAGGAGCGCAGTCCCTCCGTTTCGCCCTCCTGCCACTCGCCGCCGACAGAGGTTTCCCATTCCATATTATCCTGTTCGCCGTTTAAGCCGTCGTCATAGCTTGCCAGCGTTTCAATATCAAATTCGGTGTCGCAGTAGGGGCACTTCATTTTCTGCAGGGTGCTGTCAAACGCAATTGCGCCGCCGCAGCAGGGGCATTTATACTCCTGTAAGGTTTGCATATTCTTTTCCCCCGTTAAATAATATCGCCGCCGTCAAACGGGTCGCCGCATTCAGGGCAGAATTTAGGCGGATTTTCAGGGTCTTCGGGCTCCCAGCCGCATTTATCGCAGCGGTATTGCGGCACGCCCGAAGGCTTCTTTGCGCCGCAGTTTTGGCAGAATTTCCCCTTGTTTACCGCGCCGCAGGAGCAGGTCCAGCCCTCTTCGGCGGCAGGCTTAGGCGAGCCGCATTCGGGGCAGAAATTACCTGCGGCGGTTGTTCCGCACTTGCATTTCCAACTGTTTGCCGCGGGCGCGCTTTGTTTAGACTGAGCCTGCTGCTGACCCATAGCAAACAGGTTCTGCGCGTTCATTCCGCCGCCTGCGTTCATTGCCATGCCCATACCCATAAATCCGGTCATAGCGCCCGCCTCGTTAGAAGCCGCCGCCTTCATAGCGTCCGCCTGTGCGCCTGCAAGCGTAGCAGCCGCCATGGTCGGGTCGCGCATAATGGCGGTGCGCTGAGCCTGTTTTATCATCTCGGCGTCTTCTTCGGGCAGGGTGACAGAGCCTAACGCAATGCTTACCACCGCAAGTCCGCGCAATTCGCCCCATTTAGCGGAAAGCGCCGTGTTCATAGCATTTTCAAGCTCGGTATTGTGGCTTACTATCTGATTAGGGCGCATTTCCATATCCGAAAGCTTGCCGAACGCCGGCTGCAAGGCGCTTATAAATTCGGTTTTCAGCTGACCGTCCAATTCGTCGCGGGTATATTCCTTTTCAACATTGCCGCATACGTTGGTGTAGAAAAGCAGCGGATCGGCAATTTTATAGGAATACACGCCCGAACAGCGCACCGAAACGTCTACGTCTAAGCCTATTTTGTTGTCCACCACGCGGAACGGAATCGGGTTCGGCGTGCCGAATTTATTGTCTATAAGCTCTTTTGTGTTGAAGTAGTACACGCGCTGATCCTTGCCGGTATCGCCGCCGTAGGTAAAGCGCTTGCCTATTGTTTTAAAGGTTTGTTTAATGCCCTCGCCTAAGCTTCCCGAAAAAATCGAAGGCTCGGTTGAGGTATCGTATGTAAATTCGCCCGGCTCGGCGCAAACCTCTACAACCTTGCCCTGCTCTACGATTATCATACACTGCCCGTCTGCCACGGCAATGCCTGAACCGTTTGAGATAATGTTATCGCTTGCCTTAGTGTTGGAGGAACGGCCGCTTACCCGCTTTTGCCCCTTGGTAACAAGCACCTCCTTAGACATTGCTTCGCAGTAGAAAAATTCCTTCCACTGATCTGCCAGCGTACCGCCTAACGCGCCTATACCTGCTTTAATAAGTCCCATAATAATATCCCCTTTTTAATAATATATTATATTTCGATTCTTCGGAATAATGCCGAAGATTTATCGCTTTTTTGGCTGCCGATCGGAAGAATACGGGTTTTTGTTTTCTTTCGGCGGGTCTGCTGTGTTGCCGCATTGTCCCGCGCTGCTTATTATCTTCATCCATACAATAAGCCAAATAAGCCAAATTATAAGCGCGGCAGCCGCCCACCAAACCGACAGCTTTAACACGAAGTGCAAAGCAAGCAAAACCGCTGCGGGAATAATACCTTCAAAATTTAAAAGCATATTGATAAGCAGGCAAATAAAAAAGCTGCCGCTTAGCTTTGTTCTGCGCATACCGTTCGCTCCTTTAAAGGCTTTTGCGTATATATAATTATCGCATACACCGTAAGGATAATCAAGTACAATATACTGCAAATAGAGAAAATTGCAAGTTTGCGAGGTTATTGTTTAGCGGTCATCGTCTTTCCGATTTTCTTCCTCTTCTTTTCGGTATTCGCTGTCGTCCCAATTATTAGTGTATTCGCCTGTGGTGTAGCTGAATCCGTCACGGTCTATATCCTCATAATCGCCGGTTTCATAATTAAAGCACCATTTAGACATTTTTTTCGTCCTCCTCAATAACATATTTAAGCATTTTTAAAGCCGAAAGTTTTTTTGCTTCTTTTTTTGACGAAGATTTCGATGAAAAAGATTTATCATATTCTTTTATCCTGCATCTGCTTCTCCAAATAGGATTGCCGTTATCGTCGTGTGCTTCTTCAAATTCGTATGTGGGTATGGAAAAATAGTCTCTGCGTGCCAAAATTTCAAGCTGGTTTATAGCGTCTTCCTTGCTTGGCTCGTCAATTTCATCCCGCATTGTCGTATATTGAATATATCCGTTTTTTTCCAGATACTCATAAGCAAATTTGCAGACATTCATTCTTGCTTCGCTTTTTGAGGCACCGAAACCGCAAAAAACCGGTAAATCGTCCAAAAGCTTTAATTCACAATGATACTTTAATCTTGAATGATTATATTCAAGCGGAAAATGTTGACGTATTACATTATCTTCTTTCATATACCATGTGGAAGTGTACGGTTCTTCCTTAAACCAAAACCAAGGAAGCAAATGATTTACATTTCTTTCCCAATCGTAAATCATTCTGACATAGTTATCGTCAATATCGTTTTCAATAAAATCTTCGGGTATCAGCATTGCCTCAACAACCGACTGAATTTTAGGAAAATCCCATTCGCAGTCTATTGTTACCGCACCTAAAATTGCCTCGAAAAGATCCTCTTTTACAGACTTTTCGCTTAAAACATTGTTTTTAATATCACTGTTTCCCATGAGCAACAGTTCTGCAAATCCAAGTTCATCTATTCTGTGAGCAAGAGCCTTTTTCTCAACCATACGGCTTTTCAGCTTTGTGAGCTCACCCTCCGAATAAGCGCAGATAAATTCATTTGCACCATCGCACTTATCCAATCCCTTTTGATGACGCATTTCTTTTTCAAAATATGAGAGCTTTGTGCCGTCTGCCGGTTCGCCGTTTTTCATTTTGCCGAATTTAGCGGTCAAAATTTTTATAACCGCCAAATCAAGTACCTTATCTCCGATAAATTCGAGAACCTCATTGTTTTCTCCGCCGTTTTCTTCTGAATAAGAGCGGCGGGTAAACGCCTGATTCAGCAGATCAATGTTTTTGAAATCGTATCCTATTTGTCCCTGAACCATTTTAAATCCTAAATCTCTGTCCATAATAAAAAATCCTTTCAGTAAATAAATCTACCAAAAGGCATAATAATAGTCTGACAGATACACTTCTTCCGTACGCAAAGAAGCCTTGTCAGACCTAATAGATTAAATTTGATTCTTTGTTTTCGTTTGTTTACTCTAGTTCACTTGCATAAACAGGAGTAAACACAGGAATACAATGTCTTAAATTTAACTTATTATGCCTCAAAGCACTTGCAGTATACCATAATAATTCAAATAAGTCAATATAAAAATACAAAGAATCCGTAAATTGCAGGCTTGTCAATAATACGCCATACCTCGGTCGTATAATTGTATAAAGAAAAAGCACTCCTTATGGAATGCTTTTTTTGGTTGCGGAGGCTGGACTTGAACCAACGACCTTCGGGTTATGAGTTAAAGCAATTATGTTTTTCCTAAGCCAATAAAATACCGTTTTTTCCCTATTTTACGGGGTTTCTCGGAATTTTGAATTTCGTTTTGTACCTTTAAATACCACCGTTTGACACCAAATATCATATGCGGTTGGTGTCAAAATCGGTGTCAAAAATTTAAGTCTAAAAATTTCACCCTAAACAAAACGAATATAACACTCTTCGGGTTTTCGGAACTTGTGGCACATAATTCTTCGGGTTTTGCAATTACATTGTATTACCGTAAATGCAGTAACATCAGACGGTACTATAAAACACAATTTTCTTGGGGCAAAAAATTATTTATTCTATGGTTAAAATTAAATGAAGCAGAATTGTATTGTGTGAATCTTAAAATACACATATAATTCTGCTTTATTCTTTAGGAGGAAAAATTATGTCAGAATATAAATTGGAAATTAAACAGGTGGCGGACTACCCACGGTGCAGAATATACCGACAGCTTATACAGTGCTTAATAAAGGACCCGAACATTCGCTCCGGCGGCAGTTCGGGTCTTTTCTATTATACGGTGCTGTGCTGTTACGCAAACTTCCGCACTTCATATAAGAGAATTGACGGAATAAGCTATACCGTTCACGCGGGTGAATGGATCTGCCGAATAAACGAGCTTAAAATATACCTGCGCCTTAAAACGGCTAAACAGACCGTAGCCCTTATGAAAGATTTGCAGGACAGGCATTTGATTGAGTACAACATACTCGGCCGCGGTAAGCTAATAAAATTCAGAATTAAAAATTGGTGCAAGGCAAACCGTGCGTTAGATTACAACGCGCCCTGCCAAAAGGAAACCGGATTTTTCTTTTTGCCTGTCTCTGTTGCAAATGAGCTTGTGAGCTACGGTAAATGCAGCGAAATGGACGCGGTGCTTGATCTATGGATAAATACCGTATATAACGATTCGCAGGTACAGGGCAGCGATGTAAGCCCGCTTGTATATATAAGAAACGGCACGGGTAAGCCGCTTTTAAGCTGTGACGATTTAGCGCGGCGCTGGGGTGTTTCAAAGGCCACGGCAAGCAGGTATCTTAATAAGCTGAAAAAGGAAGATTACATAATGACGGTAAGCTTTGCAGGCTCACACGGCAGCGCGATATATATTAAGCGTTATCTGTCAACAATGTTTCAAATATCCGATGTGCTTGTAGATAAAGACGAGCTTGCAATGGCGCTTAATATTGAACTTAAAATACCCGATGAAAGTCCCGAAACGGAAGAACAAACCGAAAATATCCGCGTTTCAAATTATTTAAACAGCGTTTCAAAAACGGCGATTTGCGCGGTTATAGAAAAAGTGGGAAAAATCCTTTCATTACAGGGCTTCCCGTGCTATTTATGTCCTAAAACCGAATATATGTTATTACCTTTATCCGAATGCACAGGAACAAATATATTACCTGTAAAGTATACAGATACGGGCAAGTTGAGATTTCTGCTTGTTATGAACTGTTCGGGGAAAGAAATTTTCCGATTTGATATTACTATGCAAAGGAGCGAGGAAAATGCCGAATAAAAAGCAAGCCGAAGTAAAAGAAACTCCGGAATACCACAATACATATCTGCTGCTTAAAAAATACCGTGATGTAGTGTGGAACCTTGAGCTATCCGTTCAGAGAGTAAGAAATAAATTCCGTATTGAAATGGGCAGCAGCATTGAGGATTTTTTGGAGTCGGCATATATAGCAGGATTGGATTTCTCTGCATCCGGGCTTACCGAATACACAAAAAGCATTGAGGAAAGCCGGCAAATGCTGCGGCTTATCGAGTCGGCGGTGGAAATGCTCCGATATAAGCATAAAAACGGGGAAATGTATTATTGGATACTGTATTATGCCTTTTTATCGCCGCAGCAGTATAAAAACGCGGGGGAGATAATAGAGCAGCTGTTGCCGCATATAAGTGACATAAGCTATCGGACATATTACCGTAAACGCAGGGACGCCATAAGCTCTCTTTCCTGCATTCTTTGGGGATATACGGAAAGAGAAAGCCTTGAGGTTACGAAGAAATTTTTGCAGGATAAATAGGAATCGAATTGGTTTTTCCTGCACAAACCGAAAAACCGAGATGTTATTGTCAAGTAAAAATCAATTTTACTTGACATATCTGCTTGATTTAAGTATAATGATAACATAGAAATCAGGATAGAGGTGTGGAATAAGTGAAAAGAAATCCTGTGGTAAAGAACGCGCTTGCCGAGTTTAAAGAAAACGAGCTGATTGTCGCAAGCAAGCTGTATAAAGAAAAGCTTGCTTCACAAATCAGCGAAGCGGCATACTATAAAACGCTTCAAAGAATGTGCGAATCGGGTGAGCTTGTAAAGATTGCAAAAGGCACATATCATTTGCCGAAAGTAAGTAAGTACGGGATCGTTCCGCCGTCAGAAAAAGAAATCATATCTGCCTTTACTGAAAATGAAACCGGAACGGTTGTAGGTTACTCATTATACAATTCACTGAATTTAACAACTCAAATATCTAAAACCGTCACTGTTATGTCTTCTGCACTTGAGGGATTGACTAAATCAATTCGTAATGTTATTGTGCATCAAGTGCCGTTAGAATTTTCAAAGGAAATAACAAATATGGTTCACGGTTTGGAAGTTCTGCAAAACTTTAATGAAATAGAGGATATAAATTATTCTGCATTTCTTGCGTATACAGAACGATTGGCAGAATCTTTCAGCGCGGCGGCGTTTGAGGAAATTGTTTCTGCTAAAGCCTATAAAAAATCAACAATAGCATTTTTGCGCGAGATATTGAATTATTATAAGGTTCAGAATAACCTAAACGGTCACTTGTCAACCTTATCGGAATATAAATATCCCAAAATGGAGGAACTGCATGAAGCTGCACGAATTTACAAAACCATGAGGTCTTAAAACAATTTTTTAACAAATAAAATTTATAATGATTACAGTAAATTTCAGGGGGAAGTTATGTCACCAAATCAAATTCAAAGACATATGAGAGCTGTTAAAATTGCAGATGCTATTAACAATATTGAAGGTGTGCCGGTATCAGGGAAAGCCAAAGAATTATCAACCTTATGGGTAAACGGCGAGTTATCTTCATCTGAAATGAAAAAAATCCTTATAGATGCTCACAGAAAAGGTTAAAGCACACTTTGAAAAAGGAAAATAAGGCGCAAATTCACTGATAATAAACCGATTTTAAAATATTGACTATTCGTTACGAATGTGATAATATATTTGTGGTGATAGTATCATGGAAAAACGGAATGCGAACATTATTGTCGGAACTGCCGGCGGTACAGCCGGAGGAAATTCCAAAACATATAAAATCTCGTTGCCTACGAGATGGGTGACGGAGTTAAAACTTACGGATAACGGAGCAGAGCTTTGTTATGATGGAGAAAAAATCGTAATTCTGCCGCGCCTTTCGTTTGAGGAATTTTCCGCCGATAAAAAAGCAAAGGGTCATAAACTTTTGCATATGGCGTTTTATGACAAAAATGTGCTGTGTACGGAAATATGTGCAGATCAAAACGATAAAACTCTTTCCGTAAAGAATTATACCGATAATATAGTTAAAACGGCATTCGGCAATAATTTATTTCCCGATTGGACAGATTTTGAAGGCTTTTTAGAGGAGCGTTGCGTTCCTGAGAGCCGCAGCGGTATAAGAGAATATCTGGAAGCATTGGGACTTGATAGGTACGACCCGCTTGAAATAATAAAGAAGACAGGCGGCAGAATGGCGGAAGATGAGCAATGGATAAAAACAGAGGAAATAAAATGACTGTGAAGCTTGTAAGTAATGAAAAAATTGCGGAAACCTCTTCAAAGGGCAATCAGGAAAAATGGTTTGATAAAGAAACAAATAAATGGTATAAATTAGATCAATTCGGTTATGAGGCGCTTGCCGAGACCTTAATTTCAAAACTGCTTGAAAAAAGCAATATAAGCAGTGACACGCCGTTTTCTTATGCAAAATATCAAATGGAAAGACTGAATGTTCACGGCAGGGACAGAACAGGCTGCTCAAGTGAAAGCTTTTTAAAAAGCGGTCAATCAATCATCACGCTGAGTCATCTTTTTTCAAGACAACTTGGGATTTCTCTTAAAGATAAATTGACGAAACTGACGAGCGATAAAAAGCGGATAGAATACTTGGCAACAGCAACGGCGGAGTTTACGGGTCTTAAAAGGTTTCCCGAATATTTAACCCTTTTATTTGAAGTGGACGCGCTGTTTCTTAACGATGACCGACACCTAAATAATATTGCCGTTATTGAAAAAAACGGCAGCTTTGATTATTGCCCGATATTTGATAACGGTGCGGGGTTGCTTTCTAACACGCAGTTTTCGCCTATGGATATTGAACCCAAGGGACTTATAAAGTCAGTGATTGCCCGTCCGTTAGGTATCACATTTAACAGACAGATAAACACAGCGAGAGCGCTTTTCGGCAAGCAACTGAAAATTCCGCAGTTTACCGGGAAGGAAATTACGGCAGAGCTTAAACCGATGCTGGAATTTTACACCGAGCGCGACAGAGGGCTGATTACAGATCGTGTTGTCGAGTGTATTCTTGAAAGGCAAATGTTTAACAAATAATATTTTATCATTAAAGCTAAATAAGATTATGGCTGAGTAAGTTTTTGCTAAGTATTATTTATCATAAAAACCGAGATGTTATTGTCAAGTGAAAATCATTTTTACTTGATAAAACTGCTTGATTTAAGTATAATGATAACATAGAAATCAGGATAGAGGTGTGGAATAAGTGAAAAGAAATCCTGTGGTAAAGAACGCGCTTGCCGAGTTTAAAGAAAACGAGCTGATTGTCGCAAGCAAGCTGTATAAAGAAAAGCTTGCTTCACAAATCAGCGAAGCGGCATACTATAAAACGCTTCAAAGAATGTGCGAATCGGGTGAGCTTGTAAAGATTGCAAAAGGCACATATCATTTGCCGAAAGTAAGTAAGTACGGGATCGTTCCGCCGTCAGAAAAAGAAATCATATCTGCCTTTACTGAAAATGAAACCGGAACGGTTGTAGGTTACTCATTATACAATTCACTGAATTTAACAACTCAAATATCTAAAACCGTCACTGTTATGTCTTCTGCACTTGAGGGATTGACTAAATCAATTCGTAATGTTATTGTGCATCAAGTGCCGTTAGAATTTTCAAAGGAAATAACAAATATGGTTCACGGTTTGGAAGTTCTGCAAAACTTTAATGAAATAGAGGATATAAATTATTCTGCATTTCTTGCGTATACAGAACGATTGGCAGAATCTTTCAGCGCGGCGGCGTTTGAGGAAATTGTTTCTGCTAAAGCCTATAAAAAATCAACAATAGCATTTTTGCGCGAGATATTGAATTATTATAAGGTTCAGAATAACCTAAACGGTCACTTGTCAACCTTATCGGAATATAAATATCCCAAAATGGAGGAACTGCATGAAGCTGCACGAATTTACAAAACCATGAGGTCTTAAAACAATTTTTTAACAAATAAAATTTATAATGATTACAGTAAATTTCAGGGGGAAGTTATGTCACCAAATCAAATTCAAAGACATATGAGAGCTGTTAAAATTGCAGATGCTATTAACAATATTGAAGGTGTGCCGGTATCAGGGAAAGCCAAAGAATTATCAACCTTATGGGTAAACGGCGAGTTATCTTCATCTGAAATGAAAAAAATCCTTATAGATGCTCACAGAAAAGGTTAAAGCACACTTTGAAAAAGGAAAATAAGGCGCAAATTCACTGATAATAAACCGATTTTAAAATATTGACTATTCGTTACGAATGTGATAATATATTTGTGGTGATAGTATCATGGAAAAACGGAATGCGAACATTATTGTCGGAACTGCCGGCGGTACAGCCGGAGGAAATTCCAAAACATATAAAATCTCGTTGCCTACGAGATGGGTGACGGAGTTAAAACTTACGGATAACGGAGCAGAGCTTTGTTATGATGGAGAAAAAATCGTAATTCTGCCGCGCCTTTCGTTTGAGGAATTTTCCGCCGATAAAAAAGCAAAGGGTCATAAACTTTTGCATATGGCGTTTTATGACAAAAATGTGCTGTGTACGGAAATATGTGCAGATCAAAACGATAAAACTCTTTCCGTAAAGAATTATACCGATAATATAGTTAAAACGGCATTCGGCAATAATTTATTTCCCGATTGGACAGATTTTGAAGGCTTTTTAGAGGAGCGTTGCGTTCCTGAGAGCCGCAGCGGTATAAGAGAATATCTGGAAGCATTGGGACTTGATAGGTACGACCCGCTTGAAATAATAAAGAAGACAGGCGGCAGAATGGCGGAAGATGAGCAATGGATAAAAACAGAGGAAATAAAATGACTGTGAAGCTTGTAAGTAATGAAAAAATTGCGGAAACCTCTTCAAAGGGCAATCAGGAAAAATGGTTTGATAAAGAAACAAATAAATGGTATAAATTAGATCAATTCGGTTATGAGGCGCTTGCCGAGACCTTAATTTCAAAACTGCTTGAAAAAAGCAATATAAGCAGTGACACGCCGTTTTCTTATGCAAAATATCAAATGGAAAGACTGAATGTTCACGGCAGGGACAGAACAGGCTGCTCAAGTGAAAGCTTTTTAAAAAGCGGTCAATCAATCATCACGCTGAGTCATCTTTTTTCAAGACAACTTGGGATTTCTCTTAAAGATAAATTGACGAAACTGACGAGCGATAAAAAGCGGATAGAATACTTGGCAACAGCAACGGCGGAGTTTACGGGTCTTAAAAGGTTTCCCGAATATTTAACCCTTTTATTTGAAGTGGACGCGCTGTTTCTTAACGATGACCGACACCTAAATAATATTGCCGTTATTGAAAAAAACGGCAGCTTTGATTATTGCCCGATATTTGATAACGGTGCGGGGTTGCTTTCTAACACGCAGTTTTCGCCTATGGATATTGAACCAAAGGGACTTATAAAGTCAGTAATTGCCCGTCCGTTTAATACCACATTTAACCGTCAGATGAATACTGCGAGAGTGCTTTTCGGCAAACAACTGAAAATTCCGCAGTTTACCGGGAATGAAATTACGGCAGAGCTTAAACCGATGCTTGAATTTTACACCGAGCGCGACAGAGGGCTGATTTCTGACCGTGTTGTCGAGTGTGTTCTTGAAAGACAAATATTTAACAAATAATATTTTATCATTAAAGCTAAATAAGATTATAGCTGAATAAGTTTTTGCTAAGTATTATTTATCATAATATAATGCTTTTTATTGCACATGTTCGGCTAAATAATCGAATAATATTGATTCGTTAAATTCATCAAGTTTAAGTTCATAAATATGTGTTGCATTGAGAAAAATTATATGCTCAGGCAGTTCTTTTAATGTAAAGCCAAACGGCTCCGGTCGGGGTTGCGTACTAGAAAGGTTATTTTTATTAGTTAAAACATACCAGTCTCCGTATAATGAGCCATTGGCTTTTAATAAAAGGAGATTAAAACCTGTTTTTTTAGAATCGGTAACTTGGCTCCATGCTAAAACATCACGGTTTTGGCATTTGGGTGTATAATTTATAATTCTATATTCGGAATCTTCAAAAAAGATGCGATCTTTTGGAACACGCTTTTGGAAATTTTCGGGAAACACAATTTCTGTTTCTATTGAAATTTTGTCAAAAGAAGGTGTTGTGATTTCCAATGAGAAATTCTTTTGAGCTTTCAGACCGGTTTTGTTAATACTAAACTTTCGATCACCGGAATACTGATTGTTAAATTCCCTTATAAAACTATCGATGGGATTAAATATAGTTGTTTTATATTGGGAGTATATCAAGTTTATGTGTTCTTCTCGCTCTTTAATTGCTTTTTCTTTTGCAACGCGATGACTTTGTTCTATAAGATCCGCTTCGTTCCGCTTAGTTAATGCACGAGTAACTGCTATACCAATATTGTCTGGGTCGGGTTGAACTTTATTTATGGATTCGATTATATCGTCCCAATTTTCAAATCTTTTTTGTGTCGGTTTCTCTATCATTTTAATTAACACAGATACTAAGTTTTGAGGTAAACTGGGGTTGTATTTAATTGGATTTTCCGGAGCTTTATATAAGTGAGCATCCTGGTAGTCACTGTGAGTAGGATTTTGTTTTAATGAATAAGGGTAATTAAGTGTTGCTATTTCATAAAAAACGATTCCCATAGAATATATATCCATTTGAACCGTATTTTCATCGCCTTTCCATCCTTCTGGAGGCATATATTTGGCTGTACCATAACCTTTAAATGTATTTGTTTTTGTACTATCACATGAATTTTTTGACAATCCAAAATCACTAATTTTGAAAACATTATTTTCAATTAAAATATTTTCAGGTTTAATGTCTCGGTGAACGATATACTTGCTTATTTCGCGCATGCCCTTGGATAATTGTAACATGGCATCATATATAAATTCTAAATCAAATGGTTTTCCTTTATTTCGTTGCGTTTCAATAATATCGACTAATGTACCGCCATCAGCATATTCCATAATAATATATGGCGGATATTCATTATAGATTGTTCCGTCGTGTATGTAAATATATTTAATTGCATATTTAGAATCAATCAATTTAGCTTGGTTAATTTCCCTGTTAAATGAGAGCATGGCTTCCTGACTTGCGAAGGAAGATAATAAAGTTTTAACCGCAACAACATATCCGTCTTTTTCTCTATGTGATTTATATACGCAACCAAATCCACCTTCACCTAAGACGCTGTCTAGTACATATACATTTTGCTCATCGTCTTTGACTTTACTGCCGATTGTTATATTCATTTTTATAATTCCTCCATGAAAATATTTTTTATCAGTGCATTAGTGCACTGTTTTAAATCAAAAATATTGAAAAGATATTACATCAATTTGCTAGATATATTATAGCATAATTTTACCATTATGTAAAATTGATTCTTCAGACTTTATCGGTATTCGAAAAATATTAAAATGAAAAATCACTCGCTGATGAAGAATTATTTTATATCCCGAATAATTGGCACAACATTGGCACTGATTTGCTATTGAAATGTAAAAAGCCATATGTTAAAATGAGTATGCTCAAAAAAGTATCACGAGAAAACAGCAACGGCATCATCTTTACAGATGGTGCTTTTTTGTTGCGGAAAAACGGAGGTAATTAAGTGAAAAAAAGAATATGTAAAGGAGTGCCCGGCAGATGTAAGCACATCAATGTCGGGCGACTGCTTTTTCTGTCATTTTTATGCGTAACGCTTACGGCGTGTTTCCCGCTTAACGCGTGCGCCGCGGGCGTTACGGTATGGCAAAAGGCAGAGGAAATAATGAAAGATGTATATAACCATATACTCGCTATCTCAACAATAGCGGGAATTGTGACGGCGGCTATCGCGCTGCTTATGCTCAACTTTTCAAAATCGGACAGAACCGTAACAGAATCGCGGGCGTGGCTTAAAAGAATTATTGTGACTTGGGTAATACTAAACGGCCTCGGCTTTATTATGGCATATATCACGCCGTTTTTCGCAGACGGCCGCTGGAACGGGTAAGCGGGTGACATATGGGAATATTGGACGGAATTGTTGAATGGTTTGCAGAACAGGTAATGAAATTTCTTGATTTAATCAACTCGTCGGTACTCGGAGCGCTGGGCTGCAATATGTCAACCTTTAAAAGATATTTCCCTGCTGCCGAGACTATGTATAAGGTTTTTGTAGCTCTCGGCATAGGTCTTATTCTGCTGAACCTTGTGTGGCAGCTTTTTAAAAACTTCGGCGCGCCGCTCGGTACTGAGGCGGAAGATCCGCTTAAACTTACACTGCGCTCGGCGGTCTTTATTCTGCTTGTATATTTCGCGGATGAAATAGTTGACCTAATACTTAAAATCGGCGGTACGCCGTATAAATGGATACTTAATTCCGAGCTGCCGCCGCTTAATTTTGAAAACTTCAATTCGGTGCTGCTTACCATTCTCGGCGTATGCTGCAACGGAGCCGTAACCCTTATAGGTCTTGTTATTCTGCTTATACTCGCTTGGAACTATATAAAGCTGCTCTTTGAGGCGGCTGAAAGATATGTACTGCTCGGAGTGCTTGTGTTTACGGCACCCGTGGCTTTCGCTATGGGTGCATCCAAAGCTACGGGTAATATTTTCGCTGCTTGGTGCCGGATGCTCGGCGGACAGGTGTTTTTGCTTATTATGAACGCATGGTGTTTAAGAGTATTTACAAGTATGGTCGGCGCGTTTCTTGCAAACCCGCTGGCTGTGTGACGGAGGGGTTATATGAAAAAGTATATTAAATTTCTAATATCTGCGGCGGTTCTTGTCGGTATATTCTCCGTATCGGCTTTTGCCCTTACCGAAAACGAGGTGCAGAATGAAGTCTCACGCATAGGCAGAGATGGCGTTACAGGAAATATTTTTGTCTGGTTTCTCTGTGCGGTCGCATTCCTAAAGGTATCGCAGAAGATAGACAGCTTTATGTCCTCACTCGGAATAAATGTCGGGCATACGGGCGGTTCTATGTTAGCCGAGGCGCTTATTACTGCTAAAAGCAAACACATTTAAGGGCGGCGGTAAGGGCGTATCGTTCGGGAAATCTCACGGCTCATCGGTCAATACCGCCGCATTTAAAGGCGGGCTTTCGGGTATGGTCGGCAGAGGTATAACAAGCAATGCGGTTAAAAACGCAAACGGCACAAAAAGCGGCGGTATCGGCGGAAAGATATTCGATTCATCGCTTGCAAAGGGCGGCGGCTTTGCAAATAAAGTGATAGGAAATATCGCTAACGGAGATATTGGGACAGTCGGTACAATATCCGGTGAAAATGCGGGCGCCGCACTTATGTCGTACTTAGGATTTACGGCGCTTGGAGAAAACGCGGAGGCTGTACCGTCTTTTAATAATGTGGAGATAGGCGGCGGGCGGATAACCGGCACGGAAATATCCGACAGTAATCCGCAGGGCATAAAATTCGCTATGTATAGCGCGGACAAATATTCCGCACCCGAGGACAATTATTCAACCGTCACCGCTGCAGACGGTACGGCTTGGTATAAGCAGTATGCAGAGAATACCATAGTTCAAAAGCCGTTCGTCCATTCCGACGGATATGTAGACCGCGGCGATACGGTGGAAAAACGAATACCCAAAGCTCCCAAAAGAAATGACAGGCAGTAATGGCTGAAAACGGAAGTAATGCGCTCGGCAATATGCGCCACGCAGGACTTAAACGATTTCTTTGCGCTTGACGGCGGCAAATACGGAAAAGGCATTATAAATAACTGCAAGACTAAAATAATACTTAATCTTGAAGACGACGAAGCCGAAAGAGTAAAGGATATTTTCAAGCTCTCAGAAGCTGAGATTATGGAAATACCCCATTTTGAGCGCGGCAGCGGGCTTATAAGCACAAACAACAATAATATAACGGTTGAGTTTAAGTGCAGCGAGCTTAAAAAGCGACTTATAACCACCGACCGTAGGGAATTGAAACAGATACTTGACGGTGAAAAAGCGGATATGCGGAGTCAATACAGAAATAATGCGTATTAAAATTTTTACGCGTAGATAATGCGGATGCATTACGCATTAGGGTTAGATTTAGAAAAGCGCAGTTTACTTGTCTTAAATATTTTTAAAGTCATACCACACATTTCTATTGATAATTATAATTTTGTGTGGTATATTTTAATTGAGGTGGGAAAGTTGCTTATCGGTTCTGTTGTGAAAAATGAAGCTGTCCGCAATCAAAAGATGATATGTGAATACGAATCTTTGCTGACAAAACTTCCAAAGGGATCTGTTACCTGCCGCAAAAACGGATATTACTATTTAAGGTACAGAGAAGACGGTAAAATTTATGATAAATACATCGGCAAGGATGCCGGAGAAGTAAATAAAATCCGTGAGAAACTTATTCTTCGTAAGCATTATACGGAAATGCTGCTTGCATTGCAAAAGGAGCAGAAGGCTATTCATAAAATACTGGAGGGATTGAAATGATTATCTATCACGGAAGTACGCAGCTTGTAAAAATACCGGAAATTCGTAAAGGCGATACCTTTCTCGATTTCGGACCCGGTTTTTACACAACAACCTCTGCAGAGCAAGCCGAACGCTAGGCTAAAATTAAAATGCGGAGAGAAAACAAGGCAATCGGATATGTTTCAATTTACGAATTTGACTTTGAAACTGCACTTGAACAGGCGGAAATACGCCGTTTTCACGCAGCAGATATTGAATGGCTGCAATTTGTAGTTAAAAATCGTAACGGTGAAACGCAGGATACGCCGTGCGATATGCACATAGGACCGGTAGCAGACGATAATGTTTACCGCTCCATCCGACTTTTTGAAACAGGAGTATTGGACGCGGACGAAACAGTAAAGCGCCTGAAAACAGAGGTGCTACAGGATCAATGGACTTTCCATACAGAAAAAATACTCACATTCGTCAGATTCGTCGGATCAAAAGAAGTCAGAACGGAGGAATAAATATGAGCAAAGAAGAATTTACTGCGATTATGCCTTATATCAGTGCCGATTTGGTAGGTTTAATAGCACGGAAAAATAACATATCCGAAGAAGACGCAGTTTTAAAATTGTATAATTCAAAGCTGTATTCGGCTCTTGAAGATGAGAGCACAAAAGTTTGGCATTACAGCACAGATATGCTCTATTCGCTTTTTGAACAGGAAGAACAAACCGGTAATATAGCTTTTCCGGATGTATAAGGGGGATATAAAATGAGCAAGGAAACAGCCTTTCTGGTATTTTGTCTTGAAAATTATAAGGTTTATAAATCGTTGACCGGAAAGCAAGCTATAGAATTATTTTGTAAATACGGAGTATTTGACTATCTTAAAGATTTTTACGATATTTTGCATACAACCGGTTATCAATATATTAACAACGATATTGACATTTATCTCAAATCACGAAATGCCGTAATAACCGCATAGAATCAAAAAGCTTTCGATTTTCGGGCGCTTTTCTTTATGCTCTGAAAGGGTGAAAATATGAAAACAAGAAAAGAAATATACGGAAAAGAATGCGCGGAAATTCTGTGAAATATTACGCTGTACCACAACATAAGAAAGGCGCAGATTATAAAGCTGCACCCGAATATAAACCCGGAGGTGTGCGAAAAAATCATATTCCATTTGCAAAACAATCGCCGTATTTACCACGATAAAACCACCGACATAATATACGATAACAATGACGGCAAAACGGATTTTGAGACGATTTATTGCCTTTGGGTAATATGCGATTTTATAGAAAAAATAGAGTATCATTCTATAAGCGACTTTCCCGTAAATGCAGTATTCTTTGCAGAGGGCGAGCTGTATGAGCTTTCTTTTATACCCGAAAACAAAGAGACAATGTTTGAGCAGGCTTTTAAAACGCAGGAGCCGGACGGTAAAAGAATAATAGTGCTTGAAAGCACCGATACCAAAAAGCCCGAATACCTTGCAAGCGCCGGTGTGGTTCAAGGCATAGATATAAGGGAAGAAAACGACGCGTCCGAGCAGGATGCACACCCGTACTGTTCGGCTTTTACTGCGATTTGCCACGCATAAAAAAATTTGATACGTCGCTATGGGCTGCGGAATTTGCATTACAGCCGTTTTGCCGCTTGTGTTTTGCCTTTTCAGAATGGGCAGCTGATACTTAAAAATATAACCTGAATTTTACATAATTGCTTTCTTAAATTTAACAATAGAATGGTATTATTTAAAAGTAAGATTTTAAAAGTCAGGAAGTTAAAGTTTGATGGCAATGAAAACAAAGGTTAATATAACCGCCCGAAGCAATACGGAATTCAATCCAAGCACGGTAAAATATATTGCAACCGACCTTGACGGTACGCTCCTTTCAAGCGATACGAATATATCAAAGAAAAATCTTGAGGCGATTGAAAGGCTTTCAAGTAAACAGATAAGCACAATACTGCTGACGGGAAGAACACTGTATGAAGTGCCGGAAAAGCTGCGCAATGCAGGCGGTGTAAAATATATTGTTTTTTCTGACGGAGCGGGCATATGGAGCAGGGAAGATGGCATTATTAAATACGAATATTTTCCTCTTGATACCGCAAGAGAAATATTTAATGCATTGTCTCAATATGAAACATTTATTGAGGTGTATTCTGGCGGAAAACCACTGGTTGAAAGCAAAAAGTTTAATTCCGAACAGTTTAATTATTATCATATTGACAGCGATTTTATACCCGAAATATTTAAAAGTCGTTGCGCGGTAGAGTCGCTTGCCGCCCTTTTTGACGATAAATCGCATAAGACCGAATTATTTGATGTTTTCTTTAAATATGAAACAGAAAGAACAGAATGTGAAAAAAGGCTCAAAGTCGTTTTCGGGGGAATATGCATAACATCGTCAATGACTAATAATTTGGAAATTTGCCCGCCGGGGGTTAATAAGGGGGCAACGCTCACACAGCTCTGCGGGGAACTGGGAATTGATATAAGAAATGTTGCGGTAGCGGGCGACAGTCCGAATGATATATCCGCATTTAAAACGCAGGCTAAGAAGTATGCAGTATCAAACGCCTGTTGTGAGGTTAAGTATTTGGCAGATAAGATTATTTGCTCTAATGATGAAAATATTATGTGCTATTTTGAAAAGGAATTTGCATGAACATTGCTTACCGAAAAAAATAAACGACGGTATAGCTGCAGCGCTGTTGAAAAACGCGGATTAAAGGATGAATTAGATAAAAATTAAATAATAAAAAATAACTGCCGATCAAATTTAAGATCGGCAGTTATTTTGCGGTATTTTTTTAAATTATATAAGAGATAATGCCAAAAATGTTGGGTTAATCATTTATACCGAAAGCAGCAATAGAGAAATTGTTTTCCAAGGATTCTATTTTGACGGTTAATGTATGCTGCTTTTTATCCGAAGCGGCATAAAGCGGTGGAGTGTTCCATAAGTGAGAAAATGTGGTAATTGAACTTATGGTTTCAGTGGTTGTTTTTCCGGTATCCTTTTCTGTAACGGTTATTTTTGCATTACCGCCGTCTGTGTCACGGTTCATAATAATGCAGAAGCCGCGAATATCCTTGATTTCCATTTCTAAGGTTTTGCCCTTGGGAATATTTATAACCGAAAACGTATGATTTGATAGCTTATATTCCTTTGTCTTCAGCGTATAATCGTTATTCTTAAAAATGATTTTGTTAGTTACGGTGTCGGCCTTATTTCTTATAAACGAAAGACTGTCGACGTATTTAAGCTTAAGGAGATAATCGTCCTTTCCGTAAACCGAAGCGCCGGAATATTTTATTGCGGGAATGACATAATCGCTTTCGGATGCCGATAATTTTTTAAGCGATTCTGCAAGCATAAGATCTACTAAAAGTCCTATTCTGCCATGACCTAAATCATTCGGATGAAGGTTATCGTTGGCGGCAAACATATCGCCGTAGTCAGTATAATCACCGAATGCTTCGAGCATACTTATTTGCGGCAGCTTGTAATGATCGCCTACGGTTTGCTCTCCGCTTTGTGCAGTGCCTCTATCCCTTTGAGAAAGATAAAGACAAATTACGGCAGCATCCTTATATGATAAAGCATTGCGCACAAGACCTTCATATGTTGTTGTTAAATAATCGCCGTTACCGTTATCGTTTACGGCAAATTCAAGAATGATAAGATCCGGATCAAACGCAAGAACATCTTCCTTAATGCGGTATGCACCCATTGCAGATGTGGTTGCGCCTATGCCTGCATTTATAAGTGTAACCTCAATATTCGGGAATGTCTTTTTAAACCATGATAATATTCTGTTCGGATAATTCTTGAAGGTGTTGCTGGCCTTGGCACCGTTTGTTATACTCCCGCCTATGGTAGCAATAACAAGATTTTCACCCTTGAGCGCTTTTTTAATAAGACCTGCAAGCCTTGCATTGTTCGCATTTGAATAAGCTGAAGTAAGAATAGAAGCATATCCGGCAGACATTTTAAGCTCGCTTGCAAGAGATTTTATGTATTTGTCTGAATTCGCAATTGCGTCGGCTTCGGATATAGGCGTGAATGTTTTTTGAGGCTCTTTATTTCCGTTTGAGCCGCTGTTGTTATAGTCGGTGTTGCCGATTGACTGATCCGGTACATTGCCCGGATTGTTGCTGCCCGAATTGACATTGGAATTATCAGCAGATGAGTTGTTTACTGAACTGTTGTCGGTGTTTTCATATTGTGAGCGCATATCCGTTATAATCTCCTCAACCTCGACATTGCTTGAAATATTTGTTTTGTTGCAGGCGCAAAGTGCTGTCATACTGATGCAAAGACAGGAACAAAGCAGTCTTTTAAGGTGTTTTGTCTGTGAATTATTGATATTGAATAGCATATTAACCCCCGATTTTTAAATTTATTTGGTGTATTGACACTTTAAAATTAATATAGTAAAATATACGTGTATAAAAACGTTTTTTGCGGTGAAATAAAACGGAAAAAAACAAAGCATCAATACTTTTAAAAGGCTTATGAATATATTGTTTTTAAGAAAACTTCACAAAATAAATTCTTATTTACAAATTCATTTTATCATTAAATCATTATATTTGTATATAAATATATTACTGCATTTTTTTAGTAATTTATTACTGAAATTTACGGAGGAACAAAATTGGAAGTTAGCAAGTCGCAATCTAAAAAAATTTATGCTTTAAGCGAACCGGACGGCAGTCAGTATTACAATAAATTCGGTGATTTTTTGCATGTTCATTCATGCGGAATAGCTTCATACAGTCCGTATTCTTTTGAAAGGAAAAGCGGCAGCCCGGATTATATGATTAGTATAATAGCAGCGGGTTCCTTAAATTTCAATACGGTTCGGGAGGGCGGAATATTTACTGCTGCTGTAGGCACGGTGGCTGTTTACAAGCCGCATGAGATGCAAGTGCTTTCGGGAATGTCGGAAGACCTTATACGCTATTGGATTCACTTTACCGGCTATGAGGCTCCTGAAATACTAAAACAGTGTAAACTTGACGAGAGACGCTTTTTTACAATCAATAATATGGGACAGACGGAAAAAATATTTTTGAAATTACTTGCCGAAATGCGTTCTTGCTCTGATTGCAAGCAAATAAAACTGAATGCCTATTTGCTGGATTTGTTGTCTGAAATTTCCAGGTCAACGAACAGTACTTCAAAAAGCAAACCGATCTTAAAGGATAAAATTGCTCCGGCTATTGACTTTTTAAACACATCATATATGAATGATATATCGCTCGATATGCTTGCTGAAAAGTGTTGTATGAGCAAGTCGTACTTTATAAATGTGTTTAAGGAATATACCGGGTATCCGCCGTATGAGTACCTGACGAATATTCGCATAGAGAATGCCAAAAACCTGCTCTTGAATACCAAAGTAAAGGTTTCAAGTATTTGCTGCGCCGTGGGAATACCCGATCAAAACTATTTTACAAAAGTTTTTAAGCGCTATACAAACGTCACACCGACAGCTTACAGAAATTCTCATTTATTTTAAAGAGCCGACGTAATTGCCGGCTTTTTAAATTGCTGAACTTTGTTTATTAAGGATATACTATTCTTTGACCTGCGGGAACTTTAATTATATCCGTTTTATCTCTTTCAACCCATACATCGGTTGAGGTGGGATTATAGAACATTTTTTCGTCCATAGATACTTTAAGCATTTTTTGAGCAGTAATATAGTTATATATTTCCATATTTGTTGCATACCAAATTTTATCGTTGCCGGATAAAATCTCAAACAGCCTTTCAATTTCAGACCAATCATTTTCAGTTTTCAGCTCGTGACTGTGACCCCATATATAAAACAACGGCTTTGCCCACTGGCTGTCAAGATCGTTTAAAAAGCTTTCTGCCGGTTTTTCCGCGTTTTTAAAATGACAGGTAGGGTTCCATTCGAGAAAATCGTCGGGCAGAGAAAAATCGTAGGTTGAATTTACGGTTCTTGAATACTCAATTCCGCAGGACCGCATAACCGTAATAACCTCGCTGTTGTATGAGCCGCTAGGGTAAGACATTCCCGTTACGGGATGACCGGCGATATCCTCAAGAACCTTTCGGTCGTTTATCACCTCCGAAACAAGCGATGAAACCGGCATTCTTGCGGGCCAACCGTGAGAAAATGTATGACAGGCTATTTCGTGATTTTTGTATTCTCTGTATACCTGCTTTTTTTCTTCTTTGCTTTTGTTTATGAGCTTTTTGCCGTTAAGATGAAAGGTGGATTTAAGGTTATATTTATCGAAAAGAGATATAAGCCGAATGTCGTTTTCAAAACCGTCGTCAAAGCTGAAGGTGAGAATTCTTTTTACTCCGCCCGGATAGATATGAAACTGTAACATAAATCAACAAATCCTTTCTTTAATATATATCTGCACTATGCTCAAAATCGGAAATTTCGGGTATAATGCTTTTCTCTGTGAGGGAGGCTTCGGGTACTACTCCGTAAATCCATTCCGAACGGGAGCCCTCAATTTTTATATCTCCGTTTTTACTTATGCTTACATTTGCGCTTAAAGGCGATGTGAAAAAGTAAGTATTCATTCCTTGAGTCAATTCGGTTAGACTGCGCATATATTTTTTCACCGCCGTGCCGTTATCGTCATATTCCGTAAAGGCGAATTTTTGGTCAGGTGTGTAATGATGACTTTTTGTGGGTCGCCAGTCGCCGTTTCTTACCGTGTTTACATCAAAAAATACTATATTGTTTTTCAAAGCAATATGGTTGGTGTGGTAGTGTCCGTTAATTGACATAATTACCGTTTGGGGTGTTTGCTTATTTGCGGCGTCAAATATTTTCAGAACAGTATCGCTGTCGGGCGAGGAACCCCAGATTTTTGAAAAGCTGTCATGACTTACTACGATGCATTTCAGTTTTTTATCCGCTGCGTCAAAAATTGTTTCTTCAAGCCATTTAAGCTGAATGGGTCCGAGACTGTTTTCATATAAATTGCCTGCCGGAGCTCCCCAGCTGCCGGTTTCATTATGTACCCATTCTTCTGCTTTTGGATTATAAGAATAGTTTGTATCGGTACATATTATTCTGAAACCTTTAATGTCAAAGTAATAATATGCCACACGTCCGTCGGTTAAAACTTTATCGTGCGTGCCCCATACAACACTGTCGGTGCGGTTTGTAAGATACGGGGTAACTGCCTCCATTGAGTTAGGCTGTCTTTCAAGCTCGTGATTGCCGTAAACGCCGTATACCGGCAAGGCATATTTATTATTTATATATGTGTTTATAAGCTCTGGCGAACCCTTGTAATCGTTGCATAAATCGCCGCAGTGAATTACAAAATCGGAAGCATGGTTATGTCCCCTTGATAAAATATCATCAATATCTTCGATAGACGCTATATACATTCCCTCTCTGTAATGCATATCTGCAAATACAGTGAATTTTAAAGCGCAATTGTTTTTGTTTATTTTTTCCACCGTTCATCGTCCTTTCGGTTTACTGTAATTCAGTATAAACCGTAAAGCCGGTTATGGAATGGATTAAATTGCCGAAAATATATGTAAAATATTGCGGTAATAGAAACCTAAAATCAAAGTGTAAATTGTTAAAATCCTATTGACATAACTATATTTCGTATATATAATATATGTAAAATATAAACATACAAGTGAGGCAAAACTATGGTTTACAAGCTTAAGGATAACCGTGTTTTAAGAGCATATTACGGCGGAAAGCGCATTGATAAATTCCTCGGCAAAACGGAATGTAAGGATTCGCGCTATCCCGAAGAATGGGTTGCCTCTGTAACGAGAGCTAAGAACAACGGGGTATTTAACGGCAACGAGGGTATGAGCTACTGCGAGGACGGTAGGCTATTAGCAGATATTATATCCGCCGCACCTGCCGCTAATTTAGGCAGAAAAAGCTATGAGCGCTTCGGCGGCGAGCTTTCGGTTCTTGTTAAAATACTCGACGCAAACGAGCGCTTGTTTATTCAGTGCCACCCAACGGTTGAAATGGCAAAAAAATATTTTAATTCACAGTTTGGAAAAACGGAATGCTGGATCATTTTAGAGGCGGAGGAAAACGCCTGCGTATATCTCGGCTTTAAAGAGGGCATAAGCGAAGAAAAATGGCGCAGTCTTTTTGAAGCTCAGGACATAGCGGGAATGCTTGAATGTATGCACAGAATTTCGGTAAAACGCGGCGATATAGTTTTTGTTGACGGCGGTATGCCGCATGCTATCGGCGGCGGCTGTATGATGATAGAAGCGCAGGAGCCTACGGATCTTATGGTTGTTCCGGAACGCCGTTCAAAAAGCGGAATAGTGCTGGCAGACGAGAGAATGCACTGCGGGCTGGGATTTGACAAAATGTTTGAATGCTTCAATTATAAGGGGTATTCCTATGACGAGCTGTGCGCGGCGTATGTAAAGCATTTTGAACCGATAAACAATGAAATTACCAATGCCGTTGGCAAAGACCTTACCGATAAATTCACGGTTGATTTTCTTAAATTTGATAAAAAAACCGAATTAAAGCTTTACGATTGCTTCAGGGTTGCAATAGTGCTTGAAGGAAAAGGCGTTATTGAAAACAGCGAGCAGAAGGTGGAAATTAAAAAAGGCGATATGATGTTTATATCGGCTGATACACCCGATTTGTCTGTTACCGGCTGCGGAGAGCTTGTTTTGTGTTATTGATAATTCTAACTGAATTTTGTTTTATAACAAAGAGTCATAGCTTGCTAAATGCGGGCTATGACTCTTTTAAATCTTTCATTTCTTTTTGCGGTATTCCGAAGGGGTAAGACCCGTATGCTTTTTAAAAAGCTTGCTGAAGTAAAGCTGATCGGGAATCCCTACCGAATCGGCAATACTTCCGATTTTAATATTAGTGCTTTTTAAAAGGTCCTTGGCAGCAGAAATGCGCACATTAGTCAAATAGGCATACGGCGTCAAGCCGGTAAGCGCTTTAAAAGATCTGATAAAATGATATTTGCTCATAAGGCAGCGCGAGGCAAGATCCTCAATATCAATGTTTTTTTGATAGCATGTGTTAATTGTATTGATTGCCGGAGAAAGCTGTTTGACTATTTGACCGTTAGCTGAGCTATTGTTATGAACCAAGCGGGCGATTTCCGAAAGCAGGTCAAGTAAATAAGAATTGCATTTTATAAATTTATATTCATTTGCCGACTGCATTTCGTTGATTATTTTTAAAAAAATTTGTTCTATAGGCTTTATATTGCTGACCTCGTAAAACCTTTTCTTGTCAAGATTACAGTTGGAAAGTAATTCCTCAGCTCCGTATCCGAGAAAATGTATCCAATATCGCGTAGCTTTGTGGTTTAATCCCGAAAACATTTGCGGTTCGTTCGGTTTATAAATAATAACGGTTCCTTTTTCTGCTTTATAATGCTTGGATGTACCGGCGCTGTCATTGTTATAAACAAAAGAACCTTCCACTATGAAATTTAACATATAATCCGGAGTGCCGTTGTCACGCGAAAAAGTATGCCCCTTAAGCGAATTTGAAACACCGCATGAATGAACATGAATATAATCCCTGTTCAGTATTAAATATTCATCATCATCTGTTTCGTTTGTAAATTGAAAAAGCTTTTCAGACATATCAATTACCCCCTCGGCGGTTAAAATCTTAAATATTGTTGAAAATATTGTACCGATATCAGTATATATTTTTTAAAAATGCTTGTCAACCGTTTTGAAAATTTGTTTTCGACGGCGGAGGGATTATTTAACGTTTGTGATTACCGAGTGACTGTATAACTTAAGGGATTGAAATACATAGTTAGATTTTTTATATTACATAGCAATTATTTTCATATTTTCTAAGCAATTCTTTCTATTTAAAATTCAATGCACATACAGTATAATTATTGTGTAAATTGCCACTAAACCTAATAATAAATTCTGAAAGTTTATGTGAATACATTTAACAGATAAAATTTTAAAAGCGTTATAATGATTTTTTAAATAAAAATATTCTTTTGGAATTTAATGTAAAATAATCAATTTTTTACCTATTATTACGAATGCACGGTGAGGAATAAATTGTTTGGAGGAAAAGCAGTGAAAAGAGCGATAGGATTTGTTTTGGCGGCGGTGCTGACACTACAGGCGGGCGTTCTCGCTTTCGGAGAGGAAACCGCAGCGGTAAATGCCGGGGAAAATGCGGTTGCGGAATATGCTTCGGACGACGGCAGCTTTTCCGCTTATTACAGTAAATACGCGGATTATGAGCGCCCGGAAGAAATACTGACCGTTAAAGCCGCCGCAAATGAAGAATTTGACGGAGAAAAGGGAACGGTTATATCCGAAGGGGATGCCGCAACCTTGAATTTTACGGTCAACAAGAGCGGAGTATATCCTATAGCTTTCAGATATTACAACAGTGACGATTCCGAAAACGATTACATAATTTCCTTTAAAACGGACGGAAAGCTGCCTTATGACGAGGCGGAATATCTCACACTGCACAGAGTTTGGCAGGACGAAGCATCAAGCGAATATGAAAAGGATGAAAACGGAAACGATATAAGACCTTCGCAATTTAATGTTAAAATGTGGACGGAAAGTTACATTGAGGATAACAGGGGGCTTTACGAGCTGCCGTATTTTGTTTTCCTTGAGAAAGGGCAGCACACTTTTGAAATAGCGTCGCAAAACGGCAAATTTATATTAGGCTCGGTTAAATTGGGAACCGATGCAAGTTCACCCAAATATTCCGAATATGCGGCAAATGCGGCCGAATACAACGGCGAGACCGTAATTCTACAGGCGGAAAACAGTTATTTGAAAAGCAATTCCTCGCTTTACCCCACCTACGATAAAACCAATTCGGCAACCGTTCCGCAGGACGCAAGCTGCGTTTTGCTTAATACAATAGGAAAATCCAATTGGAACAGGATAGGCGATTATATTTCGTGGCAGCCACCGATTAAAAGTGCAGGCTGGTACAAAATTGCCGTAAGAGCAAGGCAGAATATAAATCAGGGTATGTATTCTTACCGCACGCTTAAAATAAACGGTAAGGTCCCGTTTGACGAAGCACAAAATATTGCATTTCCGTTTGATTCCGATTGGTATATAAAAACCTTGGGGGATAACGAGCCGTATTTATTTTATCTTGAACCCGGCGATACAATATCACTTACGGTAACAATGGGGCCGATAAGCGAAATACTGCGAAAATTGAATTACTATACCGTAGAATCCAACAGGATCTACCGCGAGGTAATTTCAATAACCGGCACATCGGTTGATATGTACCGCGATTATATGCTTGATTCGCAGCTTCCCGATCTTGAAAAAGAGCTTGCAAGCGTTGCCGAAAATCTTACCAAAATTTCAAAGGATTTTGAAAGGATAACCGGAACAAAAGGCTCGCAGGCTTCAATAATTGATTATGTAATAAACATTTTCAATGACTTTTCAAAGGACTGTAACGAAATACCCGGCCGTTTAAGCGCGTTTCAGGGAGCGCTCGGAAATTTAGGCAGTCTTATCAGTACCCTGGCGCAGCAGCCGTTAGAGCTTGATTATTTTGTTTTTGCGGGTGAGAACGCCGATATTCCGAAAGCAAATAATAATTGGTTTACTCAAACATTTTTTTCACTCAAATCCTTCGCAGCTTCTTTTTCAAACGATTATGATATCGGCGGAAAAAAGGAAAGCGAAATTATAAATGTCTGGGCTTCGGTAGGGCGCGATCAGGCTAAGATAATAAACAATCTTATCCGAAACGATTTTACACCGAAATATAAAACAAAAATAAATTTCAGCATAGTGGATTCCGGAGTTCTTATAAAGGCAAGTCTTGCGGGCAAGGGACCCGATGTATCGCTGCTTGCAGGTGTTCCGCTTGAATTGGCGGCAAGAGGCGCGCTGGTCTCGCTTTCCGATTATGATATTGATTCCTTAAAGGGCGAATTCAACGATAGCCTGTGGGAGGCTATGAGCTATAACGGAAAGATTTACGCATTGCCCGAAACCCTTACATTCTATGCTATGTTTTACCGTAAGGATATTTTTGAGCAGTACGGTCTGAGTGTTCCGAACACCTGGGATGATTTTTATAAGGTGATAGAGGAACTGCAGAAAAACAATCTTACCATAGGTATTCCGGAAATGGATAAAACCAATTACGGCGTTTCACAGGGTATATCTATTTTTAATATGTTTCTTCTGCAAAAGGGCGGCACATATTACAATGAAGCCCGTAATAAGGCACTGTTTAATACTGAAAGCGCTTTTGAAGCTTTTGAGGAATGGGTAGATCTTCACAAGCTTTACAGCAATAACAGGGAATTTGATTTTTACAGTCGTTTCCGCACGGGTGAAATGCCGCTTTCAATTCAGCTTTACTCAGCATATGATCAGATTTCCTCCGCCGCGCCCGAAATTCAGGGACTATGGGCAATGGCGCCTATTCCCGGAACAGCCAAGCCCGACGGAACCGTTGATAAAACCCAGGCGGGAAATGTTACGGGCTGTTATATGCTTAAAAGCGCCGTTAAAAAAGGGATTGATAAAAAGGCGTTTGAGTTTATGCGTTGGTGGGTAGGCTCTGAAACGCAGACAAAATACGGTAAGGAGCTTGAGGCAACATTAGGCGTTGCCGCAAGATATACTCCGGCAAATACGGTGGCGCTTAATAATCTCGGGTGGTCGGTCGCGGAAAAAGGCGTTTTGAACGAATCGCTTAAATATGTTATAACCCTTCCGCAGATTCCCGGTAACTATTTAATGCAGCGTTCTTTAACAACCGCCTTCCGTTCGGCTGTAGAGGGAAAGAACAGGGCAAGACGCGCGCTTACCATAGCGAATAAAGAAATAAATGATGAGCTTACAAGAAAACGGGCGGAGTTCGGGCTTGACAAGGAGGAAAAATAAGGCGATGAAGAAAAATAAAAATAAAAAAACGCTTAATAAAAATGCGCCGTTTGTAGTCCTTGTTGCGCCTTTTACAATCTTCTTTGTTGTGTTTACGGTTATTCCCATACTTTCGGCACTTGCTTTGAGCTTTACGGATTATAACCTGCTGCAAATAAATAACTTTGTGGGCTTTAAAAATTATACGCGGTTGCTTTTGGATGATTCCGTGTTTTTGATCGCCTTTAAAAACACAATGATACAGGCGCTTATAACAGGACCTATCGGTTTTATATTAAGCTTTGTTATAGCCTGGCTCATCAACGAGCTCGGCAGAACCACAAGAAGCATTGTAACGCTTATAGTATACAGCCCTGCGCTTGCGGGAAATATTTTTTTCATATGGCAATACATATTTTCAAGCGATTCCCGCGGCTTTATAAACAATATACTTATTCAGCTCGGCGTTATAAAGGACCCGATATATTGGCTTACCGATGAAAAGTATAATTTCATTATTGTTATGATAGTTTCTGTTTGGATGGGCTTCGGAACAGGCTTTCTTTCGTTTGTTGCGGGCTTTAAATCGCTCGATAAATCCTTTTTTGAGGCGGCGGCGGTTGACGGACTTAAAAACCGCTGGCAGGAGCTTTATTACGTTACATTCCCGCAAATGGGACCGCAGCTTATGTTTGGCGCGGTAATGTCGATATCCTCGGCTTTTGCGGTGGGAACGGTAAACCAAAACCTTACCGGTTTTCCAAGCTCAAATTATTCTACGCATACAATATTACTGCATATGACCGACTATGCAAACAACCGTTATGAAATGGGTTATGCCTCGGCGGTTGCGGTTGTGCTGTTTATTCTTATGGTGTTGTTTAAGGCAATAGTAAATAAGGTATTGAAAAAATTCAACGGATAGGGGACGGAAATATGAGCAAGCTTTTTCGCAAAATTAAAATATATATCCGTTCTCATAAAACGGTTAGACTTTCAAGATCAAAAGCCGGAGATATAGGCGTATTTATTTTCCTGCTTTTAATATGCGCGTTTATGATCTTACCGATGCTTTATTCGGTAATACAGGCATTTAAACCGCTTGACGAGCTGTTTTTATATCCTCCGCGTTTTTTCGTGCGCAACCCTACAACGCAGAACTTCTCCGATGTTTTTTATCTTACCGAAAGTCTTGAGGTTCCGTTTCTGCGGTATGTTTTCAACAGCGTTTTTATTACTGTTGCGGGAACGGCAATCTACATAATTCTGGCGTCGGCTGCAGGATATGCGCTCGGAAAAGGCACTTTCAAGGGTAAAGGCGCGCTTTCCGCACTTGTTGTGTGGGCGCTGCTTTTCAGACCCGAGGTTACGGCAATTCCGCAGTATGTTATAGTTTCAAAGCTCGGAATGGTCAATACCTACTGGGCCCTTATATTGCCGGCGCTTGCAAGCACAATGGGCGTATTTCTTATAAGGCAGTTTGTTGTTGTTGCAATCCCCGACGCTACGCTTGAGGCGGCAAGAATTGACGGGGCAAGCGAATACAGAATTTTCTTTAAAATTGTTATGCCGGGAATTAAACCCGCTTTAATGACGGCGATAATATTCACATTTCAGTCCTTATGGAATTCGGCAAGCGGAACGCAGTTTATATTCAGCGAGAAATTAAAGGGGCTTCCGAATGTTTTATCAACCATTGTTGCGGGCGGTATTGCAAGAGCGGGAGCGGCGTCTGCGGTAAGCGTTATTTTAATGGTTCCGCCTATAATCGTATTCCTTATTTCGCAAAGCTCGGTTATGGAAACAATGACGCATTCGGGTCTTAAATAGGAGCAGAGTTATGAACAAATTAAAATTTTTAATAAGCGTTGTAGCCTGCGTCGCTGTTTTGACCTGCACGGTAAGCGCCGCAAAAATCAATTCAACGCCGTATCTGGGTTATGAATTCAATAATGAGGATAAATCGGTTCCGGCACCTGTGGGATTTGAGCTTCAGTCGGCGGCATACGACCGTGATATGCGGTTTGAAAAGGATTTGGGCGCGGCAAAATCAATTTATTACTGCGGCAACAATACTGAAAATCAGTATACGCTGTTTTTAACCGACAGGTATGTTATAAAGGCGGATACTTCCTATAATGTCGTGGCATATTACGGAATTGACGGGTGCGGCAGTTTTGAGAGCATAGCAATGAACCCGATAAACGGCTATATATTCGCGTCGGTCGGTGGAAATGTGCTGATATACAACACTAACGGTAAATTTATAAAATCGGTAACCGCCGCGCAGGCGGGCAGCGGATTTTATGCGCGAGGTATAGTTAATACCGGATATGATGAAGAAAATACCTTTGCTGTTTTAAGCGGAAAAAGCATTGTATTTTTGGACGGAGAAGGCAATATTTCGGAAACGGTAATGCTTGATGCAGAGCCTGTTGATATTTACTACAGTGCGGCGGCGGAAGCGCTTTACCTATTAACGGCTGATTCCGTTATAGATAATACAAATGAAACGATTTATAAAACCGGAATGAATTTTTCGGGCAAGGCACGTTTCGTTTCGGATACAACGGGCGATAATTTTTATATTGCGGACGGCGGAGCTGTTTTCCGCGTCGGTGCATCCGATGAGGCTGCGGAAAGGCTTGCGGTTTCGGGAAATGTATGCGGAATAGCCTATAATGCCGAAACGGATAAACCGGCAGTACTGTCGGCAGACGGCGCGCTGCATATTGCGGAATATAACGGAAACGAGCTTGTAAAAGAGGTAAAGGACTACGCCGTTTCATTTAATAACCCGGCGGATATACTTTACGACGGTAGGGAATTTATTTATATTCTTGACAGCGGCAACGGCCGTGTGATTAAAACCGATTCCGCAATTTCCGTTATTAAGGATGTTTACGAAAGCTTTACAGACGGCAAAGAAAAGCTTGATATAACAGGCGCTCAGGGCTTTTGGATAGACGGCGGAAGACTGATAATTGCCGATACCGAACACGAACGGGTTCTGGTTTCGGACTTTGCGGGTAATGTAAGTAAAATAATTTTAAAGCCTACGGAGTTAAAGGGACTTAAAGCGCCGTTCAGAGCGAGCAAGGTTCTGACCGACAGAAACGGCAGACTTTATGTTATTGCGGAATCTGTAAATATGGGTGCGTTTGTATTTACGAAGGATTATAAATATGAGCATTTCTTCGGTAGCAATAGCGTTCTTACCACAGCCGAAGCAATTTACAATTATATTCGCAAGCTGTTTTTAAATAAGAGTCAGAAATCCGCCCTGCAAAGCAATACCCCGATTACGCTTTCTAATTTTGATGTTGATGATAACGATTTTATTTATGTTGTAACAAAGACCGATCAAAAGCTTGTAAACAGTAATTTCAGCAGTACCTTAAGGAAAATAAACTATATCGGCTCGGATATTCTGGGCGATGATGAAAACAAGCTTAAATTCGGTGATCTTGAGTGGGACAGAGAGAAGAAGGTTACAAATACATCATTTATAGACGTTGATGTGTCACCTGAGGGCTGGATAACCGCGCTTGACGGAATACGCGGCAAGGTATTCCAGTATTCGCCGGAGGGTGAATTGATTGCGGTGTTCGGCGGTACGGGCACACAGTACGGATTTGTGAATTCCCCCACAGCGCTTGAAACCGTGGGTGAGAATATATATGTTATAGATTCTTATTATAAATGCGTTAATATTTACAAGCCTACGGATTATGTTGCGGCGCTACACGACGCTTTTTCGGATATGGATACTACCGACCTTGACGCAACCGTGGCAAAGTGGAATAAGGTTTTAAGTATGAATTCCAATAACTCGTATGCTTATTACGGTCTCGGTGTTGCATATGAAAACGCAGGAGAATACGAAAAGGCAATGGAAAACTTTAAAATTGCCAATGCCAAGGAGCAATATTCAAAGGCTTACAAGGAGTATCGCAAAACCTATTTAGACGAGCATTTAATAATGATTATTGCCGTTATAGCGGCGGCGGTCATAATAATTGCTTTTGCAGCTAAAAAGCTTTCGGCGGCGTTTGTTGTTCCCGAAAATGGGGTGTATGCTCCGATTGAAAGCAAGGCTGGTATGCCGCTTTATGTGCTGCTGCACCCGGCTGACGGTTTTGCACAGTTCAGAGCACGCGGGGTAAATTCAACACTCATAGCAATAGGTATAGCGATTGCGCTGTTTTTTATAAAAATTTTGGAGTACTTTAAGCAGGGCTTTATTTTCAACAGTAATAAGCCCGTAAATTACAGCCTTGTTTCAACCCTTTTCGGAACGGTGGTAATATATGCGCTTTTTGTTATTTCCAATCTTGCTATTGCCTCATTCCTTGACGGAAAAGGAAATTTAAAGCAAATTGCCGCGTTAACCTCTTATTCGCTTATACCGTTGCTTACGGCAATGCTTATAAATATAGGTCTTTCAAATATTCTTGCACTTGATGAAGAAATATTTATGAGCATAATTCTTGTTATCGGCGTTCTTTGGAGCGCTGTGCTTATTATAGTAGGCTCGGTTGAGGTTCACGAATATTCTTTCGGCAAAACCTTGCTTTCACTATTACTTACCGTAATTGCAATGCTCATATTCATTGTTTTGGGCGTTTTGCTTTTCAGCCTGGTTAAAGAGCTTATCAGCTTTGTTAAATCGGTTGTTTATGAAATCAGTCTGCGTTAGCCGCAGTAAACAGGAGGACTACGAATGAAAGCTTTCAGGCTTGTTTCCGCCGTATTGGCCGCCGTTATTATAACGGCAGCGCTGCCCGTAGGACCGGGCGCACGGGCGGAAACCGTGAGCAGTGAAACAGAAATAACAGAGAACGAGAGCTTGCAACTTTCTGTTTTCGGGAACGGCGAGTTAACTTTGAGCAGTAAGCAGAGCGGCGAGACCGTTAAAAGCCGACTTGATTACGCAAAGAACGACAGCCACAGTTCGGGACTTGTTAAAAAAATGATGAGCTCCGAACTGGTTATTGATTATTACAGCGAAAAGGATATTCTCACATCCTCCGTAAGCACAAAGGGATATAGTGACGAAGCGGAGGTTACGGTCAAAAAAGAAAACGACGCGATCCGCGCAAGCTATAATTTTGCAGAGCTTTCGATCTCATTCGATGTGGTTTATACTCTCGGCAAAGACTATTTATCGGCAAGCATTGATTTTAAGTCAATTAAAGAAACCGGTGATTTAAAGCTGCTGCAAATCACCCTGCTGCCTGCACTTTTTGCCGGAACGGGTGATGATAACGGTTACATATTTGTTCCTGACGGCAGCGGCGCGCTGATAAATTTCAACAATAATTCCATAAAGGCTTATAATGCGGATGTGTACGGTACAGAGGCTTCAAAAGATAATAATATGAAAACCTCATATGACCGCAGCATACGCATGCCGGTATACGGAATGGTGAAAAACGGGAGCGGTATGTTTGCGATTATTGAAAGCGGAGACGCAGTGGCAAGCATATCGGCAGCCTCAGCTAATACGGAAAGTTATTACAATTATGTCAATGCGACCGCAAATATCCGCTGCACATATGAAAAGGCTATGTTTACCGCTAATGATAAGACAAACCAAACGGTCTTTGCGGCGGTAAAGCAAACCGACGGGGCGGAAGCATTTACAGTAAGGTTTTATTTGCTCGGTAAGGGCGCGGATTATGTGGAAATGGCTAAGGTTTACCGAAATTACCTTACAAACGAAGAAAGACTTGAAAAACAGAAGACTTCGGCAGAGCTTAATGTTGAGCTTATCGGCGCAATAGATGTAAAAGCCAACTTTTTGGGATTTTCCTATTATAAATCAAAGGCGCTTACCGAGTATTCCGAGGCATTGAATATAGTTAAAGAGTTAAAGAAAGACGGAATAGAAAACATAGCTATAAGGTATCTCGGATGGTCAAATAACGGAATGACTAACGCAGCGGTTATGAAAAAAGTTAAGGCTTCGGGGGTGCTCGGTGGCAAAAAAGACCTGCGTTTACTTAACGACTACCTGAACGACGAAGGCGTACCGATTTATTATGATATAGATATGCTGAAATTTTACAAGGGTGCAAAGAAATATAAGGTTTCCTCGCCGTTTAATGACAGAATTTCGTTTTCAAGATATTTGCGCTCTGTTTATGCAAAGGATATTTCAAAGCGCAGCTGGTATCTGCTTTCGGCAAAATATTTGGAAAGCAACTATTCGGCGTTAGAGAAAAGCCTTAAAAGGCTTGATATGGAAAGCTACTCTTTAGCCTCGGTTACAAGCAGCATTTATTCCGATTTTAACAGTAAGGATACGGTAACCCGTTCGGAAATGCTTAACAGTGCGGCGGCGGTGCTTAAGGCTGCCGGTAAAACCGCGGGGGAAACCGCAAATTCATATGCGCTGCCTTATTTGAACAAAATATTTTCCGCACCGATGTATTCAAGCGGTTACCTGATTTTAGATAAGGAAATACCGTTTTATGAAATAACGCTTCACGGAATGATAGATCTTACGGGCGAATCGCAATTTGTTTCAAACGACCGCAGCGTAAATTATCTTAAAACCGTTGAGACAGGCTCGCAGCTTATGTATACGGGTATGGCGGCTGACTCATCTGAAATAGTGGATACGGATTACGATTATCTTTACGGAACAAGCTTTTCACTTTGGAAAGACGACGCTGTTTCAAAATATAAAGAGTATTATCCGCTGTTAAAAGAAATTTCGGATTCACTGATTGTTTCACACAGGGAGCTACAGGATAATGTGTTTGAAACAGGCTATGAAAACGGGATAAGGGTAATTGTGAATTATAATTCGCAGGATGTGCAGGCAGACGGAATAAAAATACCGGCATACGGTTTTGCAAGAAGGTGACGCTATGAAAAAATTTAGAGATTTAAAGCTGAATACACGAACCTCGCTCACGGCGCACGCCTTTTTGATTCCGTTTTATATCGGTATAATAGTTTTTTTCTTGGTGCCGCTTGTAAATTCGCTTATTATGAGCTTTTCAAATGTAATTGTAACGGATAACGGGTATAAATACGATTTTATTAAATTCCAAAATTATACGTATGCCTTTAACAAAGACCCCTCCTTCGGAACCAATTTGGTGCAGTCTATCGGTGAAATGCTTTGGAAGGTGCCTACCGTCAATGTGTTCGCGATTTTTCTGGCGCTTATAGCAAACGGGAAATATAAAGGACGCACCTTTGTGCGCGCGGTGTTCTTTCTTCCGCTTATATTTGCCTCAGGTGTGGCGTTTGATTGTATCAATTCCGATTATGTTGCACAGAATATTATGTCCGGCAGCGATATGTCGGGCGGAACGGTTTCCAATACCAATGCGCTTGAAAACCTGCTTATTGCTTCGGGTATAGGCAGTCAGATCGTAAGTTTGGTAACCAAAATAACCGACAGTATATTTTCCATGGCATGGTCCTCTGGCGTACCTATGATACTGTATCTCGCAGGTCTTCAGTCAATATCACCGTCATTATATGAGGCGTCACAGATAGAGGGAGCATCAACCTGGGATAACTTTTGGAAAATAACGCTGCCTATGCTTAACCCCATAATGGTTATTTGCTTTGTCTACGCGATAGTTGATAACTTTACAGCCGCGTCAAATGCGGTTATGAAACAAATATCGTCGGTTTCCGCGCAGGGTGTTAATAACTTCGGAATGTCATCTGCGTTTTCGTGGGTATATACCGTTTTGGTGCTTATAATTATTCTTATCGCCATAAGGCTTTTGTCCGGCGGCAGAGAAAGGGGGAGAAGGTAATTGTTCAAAAAGAATGAACCGATAAAAAGGGATTCGCTTGCAGTGTATCACGCAAAGAAAAGAGCCGTCAGCATTTCTATGCGATTGTTTCGGCTTTGTATGATAATTACAATGTCCTATCTTTTTATGTTCCCTCTTTACTATATGCTTGTGGTTTCGTTTCAAAGACCCGACCTTGCGGTAGATCCCACAAGCGTGTATGTTCCGAAAGCGTTTTCAACCGAAGCGTATAAAATAGCTTTTAAACAGCTTGACTATAAAAACAGCGCGCTGCTAAGCCTTATAATTTCGGTATTCTCTACCGCATTAACGGCAATTTCGTGCTCGCTTACGGGCTATGCCTTTGCCCGATTTGAGTTTAAAGGTAAGAAAATTGCGTTCCTGTTTGTTATGCTGCTTATAGTTATACCGCCTCAGCAAATAATTGTTCCGCAGTACCTTATGTATAAATCGTTCAATTTCGGCGGACTGCTTTCCCTGTTTGGGGTTGAGCTGAATTTGCTTAACACACCGTTTGTATTTGTTTTACCGTCAATGTTTGCGGTGGGGCTTAAAGCGGGAATTTTCATTTTCATATTCAGACAATTCTTTTTAGGGCAGCCGCGCGAGCTTGAAGAAGCTGCAAAAATAGACGGCTGCGGGGCGCTGCAAACCTTTATAAAGGTAATGGCTCCGCTTGCAAAGCCGGCGTTTGTGGTTGTAATAATGCTTTGCATTATATGGCACTGGAATGATTACTATTCTTCCTCAATGTTTTTTATAGATAAGATTAAGCCTGTTATGGTATGCCTTGAAAGGCTAAGGCAGAACATAGTTGAAATGGGTACGCTGCCGGGGCTTCCCAAGGGCAACTACACACCGGTAATATTGAGAATGTATTTGCAGGCGGGCGTAGTTCTCACAATCACACCACCTTTATTCCTGTATGTGTTTATGCAAAAGCAGTTTGTTGAAAGCATAGACCGTACCGGAATTGTTGGATAAATAATTTGAAAGGAAAAATAAAGATGAAACTTAAAAGAAACATTTCAGCATTATTTTTAGCATTGGCAATGCTCCTTTCCGTTTGCGGCTGCGGCGGCGGAAAAACCGAAAGCGAGTACACCGAATTTCAAAGCGGAGCCGCGTCATCGGGCAGCACAGACAACAGCGCGGCCGGCGGTTCCTCTGCTGACGGCAAGACTTCAAACGTTCAAAGCGGCAACAAAGGGGGTACAACCTCAGGCGGAACTTATCAAAAGCCAAATAAGGGTTCAAATACTGCAACCGACAGCAGCGGCAACAAGGTTGAGCTTGCAAACCCGGTTTACATTGCCGAAGGCACAAAGGCTATGGATGAAGGACTTGATTTCGGCGGTAAAACCTTTACAATGGCAAAGCGTAACGATACAGCTTATACTGCGGCGAGCTTTACAAGGCTTGTTTCGGCGTTTGAAAAGAAGTATAACTGCAAAATAAAGACAGTTGAAGTGGAATTTAATAATTATCCAACTTTAATTGCAAATGCACAGGCGTCCGGTACGCCGTATGATATTATTTTCTGCCACGGCTCAATGTTCCCAACCCTTCCTATGTCGGGCGTTGTTAACGATTTAAGTACATATTTATCAACTGCGGATTACGATACCGGTAAAGGCGGAATTGATATTGCAAAGTCTTCTTACTTTGTAATTGATAATAAGCTTTACGGCGTTGTGGGCGGAAGCGACGCGGTTTATCCTATGGTAATTTATTATAATAAACAGCTCTTTACCAAGAGCGGGCTTGAAGATCCGTATGAGCTTTACAAGGCGGGCAAATGGACCTGGAGTAAATTCAGAGAGCAGGGCAAAAAGGTTACCGACGCTGCAAATAAGGTTTATTACGGCGATACCAGTTTCTTTGATAAGGGCGTTGTTCAGTCACTGGGCGTTTCGCTGCTCACCTGGAAAAATAATAAGGCGGTTGTAAACCTTGAAAACACAAGAGTTATAAAGGGCTATCAAATGGTTTACGATTTCTTTAACAAGAGCAAAATCTGCTCAAACGATTTTTCTGCTTCGGAGCGCGTTCAGTTCGCGGACGGTCTTGCATACTGCTCTGTTCAGGAAACACAGAAATACTCGGTTTACTGTGAAGCGGCCGCTCAGTCTCCGGCGTTTAACAGAAATGCCGCAAACGTAGGTGTGGTTCCGCTTCCGCAGGATACCGCTTCGGCAAAGGCGGGCTATCCCTGCGGCTGGTACGGCGCGGTTATGTCGGGTGCAGGCTCATCCGATCCGAGAGTGGCGGTTGCATTTGCAAAATTCTGGTCAACCTACACCGATCCGGTTGCCGATAAATATGAGCTTAACAGCGAGCAAAAAGCCCTTGTAAAGAAGCTTACAAGCGGAAAAATTGCGAACCTGCACGGCTCATATACAGGCAGCGACGGCATAAACACCACAACAATTGTGGATTTCCGTATCGGACTTGACGTTGCAAAGGGTAACGATGTTACAAGCACTATAAACAGCCACCTTTCAGAAGTAAATGCCGCTATCGAATATGTAATTAGCAAGAAAAAATAATTCAGCCGATTGCGGAAAGGAGAATTTATGAAAAACAAAAAATGGCAGATACCGCTGACGGTTATCTCAGGAGTTCTTATAATTACTCTTGCATTTTCAATTTTTCAAATTGTCGGTTTATCGGGAAATAAGAATGTCAAAAAGAAGGTAATCAAGCATACAAATCTTGAATATGCAGATAAGGATTTCGACGACTTTTTAGATGATGTTATTGATGATTTCGATGATAATTGGTCGGACGATAACGGCTTCGACGATTCCGACATCGGATTTGACGACGACGATGACGGTGAAGATCCCGCCGATAACAGCTCATCGGAAATAACCGACGATATGAACTGGGATGACGATGATGATGACAACAGCGGCGGAGACGACGACGGGGATCTTACAAAATTTGTTTCCCCCATTCAAAAGGACGGTACCGCCGCCGCAAATGCGGCGGTACGCAATATAAACATTACTACCGCCAAAACCGTATATAAGGACTTCTGGAGTCTCGGCGGCAACTGGTTCCCTATGCTGCTTTCGAATGTTGGTATATCTGTAGGTTATAATTCGGTTGCGTGGGAATTTGAACGTCAAAAGATAATCAACTCGCGCACCGCTTACACCAGAACACTGGTGAATATGGATGTTATTATAACCAATACAGAGAGTAATCCTAAAAGGGCTGACTATCAGAACAATAAGGATTATATCAACTATATGAGCGGCGTATATGATTTTGAAAACGATCAGGCAGAATCATTTTGGAAAACATTTGATATGTTCAAAAAATCGGGCACGCTTGTTATGCTCAATACCGGCTGGAAAACTCCCGATAGAATTCAAAGCTGGTATCCTGCAAGAAGCGACGATGCGGCAAACTCCGCTCCATATGATATAAAGGCGTTTGTTAAGGCAAATATCGCCTGGCTTTTAGAGTGCAAAAACAGAGGCTACGATATGGTGAAATACATTTACTTCGGCAACGAGGTAAACTGGGGCGGAGATTTCAGAACTCACGAGGACTCCATTAAATATCATACCGTTCTTGTAACCGCAATGACAAAGGCAATTGAGTATGCTCAGAAAAACAGCGTTACCTATAAGTGTATTGATAAAAACGGGCAGACACAGACGAGAAGCGGCAAGCTTAACAGTGATATTCAAATGATAGCGTCCGATTTTGCTCCTAACAGCGCAAAGCTCGTTGAATGGGCGCAAACCCTTAATAAAAGTCTTGAAACAACTCTCGGTAATTCAAGACCGACCGAGCATTCGGTGCACAGATATTACGATAAGCGTAACGCCAAAAAAGGCAATGTTTACGATTACCGCGATTATGACAGTACATATACTATTCTTAATTATTTGCGCGAAAGAATGGGCAGACCGTTTATAAATGAGTTTTTTGCCTCACCTGCCCTTTGCGACAGCGATCTGATTTTAAGCAGAGAGCATTATTTGGCTGCCGGGGATTGGGATACTTCGTATACCTCATATTTCATTGCCGCGGCAAATACCGGTGCTCACGGTCTTGCAAACTGGCAATACGGCAGCAGTCTTTACGGTTCACGTTTTCTTGAAAGCAACTTTGCCGACGGTATGGGCTCGCTTTACAGTGTAGGAAATACAGCCTCAGATTATAAGGTGACAACCAACTATCGCTTGGCGGCACTTTTGCAGCGGTATGTTCCGGCTCACTCCGATGTGCTTATGAACACATGGGAGGGCGACGACCTTCGTGTTTCTTCATTTAAGCTTGAGGACGGTAATTACACATTTGTTGTTGAGGCAAAGAAAACCGACGCGGCGCGCACAATCAACCTAAAGCTTGATAAAGCGGTAGGCAAGCTTTACAGATACCACTTTGTTGAATCTTTAAGCGATACGGATAACCGTAAGCTTCAGGGTACGCTCATCCGTTCCGATAAGAGCTTTGCTTCGGCTGCAAGCATAACCGATACGATAGACGGCGAATACGGCGTTTATGTTTATTCAACAAAGGCGCCCGTAAAGCAGGTAGAGCTTGATAAGGGCGTTGAAACCATAAAGAAGACCGATACCATTGATATAAGCGCCAAGCTGCTTGACTGCGGAAATAACTCGAATATTAAATGGGAAATAAGCGCGGCAAGCAAAAAGAACGGAAAATCGCTTGCGGAAAAGGATCTTATGGGCGACGCTAAAACCAAGGGCAGTATTTCGGCGGTAGGTCTTACCTGCAGATATACACCCGGCGCTAACGCCGCAAGCGGCGACAGCATTGCAATACGCGCAACCCTGCTTAATGCTGACGGAACCGAATCGGATACCTATTCCGTTGCGGTAATATTTATTGAATAGGAGGGCGGAAAGTGAAGATTACAAACAAACAAAGAATTTTTTCAATATTGTTATCGGTGCTTCTGCTTTTATCCGCTTTGAATATTGTTATACCGACAATTGCCGAGGGCGGCACGGCAGGCCCGATAACAAAGGTTGATATGAACCTTTGGAGCAGTATAACACTTACGGACCATGTCGGCACGGCGGGCAATAATTTAAAGGACCAGTTATGCGATGTACGGTTTGTTGAGAATAATCAGCTTACCGAGGTTAAAAGCAATTACAGCGATTGGCTGGCCGGATACCTGTTTAATTCAAACGTAACCGACCGTGATGTTTTGCTTCAGGCGGACGGAACAACGCTTACTGCCGATTCCTCTGCAAACCAAACGGCTAATTACTGGCGGCTGTTATTTAAAATTGACGGTGCGCTTAATAATCCTAAGCAGTTTGTTTTCGGTTTTCATAAAACAAACAATGACTTCAAGGCGACTCACTATGCGGTTTTCGCTTCTGAAAAATACGAAAATCTTGAAAACAGCAAAATAATTGATATAAACGACGCGTCCGGCAGAAAGGGCGACTTAATTAAAATCGACGGCCTTAACCTTAATAATATAGGCTATGTCGAAATAAGAATTTACAATACGGGCAGCGAAAATTGGACACAGCACATAACGGAGTTGGGAATTTTCGGCGGAACGGTTGTAAAGGATAATGTAATAACCGAGCATACCGCGTTAAGTAAAAACCCCGATGTTAATTTAAGCGAAAACCGACTTGCCGGTTCTGAAATTAAGGGCGGCTTTTATTCGGGCGATGCGCTTATAAAGGACTGCGGTCTGGACGCCTCGGACGCTCTGGCTTTCTTTGACGGTGTTCTATCGGATAATTACAGCACAGGCTGGAATGTCGGTAAAAAATATACCGTCGGCTATTCAAACGATATATTCCAAACCGAAAATTATTATCAGATTCAGATTGAATTGAGCGGACAGCTTAAGTCCCCTGACCGATTTGTTCTTATAGGACGAAAAGACGGACAGTTTATGTCAAAGCATTATGCCGTGTTCGCTTCGGATGATTTAAGCAATCTTTACAGCAACGATAATAAGATCATCGAAATATTCGACAGCACCGAGAGGGCGGGCGATGAAATAGCTCTTTCGGGATTTGATAAAACCGTAAGCTATGTGGGGATACGCTTTTATCACCGCGGATATACCTTTGACGCCGAACAGGGCAACACATTGCAGTTTATAAACGAAATAGGTCTTTACGGCGGGGAGCTTGTTAAAGACCCCGATACAAGCACAAAGCATACGGTTTTAACAAGTAAGGACCAGGTAAATCTGCCTGCCGAAAACCTGCTTGCAGATAAGACCGTTTCAGGCGGATTTTATGCCGATAACAGCAAAACCTCTGAGTTTACAAATATATATCCCGAATTTTTCGACGGCTTGCTTGACAGCAATGTGGCTTTAGGCGCATGGCACAGCAAGGCGGGCGTCTGCCTGATTTCCGAGGCTTCAAACGATACGGAACAAACCGCAAACTATTGGCAGCTTGAGCTGGCGCTCGGCGGAACGCTTAATAATCCCGATAAATTTATTATGGTGTTCCATAATTCAAGCCTTTCGCTTATGTCGAAGCATTATGCCGTTTTTGCTTCAAGCAATTTGAACGACCTATATAAGGAAAGCTCTAAAATAATTGAAATTAAAGACAACACCGCACGAATCGGCGACGAGGTTGACTTAACTGCGCTTGACGGAAATTTGAGCAATATACGCTATATAAGCATTCGCTTCTACCACCGCGGCTATACAATTGAAAGCACCGGCTGCACTATGCAGCATTTGGTTGAGGTGGGCGTATACGGCGGAGAGTTTACCGTAGATAAGGTTGACGTTAAGCTTTACAGCTCAAAAAGCCAGTATTCGGAGGAACAGCTTAAAAACGATATTGCCGCAATCGGCAAAAACCTTATAAGCGGTCAGGTACCCTATCAGCAGCGAGTTAACGGACTTGTTGTAAACGATACCGGAAATTACAAATTACTTACCGACGGCGCTTTTGATAAGCATATGAATATTGGGGCTTACACAGGGCAGAGGGACGGTCAATTTGATATGATTTATCGGCTCGACAGTAATCCCGATGCAATAAAGCAGATAAAGAAATTTGTTATGCGTGCTATTTCCGATGATAACCAGTGGGCAAGACAGTGGGACACCGGAAAATATGAGGTGTACGCTTCTGTAAGTATAACCACGCTTTTTAACAGCGAGCATATGATATATTCATATGATTACGAGCGCGACGGCAAATACCCCTGCCAGACGGCAGCATTTAAGGAAACGATTTACGCCCGCTATGTTGCGGTAAGGATTATTGATCCGGTAACCGATTCGGACAATCTGGGTTATACATATCCCAGAATCACGGAAATAGCGGTTTTAGGTACCGACGCCGATATTCCCGATGAGGAAACCGAGCTTTCAAAGCATATGCCGGTAGATGTGTATGTTACCGATAATGCAGGCAAACGCACACAGATCACAAATCAGATAACTCCTGAAATGCTGAACCGCCTTACCGACAACGATTCTTCTACGGATATTGATTTTACGGTAAACGGTGATACGCTTGATATAGTTTATAATCTCTGCAAGGATTATGACTTAACAAAGGTAACGGTAAACCGTGCGGGCAGCTTTAAATACACGGTTTACGCAGCCCAGAACCTTTCGGAGCTTTGGAGTGAAAACGCCAAGCTTTCAAACGGTGATTTCACCGGAAAGACCAAGGCGCGGTATGTAAGAATATCGGTGGATAAGGGACAGGGCAAAAAGCTCACGTTTAAGGATATTTCCGTAATTGGGCTTACCAATCCCCTTATTGAAAGATACGAGCATATAAGCTATTCGTTCGGAACGAATAATCTTAAAGTGTTTGAAAAACCGGTAAACGATAACAATGTTGATTCAATCAAATATGTTTCGAGCGCATACAGTAACCTGTTTGACAGCTCAACAGGCGCCGAGAGCCTTGTTGCCGGCGGCGTTAAGGGCAAAAGCACACTTAATATGCTTGTATATCTTTCACAGCTGCAAAGCATAGAAAACGTTTCTGTTTACTTTGCGCCGCACCTTTTAAGGTATCTGCCCACCAAAACAAGAATTTATGTTTCCGACAGCTACGAGGGCATAATGGACTTTACAAAGGCGCCGGTAATAGAATTTAACGGTTTGCCGGAAAGCGGTAAATTCCAGCTTTCAACCATTCCCACGCTTGCAAGATATGTTCGCATAGAATTTGTAAGCAATATTTACGGCGACGATATTAAGGATGTGAACGGCGAAAAGCTTGACGATCCGTTTGTTACCGAAAATATGAGTTTTGCGGTTACCGAAATAGATATTGAGGGCGTAACCGTAACGGGTACCGGAACAGAGGACGGCGTTTTAACCTCCTTCTCAGACAGCAAGAGCGGTATCAGCTGGGATGTAAAGTCGCTTGACAGCGGAGATATAGTAGACGACTTTTACACCTCAAAGCTGACGGTAACAAAGGCCACCAACGCTCAAAAGGCTTCGCTTTATAAATCTCCTTATTATAAGGTGATAGGCGACAGCGCTTACAGTATTGAATTTTACGATTTTTCGGGCAATAAGGTAACCGATATAAAGAACCGTGAAATTACAATAAAAATTCCCGTAACGGAGGAAAAGCTTAACGGTCTTTCAATGATAGCGGACGCAACCGATCAAAGCAAGCTGGAGCTTTGCAAAACCGACGACAGCAAGGGTGAAACCAGCTATGTTACCTATACGGCAAACTATGATTCGGGCTTTAAGTTCTCGCTTGTTGAGCTGACCGATGAAAACGACGCATATTGGCAGACCGTTGATTTCACAAAGCCGGATAACACGCCCTCCGGCGATAACAATAACTCAAACAACGGCAGCAATTCAAGCAACACGCCTGCCGATAATAAGGGCAATACCGGCACAAATAACGGCAATACCGGCTCTACTGCAAGCAACAGCAGTCAAACGGTATCAAGCGATACCGAGAGCACCGAGCCTGAGACCATAAGGGTTGACGCGGGAACCGAAACAAAGTATAAGGTATCCTATTCATCGGCGCCGGTTTGGCTTATTGTTGTAACGGTAATTCAGGGCGTACTGCTTTTGGCTGCTGCGGCAATGTGGTTTATTATTCAGTTTTACAAGGGCAAAAAGAAAAAATTATTATCGGTTTAAGGGTGTAGTAAAGTAATGAGGGCAACAAACAAATCAAAAGAAATTATCGGGTATGCGCTTTCGGCAACGAGTCTTTTAAACGGCAAAAAAGCGGCTTGCAGAAATGCAGACGGCAGTACACCCGTAATAAAGGGACTCAGTGGCTCTAAAAGGGACGAAAGATTTATAAACATAATTACCGACGAGCCTAATATCACCTCGCATATCGATATTTTATCCGACAATTTCACGCTGGAATTTGATATTTCAAATGTTGCACAAGGAATTGACAGAATTGTATTATTGGGGTTTGACGGCAGTGCGGAATATTCGATAAGAGATTTTGATTTGTACTTTTCGGATAAAAGCAGCGCCTTTTACGGCGACCTTGTTTACAGCTATCATTGCGATACGGCTTTTACCCCAAAAACAAGAAGCACCTGCGACGTTATGATAAGCTTTGATGAACCGATTAAAGGGAAAAGGTTGGGCTTTAGGTTTTTAAAGCCCAACCCCACCGACTCGGTAGCGCGAATAGCCTTTATCGGCGCTTATTCGCAGAGATACGAGCTTACGCACGGTATTTTAAAGGCTAAAACGGGAAAAAATGTTTTAAAAACCTACGAAATAGATCTTCCCGCTGATTATGCAGAGGTTTTAACCGATAATGAGGCGTTCGGCGGAAATTACATAACGCTTGATAACAACAGCGTGAACTTTTTATGCAGGGCGCACCTTAACGACGGAGTGTTTTTCGCGGCTTACAGCGGTGAGGGAAAGCTTTTGCTTAACGGTGCCGAGCCGCAAACCGAGCAGGTGGCGGACAACTGCTTTACAGCAAAATGGAGCATAGCCGAAAATAAGCCGTACAGCCTGGCGGCAAACGGCAAAGTAAAGCTTTCCGAAATGGGAGTGTACGATTCGGCAACCGAAATAACGGTAACAGATACCGTTTTGTCAAACGATTTTTACGGTATAGGCGCCTGTGTTCTGCCTATGGCTTTTATGGAGCGTTCGGCAGCCGAGGGCTATAACGACGCTTATTGGCAAAAGGAAAAAAGCCGCACAAATCTTTGCCGACCCACTGTTGTGCGCCTATGGTTTCAGCCGGATTGGTTTATTATTGACGAGGCGGCGTATTACAGACACGAATACGATTTTAACTCCGAAAGAATGCAGGGAGTTTATAAGTACCTCGATTTATATAAGGAATCCGGCGTTGAGGTTGAAATGAACTACGGCTGGAAGGTAGCCCCCGAAAATCAGGGCTGGTTTTCCATACAGGATGTACGCGCGAAGGCGGAATCCGCTCCGGCGGATCTTGATGAGTTTGCGTATTCCTGCGCTGAGTTTATGTATGAGCTTGTTGTAAACCGAGGGTATACAAACATTAAGTACCTCTCATTTTATAATGAGCCATGCACAAGGGATGTTGAAACTCCGAACTGGATAGGCGATTTTTTGGTAATACCGCCGCTTGATAAGCCTACGCCGAACGGCGAGCTTGCAAGGGAAAAGTTTTATTACTGGCACGAAATGGCTGCAAAAGCCAAAGCTGCAATTTGCAGAAAGGGCATAGGCGACAGACTGCAAATTTGGGGCGCGGAATGTGCCGGAACCGATGAAATGCTGGCGGCTTGGCTTAATGCCTTTGACAGATCGGGCGATTCGCTTATAGATATGTATACCATTCATACCTATTATAACAATGAGACAGGCATAGATAAAATGGGCGCGGCGCTTAAAAAAGCAGGCAATATACCTGTTTGCGCAACGGAATTTGCCGCCTCCGCCGCAGGAAAACAGTGGGGACTGAGCAATATTCAAATGGCAATGTCGTTTATTAAAAACGGATTTTGCGGCGCGTTTTTGTGGCTGCTTTCGGGCATTACGCTTGCGGCTCCCGCAACGTTCAGTATTGATTCGGACGATAACAATATGTGGCGTTCACCGCATATAAAACCGCGCGGCGTCAACTCCATTTTTTATGAGCTGTGCCTGTTTATGCGGTATGTTCCGGTCCATTCAAAATCCTTTGAGGTGACGGTTCCCCCGAATAAGGCAGTACCCTGCTTTGATACAAAAAGTCTTGAATGGTCAAAGCGGTATGAAAGCAATATGCGCGCGGCGGCGTTTAAGCTGCCGAACGGCGAATATGCGGTGTTTGTTGAGGCAGACAAGACAGGATATGAAAAGGCGGTTAAAATAAATATTCCCGTAAAGGACGGCACGGTTTTCTATAAAATGAGCGTGGGCGATGAAAACGACCTGACCGCGCCCGCACGCCTGCCGGAGTGCCGCGGCACCGTAACGGCAAAATCGGGAGAATTTACCGATAGGCTTGAAAGCGGGCATACGCTTACGCTTTATATCACCGTAAAGCCTTACGAGCAGATTATATGCACCGAGGATATAGTTGAATTAACCGCGGGCGGGGAATATGAGATATCATATAAGCTTTACGATACAAACGAAAGCCGTGTTTCTTTCGCGGTTTCTTCGGGTGAAAATGTCATAACACTTAAGGGCAATACGGTTAAGGTGCTTGAAAGTGCCGCGGCAGGCAGTATGGCTTCGGTTAAGCTTACGCTTGAAAACGGTAAAAACACCTATGATACGCTGCTTATTAAGGTTGTATAACGTTTTGGCGTTTAAAAATAAAAAAGGGGGCTTTGTGCGGCAGATTTAACTTACCACGGCAATCTCAAATAATTTGAAAGGATAGGTTTAAATTATGAAAATTAAAAAACAGCATAAACTCTTATCTTTGGTTTTTTCATTTGCATTGGTTGTTTCGGCGCTTGGGGCAGTGGTGTCGGCTTCAGCAGAGGGTGAAAGTATTGCTCCGGTAACAAAGTATGAAAATCTTGGGACATATTTTAATACTACTGATTTAGAGGCAAAGGCAGGAAAAGGCGGTAATAATTTTAAAGATCAATTCTGTATGGTTGATTTTGTAGAAAATGCAGAAGTCAGTTCTGTAAATAGTAATTTCGGCACGTATTGTTCTGAAAGGTGGTTTGATGCAAAGACAGACGCTGCAAGTCAAGCTACATTGAAACCAGACGACGATGCTACAATAGATGCCGATCAGACTTATGGTCAAACAAATAATTATTGGCGTTTCAGACTGAAAATTAACGGCGTACTTAATAATCCTACAAGCTTTGTTTTCTATTCTCACAGGAGCCAAAAATCCGTATCAAAGCACTATGAGGTTTTTGTTTCTGAAAACGCAAACGGCGCAAATGCCTTTAAAATTGTCAGCATTAACGATAATACAGATAGATGCGGTGATTTTGTTGATATAAGCTCATTATCACTTCAGAATATCAGGTATGTTGAAGTAAGGATTTATAATACGTACGGAACAAATTGGAATCAGTGCATTACGGAAATAGGTCTTTTCGGCGGAACGTTTGTAAAGGATAATTTTATAACTGAAAATACTAAAGTTACGACGATGGATGCCGCCAATACGAAAATCGCAGAGTGCGGTACCAACCGTATTGCGGACCAAAGCTATGAAGATTCATATTTTTATACCAATAGCACAAAAGACGAACTGGTTTCAAGTGATGACTTGACGGGTTATAATTTTTCTGACGGAAAGATTGGTACGTCATCGTCACCGTCGGCAAGCAAAGGTGTCGGCAAATGGTATAAAGGAGAAGGAAATTCAAGTAAAGCCTCCAATGATATTTTCCAAACAGATACATACCGTGAAATAAATATAAATTTTAATACTCCGGTAAGTAATCCGCAAAGCTTTATTTTTGCATTTCACGAGGGCGGCACAATGCCTTCCAAGCATTATGCTGTGTATATGTCGAATAACAGAGACACTCTTTACGATGACTCAAACAAGGTAATTGAAATAACAGATACTAATGCGCGTGTAGCTGATTTTATCGATATTTCAGGTGCAAACCTAAATGCCGTTTCCTGTATCGGTATACGGATTTATAGCTTCGGTTATACCGAATACGGACAAGGCTGCAAAATTCAGCATATATCGGAAATCGGTCTTTACGGCGGAATGATTACGGGCGACGTTGACGGCAGCGAAACCGTAGACAATGAAGATATAACCGCATTAAGGACATATCTTCTTACCGGTACTGCGGTAACAGGCTATGTATACGATGTTAACGGCGACGAAAAGGCAAACATATGCGATTTGGTATATGTAAACAGCTTTATTGAATAAGCAACAATACTTAAATACTTACTTTGGCAGAGCCGCGGAATCGGGTTTCTCGGTTCTGCCTGTTTTAAATGCAAGCACAAAATATAACGGAGAGAATAATGAAGATCACAAACATAAAAGTCGAAGGGGTTAAAAGCCCTGTCGGAGTTGACGAGAAAAAGCCGGTTTTTTCCTGGCAGATTTCGGGAAACGGAAAGGATATTTTTCAGGAAAGCTACCGTATAATTGTAACCAAGGGCGGCGATTTTTCCGGGGAAATAGTATGGGACAGCAAAACGGTTAATTCCTCAAATACGGTATGCGTTGAATACGGCGGAAAACCGCTTTGCCCGGATACGCAGTATACCTTTAAGATATTTGCGGTTGTAAACGGCAGGCTTACCGAATCGGAAACAGCAGGGTTTACAACAGGTCTTTTAAACACCGAAATGCAGGGCTGTTGGCTCACAACCGAAAAAAACGGCAGAACAGACCCCGAAACCTGCGCCTTTGTAAGGAAAAGCTTTGAAGCCGCGGAAATTCGGTACGCCACGCTTTTTGTTTGCTCATACGGTTGGTACGAGGTGTTTTTAAACGGCACAAAGCCGGACGACCGCATACTTTCACCCTCAAAGGGCTCTTATGATTCTTTACTGTTTTACGAGGCATATGATATTACAGGCCTGTTAAAAAACGGTTTCAACACGGTCTCGCTTATATTGGGCGACGGCTATAATAACAACGCAAATATTTATATGGGAAGATTTAAAGGGGCAAAGCGGTTTAAGGCTTGCATAAATCTTCACAAAACGGACGGAACGGTAAAAACGGTTGCAACAGACGGCACCTGGAAATTCACCTTAGATACGCCGTGGATTAAAAACAATATTTACAACGGCGAAATATACGACGCCACCCGTGAGATTAAGGGTTGGCAAAACACTGATTTTGACGATTCAAAATGGAATTTAATGCCTTTATCGCCATTAAAGGAAAATGCAAGGCTTTACTGCGATATAGGACCTTATATAAAAATTACGGAAACAAAAAAACCTGAAAAAATATACGACTGCAGAGACGGAAGATATATACTTGATTTCGGGCAGAATATGTCCGGATTTATACGCATTTCATTAAACGGAAAGCGCGGAAATGCAATAAGAATTAAAACGGCGGAAGAAATTAAAATTGACAAAAACGACCGCGGGCTGGAGTTTATTACAAACAGGGGAGCGGCTTCAACAGATACATATATAATGAGCGGCGAGGGTACTGAAACCTATAACCCGCATTTTACATATCACGGCTTCAGGTACGCTGAGATATGCGGTCTTAATAAAAGACCGAGCGGGGAAGAGGTAACAGCCTGCGCGGTGCATACGGAATTTGAGGGGTATGCAGGCTTTAAAACAGATAATGAAATGATAAACCGAATATATGCCAACGCCTTTTGGTCTGTTCGGTCAAACAGCCTATCTTTTCCCAGTGATTGCGCCGCGCGTGACGAAAGAACGCCGTGCCCTATGGATTTGTACTGCTATTTAAAAACAGCAATGTATATGTTAGCGCCGGGCGCTTATTACCCGCGTTATTTAAAGAACAATAATATTGATAAAATAAAAGACGGAAAAGTAAATATGACCTGGAACGGCTGCTTAATTGCGCTGCCTTGGTATTTTTACCGTTATTACGGAAATAAAGTCTATATTAAAAGATACTACAATAAGCTTAAAAGGCTGTATGCCGAGTATTTACTGCAATGCGGGGAGGCTGTGCCCGGCGGCACATTCGGCGATTGGTGCGCCCCCAACGATTACGGAAATTATCTTACCTCGTTTTCTTCGGTAAGCGAAACGGAATATCACTTAAAGCTGTTGAACGCTGAAATGATGGCGGATATGGCAAATGCTTTAGGTAAAAAGGAGGACGCGGCGTATTTTAAAGCTGTTGCAAAGAAAACGGCGGAAAAATATGTGCAATGCTTTTACAATAAAGAAAAAGGCACTTTTTCAAACGGAAAACAGGCGCCTAACCTTTATGCGCTGGCGGACGGATTTCTTTCCCACAGTGAGGAAAACGATATTGCGGCAAGGCTTTTAAAATCAATTTATGAAAACGGGAAGCATTTGGATCTCGGAATTTACGGAATAGGTTATCTGCTTGAAGAGCTTGGCAGATTCGGCGCGGCAGATACTGCGCTTGACTGTTTTATGAATCCCGATTATCCGAGCTTTGCTTATCAAATAGCAAAGGGCGCGACCACCCTTTGGGAGCAATGGTGCGGAAAGGGCGATATGTCGTCGCACAATCACGCAATGTTCGCGGGCGCAGTAAACGGATTTTACACAACGCTTGCGGGCGTAACGCCGGCCGATAACGGGTTTAAAAAATTTAAAATTAAGCCCGTGCTTTCAAAATATATAAAAAGGCTTGACTTTTCTTTTAATACGGTTAACGGTAAATTTGAATTGCATTACAAGATTATAGACGGCGATTTTATTTTAGAGCTTTTAATACCCTGCAATTGCCGTGCCGACGTAATTTTGCCGAACGGCGAGGAAAAAACCATTGGAAACGGGCGGTACAGCTTTATTTGCCCGCTTGAAAAAAGCAAAAATATAATTATTAAGGAGTGCCGTTTTACAGCGGCGGAAAGGATAAGAAATGAAATTCGGACATTTTAACGACGAGGCCAAAGAGTATGTAATAGAAACCCCAAATACCCCATACCCGTGGATAAACTACCTTGGCTACAAGGACTTTTTTACAATGATTTCAAATACGGGCGGAGGTTACAGCTTTTATAAGGACGCAAAGTTAAGAAGAATAACCCGTTTTCGTTACAATAATGTTCCTATGGACGACGGCGGAAAGTATTTTTACATTAAAGACGGCGATACCGTTTGGAATCCGAGTTATAAGCCTACAAAAACTCCGCTTGATAAATACGAATGCCGCCACGGTATGGGATATACCGTTATTCACGGCGAAAAAAACGGCGTTTCGGCAGACTGCACTTATTTTGTTCCGCTTAATACCGCATGCGAAATACATAAGGTTGTAATTACCAACAATACAGATTGTCAAAAGAATTTAAAATTACATTCGTTTTTAGAGTTTTGCCTTTGGGACGGGCTTGACGATCAGACTAATTTTCAGCGCAATCTTTCCGTCGGTGAGGTTGAAGTTGAGGGAAATGTAATATATCACAAAACCGAATACCGTGAGCGCCGCAATCACTATGCTTTTTACAGTGTAAATGCTGATATATCGGGCTTTGATACCGACCGCGAGGATTTCCTCGGAATTTATAACGGCTTTGACCGCCCCGCAACGGTTTTCGATACCAACCCGACCGATTCGGTTGCGGTAGGCTGGGCGCCTGTGGCTTCCCATTGTATTGACGTTGCCTTGGACGCGGGAGAAACCAAAAGCTTTGTTTTTGTGCTCGGATACATTGAAAACGATCAGGACAAAAAATGGACGGCGCTTAATGTTATCAATAAGGAAAAGGCATATAAAATGGTTGCCGAATTTGATACCGCCGAAAAAGCCGACGCCGCGCTTGACGAGCTAAAGGCTTACTGGAACGAGCTGCTTAAAACCTTTACAATTAAGAGTAACGACGAAAAGCTTGACCGTATGGTGAACATATGGAATCAGTATCAGACAATGATTACCTTTAATATGTCCCGCAGCGCCTCGTATTTTGAAAGCGGAATAGGCAGAGGAATGGGCTTTAGGGACAGCAACCAGGATCTACTCGGATTTGTGCATCTTGACCCCGTAAGGGCAAGGGAAAGGCTTATAGACCTTGCTTCAACGCTTATGGCGGACGGCGACGCATACCATCAGTATCAGCCCCTTACAAAAAAAGGCAATGCGGAAAGAGGCGGTAATTTCGGTGACGATCCGATGTGGCTTGTAGGCTCTACTGCAGCGTATCTTAAAGAGACAGGAGATACCTCTTTATTGGAGGAACGCGTGCCGTTTGATAATAATGAAGCCTTGGCAGATACTATGTTTGAGCATTTAAAACGCGCTTTTTACCATGTTGTTAATAATCGCGGACCGCACGGTCTGCCCCTTATAGGCAGGGCGGATTGGAACGATACGCTGACGCTTAACTGCCTTTCAAACACACCGGGCGAGAAGTTCCAATTTACCGAAAATACAGATTGCAAAACCGCCGAAAGCTTAATGATTGCAGGACAGTTTATTTATTACGGCAGAGATTTTGTGAAAATATGCGAAATTGCGGGAAAGAACGACGAAGCAAAGGCCGCCGCAGCCTATATTGCCGATATGGAAAAGGCGGTTATAAACCACGGCTGGGACGGCGAGTGGTATTTAAGAGCATACGATCACAAGAGCCGACCGTTAGGCTCGCATAAATGCGAGGACGGAAAAATATTTATTGAGTCTCAGGCTTGGTGCTCTATGGCTCAGGTAGGAAAAGAAGAGGGCATGCCGCTTAAAGCGCTTGACAGCGCATGGAAATACCTTGAAACGCCCTACGGCTTTGTGCTTTTGGATCCCCCGTACAGGAAATTTGACCCTGAAATAGGGGAAATAGGGTCGTTTTTGCCGGGATATAAGGAAAACGGCGGTGTATTTTGCCATAATAACCCGTGGCTTGTATGCTCAGAAGCAATAGCGCGCCGCGGCGACAAGGCTTTTGAAATATACAAGAAAACCGCTCCTGCATATATAGAGGATATAAGTGAAATCCACAGGCTTGAGCCTTATGTATATGCTCAAATGGTAGCGGGTAAGCCCGAATATGCCAAAAAGCCGGGCGAGGCTAAAAACTCATTCCTTACAGGTACGGCGGCGTGGAATTTTGTTGCGGTGTCACAGTTTATTTTAGGTATAAGACCTGATTATGACGGGCTTATAATTGACCCGTGCTGCAACCATAATATGGAATTTACCGTAACGCGCAAATTCCGCGGAAATACATTTATAATAAACGTTAAAAACCCGAATAATGTATGCTGCGGCGTTTCAAAAATGACTGTTGACGGCAAAACGGTAAGCGGCAATCTTTTAAAGCCGACTGCCGCAGGTGACACACACATTGTTGATGTTGTTTTGGGGGAATAAAGCTTGAAAATACTCAATTTCGGCTCTTTAAATATAGATTATGTTTATAATGTAAGCGAATTTGTAAGGGCAGGGGAAACAATATCGGCGCTGTCAACCTTCGAGCATCCGGGCGGCAAGGGCTTAAATCAGGCGGTTGCCGCCGCAAGAGCGGGCGCAAATGTGTTCTTTGCCGGAAATATAGGCGAGGACGGGCTGTTCTTAAAGGAGTTGCTTGAAAGCAGCGGAGCCGACGCAAAATATCTTAAAATAAACAAGGCAAGAACCGGTAACGCCATTATCCAGATAGATAAAGACGGAGAAAACTGCATAATAGTTTCCGCAGGCGCAAACGCACTGCTTGACGAGGCTTATATAAAAAGCGTAACGGCGGATTTTGCGCGCGGCGATATTTGTATGCTGCAAAACGAGACCCCGTGCACCGACTTTATAATAAAGCAGGCTAAGGCGTGCGGAATGACGGTTATATGGAATCCCTCGCCTATGAATGAAAAGATCACGGACAGCGCGATAGGAATGTGCGATTACATTATTGTAAACAAAACCGAGGGCAGAGCGCTTACAGGCAAAAAAGAGCCCGATGATATTTTAAAGGCGCTGCTTAAAAAATATCCGCAAACAAAAGCAGTGCTTACCTTAGGAAAAAACGGCAGCATTTACAGCGACGGTACAGATACGGTAAAGCAGCCGTCTTTTAAGGCTGATCCCGTAGATACTACGGGTGCGGGCGATACCTTTACAGGGTATTTCGCCGCAATGATAAGCAAGGGAAAAACAGCCGCCGAGGCCTTGAAAACCGCTTCTGCCGCCGCGGCATTAGCTACCGAAAAGCAGGGTGCGGCAAGCTCTGTTCCCGTGCTTGCAGAGGTTATTAAGAAAACGGAAAGAGGTATCTGATATGACAAAAGAACAGTTTTTAAAAAATTTATTACCGCCCGATGGCAATGTAGATGTAGTGCTTGATACAGACACATATAATGAAGTTGACGATCAGTTCGCAATAGCATATATGCTGAACTCACCCGAATTAAATCCCGTTGCGATATATGCTGCGCCGTTTTTCAACGATAAAAGCACGGGACCAGAGGACGGTATGGAAAAAAGCTACGATGAGATTTTCCATATATTAAAGCTTGCCGAACGCACCGATATGAACGATAAGGTTTATAAAGGCGGCCGCGAGTATTTAAAGGACGAAAAGACACCGGTTGTATCCCCTGCGGCGGAGCATCTTTGCAAAACAGCAATGAATTATTCACCTGAAAAGCCGCTTTATGTGGTTGGTATTGCCGCTATAACAAATATTGCGTCGGCATTGCTTATGAAACCGGAAATAAAAGAGAATATTGTGGTAGTATGGCTTGGCGGGCACGCTTGGCATTTTAACGATGTATATGAATTTAATATGAAGCAGGATATTGCCGCGGCACGTGTTGTAATGGGCAGCGGTGTGCCGTTTGTTCAACTGCCGTGCGAGGGCTGTGTGAGTGAATTCAAAATAAGCAAGCCTGAAATTCTTCATTGGCTTTCGGGTAAAAATCCGCTTGCCGATTATCTTGGCGATTATGCAATTGCCATATCCGACGATCATGTGGCGCATCTTCCGTGGGCAAGAACCATCTGGGATGTAACGGCGATAGGCTGGCTGCTTAATAAAAGCGGCAGATATATGCACGGGCGCATTGAAAATGTTAAGCTTCCCGGATATGACGGAGTATATCATGATTGCGAAAAGGAAATTCCTATGTGTTATGTAGATAGAATTTATCGTAACCCACTTATGGGTGATTTAATAAACAAACTTACCAATAAGGCTTAAGTGGTGAAATTATGAAAGAAACAGTTAAATTGGGAATTATCGGTCTTGGCTCACGTGGGAAATGTATGCTTAAAAATCCCATAATTCCAATGCTTAAAAACGGCATTGAAATAATTGCGGTTTGTGATCCGCTTGAGGACAGAGTAAAGCTTGCGGCTGACAGAATTGAAAATGCGGGTTTTGCCCGACCAAAAGAAATAACAGATTATAAAGAACTGCTTGCAATAGACGAAATTGACGCAGTATATATTTCCGTATCGTGGGAAACTCATGTGGAAGTTGCCATTGACGCGATGAAGGCAGGCAAATATGTAGGCCTTGAAGCGGGCGGAGCATATTCGGTTGATGATTGCTATAAGCTTGTGAGGGCTTATGAGGAAACAGGCACAGAGCTTATGCTCATGGAAAATTGCTGTTACGGTAAACGCGAGCTTATGGCGCTTAATATGGTGCGTATGGGTGTGTTCGGTAATATTATGCACTGCAACGGAGCTTATTGTCACGATTTGAGAAAAGAAGTGGCCGAGGGTAAGGAAAATCGCCATTACAGGCTTCGCAATTATATTCACCGAAACTGTGAAAATTATCCTACACACGAAATAGGACCTATTGCCAAGTTGCTTGATATAAATAACGGCAACAGGTTTTTAACTCTATCCTCGTTTTCTTCTGCTGCAAGGGGATTACATGAGTATATAGTAGACAGAAACGGATTATCACATCCGCTTTCGCAAATAAATTTTGCACAGGGTGATGTTGTAACAACAGTGCTTAAATGCGCCGCAGGCCAAACAGTTTGCATTACGCTTAACACAACGCTTCCGCACGCATATTCGCGCCGTTTTGAGGTTCACGGGACAAAGGGAATGTATATGGAGGACAACGACAGCATTTTCCTTGACGGTGATAAAGAGCATGAAAAAAATGAATGGAATTGGAAGCCGATGTGGGGCAATGCAGAAAAGTATGAGGAAGAATATAATCATCCGCTTTGGAAAAACGGCGGTCTGGGCGAAGATATGCACGGCGGTATAGATCACCTTGTATTTGCCGCGTTTATAAACGCGGTTAAAACTGAGGCTCATGCTCCGATAGACGTATATGATGCGGCAACCTATATGTGCATAACGGCGCTCAGCGAGGATTCAATAGCTATGGGCGGGCTTCCGGTTGCTTTTCCGGATTTCACCGGCGGTAAATGGACGGAACGTTCCGATTTTGAAGATAATGAATATAATCTTGACCGTATAAATAACGGCAGAGATTTATATTTTGCAGATTAGTAATTATTTCTATTAGGTGATTTTTTGGAAAACAATGTAAAAAATGCAGGAAAAATCGGCGGAATATGCGTAACCGCGTACTTTTTCAGCTATGTGCTGAGAAATGTATTAAGCGTGGCAACTCCCGCTATGATTAAAGAGGATTTTTTCACAAAGGAATACATAGGACTGCTTTCGTCGGCATATTTTATTTTTTATGCCGCAGGGCAGCTTATCAACGGCTTTATAGGCGACAGGGTGCGGCCGAAATTTTTGCTTGCAATAGGGCTTGAAACAAGCTGCTTGTCTTTACTTATTGTTCCTCTTATCGAAAATAAGGCGGTGCATTTCGTCTGCTTTGCAATAATGGGCTTTGCTCTTTCAATGGTGCGCGGACCCTTAACAAAGCTTGTTGCGGAAAATACAGACCAAAAAAGCGCGCGGTTGATTTGCACATTATTAAGCGCAGTAGCGTTTTTAAGCCCGCTTGTTGCAAGCGTTTTAGCAATGTTTTTGGAATGGCGTATGGTATTTATTACGGCAAGCGCCTTAACCGCAGTCGTATCTGCAATAGCAATTTTCTTTATATGCAGATTTGAAAAAGCGGGACATATAAATTTTGTGCCGGCGGAAAAAAGTGATATAACCGCTTATTTAAAGGTATTTAAGCTAAATGATTTTTGGATATATCTGTTTATAAGCGCGGTAGGGGAGATAGTGGGAACCTCGGTAAACTTTTGGATACCTACATATATGACCGAATATTTAGGGCTTGCTTCGGATATGGCGTATACGGCGTATTCGGTAATATCCTTTTCGGGGCTTTTTGCGCCGTTTATAACCCTTATTATATATGAAAAAGCAATTCATAACGGCGTAAAGCTATCCTGTATTATGTATGCCGTTTCTGCCGTCAGCTTTTTGCTGCTGCTGATTTTAAAGGCGCCGGTTGTAAACGTACTTTTATTTTTAGCTGCAAAAATGGCTTCCGGCTGTGCGGTGGGCGCGGTTTGGAGCATCTATCTACCAGGTCTTGCAAAAAGCGGCTTGGTTTCAAGCGCAAACGGGGTTATAGATTCGGCGGGATATGCCGCCGCAACCGTGGCAAACGTAATATTTTCTTTGGCTATGAGTAAAGTTGGCTGGAGCGGTACAATTGTAATGTGGGCTATAATAATGGCAATAGCGGTGAATACAATTTTTTTGAATTTGAAATTTAAAAAAAATAGAGATAAAGCTTTTTAAAGTATATGTCATCTTAAAGGAAGAATAAAACTAATTGATTTTATAAATGTTCATTTGGCTTTCTGAATTTTCGTACAATACATAAATCAATGGTGAAACAGGTAAATGAGCAATAATATAATAAAGCCATTTTGGAGTTGGAATGACAGGCTCCGAAAAGAAGAGCTTGTAAGGCAGATAGAGCTGATGAGAAAAAGCGGCATAGAAGGATTTTTTATGCATGCGCGCGGCGGGCTTAAAACCGAGTATATGGGTGAAGACTGGTTCGGCTGTATAAGTACCTGTATAGATAAGGCCGCCGAACTTGGTATGGAAGCCTGGATGTATGACGAAAACGGTTGGCCGAGCGGCTTTGCGAGCGGTGTGGTTCCTAAGAGGGGCATAGATTTTCAGCAGAAAAAGCTTGAAACGGCAATTCTTAATAAAGGCGATAGGCTGCCCGAAAATCTGCTCGGTCTTTACAGGGTGAGCGAAAACGGCTTTGAAAAAATAAGCTCAGCAGAGGACGGTTGCTTTGCGGTGTATTATACCGTAAACCCGTACTACACAGATACATTTAATCCGGCAGCGATCAAGTGCTTTATAAACGAAACGCACGAAAAGTATTATGAGCGTTTCGGCGATAGGTTCGGCAAATCGCTGAAGGGCTTTTTTACCGATGAGCCGCAATACGGAAAAAACGTAACGCCGTGGTCTGCGCTTTTCCCAGAACTGTTTTTAAAAGAATACGGGTATTCACTTACGGATAATCTGCTGCTTCTTTATTTCGACCTTGACGGCGCGGAGAAATTCCGTTCGGATTTTTATAATATGGCGGCAAGACAGTTCAGAACCTCGTTTATCAAGCAGATGTACGACTGGTGCACAGAGCATAACTGCCGTCTTACCGGGCATATGATGGAGGAAGATACTTTATTAACTCAGCTCGGCGCTACGGGCGGCGTAATGGCGTGCTATGAATATTTCCACGAACCGGGTATAGACTGGCTTGGCAGAAAAATAAGCACACCCTTTATACCTAAACAGTTAGGTAGCGTTGCAAGACAGCTCAGCAGGAAAACGCTTACGGAATCCTTTGCGCTCTGCGGCTGGGATGTTTCGCTTAATGAGCTTAAATGGATAATGCAATGGCAAATGGTAAACGGAGTAACCTCGCTTTGTCCTCACCTTGAGGGATATTCCTTGAGGGGAGAAAGAAAAAGGGATTACCCTGCGTCGGTATTTTATCAGCTGCCGTGGTTTAAAGAGGCATATAAGCCCTTTGCGGAGTTTATCTGTAAAACAGGCACGGTGCTTGACGAGGGCAGGGAAGAAGCGCCGATACTGCTTATCGAACCCTTGCAGACCGCATATATAAAGCAGAACCCGAAAAATACAAAGGGAATAAATGCTCTCCAAAGTGATTTTGAAAGGATAACGGTGGCTCTAAGCGATAACCATATGCTTTATCATTACGGTGACGAAAGTATTATGGAGCATTTCGGCAGTGTAAAAAATAATAAACTTGTCATAGGGAAGTGCGAATATGATACCGTTATAATGCCGTATATGCTGTCTTTAACAGAGAGCACATTAAAGATGTTGACCGAATTTTCACAAAACGGCGGTAAGCTGTATTTTATAAGTGAAATGCCGAGCCTTGTAAATGGGGTAAAGGACGAACGCCTAAAGCGCCTTAAAGCCGAAAAAGCAGACCTTGACGCTATTAAAAAGGAATACGGCTTTGCGGATATAACAACTGACGGAAAAGAAAACAAAAATATCCATTACACCAAGCGTGTAACGGATAACGGCGACAGAATATACTACCTTGTAAACCTTTCCGACGAAGAGCAGAGCGTAACGGTAAACACAAACGAAGATAATGTTTACCTTTATGATGTAATAACCGAAAAGGTGGCAGAAACTGACGGTAAGTTAACATTCGCTCCCTACGCAAGCTTTATGCTTATATCGTCCGAAACGGTGAAACCTGAAAAGGCAGACGGCAGAAAAACAGAGTATATAAGCATAAGCCGCGAATTTAAAGTTTCCGAAAGCACCGTAAACGCACTTACCCTCGATTTTTGCAGGTACAGAATAGACGGCGGAGAGTGGCAACCCGAAACGGCGGTTATAATACTGCAAAGAAAGCTGTTAGATCTTAAAAGACCATGTAAGATAGAGCTTGAGTTTTCGTTTAGCGTTGAAAGCGGAGCGCTGACGGATAACATCTGCCTGTGTGCCGAAACACCCGAAAGCTTTGAGCTTTTAATAAACGGCAAGCCGTTTGAGTTTAAGGACGACGGGTATTATGTGGATAAATCCATAAGAAAGAGCAATATTTCGGAATATGTTATACAGGGAAAAAACACCGTGACCCTAAAGGGCGAGTTTTACCAAAGCGAGGATGCATACCGCGTATTATTCACACCGGGTATACACGAAAGCGAATTAAACAAGCTGACCTACGACACAGAGCTTGAAAGCATTTATATAACGGGCTCGTTCGGGGTAAGGGCGGAGGATGAAATAAGCTACGGCGAGCGCAAATCAATATTTGCAGGCAAACACTTTATACTGACAGGAATGCCGAAAACGGCAGATATTTCAAAAATAACCGAAAGCGGATTTTGGTTTTTCTCGGGTGCAATGGAGCTTACAGGCAATATTTCCTTAAATAAAAAGGAAAACACCAAATATGTGCTTTCCATAGAAAAACTCAACGCCCCTGCTGCAAGGTTAGAGGTAAACGACCAAAAAGCCGCAGTATTAATGTTTGCGCCGTATTCTGCCGATATAACCGAATACCTTAAAAACGGCGAAAACAAGGTTAAAATAACCCTGCTTTCGGGCAACCGCAATCTTTTGGGACCGCACCACAAGCCGCAAGGGGAAATTTACAGTGTAGGTCCCTCAACCTTTACGGATAAATACGGTTGGGCGGACGATACATCTCAGCCCGCATGGACTGATGATTACAGCTTTGTAGAATTCGGAATAGTGTAGAAATTTTGACTTATTGGAATAAAAATTATTCTTTTAATTTCTCTGCGTATCTGCAAATATCTATATACTTCTGCGTTTCGCTTTCACTTTTATTCTTGAAGAAGTCAATAGCAGACTTAGAGATATTTTCAGCCGGAATATCGGGATAGAGTACGGCGTCTAAGCTGACATTAAGCTCTCGGCACAACAGAATTATAGTTTCAAATTTCGGATTGCCCTTGCAGTTTTCTATACCTTGTATTGTGCGGATACTCATTTTCAGTCTTTCGGCAAGCTCTGCCTGAGTTATATTTTCTCTTTTCCTTGTGGTACGAATGGAAAAAGCTAATCTTTCATATGTATTTTGCATTATAATAACACCTCATATTTATTTTAATATGAAGTGCGGCTCACATAAATTACATTGTAATTTGTATAGTGTAAGTTATAATGCGTGTTCGGAAGGGAAGTAATATATGACGCTTTTGTTTCAAAAGGAGTTAAGTTAGGCTGACAAGGATCGAACCTATTACGGTTTCACTCGCCGCCTTTTACCGCCTTGCTTGCGCTTATTTTTGTAAGGCGATAGCCTTACTGCAAATTTCACGCTTCGCCTTTCGAAAAAAGGCGGCCGAGAGAAACTCTTCGACCTTACAAACAAATAATTTTTTGAAAGTGACAGACGCAAGAACGCAGTAATACTAACGTATTACAAGAGATGAGACAAGAAAAGACAAAAAATTATTGTTTGTAGGCGTAATAGATTTGATCCTTGTCAGCCTAAGAACGGCGGACGCCGTTTTGAAAAAACAGCCGATTTTGAAACAAAAGAAAACAATTTAAAATGTGCGGCAGCGAGTTGCGGTTCTTTATGTGAGCCGCAGCTCGTTTTATATGTATCAAGGCACATATTTTGTGACGGGTGCCGCTCACCGCCGCCCTTTATAAGTCTTTTAAAAACAAGATTTATAAAAGATGGAATAAAAATGTTTAAAAGAAATGACGGAAAAGGTGTAAACGCCCTGCAAAATAGATTTACCGCTCTGCTTAAAACTGCTTTGTGCAACCGTAAAATAGATTATATTACAGAGTAAGGCAAAAGATACGCCAGGGAATTTCCGCTTGTTGATTATGTTGGACTTGCCGGTGATGAATATGATTTTATTCAGGGAATTATAGATTATGATGTTTTTAAAACAGCACTTAAATCTCTTTCCGAAAGGGAAAAGAAAATAATTGTAGCTCATATTCTTGAAGACAAGGGTTTTGCAGAGATAGCAGAGGTTATACAGGTTTTGCAGATAGTGCGCGATGATTAAACAAGAGCGCACCTGTAAATTAAATCGTGCATAGCATCGCCTGAAAATACGCTGTAAGCAGGAAATGATCTGCAAGGGGGAAAAATAAAGGAGGAAATAATTATGTATAAGAATTTAGATGAACTTCCGATTACCTTTGGCGTTTCGGAATTAGCTGAAGTTCTTAATATATCTCGTAATAAAGCCTATGATATTATTAAGGACAACAGTTTTCCTAAACATTATATCGGAAGAAAAATTATAATAAGTAAAAAGCATTTTCTTATATGGATGGATAAAAATTTCAGTAAGCTTTAAATTGTTGTTGAACTTTTATCAATGGGAATGGTATTATTACTTTGCAAAACCCGAAGGTTTTTTGACATCTTAATACCATAGAATACAATGTTTTTTACCTTAAAAGGAGGAAATATTTATAATGGGTAAAAAGAAAGCTAATGGTGAAGGTTCAATAACAAAACGTTCAGACGGCAGATATATGGGTAGGTATACAGTAAACGGCAAACGAAAATCTGTTTACGGAGCAACTCATAAAGAGGTCAGAAAAAAGCTTAATGAAATTCTAAACGATATATCTCAAGGCTGTTATGTTGAACCGAGTAAGGAAACTTTCGGATGTTGGTTGCAGGAATGGCTGATTACATATGCTTTACCGACCGTCAAACAATCTACATATGTTTCTTATGAAGGCTATATAAGAATTCATTTGATACCGGAATTAGGGGATATAAGGTTAACCGCACTGAGCAGGGAACAAATTCAACGCTTTTTCAATAAGAAAAGCGCCGGTTCACAGGATAAGAAAGGATTATCGCCTAAAAGTTTGAAAAACATATATAATATGTTGAATTCGACTTTAGAGCAGGCAGTTACCAACGAAAAGCTAATCCGTAATCCTTTGCGCGGCACATTAAACTCCCCAAAATAGAGAAAAGAGAAATCCGAATACTCGAAACCGACGAGCAAATAAAACTACAAACTGCCGCGCGTAACTCTCCTGAGCCGCAGGCATTCGGAATTATTTTTACTTTAAGTACAGGAGTAAGGCTTGGAGAACTGCTTGGTTTAAAACGAAGTGATTTAAACTATAAAAAGCATTCGGTTTTTGTAAGGCAAACGGTAGGGCGCTTACAAAGGGTAGATGAAAACGGCTCTCTGATTAAAAAAAATATCGGTGTTAAAACTACGGAGATTGTTGTAAGAAGTCCTAAGTCTGCCAATTCGCAAAGAGAGATTCCTTTATTTGATGAATTGTGGAAAGAGTTACTTTCATATTGTGAAAAAATGAATGTAATGATGGAAGATTTAGGAATACCGTATAGTCAGAACTCCTATATATTTTGTAATTATTCAGGAAATCCGTATGACCCCAGAGTATATGAAGATCTATTTAAACGGACACTTAAAGCAGCAGAATTAGAGAGTATCAATTTTCATGCGCTTCGTCATACTTTCGCAACAAGGGCGCTTGAAGCCGGAATGGATATTAAGGTTCTCTCTTCGATTTTGGGTCACGCTCAGGCGTCAACAACATTAAATCTTTATGCTCATGCCTTAGCTGATCACAGAAAGGTAAGTATGGATAAAATGAGTGAATATTACTTTAATATTTAGCATTTCTGCAAACCGCAAAAGGGTAGAAATTATAGTTTGACACCAATAGCTATTGGTGTCAAAATTGGTGTCAAACCCAAAAAATCAAAAAAGCATTACTTAAATAATTGTATGCTTGTCAAATAGCTTTTGGTGTCAAATATAACGGTTGGTGTCAAAATTGGTGTCAAATAGGCGTTTAGGAATCGCAGTGAAAAAAAGAAAAGTACCGGAAACCCTTTTAAATAAAGGATTTCCGGCACCCTGACTTGGTGCGGATATTCATAAGGGATTTAATTAACACACCGGAAGAGTATAATCATATTCAGTTCCAAGCGCACATTTTCAAAAAGTCCTCTTTTGCGGTACAATGTACCTGCAAAGGAGGATTTTGCTATGAAAGAACAAAAACGCTTTTTGGAATTATCGGAATTTGAGTGGCGGTTGCTTATCAAGTGCTTAAATGAAGCACGGTCATTATTTCTCAATGACGGTAAACCCGTTGAGGATATAGATGAACTTTTGATAAAAGCATTTAAAATGAAATGTAAGAAAGCGAGAATTTGATTATGGAAAAGTATAAATATGACGAAAGCAACGGACTTTGTTATGAACTGCAAGGTGATTATTATTTGCCGTGTCTGAAATTGCCGGAAGAAAAACACCAACCTATCGGAATATGGGGACAGCGTCATCACGAATATCTCCGCCGCAACAAACGAATTACTTTGTCAAGCCTGCAAATCAGCGGTAAATTAAATGATTATCTTGCCGACATTGACCGACAGGCGGAGGAAATGTTTGAACGGCTGATAAAGCAGATGGCTTCGGCAGAGGGTATTACCGAACGCTTAAAATCTGACAATCAAATGGTGTGGGTCAGCAAGATGAACAATATACGAAATCGGGCAACCGAAATCGTAAACACGGAAATAATACTTAAATGAAATTTATCTTAAGGCGATTGTATCGTTTATGCAGTCGCCTTATTTGTTTTTAATAAAAATTTCCTTATACCGATCCATGCGTTTTTCTTTAGTAATCCTTCTTAATGCGTTGGGGGACGGAGAATACAAAATATGCACTCTGTAATACTTGTTATTGATTTTTATTGAACCGTCCATTTTGCCTGAGTTCCACTGATGATATGTGTGATCACCGCAACTTTTATTTACTTGGCTGATGATAAACTTGCTTGTATAGATCAATTCCTTTATACTTGGATATTGTAAAAGCAGTCCGGAAATATCTTTTTGTACGATATTTTTTAATGATTTGTCATCGGATTTCCCGTCCGTGTGTGTGCAAGACTCAATGATGTCTGTTATTCCTGCATTCAATTCCACCAATAGTTGTTTGCGTTCTTTGATTGCTTCTTCAGAATTTATGCGTTCAAGTTTAATATCCTGTATGTCAGACAGTAAATCCCAAAAATAATTGTCCTTCGATCCATAATAGAAATTTACATCTGTTGCGAATAATCTTTCTTTATCTTGATGACAAAAGCGATATGGTGGGATACTTCCAATTATCAGTTTGTCTGCGCCCTCTGGTATAAAGGCTTTATATGGATGTTTGGAAATCTCCATAACTGCACTTCCTTTTAATGATTTTTGGTTAAGTATAATTATATCAAACTATATTTTATTGGTCAATTGATGGTTTAACTTAAAAAGCTGGCACTAGAAATATAACTCGTGCCAGTCTTTTTATCCAACAATTAAAGTCCGAAAGTCGCCTTAAATAAGTCAACCTTTTTTGAAATAATATCAACCTTTGCGGTTTTTCCGTCGTTAAATTCAATCATAAAACGTAATCCCTTATGGCGATCATTTCCGATTGAAATATCTGGGGTTTCTCCGGTAAAGGTCATGCTTTTAATATCACTTCCGGTGAAAAAGTAATCATCACGTGAGGTGCTGTAAATAACGCCTTTGCCGTTTTCTATGCTTATGTAACTGCCTTTTGCGAAATCATCGTTCGGATCCATTTTAACAATGATAGAATCCGGAGCATTTACACGACCGTAAAGTGTGCTTAGATTGTTGATTCTGGCTGTTGTTGCCATAAAGTTTTTGTTCTCTTCCTTGATTTGCTGTGCCTTTTCTTTGACTTTGTCGAAAAATCCCATTGTGGTTTCCTCCATAATAATTTATTTAATTGCATTATTGCAATTATCAGCGTTTTGTTGCATTGCGATTTTGTTGCTCTACCGCACGTCTCAACCGTTCGGTTTCTGCAACCTGCGCTTTTGCTTGAGCCTCCATTTGTGCAGCGTGCTCGCGGGCCGAACGCTCCATAGCCTGTTCGTGCATACGGGTTTGGAATGCCTGCTCTTCCAAAATGGCCTCCTGACGCTGTGCCTCACGACGACGCTCTGCTTCTTGCGCATCTTTGCGATCTTCCTCAATTGCCAAGTTTATAGCTTCTTTCAATGTATCGGCACGTTGGGTGCTGAGCAGTTTTGCAATGTGCGAGGCACTATAGAATAGATCTGAATGAATTAGGGTAACCGCATCCAATTGCCCTTTGACATTATCGAGTTCGGCATTTACTGACGAAAGTTTTTCTGTCCATTTTTCTGTAATTGCTTTGCTATCCAACTCGAATTGTGCGTTTTTCTCATTGTAATGTGCAACACAGTTGGCAATATTCTTTGCAAGAGCATTTTCAAAAGTATCGCACTCCATTAAAAAGCCTTCACCCGCTGCTCCGCCACCTAATGCAAGAGTCTTTTCCCAGTTCGTATGCTGCTTTTTCCAAGCGTTATATTTGCCTATGCTTCTGCCAAAAATGCAGTATCCAACACCGCTGGCAAATCCAAGATACACTGATATCTTACCTATACTAAGCAAAAATCTTCCGAAAGCAGAGAACTGATTTGCAATTCCTATTCGCATAAATATGATATATACAATAACAGAAAGAATAAAAAGCAATCCGCAAAGTGCCCCAAGTTTCATCGTTTTTTCTACTTTTGCAGGCTCGCCTAAATCCGGCTTTTGCGGAGGTGGTGTGGCTCGGCCAATACTTGAAAGCTTCGGCATATCTGCGCCGAAATTCTTATTCACCGATTCCTGATAGCTTTCCAATTCATTGAGCACGGTCGTGCTTAGGTTTTCCTGCTCTTTTTCTGCACTGTTATATATTTCGGAAACTTCTTCTTCTAAATCGTTTCTGCGATTATATAATTCGGCAATTCTATCCAGTTCTTTAATGGTTGCCTCACGATTGAATTCAGACATTTAGTTTCCCTCCTTTGCAAAAAATCCTTCTTCGGTATCATCCCCGTCATCTTCAAAGCCTACAATATCATAGGCAAACGGTCCTACCGAAAACTTGTTTGTATTATCCGCATTGAATGTCCAAATAATGTCACGCTCAATTTTGTACATATCGGGGAAGGAACCGTCAGCGTTGCGTTGAGCTAATTTTTCAATAGGCTTTCTGTCCGGGAAAAGATAATCCTTTGGATGCTTTTCCTTATGTAATGCGCATAGAAGCCTTGCTATATATATATTCCTATATTTACTTTCGTCGGTTATTATCTCTGAAGCTACATAGGCAACTAACGGATTTTTGCTTGCATCCAAAATATTTGGATAACCTGCAAACTCTAACGATGATTTATCCATAGCATCTGCCATAACAAACGCCAATTTATAAAGGAAACTGCGATTCTCTTTTGATTTTGCAACCGTCTGCAAATAATCAAAAAAATATTCCGTCTTTTTCAGCAGCGTGTTGGCAGCTGTGTATGCCACCCTCCCTTCACCCGACATAAACCATTGTGCGGTCTTTTGCAGACTGCTTGAATCGACTGCATCTTTATCCTTTAAGATGCGAATCAATGCCATTGGTGACTGTAAGAAACCCATTTGTTTTCTCCTCACTTTTTCTTTATTTATAAGATCCGCAGATCCTATTTCGTGAATTTAAAAGATTTACAACTTTTTCTATCTGCACAAGCGTTGCCACAGTATTTTTGCCGGAAACGCTTGTTTTAAGAGCCTTTAATTCCTTTGTGATTTCTGATTCTATTTCTTTGGTTTCCTCAACAGAAACAGGATCGCTGTACTTGAACTTAGTGGCGAGATTCTGCAAAGGCTCTCTTGCTTTTTCATCTTTGCAAGCATCTAAAATGTCTGAAATGTCTATCTGAAAACTTGTAATGGTTTTTGTTGCGTTAACGGTGTTTACATCGATATTTTCTATAAAGTCTCTTGAATTGTCTGCCACAATAAAGCCGATGCTTGCTGCTCCGGTGTATATAAGAGATAGCAAAAGTCCTATCCAATAAGGAACATTGAGAAATGCACCGACAGCATAGAGAATAGCGGTTGTTATCAGTTGAGCAGCGGTATACAGATACCCGATTCGGAAAATCGGATAACCGTAAAACTTGCTCATTAAATCCATCGGTTTGCCAAAGGCGTATAAACTAATACCCGCTCCGACAGCCAAGGAAATAATGGAAAAAGCAAACATTATCCAAGAGCTTGCCGGTTTTGGAAACGGAATAAGCACCGTAAGGAGAATAAATAAAACGGCAACAATTCCGTAAATCGCAATGGCGGACTTTTTCGGTTTATTCATTTTCATCACTATTCTCCTTTCCGGTGTCCGCAGTCTGGACAGAATTTAGAAGTAATATTTGTGCGTCCGCATTCAGGGCAATTCCAGATTTCAGCTTTTTCGGGGCGTTTTGCACCGCAATCGGGACAGAAGTTGCTGCTTATTCCTTTACATCCGCAAGAACATTCCCATTTTGAATTTTCCGCAGTTTGTGGTTTCGCAGCACCGCATTCAGGACAAAACTTAGATGTTATACAAGTTTTGCCGCAGGAACAGTTCCACGCTGTTGTTTTATTTGAGGTAGGAATGGCATTGTCCGAAGCCTGCTTTCCCATATCGGCAGCGTTATTCATAATAGGGGACATTATATCCTTTGTCATATTTACAACGCCGCTCATCGCACCGAGTCCCACACCAAGACCGACCATATTGCCAACGGCACCGCCAAGACCACCGGCGGCAGAACCCTCTGTGCCGGTGCCTGTTCCCGGCAAGCCGTTTTGCATGGCTTCCAATCCAATCTGACGAGAGGTTTCCTGACCGTATGTATAGCCTTTGGCACGCATTTCTTCCGCTTCTGCCATTGCCTGTGCAGAATATGCTTCGGCGGTGGATTGCCCTTTAAGTCTGGTCGCTTCGGCAGAACCCTGAGCCTCAAATTTGACCGCCTCGGAATGCGCCTGTGCGGAGATTTTGGTTGCTTCGCCTTCTCCTTGTGTGCGCAAAATTTTCCGCTGAGCCTCGGTTTGTTCCTCAACCAAGACTCTTCCTTGACGAGCTTCGGCTTCGGCTCGCAACACGCCTTCTTCTCTGGCTTTCAGCTTTCTCTCCGCTTCTTGCTTTCTCCAGCGTTCAACATCCTCGCTGTTATGGATTTTGATTGTAGTTAAATTAAAATGATTTGTCGGGATGATCAATCCGTACTCATCAAAAACGGCGTTTAAGTCTTTGCGCAGAATATCGGAAATCAGAATTTTTTTGCTTTCAATATCTAAAACATTGATTTGATTTTCAATGATAATATTGGCTAACAGGTCCGATAAACGGCTTGTGATCACATCACGGAATTTTTCGGAAACATACGCCGCCGTATAGGACTCGCCGGCACCCATAGGTTCGTTGTGCGCTGTTCCCGAAGATGTACCGATAATCATATAAACCAACTTGCGAACGCTCTCGTTGTCATCGATTACTTGTAAATCAACCGAACCGCTGATACCGATATTAGCATAAAAATCCATTTCGGGATTTCTGAGCCGGATTTCCGGCACACCCCACTTGACATTTAATCGGTTTGTTCGAACAAAATAGATCTTAGAATCAAATGTAAGCTCTGCGTCGGTCGGGAATTTCAAAACTTCTTCTAAAAGCGGAAGCTTTTGTGTTTCGAGAATATGCCGGCCCGGACCGAAAACATCCAATCCTTTTCCGTTTCGGAAAAACAAAGCTTTTTGTCCTTCTGATACGATAAGCTGTGAGCCGATATTGAAATTTTCTATGGGATGACGGTAAACGAAAATATCATTCATTCCCATATCCCATTTAATTACACCCGTTTTACCGCTGCTTTTTTCCTGCGCCAACCTTGCCTGAACATCAATTACGGTTTTACACTGTGGACAGGTATAGGTTTTTGCGCTCTTGTCGGCAATTAATGCGACTTTACACGCAGGGCAGGTGATTTTAACTGTTTCCTTGCCGGAGTTGATTCTTGTGTGACATACCGGGCAGCTGGCAGTTGCGCTTTTACTTCTGTCATAGATAACTTTGTTTCCGCAGTGGGGGCATGTATCCTCAGCCATTCGCTCGGTGTTAACATCAACTACATAGCCGCAGGAACATTTTATTTTCTTTTTGGCAAATAAGCCTGTTCCGGCTTGTATCGGTTTTTTACACGCCGGGCATTCTATTACAAAATTAGCCATAGTATCATCCTTTCTATCTGTAATAATCAGAGCCGGCATATGAATAACAGTCATTTGCTTTTGAGTAGCTGTCTTCATAGTCATATTCGGCTAACAGGGCAAATAAAAAATAGGCTTTTTCGTACTCTGCGTTTTTTTGATAAGTACAAGCTTTGTTGTACATATCTTTCAGTAATGCTTTTGATTTCAGCACATCGTCCCATATATCATCAAACTTTGAAACTGCATTGACAATATCCGTTTCAAAAGTCGGACTGTTTACATCTACGGAGTCATAGGCTTTCATTGCTGCATCAAAGCTCTTTTGCAGCTTTTCATTCTTTTCTTTTTGTGCTTTCTTATTGCTTTCCGTGCTTGATTTTATTGTTTTTTCTTTGCCATTACCAAAATCCTTAAATGTATAGTCAGAATAGTTAATTTGCGTGATGGCAAGGGTGATTTTCAATGATGCAAAGCTATAGTCTGACAGCTTTTGAACTGAATCGGAATCAAGCGTTAAATCCAATTCCTGTTTTTTTCCGTGCGGAAGATTGGAAAGCTCCAACTTAGTTGCGCAGAGTTTTTTTCCGCTCTCATCATAAAAATACATAACGCCTGAAAAGTAAGAAATATCAACAAAGCCTTTATTTTTGAATTCCATTGGTATGGTTTCGCTTACCCAATTGACGGAAAGTGTATCTTTGCTGAATCCAACATATACATTGGTGTTATATTTCATCAAATTAAATGCGAAAAATGCAATTACAACAAAAACCGCAACGACACTTAAACACGCTATAACTTTCTTGGATTTCTGTCTGGTTTTCTGCTTTTGTGTATAGCTCATTAACTCAGCGGTGCGGGTTTCGTCTCCGTAGGTTTGATATAACGCCAAGGCTTTTTTGAATTCGGGACAATCAATCAGGTTTTCTTTTTTGTTTTCAATTTCTCTTTCATTTCTTGCCTGCAACCGTACAAGACAAAGCCCCCAATATGCGTCGGCATTTTGTGCGTCAAAGGATAGAATCAATTGCAAAAAAGTCCGAGCCTGATTCCATAGGGCAGATTGTAAAAGAACACGGGAATATAAAAGAATTTGGTTTCTTAATGCTTCCGGCGCTCCTGAATGATAGCCGATCAGCTTCCAAACAAATTGACTGATTCTGTCTGTCGTGACATTTTCGGAATTTACTGCGTTCAATACATCAATAACTTCTTTGTCCGCATTATCTGAGTATTTAAGCAAGTTCTCAAAATCAATAACGCATTGCTGCGTAGTGGCATCTGATTTTATATCGCATTTTAACAATAACGAATGAATTCGCATATTGCCCGGGTCTGTAACGAGGAACTTTCTGTAATACTTTTGTGCAATTATCGGTGAACAATTGCCTGCGAATTTTTCAATGTATGAAAGATATGTATCTACTTCATTCGATTCCAGTGTTGTGCTTATCAAATAATCAAACGATTTTTCGTAAGATTTATTGATTGCATAGAGAATGGCACCGTTTGTAATGCTTTTGAATTTACTGTTTGAATAAACAGCTTCATTTTTTGCATAGGGCAAAATGGCTTTTAAGGCTGTGAACAAAGCACTGTCGGATTGATAATCATTTGAAAAAATCAATTCTATAATATGCCGTGCAAATTCAGGTGTAGCATTTGAAAGAATGACACCGATTATTTTCCCATCAGCTACGGTAAATGCCGATAATGCCCTTAATAGTTCTCCCTCATTAGAAAGGTGGCGGCTACACATCATTTCAAACCACCGCACCTGTGCATTGTTACGGTCAGATAATAAAATCTGATTGATTTGGACTTGTGCCGCTTCCCATTCCTTAGCGCCTAAAAAGCGAGAAATCAGTTGGAGATTCTGTTCAGTATCAATATTGGAGCTTTCACGGTGAACGTCTGAGTCAATATTATCCGAAAGCTTAATTTCTTTAACGGTAATTATATCCGTTTTAATAGTCGCCGCCTTTGCTGCAATTTGTCCGCTTTGAATTTCCTTCTTTTCAATGGGGCAATAAGTAAACGGATTTCCGGCATCATCTCGACCGAGCATATATTTTGTGCCGCAGTTTTCACATATGTAAAACTTGCCGTCTTCACGCAGTGTTCCGCCACAACCGGAACATTCAAGTTTTTTCACAACTTTACCTCCTCGGTCGTGATAGGACCGTTTTTAATAACATAAGGCACTTTGTTATTACGTATTTCTTCGACGGTTAACGAATGATGCCGAACTAAATCACATTCTTTACACGAAAAAGAAAACCAATCATATGCAAACCCCGGCATATGAAGTAAAACATCTTTGAATTTTTCATTATCTATGTATGTGTTCTTGATGCTCTTAAGCAACTCTGAAAAATTAGTTGGTGGCAACAAATCGGGAATATTTGAATAATAACGCGTACACCAAACAAATACAGGTATCGTCAAGAGAACACTAATAGTGTTATTTACAGTGGAGTAATTTTTATTTGATTTCTTCTTGCACGCATTATTTATACACTGGATAGAAAGTTCTTCAATATTATTTGTTTTAAGCTTATGATCTTTAATGTCTTTGATATATGTGGTAGTTTCTTTTTCGGTGGATGCTAAGGTTAATTCAAAAGGCATATTGTCTATTATCAAATCAGGTTCTTTTTGGTTGGCGTTTCCCCATATTATTTTTTTCTCACAAAAAAGGTCAAAACAATTTTTAAGAAGATACAATTGAAATCTCTCATTTATTTCTTTTTTGAAGAAATCTTTTGGAAAGAAATAATCAAAACTAACTTTATTCATTTTCATAATAATGCTCCATAGATTTGTTTGAATAGACAACTGATTAAACAACATAATCCACATTATGTTGTATTTAGAGCAATAAAAAATCTGCCGCAAACAGGGCGGATCAAAAAAGAGTATAGCAAAGCAAGCCTTCTCAGAATTGTCGAAAAAGATAAGGAGAAAAGGCTTTATTGTCATGTTCGGTTTTCGACAATTTTGAGTTTTCCGTACTTTCCTTGGTTAAAGTGCTTTACAAACCATCCGTATTATGATATAATACGATATGTAAAATTGCATTTGTTATATCTACAAGCGAAATTTAATACAACATAATGTGGATTATGTTTCTGCCGCCGATTTCGGTGGCTTTTTTCATAGTATCAACCGCATATTTTCCATACGCTGACGGTGTTCAGTCCCTGTTGTGATGATATAAATTCTTGTAGTATTTATGCTTGAATGACCGAGAATATCTGCAAGTTTCGCAATATCTTTCTCAATACCGTAAAACACCCTTGCAAACAGATGACGCAGGTTATGTGGAAACACTTTTTGCGGGTTGACATTTGCTTCTTCACACAAGGCTTTCATTTCACGCCAGATGTTTGTGCGGCTTATCGGCTTGCCCGTCCTCGTTACAAAGATCATACCGCTTTCAATGTTTTGCTCTGCTGCGTAGCGGAGCAATTTTTGTTTTAGCTCTTTCACAATAAATACCGACCGTGTTTTCGCTTTACAGTTTACAACCGCTTCGCCCTGTTTTACAGCCTCAATGGTTATATATTGCAGCTCGCTGACTCTAATGCCCGTGCCGCATATGGTCTGCAAAATAAGGTTAAGCCGTTCATTGTGCTTGCGTTCCGCCGTTCGGCAAAGCCGTGCATATTCCGCCCGTGTCAATTCTTTTTCTTCGGGGCAGAATACCTGTTGTTGCAGTTTCAGTGATTTTACCTTTAAATCGTGCCAGCCTAAAAATGAAAATAAGCTGTTAATACTTGCAAGCATTGAATTAACACTCCGCACGGCATAGTTTTCTTGCAAGTGCTTTTTGTATGCAATTACAGTTTCTTTTGTAATATCAGAGTTTTGCGTATATACCGAAAATGCTTTTACATCACGGATATATTTTTCAATCGTTATTTTGCTCCTTTCCTCTAAGATTAGATGTTCCTTAAATTCGGCAATCGTTTTTGCTGTAATAATTCGTTCTTTCATCTCAATTTACCTCCGAGTATTTTTCTAATATTTTACCCGAAAAGTATGAAAACAAAAATCGTCAACCTTTATTGTAGAAAAAATACGCTGACAACGCTAATGTGCGATTTTTAAGGACAATTTTATTAAAGTACTGTTTTTTGGACAGTACCTTGTGATATAATAGACATATAAAATCGGAGGAAATAGGGTTTATGAACAAGAAAATAAAATTCACTCCCGAACAATTAACCAAACTTCAATCATTTTTTCAGCAAAATGATTTTACAGCTAATATGGCGCTTGATCGCGAATACGATTTTGACGGTGGACAATCTGAGATTTTTGTTCGTGCCAAAAAGATTTTCGGAGAATATTGGCTCGGGAATTTGCGTCCGCTCGGTGTAAACCGAAAGATGAAAAACTTTTCAAAGGACTATCCGGTGAACTTTTTGGAGAATGCTGACGCGGACTATTTTTCCGAAGAGATTTCAAAAATCTATACAAACCCCGAAATGCTGAACGAGTACATAGACAGATTTTTTGAAATGTATGAAGAACCGGTTATGGTGGGGCTTGATTGTTATGCAAAATCCGTTAGTAAGGAAATTGACGACCTAACGGATGATGAAATACATACGGTTGTGGAAAAGGTTGCCGGAGTGATTGACGAAACGCTGATTGAAACGGTTATGCAAGGTCAACAGATTTCGGAAATTTTCGGCATTTCAAAAAAGATTCCGCAGCACGAAGATTTTTCGGAGCAGTTGAACCAAGATAAAATTAACTTCTACAACAAGTGGACTCATTGCAAAACCAAGCTCGGCGCGCCGCTCTTTTTCAGCGAGTTGTCAGAGGACGAATCTACAAACATTGAGGGGGTAAAAAACTTTTTCGCAAATAATCCCGCTGAAGAACAGCGATATATTTTCTTGCGTGATGAGTTTGCAAAAACCTTAAACAGCACCGATAAAGAGATATATTATCTTTCGGAAAAAGGACTTACTCAAAAAGAAATTGCCGATCGGCTCGGTTACAAAACCCACAGCGCGGTCAGCAAGCGAATGAAAATAATGAATAAGGATTTCAAAAAATTCATAGGCTTTGAAAACTGAATAAGTAAAATCTACGGCGGTGTTCCCGAAAAAAGGAGCACCGCCGTTTTTTATATCCGAAAATATTTTTTAAAAACCTAAAAATTTTTTCAAAACTCAGGAACATTTTTCGTTTTTCGCTTTGTACTGTATATGGATAGAAAGAAAAATATTTTAACCGGGAGGAACCCAAATTGAACGAAACCAAGCAAAGCACAGAAAAAAGATTTTCGGAAGCCGCTTCCGAAAACAAGAAGAAACGCGGAAGACCTACCGTTTACAAGCGTGACCACATGGAAGGCATAGGCAGAGATTTAGAAATATTTGACGGGCACACGCACAGAACTCATGTCAACCAATACTACCGTGCCGCTGTATTCGGAATTTTAGAGGAACACAAAGAAATACCATATCTTGAAGAAATTTTTAAAATAGGTCAGTGCTTATGTATTCAAAAGGATGAAATTATAGAGCAGCTCGGACGAATGTATGCACAGGACGGATATAGCGAAGAAACCATAGTGGAGGCTGCAACGCTGGCAGCAAGATTTTATCACAACGGCAACACCGTGAAAGAAATAGCGGCGTATTTACGGCGCGTCAGAAAAGCAAAAAGCTGGGATGTTTAATGTATTTCGGAAACCGCTTCCGAAAAGAAATAATATCGGATCGGCTGAAAAGTCGGTCTTTTATTATATAAAATTTCAGAAAAGAGGTAATGCCTATGAGGGTATAAAAAGCAAAACTATCATTAAAGATTAAGGTGTGTCTCACACCTTAGCAAGCAGGGACTTTGTGTGCCACAAAAGTCCCACTCACAGCCGAAATCGGCTGACTCTTTGGGGGCGCAGCCCCCAATCCCCCGTGAGAAAGGAGCTGATACTATACGGGAAAAGATATACGAATATCCGTAAGAGTTACGGATAAAGAAAAGCAAACGATTACGGCAAAAGCAAAAAAGTGTGGGATATTCACAACTGAATATGTCAAACAAAGAGCATTAGGTTACGAACCGAAAGCGGTTCCGCCGGATGCTCTTTTTGTTTTACTTGAAAAAATCGGCAGCTTGGAGGATAAATCCACTTCTTCTAAACTGAATAACCAAATCTACAATCTACTAAAAGAAATATCTGAAACTTTGCTGTTGCCCGGAAAGGAGCGTGATGAAATATGGCAGTCACCGGATTCTGGCCGGTCTACGGAAACTTAAAGGCTACGCTTGACTATGCTGATAATCCCGATAAAACCACACCGAAAGAATATCTTGACAAGGATTTATATTCCGCCTTACACTATGCAGAAAACAATAATAAAACGGACAGGCAAGTTTTTGTCGGCGGTATCAACTGTTCAAAGCAAAACGCCTATACTGAGATGATAGCCGTACAGCAGCGGTTTGGTATGAGGGGCAAGGTTGTCGCCTATCACGGAATACAGAGCTTTAAGGCGGACGAAGTTACACCTGAAGAAGCGTTTGAAATTGGCAAGGAGACCGCAAGAAAGATGTGGGGAGATAGATATCAAGTGCTTGTGACTGTTCATTTGAACACGGATAACTTGCATTGTCACTTCGTCGTAAACCCCTGTTCATTCAAGAACGGCGCAAAGTTTAAGAACAAAATCGGTGATCATTTGGAGCTGCGAAAGGTATCCGATGAGGTTTGCCGAGAGCACGGTTTATCCGTTCTCCAAAACAGTAACTTTTACAATAAAGGGCAAAAGAAAGAATATTGGGCGCACAAAAACGGGCAGATGACGCACCGTGATATGTTGAAAAAGGATATTGACTATTGCTTGCAGTATTCATCAAACGGCTCGGAATTTGAACGGCAGTTATGGGGACTCGGCTACTCTATCGACTGGCGGCGGTTATCTATTAAGCATAAAGGTTGGGACAGAGCCGTGCGGCTTAAAAACATCGGGATTACGGAAACAATCCTTGAGGCGTGCTTCGCTAAAAACAAAGGTAAATGTTACTTCTATGACGAATGGAACACTCATTTACCGTACAAGGCAAAGCAAGCACCAATTATTAAACTAATGAACCAACTTGATTTTACCGTAGACCACGCCAAAGATCCATCGAAGGTACTTGTCAGCGCGGTATTTTATATCATCCTATCATTGTTTGAAATAGCAAGGACAGTAAAAGATTTTGTTATTGCAGATGTTGAATTGCGGCATGAGGTACGCAATGTAAAGAAGTATGTTAGCGAATACCGCTTTTTGCAAGCTGAAAAACTCAATACAATGACAGATATCAAAAATTATATTGACACAACCAAAGCGGAAATAAACAAATTGGAACGCAGCCGCGCCCTTACCGATAACAAGCGTCGTCGAGCAAAAACACCGGAAGAAAAACAACAGTACAAGGATGAGCGCAAGGTCATAACCGAAAAAATCAAGCCGGTAAGAGGCAAATTAAAACAAGCCGAGCAGATTTATAATAAGTCGCCTCGGCTTATTGATTTACTGAGCAAAGAATACCAAATTGAAAGAAAAACTTATGAAAGGACGAAATAGTATATTGTTTACCGGCTTATATATTCGCGGACCTTAACGGGCAATTAACACCCACAAACAAATTCTTTGAAAGGCAGTAATTATGAAACAAACAAACAAACCACGCTGCCGTTTCAATCATATTTTTATATATACAATTTTCTACAACAGAAACGGCAGACAAAAAGAAATTAAAATCAAGAGAAAGGAACTTATGAAAGAAATGAAAATGTCTGCCGAAAAGGTAGTAAAAGAACCTAAACCGAAGCTTATGAACATTAAACTTGAAAAGCTTCATCCATTTGAGAGCCACCCCTACAAGGTGCTTGATGATGAGTCGATGACGGAGCTTGTTGAAAGCATAAAAGAATACGGACTGCTAAACCGCATTATCGTCCGCCCGCTTGAGGATAAGCCCGATGAATACGAAATCATATCGGGACATCGCAGGGTGCGCGCCGCCGAGCTTCTTGAAATGAAAGAGATCCCGGCGGTTGTTCATTTTATCGACCGAGATCAAGCCACGATTTTAATGGTAGATTCAAACTTTCAGCGTGAAAATCTATCCCTTATGGAAAAAGCACGGTCTTACAGAATGAAACTTGATGCGATTAAGCATCAAGGTAAAACTTCGTGCCATAATGGCGCGAAGTTGAGAAGTGACGAAACCATAGCTGAAAGTTCAAAAGATTCTGCGAGACAAATACAGCGATATATCCGTTTGACCTATCTCGTTCCCGAACTTCAAGAATATTTAGATAGCGGCAAGATGAAAATGCTCCCGGCTTATGAATTGTCTTTTCTAAATGAAGAAGCACAAAGAGATGTTATTGACCGCATTGATGAAACGGAAAGCTTTCCATCCCACGCACAAGCTCGCCGTATGCGCGCCGCTTTTGAAGAAGGCAAACTTGACTACGAAACTGTAACCGAAATTATGGCAGAGGTTAAACCCAATCAGGTGGAAAAGCTGAAAATCCCGATGGACGATATTCGCAAATATGTGCCGAAAGATTTTACACCTCAACAAATATCCGAACTCGCTATAAGTCTGTTCAAGCAATACTATAACCGTCAGCACAACCGCGACGCGAGATAAGGAGTGTTTATGAATAAGTTTATTGTAGGCTTTGGCGCCGCACCGCAGGAATATGTTATTAACGGCGTAAGATATGTGGTTGAGTCGAGATTTCAAAAGCCTGACTACAAAGAACCCAAAGAGAATACTATGCTGAACAACAGCATTGAAAATTATCTTACAAGCGATTTCGCAGATTTGCCGTCTGCCGGTACAAGTAATATAATAAGCACCGAATATGATTGTACGGCTGCCGGGAAGGAGGATAATAATGCAGCCGAAAAAGAATAACAAAATCGGGATAACGGCGCTTTATTGCCGCTTGTCCCGTGATGACGGAATGGACGGTGAAAGCAATTCGATCGTCAATCAGAAAACGCTGCTTTCGCAAAAGGCAAAAGAGAAAGGATTGACCGATATAAAATTCTATGTAGACGACGGATATACAGGGACAAATTTCAACCGACCGGGATTTCAGCAGTTAATATCGGATATTGAAATGGGATATATCTACGCCGTGATGGTAAAAGACCTATCGCGTCTCGGACGAGATTATGTTTCAGTCGGTAATTATACCGATGTGTATTTTCCAGATCACGATATTCGGTTCATCGCCGTAAATGACGGAATAGACAGCGAGGAGGGCGAGAGTGAAATTGCCCCTTTCAAAAACATCTTAAACGAAATGTATGCACGGGATATATCTAAGAAAATTCGTTCATCGCATCGTTTGCGCGGTTCAATGGGTGAGCCTTTATCTCAACCGCCATACGGATATATGAAATCCGCTGAAAACAAAAAGAAGTGGGTTATCGACCCGGAGGCGGCAGAGGTGGTAAAAAGCATTTTCAAAATGTGTCTTGAGGGCAAGGGCAACGAAACTATCGCACGAATATTGCAGGAGAAACAAATACCTGTTCCTATGGCGTATTGGCAAAGCAAAGGACTGCCGAGAGGCGGCAAAAAAACACAGCCTAATCCGTACAAGTGGTGCAAGACAACAATTCAAAAGATTTTATCTCAGCAAGAATATTGCGGTGATGTAATCAACTTTAAGACCTGCTCAAAGTCTTTCAAGAACAAAACAAGACTTCCGAACGATCCTGAGAATTGGGCAATATTCAAGGATGTTCACGAGCCGATTATTGCACGGGGTGATTTTGAAAAGGTACAAACACTCATAGCCAAAACAAAACGCCGTGCGCCAAAACCGAAAAACGGCGAGAAAAGTATATTTTGCGATTTGCTGTTCTGCGGCGATTGTCACGGTAAGCTCCGTCATCATACGAATACTATCAACAAGGACATTCACTATTTTGTATGTGCAAATAACAAGGTGGATTACCGAGGAAACTGTCCCGGAAGGCACTATGTCAGAGCAGACGCCATTGAGCAGGTGGTAATACTTGAACTGCGGAGAATGGCGGAATTTTTGGCTGCGGATGAGGAAGCCTTCGCCGAACTGCTTGCTCAAAAGACCGATAAAGAGCTTTTGAAGGAAAAGAAGCACGACGAAGCAGAACTTCAGAAAGCTATTGCTCGCAACGATACCGTATCCCACCTATACGAAAAGCTTTATGAGGATAACGCTGTCGGCAAAGTGAGTGACGAATGGTTTATGCAGTTGTCACACAAGTATGAAACGGAAAGATTGGAGTTGAAAACAAAAATAAAGATGCTCCGTCAAAAGCTTTCCGAATGCGGACAGCGCGAACAGGAACGCGAAAATTTCACTTCGGCAATCCGCAGGTTTATGCGAATGGACAGACTGACCGCACCGCTGCTCCGTGAACTTATCGACCACATTGATGTTTTCGAAACAGAGGGCAAAGGTAAAAACCGAACGCAGAGAATCGTTATCTATTATCGCTTTGTCGGATATGTGGAGATACCCGAGGTATCTCGCAGACCGAATATCGTCGCAGATACCCGAAAAGGTGTCGCAGTTGAGTATTTAACCGAGCCGAAAACGGCTTAACAAAAAGGATCAGGCAAAAACCTGCTCCGTACATAAAAGCGTATCAAAATGAAAAATCGAGTATTCATAAAGTCAAATCCCTTATGAATACTCGATATGGTTGCGGAGGCTGGACTTGAACCAACGACCTTCGGGTTATGAGCCCGACGAGCTACCAGCTGCTCCACTCCGCGATATTCAAATGTTTTTTACTGTAATATTATTATACACCATAACGGCGGATAATGCAACAGTTTTTTTGAAAAATATAAAGTTTTTTAAATTTCGGCGGTGCCGTGAGTATGTTCGCGGCACCGCTTGAAGCTTATAAATTATGCGCCGAATTTAGCTACGTTAAGCTTTATTCCGGGGCCCATGGTTGTTGCTATAACGCAAGACCTAATATACTGGCCCTTTGTTGCAGCAGGCTTTGCCTTAACAATAGCGCCCATAAGAGCGTCAAGGTTTTCCTGAAGCTTTTCAGCTCCGAAGGATACCTTGCCGATGGGGCAGTGGATTATATTTGTCTTGTCAAGACGGTATTCGATCTTACCGGCCTTTGCCTCGGTAACAGCCTTGGCAACATCCGGAGTAACCGTACCGGCCTTAGGCGTAGGCATAAGACCGCGCGGTCCTAAAACCTTACCGAGACGTCCTACAACGCCCATCATATCGGGTGTTGCGATTACAACGTCAAAATCAAGCCAGTTTTCATTCTGAATTTTAGCAACAAGCTCTTCGGCGCCTACATAATCGGCACCTGCAGCCTTAGCTGCGTCTGCTTTATCGCCCTTTGCAAAAACAAGAGCTCTTATGGTTTTGCCGGTTCCGTTCGGAAGAACTACGGCGCCTCTTACCTGCTGATCGGCATGGCGAGAGTCAACGCCCAAACGAACGTGAATTTCAACTGTTTCGTCGAATTTGGCAGTACCGGTTTTAACGGCTATTTCAACAGCCTCGTTTACATCGTAGAATTTGCCGGCTTCGATAAGCTTTGCGCCTTCTACATATTTTTTTCCGTGTTTCATTGTTTACCTCCCAATAAGTGGTTAAATCGGAATTTTCCTCCCACAAGAGAGAATTAATCGACTACTTCTACGCCCATGCTGCGAGCTGTACCGGCTATCATACTCATAGCTGTTTCAATGCTTGCTGCGTTAAGGTCGGGCATCTTTGTTTCTGCGATCTTCTTCACTTGCTCTTTGGTGATCTTGGCAACCTTGGTTTTGTTAGGTGTGCCGGAAGCACTTTCAATGCCGCAAGCCTTCTTTATAAGAACGGCTGCCGGCGGAGTTTTTGTAACAAAGCTGAAGGAACGATCCGCATATACGGTGATGATAACCGGAATTATAAGACCGGCATCGTTCTTTGTTCTTTCGTTAAACTCCTTAGTGAACGCCATAATGTTGACGCCGTGCTGACCGAGAGCAGGACCTACCGGCGGAGCCGGTGTAGCCTTACCTGCAGGGATCTGCAGCTTAATGTAACCTGTAATTTTCTGAGCCATTTATTTGCACCTCCATTATTCGTGGTAACCGCGCCTTTCGGCGCGTGGCGGAACGGTCATATTCCGTCCCTCCCACCGTGGCACTTAACCCGTGCCGGGGTAAAACCCGCCCGATATACGGACGGTAATATGCATTTCTGCGTATTACTGAACTAATCGTCGGCTGAAATCTGGTCAAGCTCAAACTCAACCGGAGTTTCTCTGCCGAACATTGAGAGAATTACGCATACGTTATTATCGGCGGTATCAACCGACTTAACAACGCCGGTATAGCCCTCAAGCGGGCCGCTGATAATCTTAACGCGATCTCCCTCGGAATAGCCGACCTCAACGCTGTGCTTTTCAACGCCTAACGCGACAACTTCCTCTTCGGTTAACGGAACCGGCTTTGAAGCCGGACCCACAAATCCCGTGCAGCCGCGGATATTTCTTACTACGTACCAGCTGTCGTCGGTAACGATCATCTTTATAAGAACATATCCGGGGAATATCTTGCGCTCAACCTCGCGCTTTTTATCCTCGTTTATCTCGGTTACGGTTTCGGTGGGGATTTTAATATCCTGTATAAGATCCTGCATACCGCGGCTTTCCACCATGGTTGCAAGATCGCTTGCTACCTTGTTTTCATACCCCGAATAGGTATGAACAACGTACCATTTAGCTTCTTGTGTTTCAGACATAAACTTACCTCCGGTGCTTACGCGCCCAAAATGAGTTCAAGCAAGCGACCGAGACCGAAGTCAACAAGCCAAATAAACGCGCCTACAAGAACGCACATTATAAGAACGATAAGAGTGTTCTTAAGAACGTCCTTCCAGCCCGGCCATACTATTTTTTTAACCTCGCTCTTATAATCGCGGAAGAAACGGGCTATACGCTTAAGAATGGTAAGCTTAGAGCCGCTCGATTCCTTTACCTCGATATAGTCGTCTATAAGGAGATAAGCCACCGCGCAGGCTGTAAATACAAACAGCGCGATTGCGGTGATAAGAACAAAGGGTGTGTACTTCATTGCGGTTACATCCGGCAAGGGACGCTTATCCACAAATTTCCACGCGCCGCTTAAGGCGATTACAAGCATATAAACAGCGTCTATTATGCCAACCGCCGGCGCAAAATAGCGAAGCCTTTTCGACTTAAAGGAAAGCACGCTGAAAACCGACGCCAACACCGTAAGCAAAAAGCAGAAAAGAATATCGGACGATTTCGCCATATGATATTCGGTACCTGCAACGGTGATTTTGCTGCCGAAGCCAAGCTGAGCGCCCACAAGGCCTACTTCGTTTGCGCCGCTTGTTATATTAACAAAGCGCGTAAAGAACAGAACAAGCGAGCCTACCGAGAAGACGATTGCGAGAATCTGAAAAATTCTGTTTAGAGTTTTCATTCGCACGTCCCTCCTACTTTGTTTCTTTGTGTAGGGTGTGCTTTTTACAGAACCTACAATACTTGTTCATTTCAAGCCTATCAGGATCGTTTTTCTTGTTTTTCATTGTGTTGTAATTGCGTTGCTTGCATTCTGTGCAAGCAAGTGTGATTTTAACTCTCATAACGGCACCTCCCGCTTTACGGAAATATTTTTTGCTTTTACCCGAAAACGCCGTATAACCGACGCCGTAAAAGTAAACGCCTCCCTCGGTAGGGTAAAACGCCGTACCGCCGGCATACGCTGACGGAAAGCACCATACGGCCGCTTTACTTCCAACCGGTTCTTTTGCAAAAAAAAGAACCCTTCAGAGGTAATGCCATTATATCACATATTATCGGCAAGGTCAAGCATTTTTTATACATATTATACGCGTTTAATTTTCTTGACATTTTTTTGGCGATAAACTATTATTATATTATAGCAAATTTGAAAGGATACATCGGCTTATGGGCAATAACACGGTGTCTAATTCCGTTATAAAACGCCTGCCGCGGTATTACCGCTTTTTGGGCGAGCTTAAGGCTTTCGGGGTATCGAGAATATCGTCAAGAGAGCTTTCGGAGCGTATGGGGCTTACCGCAAGCCAGATAAGGCAGGACTTAAACTGCTTCGGCGGCTTCGGGCAGCAGGGATACGGCTATAACGTGGATATTTTAAGGGAAGAGATCGGGCATATTTTAGGCTTGGATAAGCTTAAAAGCACCATACTTATAGGCACGGGCAACTTAGGCAGGGCGGTAACGCAGCATATAAATTTTGAGTCTATGGGATTTCGGCTTACGGGACTGTTCGACATTAAGGAGTCGCTTGTGGGGCAGGTTATTAAAAACATTCCGGTAAGGAGCATTTCAACGCTCGACGAGTTTTGCCGCGAAAATCTGCCCACGGTAGCCATACTCTGCATACCTAAAAAATCGGCGATGGCGCTTGCAAAGCAGCTGGTCGACCTCGGAATAAAGGGCGTTTGGAATTTCAGTCACTACGACTTGGCGTTTAATTTCCCTGATCTGAAGGTTGAAAATGTGCATTTCGGGGACAGCCTTATGACCCTTTCTTACAGGCTTAATAACGAAAATTAACTTAAAAACGGCAGGCTTAAGGTAAAAGCCTGTCGTTTTTTGTCGAAAAAAGGCGTTTTTTCGTGCAAAAGGTTGACAAAAAGAAGAGAAAAATATATAATTGTATAATAATTGCTTATATCTAAGGAGACGTATAAAATGACCGGAATACGCAGAGCTTTCTGCCTTTTTCTTTCATTTTCAATATTGATTTCTGCGGCCTTTTGCAGTACCGCGTGGGTGTTAAGAACCTATGCCGCGCAAAGGGGCTATGTTGACGCAACCGACGTTAATATACGCGAGGACGCAACAACTAAAAGTAAATCGCTCGGAAAAACGCCGCTTTATGAAAAGGTGTATGTTACGGTTAACGGCCAAAAGACCGGTGACGACGGTTATATATGGTACAATATAACCTATAACGGAATTACAGGCTATATCCGCGGCGATTTTATTAAGATAATAGAGCAAACGGAAGACGCAACGTTTGAAGAGCAGCTTAACGCCTTTCCCGAAAGCTATAAGCCTTATTTAAGGGATCTGCACGCGGTTTACCCCAACTGGAGGTTTTATGCGGATAAAATAAATTTAACGCTTGATGAAGCGGTGGAGCTTGAGGCTCCGCGGCTTAATGCAACGCCCATAACTTACAAAACGGTACATTACACTACTGCCAAATCGTGGCTTTCAATGGGCTTCGGCGCATATGAATATTCTGAAAACGCTTGGGTATTGCGTGATACAAGTTATTACATAGCCTCTCGCGAGCTTGTAAAATATTATATGGATCCGCGCAACTTCCTTGACAGCAGCTATATATATACCTTTATGCTTCAGGGGTATGACGGTTCCGCGCAGAATACCGACGGAGTAAGAAATATAGTAAAAAACACATTTTTAGATACAAACGAATATATAAATATTATTATGGACGCGGCGCAGCAGTCGGGCGTGAGTCCGTATGTTATAGCGGCAAAAATTATTCAGGAGCAGGGTACTAAGGGTACTTCGCCGTTAATTTCCGGTACATATGCCGGATACGAGGGGTATTACAATTATTTCAATGTGGCAGCCAGCAGCGATACATCGGGTGACAAAGTTAAAAACGGGTTAATTTATGCAAGAGCCCACGGATGGAATTCACGCAGTGCTTCTATAATAGGCGGAGCAAAATTTTATGCCGGCAATTATATTTCGGTAGGTCAAAACACCTTTTATTATATGGATTATAATGTTAAAAATCCAAGCTTAATAAATCATCAATATGCCACTGCGGTTTATGACGCGGCGAACAAAGGCAAAGGTCTTGCAAAGACATACTCATCAGATAGAAACGGCAGCTTAAGCTTTGTTATTCCCGTTTATAACGGTATGGGCGATACCGCGGCGGCAAAGCCCGCCGAAAACGGTAATTTAAACAACTATTATTTCGACAGTATTGAGGTCTACGGTCTTTCAGACTCGTTTAACAGGTTTAAATATAACTATACGCTTGCCGTTTCGGGCGATACCTCGATAAAGGTTACGGTGCCGGCAGGTGCTGCTTATGTAAGCGCAAGCTCATTTGCGCTTAATGCCGGAGTAACCGATATTGTGCTTACCGTACGGGGGCAAAGCGGATATACTACCGATTACAGAATAAGCGTTAAGGCAGACAGAGCCTGCACCGTTTACATAAATTCAAACGGTTCGTCTCCTGTACCAACGCCCGATCCCACACCCTCCGGCAACGCAAGGGGAGATACAAACGGCGATGGTGTGGTTAACGGAAGAGACGCGGCAAATATTCAGCTGCATATACTCGGCATAAGAAACCTAAGCGGCAGCGCCTTTACCGCCGCCGATACAAACGGCGACGGCGTAGTTAACGGCAGGGACGCCGCGAACGTTCAGCTGCATATACTCGGTATAAGAAACCTTACTTAAAAAACGGGAGAGAAATATATGTTTGAAAATTTTAAAAAAATTACCGCCTTTTTCTGTGCGGCAGTACTTTTGCTCGGTATATGGGCGGTTAATGTTTCGGCAGCCGCAAGCGCAACAATTGCATTCAGCAATCAAAAGCCTTCGGTAGGGCAAAAGGTTACCGTAAGCGTTACGGTAAACGGCGGCGAGGCTATGTATAACGCAACCTTTGATTTAAGCTATAATCCCGACGTTTTAAAATATGAAAGCTCTAATACCACGGTTAACGCAGGAGCGGGAATAGTAAAGGCAAGCCCTGCGCCCGGCGGAAAGGATAAGGAAACATATACCTTTACATTTTCGGGCATAGCCGCAGGCTCGGCTACGATATCGGTATCGGGTACGGCATACGGCGTTGATAACGACCTGCCGTTCGGCGCTTCGGCAGCGCTTACTGTTACGGACGCCGCAAAGTCTGACAATGCCGATCTTAAATCCTTATCGTTAAGCGTGGGCAAGCTTGAGCCGAGCTTTGCAGCAAGCAGAACCAAATATAACGTATCGGTTGCCAACAACGTTACCGAATGTAAGGTTTTTGCCGCGGCGGCGGACGCGGGCGCAAAGGTTGAAATATTGGGCAAAAACGCGCTTGCGGTCGGCAAAAATACAAGATCCGTTGTTGTAACGGCGCCGAGCGGCAAGCAAAAGGAGTATAGTATTACCATTACGCGCGCGGAAGAGGGTGAGGACGAATCCTCCTCCGAGCCCGAAAAGGCGCTTAACGAGGCGGTAATAGACGGTGTGACATATACCGTGCTTACCGATATTTCGGATATTACGCTGCCCACGGGCTTTTCGGCTGATACTACCGAATATAACGGCACTCAGGTTGCGGTAGCAAGGGATAAAAGCGGAAACTATACCGTATATTTCCTTAAAAGCGCCGATTCCGAGAGCTGCATACTTTACACAATTTCCGAAAAGGGGAATAAGTTTGAAAAGCTGAAATATGCCGCCTTCGGCGATAAGACATATATATTTGCGGATATACCTGATGGATATACCGCGCCCGACGGTTATTATGAAACCGAGGTAAAAATAGGTGAATTCGACGTTACCGCTTATGCCGCGACCGACTCCGAATACACGGATTTTTATTATGTTTACTGCTTTTATAACGGCAAGTTCGATACATACCGTTACGACAGCGCCGAAAACGTTTTGCAGCGCTGCCCGGAGTTCAGACTTGTTAAGGCGGACGAAAAGCAGCCCGAAAAAACAGGATTTTTATCGCGCTTTTCTTCGCTTTCCGCAAATGCAAAAACTGTGGTAATAGGTATGGCGGCAGCGTTTATTGCGGCTGTTGTTCTTATAGTTTTGCTTATAGTAAAGCTTTTCGGCAAAAACGGTATCCCCGATGAAGACGACGAGGACGTTATGTTCAGCGGCGATTTTGACAATGCGGTTGTAAGCGACGCTGGCGTAAAGGATGAGGAACCCGAAAAGGAGCCGGAAGACGCAGGCAATGAAGAAAAATAAAAGCTGTGCGATAATTTCGGGCGGAGAATTTTCCCCGATAAACGGTATTGAAAACGCCGATTATATAATAGCCTGCGACAAGGGCTATGAGTATGCGGCAGCCTGCGGCATAACGCCGGATCTTCTTGTGGGCGATTTTGATTCGTATAACGGCCCTCTGCCTGACGATATACCGCGCCTTGATCTACCTGTCGAAAAGGACGATACCGATACCTTAGCGGCAATAAGGCACGCGATAGCTGAGGGGTATAAAGAAATAACACTTTACTGCGCGTGCGGCGGCAGGCTTGACCACCTTACCGCAAATATACAGTCTGCGGCATATGCGGCGGCAAACGGCGCTGTTGTAAGAATAACCGACAGTAATAACGAAATTACGGTTTTAAAAAACACAAAAATTACCGTTCCGCAAAAAAACGAATATTCGCTTTCGGTCTTTTCACTTACCGATAAATGCACCGGCGTTACCGAAACGGGGGTTAAATATCCGCTTGATAATGCGGTTATAACAAACGCCTTTCCGATCGGGGTAAGCAACGAATGGAAAGGAACGGCGGAAATTTCGGTTAAAGAGGGCATACTTGCGGTAATGCTTTCAAAAAAATAAATTTAACGGCTTGAAAAAGCGTATGCTTTTTCAAGCCGTTTCAGTTTGGCGGTAAAACAACGGTTTTTACCAAAGCGCCGCGAAGGCGGTGTAAATAATGTGTTTTTTAAAAGGAAAACGGATTGCCGCGCTCGCTTTGCTCGCTCGCAATGACAAGTGGGAGCGAAAGCCGCAAAGTCAATTGCAATGACGGGTAAACGAAAGTGTAACCGCACGCCGTAAGTATTCGCAATAACTAAACGGCTTGTCATTCTGAACGCGGAGCGTGAAAGAATCCGTAATACCCTTAAAAGAGGAACGGCTCGCCGCAGCTATGCCACCTGTGGGCTTAACTTACATATAGATACTTATTGCAGGCTTTGCGCTTTCAGATGTTCCATTTAAAGCTTTTTATATCAACCAAGCCGTTGGCTTTGAATTTTACACCCTCGCTTTCAAGCAGGGCGCGCTGTTCCCAAAAATGCGGCGCGGTTCTGCCTGCGGCGTTTACAACACGGTGGCAGGGGTAATCGCCGTAATATTCCGCAACGCTGAGCACTCGCCCCACAAGGCGGGCGTTGCGGTCCTTTCCTATAAGCGCGGCTATCTGACCGTAGGTTGCTACACGCCCCTTTGGTATTTCCGATACCGCCGATAATATTTCATATACCAAATCATTATCAAGCATAGCTATTTTACCATATTGTTGAATTCTTCCTCGTTTATAACCGCAATGCCTAATTTGTTAGCCTTATCAAGCTTGCTGCCGGCTTCCTCGCCCGCTAAAACGTATGATGTTTTTTTAGAAACCGAGGAAGAGGTCTTGCCGCCGAACGACTCGATTATCGCCGCGGCTTCGTTTCTGGTATAGGTGGGCAGGGTGCCCGTAAGCACAAAGGTAAGCCCTGCAAAGCGGTTGTCCTTTACCTCTTTAAGAGACCTCATATTAAGCCCCGCCGCTTTAAGCCTGTTTATTAAGGCCGAGGTTTCGGGCAGTGAAAAGAATTCATAAGCAGACTCAGCCATAATTTCGCCGAACCCGTCTATTGCCGCAAAATCTTCCTTTTCGGCGTTTAATACCGCGTCTATATCGCCGAAATGCTCTGCTGCAAGCGCCGCCGCCTTACTGCCTATATGCCGTATTCCGAAAGCGTAAATAAGGCGCGAAACGTCGTTTTCCTTTGATTTTGAAATTGCGTTTTTAAGGTTTTCGGCGCTTTTTTCGCCTGTGCGGTAAAGCTGCCTTACCCTTTCGTAATCAAGCGAATATATATCGCCGATGTTGGTTATAAGACCTGCGTTTAAAAGCTGTTCAAGCACGGCGGGGCCTAACCCCTCTATATCCATAGCGTCGCGCGAGGTAAAGTGTATTAAATGCCGTAAAAGCTGTGCGGGACAGTCGGCATTGGTGCAGCGCAGTACCGCTTCGCCGTTCTCTCTTGTAACGGGGGAGCCGCAGGAGGGGCAGATATTCGGCATTTCAAACGGAACGGCGTTTTCGGGGTGACTTTTAACCGTTAAGACTTCGGGTATAATGTCACCCGCCTTGCGCACAACTATCGTATCGCCTATGCAAATGCCCTTTTGCTTAATAAAATCCTCGTTATGAAGGGTGGCGCGGCTTACGGTTGTGCCTGCAAGAATAATCGGGTCAAATTCGGCGGTGGGGGTGAGCGCGCCCGTTCTGCCTACGTTAATTTCAATGCTTTTAAGCACTGTTTCCTTTTCTTCCGGCGGATATTTAAAGGCTACCGCCCATTTCGGGAATTTAGAGGTGCTGCCAAGCTCCTCGCGGTAGGCAAGCTCATTTACCTTGATAACGGCGCCGTCTATATCGTAGGGCAGATTGCCGCGCGAAAGACCTATGCGCTCTACCTCGGCAACGGCTTCCTCCGCATTTTTGCATTTTTTATAGGTGGGCAGGGTATGAAAACCGAGCGATTTTATAAAATCAAGGGTTTCGATATGGGTTTTAAAGCTTTTGCCGGTTATGCGCTGAATATTGAATATAAAAATATCAAGCCCGCGTTCGGCGGTTATTTTTGAATTTTTCTGCCTTAAAGAGCCTGCCGCCGCATTGCGCGGGTTTTTAGCCGGCTTTTCGCCTAACGTTTCCTGCCTTTCAACCAAGCGCTCAAAGCTTTCGCGCGGCATATATACCTCGCCGCGCACCTCAAGCTCGCCATCGAATTTAATGGCTTTGGGTATACTTTTAATCTGTAAAAGGTTTGCGGTTACGTCCTCGCCGACCGTGCCGTCGCCCCGTGTTGAGCCGCGGAAAAACAGACCGTCCTTATATTCAAGCGAGACCGAAAGACCGTCTATTTTAGGCTCTACAGAAAACTCGGTGCGCGATATGTCTATTTTATCGCAGAAGGCTTTAAGCTCTTCAAAGCTGAAAACGTCCTGCAGGCTTTCCATTTTTACCGTGTGGGTAACCTCGGCAAAAAGCTTAAGCGCGGCGCCGCCTACGGTTTGTGTGGGCGAATCCTCTTTTTTAAACTGTGGATATTCGTTTTCAAGGTCTTCAAGCTCGCGCAAAAGCGCGTCGTACTCAAAATCCTCTATTTCGGGCGCGTCTTCTATATAATACTTTTTATTATGGTATTTAAGGGTGTCGCTTAAATATTTTATTCTTTCCTCTGCCGCTTTAATATCCGTAACAGCCACCGTCTTTCAGTTATTTTATTTGCCGGCTACCGCGCCGTAATCGTTTATAAGTCCCGCCGTTTCGTCGCCCTCGTTTTCAATTACCTGCGTGAACGCTTCGGGCGTGCCTCCCACAACAAGGGTTTGCATTGCCATAGCGGAGGTGGAAACCGTTATCGGGTCCGCATACCCCACCGTTACAAGACAGCCCGATATATCCATATCCACCATAACAATATGAAGCACCTGATTTATACCCGCCGACTTAAATTCGTGCGAAAAATTAACAACTGCGGTTCCCGTAAGCTGGATCTTAAAATGAAGCTTGGGTCCGTACCCGTTTGTATATGAGGTTGAAAAAAAGGTGCCTATTGGTATATAAAGGTCGTAATATTCCTTGCTGTCTATAATATCGGAAAGCCGCTTTGCAATAAGACTTTTAAGGCGGTTGATCTTTACTATATCGGTAACAATGCTTGTTACCTGACCGTCCTCGCTGCGCGAAAGACAGGCGATATCGTTATAAGAAACGCCCTCTTCGCTTAACACCTCTAAAACCGCTTCGTTTGCAGAGTCAAGGAATTTTGTTTCCGCCACGCTTACCGCATATCTTATTATAACAGGCCGCATTTTATAAAGGCAAATAAACAATGAGACCGTAAGCGCCGTAAGCACCGCTAAAGCTTTTACTGCAAAATTTCCGCTTTTGTATCTGCGTTTTCTCATATCGCACCGCCCCTTGCTACATATTACGGCGGCAAAAGGCGTTTGCTAATAGATTATAACACTTTTTACCCTTTTATTCAATTATTTCCTTGACTTTTAACATAAATTAAAGTAAAATATCATTTATCCGGTACGCGGATGTGGCGGAATTGGCAGACGCGCCAGACTTAGGATCTGGTGTCTTCGACGTGGGGGTTCAAGTCCCTTCATCCGCACCAAAAAGCACTTGCATCGCAAGTGCTTTTTTAAATGAATACATTTACCGGCAGGCTGATTTAAAAGATGTCGGTGAATGTCGCAAATTTTTAGTATACAATATTCTCTGAAAGGAGGATATGTATACGGATATTTTTGCATATTTGCTGTTACAGATAATTAACGGATTTGATTGGAAACCGGAATTTGAGATCAGTAAAAAATATAAAAACTGGATAGCTCATTTGGATTTGCGAACCTGCAAGGTGTGCAGGGATATGCACGGAAAAATTTGGAAAATGGAAGAAAAACCCGAAATTGAGCCGAAGATTCACAACAGATGCCGATGTGAAATTAAGGCTATGGTAACGGTTAAAGCCGGAACCGCCACAACAAAAGGGTTAGACGGCGCGGATTGGTCATTAAAGTACGAAGCTAAATTGCCGGATTATTATATTTCTTACAAAGAAGCCGAAAAAATAGGTTTTAAAAATTTTTTAGGAAATTTAAAAACAGTGGCACCAAATAGTATGGTGACAAAAGGCGTATATGAAAACCGGAATTCTCATTTGCCGAAAACAGACGGGCGAATTTGGTATGAGGCGGATATAAATTATCAATCTGGTTTTAGAAATAGCCAGCGAATAGTTTTTTCAAATGATGGGTTAATATTTGTAACATACGACCATTACAAAACATTTTTTGAAATTGTATAGGAGGAAAAAGCAGTGAATTATAATGATTATCACGCATTTAAGGAAATAACCGAAAATCCCATAATACTTGATTTTTCAAAATGCAAATATTTAGGTGAAATTCATTTAATGTTAAAGGAAAAATTCGGTCTGCCCGAATATTACGGAGAAAACTGGGACGCGCTTTGGGACTGCCTTGACGGTCTGTTTTATGAGCAGGGTGATTATATTGCCGAATTACACGGCTTTTATTCAATGGATAAAGACTTGCAGGACGAATGCCGACTGATGTTAGAGGTTTTTGATGACGTTCATAACGAAACGCCGAATTTTACGTATAAGGTAATATCATAATGAAAATTATCGAATTGGATTTAACAGGCTGTAAATACTTAGAGGAAATTCATAAAAGAATTAAAGAAGCCTTTAATTTTCCCGATTGGTACGGCGAGAACTGGAGCGCTTTTTGGGATTTACTTCGCAGTGAGTGCGACGCTGATAAAGTAATTATTAAGGGTGAAGATAAATTACCGAAAGATTTGGCGGATTGTTTACCTAAGCTCCACGAGATTTTACAAAGAAATGCCGACTTCTGTAAAGAATTAAATTTACCGCCGTTTTCTTTTGAAATAATTTAATTTGCTTTGACAAGGCAATTAAAGCGGTATTAAGGATTTTTAATGTTCTTTATAACGGAACGTCGGATTTTATACGTATGGAACTGTATAGGGGAAAAGCAATGAATTATAATGATTATAACGCATTTAAGGAAATAACCGAAAATCCCATAATACTTGATTTTTCAAAATGCAAATATTTAGGTGAAATTCATTTAATGTTAAAGGAAAAATTCGGTCTGCCCGAATATTACGGAGAAAACTGGGACGCGCTTTGGGACTGCCTTGACGGTCTGTTTTATGAGCAGGGTGATTATATTGCCGAATTACACGGCTTTTATTCAATGGATAAAGACTTGCAGGACGAATGCCGACTGATGTTAGAGGTTTTTGACGATGTTCATAACGAAACACCGAATTTTACGTATAAAATAATATCTTAATTTATAATGCGGCGCTTTAATAAATCGGCGATGAGCTTTTATTTGTTATTGCTTTATAAAATGGGAAAACGGATTGCCACACGCCTGACGGCGTTCGCAATGATTAAACAGTTTGTCATTCTGAGTGCGAAGCACGAAAGAATCCGTAATACCCTAAAGAGAAAGAACGGATTGCCACGCACCTTACGGCGGTCTCGCCTGCCGGCTCGGTCGGTGCTTCTGCTTCGCAGAGGTGTCCACCGGACACCCGCACCGCAATGACGAGGATGGGGGAGGGACGGATTGCCATACTCTTTTCGGCGCTTGTAATGACAAGGGGTGGCGAATCATCGCGCACCTTAAAAATAAGTCTATAAATGACAGTCCCCCTCCGCTTTGGCGGAGGGGGACTTTATATGCCTATTTATTTTTTTAAAGCTATTGCCTGTTTAGCCTTTTGAGCGATATTTGCGGCGCGAAGACCGAATTCGTCAAGCAGCTTTACGGCGGGACCGGAGTGACCGAATGTATCGTTTACACCGAGCTTTACAACCGGAACGGGGCATTCCTCGCACACGGTTTCGCTTACCGCGGCGCCGAGACCGCCTATTACCGAATGCTCCTCGGCGGTAACTATTGCGCCGGTTTCCCTTGCGGCTTTAAGCACGATTTCCTTATCAAGCGGCTTTATGGTGTGCATATTTATAATTCGGGCGCTTATACCCTCGTTTTTAAGAATTTCATAAGCCTCAAGCGCCTCGTTGACCATAAGACCGGTTGCGATAACGGTAACGTCTGTGCCGTCTTTAAGCTCTACGCCCTTGCCTACCTCAAAATTATAATCGTCGCCGAATATTACGGGAACGGCAAGCCTGCCGAAACGCATATAAACAGGACCGTCAAGCTCTAAGGCGGCTCTTACGGCCTTTTTAGCCTCGGTTTCGTCTGCAGGATTTATAATTGTCATACCGGGGATCGTGCGCATAAGCGCGATATCCTCGCAGCACTGGTGGGTGGCGCCGTCCTCGCCTACCGATATACCGGCGTGGGTAGCGCCGATTATTACGTTAAGGTGGGGGTAGCCTACCGAGTTTCTTACCTGCTCGAACGCTCTGCCCGCCGCAAACATTGCAAACGAGCTGCAAATAACCTTTTTGCCTGTTGCGGCTATACCTGCCGCTATCGATATCATATTACCCTCGGCAATGCCGCAGTCGTAAAATCTTTCGGGGAAAGCCTTTTTAAACATTCCCGTTTGGGTGGCTGCCGCAAGATCTGCGTCAAGCACTAAAAAATCGTCTCTTTCGCTGCCTAATTCAACAAGCGCCTCGCCGTAGCCTACGCGCGTTGCAACCTTTTTAACCTCTGCCATTGTTTTGCCCCTCCTTACTGTAATTGCGCCAAAGCGGCGTTAAGCTCTGTCATAGCCTGCTCGTACAGCTCGTCGTTCGGAGCGGCGCCGTGCCAGTTGACCGCGTTTTCCATATAAGAAACGCCCTTGCCCTTAACGGTTTTTGCAATTATTGCAACGGGCTTATCTACGGTTTTTGCCATATTAAGCGCGGACTCTATTTCGTCAAAATCGTTGCCGTTTATTGTGACAGTGTGCCAGCCGAACGCCTCGAACTTTTTATCGATAGGAGCGGCGGAGTTAACCTCTTCGATAGTTCCGTCTATCTGAAGATTGTTGTAATCAATAAACGCGGTGAGGTTTGAAAGACCTTTATTGCCTGCAAACATAGCCGCTTCCCAAACCTGCCCCTCTTCTATTTCGCCGTCGCCCAAAACGGCGTATACCCTGTAGCTGTCGCCGAAGTGCTTGGCGGAAAGCGCCATACCTACTGCCGCCGATATGCCCTGACCGAGCGAGCCTGTTGACATATCAACGCCGGGTATATGCTTCATATCGGGGTGGCCCTGCAAAATACTGCCTATATGGCGAAGGGTGGTTAAAAGGGATTTGTCAAAATATCCGCGTTCCGCAAGCGCGGCGTAAAGCGCCGGCGCGGCGTGACCTTTTGAAAGTACAAAACGGTCTCTGTCCGCCTTTTTCGGATCCTTTGGGTCGATATTCATTTCTTTAAAATAAAGATAGGTTAGTATTTCCGCAATGGAAAGCGAGCCGCCCGGATGACCGGATTTTGCACTGTGCACCCCCTCGATAATTCCCATTCTGATTTTGCAGGCGGTTATTTCAAGTTGTTTTTTCTCCGCAGCGTCCATCAAATCATTCCTTTCTTTTTTGCAAGATAATCTATAAAATCGGCTACCGCGCCGTCTTCACAGCGCACCGTTTCATAATCGGCATATTGCCTGATATCGTCCGGCGTGCCAAAGGGAACCGCGCTGATATCCGCTTTTTTTATCATTTCAAGGTCGTTATAGTAGTCTCCCATTGCAAAAAGACAGCCCTTTTTAACCTTTAAAATTTCACAAAGCCTATCAAGCGCCGAGGCCTTTGAAACGCCCTTCGGAAACTGCTCGTAATAATTCCGTTTTTTGCCGGCGATCACCGCTGAGGTATCTATAAAGTCCGAGCTTGTCCTTTGTTTTGCTATCATTTCCTTAACCGCGTCGCGGTCCGCAATATTCGAAAACAGCATTACAACCTTGTTCCAGCGGTAGTTTTCGGCTTGTGTAAAGCTTATATCGGTGCTTTCAAGCCATTCGTATTTTTGGTGTATATCGGTCTCGGCTGTTCTGCAAAGGGTAAGCACTCTGTCGCCCGAATGAACCTCTATGCCTACGTCGAGCCCCATATCCATAACCTTTTTAACTATATAATAATCGCTTTTATCGATAAAAAGCTCGTTTAACACACGTTTATTTTCATAATCGTATATCATACTGCCGTTTGAAACTATCGAGGGCGAAATGTGCTTTATTTTTTCAAGCACGGGGCCTACCGCGCCGACGGTTCTGCCCGTTGAAAGCGAAAAACAGCCGCCCTCGCTTACGAAATATTCGATTTTTTCGATATTGCGCGGATTTATAACGCCGTTTATAAGCAGCGTGCCGTCAATATCGCAGGCAAAAAGACAGCCCGAAAAAATACCCATAGCTAAACAAACCTTTTTAAAAACTTAGTAAAATATTCGGGCAGGGGAGAGTCAAACTCCATATATTCGCCCGTTCTCGGATGAATAAACCCGATTTTTTTTGCGTGCAGGCACTGACCGCCAAGCTCGGTTATAACCTTTTTGGGGCCGTACACGTCGTCCCCCGCAACGGGGTGGCCGATATACGCCATATGCACGCGTATTTGGTGGGTTCTGCCGGTTTCAAGCTTTAACGCGGCGTGCGTAAAGCCCTCAAGCCGTTTTATAACGCGGTAGTGGGTAACGGCGTCTCTGCCGCCTGCAACCACCGCCATTTGCTTGCGCTTTACGGGGTGCCTGCCTATCGGGGCGTTGACGGTGCCGCAGTCGTCTTTCAAATTGCCGTAAACCACCGCTTCGTATTCGCGGGTAAACGAATGCTCCTTTATCTGCTCGGCCAAACCAATATGCGCAAGATCGTTTTTGGCAACCATTAAAAGACCGCTTGTGTTTTTATCTATACGGTGAACTATTCCGGGGCGCATAACGCCGTTTATACCCGAAAGACTGCCCCTGCAGTGGAACATAAGCGCGTTTACAAGCGTGCCGCTGTAATTGCCTGCCGCGGGGTGCACCACCATACCCTTCGGCTTGTTGACGACAAGCAGATCGCCGTCCTCGTACACAATATCAAGCGGAATATCCTCCGGCGTTATATCGTAAACCGCGGGGTCTTCCTTTATAATTTCAACCGCGTCGCCGTTTTTAACCTTACTGCTTTTCTGCGCTTTTTTACCGTTTATAAAAACGCAGCCGTTTTCAATAAGCCCTGCCGCGCGCGAGCGGGTAATATCCGCCGCCTGCGCAACAAAAACGTCTGTACGAACGTGGGCTTCGCCGCCGAAGACAGTGTTAATTTTCTCCATTGCTTTTTTTCTGCTTTTCTTCTTTTACAAGGTCAAAAATAAAGTAAAGCGCCAAAAGCGCCGCGCCTGAAACTATTGCGCAGTCTGCTATATTAAACACGGGAAATGTGGGGAAAAATTCGAAATGCAGAAAATCCACCACGCTGCCGCCGCGGAACACGCGGTCTATCATATTACCTATGCCGCCCGAAAGCACAAGGGTTAAAGCCCAGAGCATAAGGCGGCTTTTTTTGCCGTATTTAATAAATATTATAACGCACATAACCATAACCGCAAGGGTTATTGCAAGCAGGGCATAGGTCTTGCCCGAAAGCATACCCCACGCCGCGCCCTCGTTATGAATATAGGTAAGGTCTATAAAGCCGTTTAAAAATTTCCGCGTTTCGCCTATTACAAAGTGCGACGAAACGTAATATTTTGTAAACTGGTCTATGGCAAGCACGGCTATGCCGCAAAAGGCGGCCGCAATATACATAATCAAGCGTTTATTCCTCTTCCGGCTTTGCGGGCTCTTCCTCGGCAACCTTAAAGCCGTCTTCCTTTTTGGGTGCGGCAGGCTCCTCGCCCTCAATTTTTTTTACGTTGTTTTTAACCTCGGCGTCTTCAATAAAGCTTTCCGCAGAGGGCGCTTTATCAACCGACGCGGCTATAACCTCCGCCATATGCTTAGGATCCATAGGCGCGGTATCCGGCAGGGATTTAAGCATTTCAAGGTGCTCCTTGTATTTAGCCGAAACCGCCGCCTTAAACGCCGACATTTCCATTTTCACCTTATCGTAAAGCAGCTGCTGGCGCGCAACGCTGTCTTCGGAAGCCGCCTTAATGCTGTCTGCCTTTATCTGCGCGGTCTTAACCATATCGGCAAGCTCTTTTTCAAGCTTTTGCTTGCGCTCGTTTGCCTTAATGTCAAACGCGGTGGCAAGCTCCTTTTCCCTTGCGGTTATAATTTCTATGTTAGACTGCGCGTTGTTTATTATCTCGGCGCTTTTCTGCTTTGCCTCGTCCACCATTTGGTCGGCAAGCTTTTGCGCGTTTAAAAGCACGTTTTGAATACTGTTTTGCGAGGATCTGAGACTTTCCATTTCCTTGTTCATAGCGTCTGTTTTAGCCTTGTATTCCTTGATTGCGCGTTCAAACTGGGCGTAATCGGCCTCGATTCTGTCAAGCAGAACGTCAACCTCCTCCTGTTTGTATCCGCCCATGGCTTTACTGAATTTTACGTTTCTTATTTCAGCGGCTGTAAGCATTTTAACTCCTCCTATACATATCTTTTATATTTTATTATTATTCTGTTCTTTTTAGTCCTGCCGTCAAGCGAAACCACGGTAAACCTGCCCTTTGTGCGAACCGAAATTACATCGCCTGCGGTTACCGCCCTTGTTTGCTTTAACGAAGCTTCCGAATTAAGCGTTACAAGCCCCGCGCCTATAAGCTCCTCGGATTTGGCGCGCGATATGCCGCAAATTGCCGATATAACGCAGTCGAGCCGTTCGGACGCGGCGGTAACGGAAAGCTCCTCTAACCTGTCTGACAGCGGCAGGGGAGGCACAAACCCCTCGCTTACCTTTACGCCCGCGCTGCCTATCTTTTCAACCTGACTCAGCACAAAGCCTTTTATTTCGTTTGTAACAAATATAACGGCTCTGCCCTCTTCGGTTAATATATCGCCCACGGTTTCACGCTTTATGCCGAGCGCCATAAGCGCGCCCAAAAAATCCCTGTGGCGCAGAGTATCGCTTTTTCTGAAGGTAAAGGTTACGGCGCTTACGGGGAAATTCCGAATTTCGTCCCAATCGGGAAAGCAGCCGAGCATAACACGCTCCGCTCCCTCGTATCCGCCGAAAAATTTTGTGCAGCAGCGGCGGTTATTTAAAAGCCGCCTTGCACACTCCGTCTCGTCTGCCGTTAAAAAGCCTAAAAATTTAGGCTTTTGGGCTTTTTCGCAAATATCGGCGGCGTCGTTTACTCTTGCCGAAAAAAGCGCGTTATCCATTAAAAGTAGGCTTTGTTATCGTCAAAGTCGTCAAGCATAAGCTCGCCCATAACGTCAACGTCTGTTGGAACGATTATAAATGTACTGTTGGCAACCTTGCGGATATTGCCGCCGTTGGCATAGGCAACGCCGCTTAAAAAGTCTATTATTCTGCGCGAAACATCGCGGTTTGCCGCCTCTAAATTAAGCACAACGGTTTTTTTGGCGTTAAGGTGATCGGCTATTGAGGTAACGTCTTCAAAGCGATCGGGCTTTACAAGCACGACCTGCATTTGCGAGTGGTTAAAGTTTACGGTTTTTGATTTTCCGCCGCCTACTACGCGGGGAGAAGGCTCGCGGCGCGGAGCGGCGCTTTCGTAAGAGGGGGCGCGCTTAGGCTTTTCAGCCGGTTTTTCCTCCTCTACGTCTTCAATCTCCTCGTCAAAATCGTCCTCTTCAGGTATGCTCATAATATTTTTTATGCTGTCGAAAAGTCCCATTTTAATGCTCCTTTATGTTATATGTTATAATTGCGCTTTCCGAAGAGCGAGGTACCTACCCTTACAAGCGTGGCGCCCTCGCTTACGGCAATATCAAAATCGTGCGACATTCCCATCGATAAAACGCTCATACTACTATTATCTATGTTTTTGCCCCTTATGTCAAGAAACAGTTTATACATATTACGGAAATATTTTCGCGCGTCTTCGGGCACATCTGCCGCAGGCGGTATGCACATAAGCCCTTTTATGTGAATATTCGGCAGCTTTGCGATTTCTCTTACCGCGTTTTCGGCTGCGTTTGGGGCAAAGCCCGACTTTGTTTCTTCGTTTCCTATATTTATTTCAAGCAGCACGTCTATTTGCACCTTGGCTGCCGCCGCCTGCTTTGAAATTTCGTTTGCAAGCTTTAAGGAATGGACCGATTCGATCATTTCAACCTTATCTATAATATCCTTAACCTTGTTGGTTTGCAGGTGGCCTATAAAATGGCTGTGCACGGGCTTTAAAAGCTTATATTTTGAAAGCAGCTCCTGCATGCGGTTTTCGCCTACGTATTTTATGCCCTTGTCAATAGCGTAGTTTACGGTATCGGGGTCAACGGTTTTGGTTGCGGCAAGCAGCGTCACCTCGTCTTCCGATCTGCCCGATTTTTCGAGCGCCGCTTTAAGTCTTTTCTGCACCTCTTCAAGGTTGCGGTCAAATTCCTCAGCCGACAATTTTTCCATCATAAAGATTTTTCCCCTTTACTATAACCTCGTCGTACAGCCGTAATACCTTTTCGTCCTCGGTCTGCTTTTCGCATATCATATAGTCGTCGTCCGAGTATATAACGTTTACCTCAACAAATTTGACCTGCATACCCGTAAGCACGTATACGCCGCGCTTTGAGTTTACCACGCGCAGCGCGCTTTTAGGTATCTTAAGACCGCTGTATTCCTTTTTGACCACCGTCATAGGGCCTGTCCGCATAGAGGCCAGTTCGCTGTTCATATCGTTGCAGGCAAAAATTACCGCCGCAGAAGAGGAATCGGACGAAATGTTGATCCTTTTAACCGTAACGGGCAGCTTGGGAAACGATTTTACCGAGGTATAAACCGTAAGCTCGTCCCCCTCCTTATAGCTCAGCGAATCGTTAACGGGTATGCTTGCGGCAATGTACCACTCGTAATCCGAAACCAATTTGCCCACAACGCCGTCTTCCACCGTTTGAGCCTTTATTCCGTTTAAAAATTCGGGGGTGATACTGTCTAAATCATCGCATTTAAGCACGTTTTCATAGCCGTCCGCCTTAGAAACAAAATAGCCGGATATGGGCGCTGTTATGCTGCCCTTTGCAGCGGGCAGGGAAGAGGAAAGGGAAGCGAGCTCGGTCTTAAGCGCCGTAAGCTGGGCGGAAAAATCCGCCGTTTCGCCCATTGCCGCCTGTCTTCGGTTAAAAGCGGATAAAAGGCTTTCGGAATAATCGGAAATGCTTTGAAAATCGCCGTTTGAAGAGTTTATTATAAGATTGTTAAGGCAAAGCTTTATCTTGTTGTTTATCATATCAAGGTCCGCCGCCTCAAGATCGTTATAGCTCAGCATTTCTTCAATATCGGCTATTTTGGCGTTTACCGAATCTATACGGCTTATGGTTACAGACGCCGATTCGCTGTCGTATATATTGGCGATAACGCCGTCCTTGGGGGCGCGGCTGCCGTCGCCCGTTACAAAGTGCAGTACGCCCGAAGAAGGCGCCTTTATAAGCGTTTCGTTTCTTATAATAAGCCCCGTTATGTTAATTCCGTCCGCTGCCGTTGTGTATGCGGCGGTTTCGGTTTTGATCGGTTTATAAAGCGAGGATATTATTTGGTGTATTGCAAAAACCGATATTAAGGCAATTACAAGCGTTTTTAAAACGGTACTGCTTTTCAAATGCTAATCCTCCTCGCTTAAAAATTTATTTATTAAAGCTGCCGCGGCGGCGAATATATCCGCGTTCCCGTCGGGGTACAGCCAGTGTATGCGTTCGTTTTTGTTAAACCATGTAAGCTGGCGCTTGGCATAGCGGCGCGTTTGCATTTTAAGCCGCTCTGTCGCCTCGTCTAAGGTACATTCGCCGTTTATATAGCCCGCGAGCTCTTTATGGCCTATTGCCTGAAAAGCGCCGCCGCCGCTGCGGTTAAGCGCCGCCTCGGCTTCGTTTAAAAGCCCGTTTTCAAGCATTTTGTCTACCCTTAAATTTATTCTGTCGTAAAGCCGTTGCCTGTCTTTATAGGTTATGCCTATAAAAAGCGGGTTAATTATTTTTTCGCCCGTTTTTGAAAGCTCGTTCTGCCGTGTTTTAGTCTCGCCCGTAAGGCTGTAAACCTCAAGAGCGCGCACTATCCGCTTGCGGTCGTTAGGGTGCAGCTTTGCGGCGGAGGCGGGATCTACGGCTTCAAGCTCCTTAAGCATTGCCGCGCCGCCTATACTGTCAAACCGCTTTTCAAGCCTGTCTCTTAACGTGCCGTCGGCTTTTTCGGTTATAAAAACGGTATTGTCGGCAAGCGCGTTTATATAAAGCCCCGTGCCGCCGACAACTATCGGCAGCCTGCCGCGGGAATTTATATCCTTTATTATTTTGCGCGCCGCCTTGGTATAATCCGCCACCGAAAATTCGCTTTCGGGCTCTAAAAATTCAAGCATATGGTGCGGAACACCGCATTTTTCCTCTTCATCGGGAGCGGCTGAGGCTATGTGTATGCCCCTATATATCTGCATAGAATCCGCCGATACTATCTCGCCGCCGAATTCCTTTGCAAGCCTAACGCTGAGCGCGGTTTTGCCCGAAGCCGTGGGACCTGTTATAAAAACTGTTTTAATGCCGCTCATTGTATTCTGCCAAACTGCTTTTCAAGCTCGCGCCTTTTAATTTCAAAGGCTACGGGTCTTCCGTGGGGGCAGTACATAACGTCGTCGGAGCCAAGCACCCTTTCGGCTAATTTTTTCATTTCAAGCGGGGAAAGCCTGTTTCCCGCCTTTATTGCCGCCCTGCACGCTACGGTGTGGTATATATCCTCAAGCCTTTCGATCTCCGGTCTTGAGGTTTTTAAAAGACTGCCCGCAAGCTCGGATACAAGCGCCTCGGTATCCTCCTTTGTGAGGGTTGCGGGAACGGCGTATACCCTGACGGACGTATTGCCGAAGTCCTCTATTTCAAACCCTGCTTTAGAAAGTATTTCGGTGTTTTGGGTTACGGCGCCGTATTCTTCGGGCGTTAAGGTAACCGTAACGGGGGTAAGCAGAGCCTGCACCTCGGACGACTGCCTTTTTTTAAGCTCGTTAAACAGTATTCTTTCGTGGGCGGCGTGCTTATCTATCATATAAATGCTGCTGCCCGTTTCGGCTATTATGTAGGTTGAAAAGGCTTCGCCTATAATGCGTATTTCGGGCTTTTCTTCCGGCTCCTCACGTATTATGTCAACCGAAACCCTTTCTTTAACCGCAGGCTTGTCTTCGGGTATTACAGGCGGTTTTATCGGTTCTTTCGGCGTGTTGTCGTATATAACCTGCGGCTTTTCGGGTGTAGAAAACGCGGGTGGAGTAAAAGATTTATGTAAACTTATTTTTTCGTTGTATATTTTCTCGGCAACAGTGGGCTTTTCTATCGGCTGCTGGCGGTATTCTTCGGTTTTAAGGCGTTCAAACGGATTGAACACGGGCTGCTTTAATTTAATTTCCGGTCTTGTATCGCCCTTTGATATTGCGGTTTTCACGGCGTGATAAACCGCGTCGAATATTCTTTTTTCGTCTGAAAATCTAACCTCGGTCTTGGCGGGGTGAACGTTTACGTCCACCGTATCGAACGGTACGGTAAGGTAAAGCACAAAGCCGGGGAATTTGCCTATCATAGCGCTGTTTTTATATGCCTGCTCTGCCGCGGCGGATACCGTGCCCGAACGCACAAGCCTGCCGTTTAAAAACAAAAACTGGTAATTTCTTGTAGGTCTGCATGATATGGGCTTGCAGGTAAGCCCATTTACGGTTATGCGGTCAAGCTCGCCGTTTACGGGTATAAGCGTTCCCGAAAATTCGCGCCCTAAAACGCTGTAAACGGCGCTTGTTATTTTGCCGTCTCCTGCGGTGTTAAGGGTTTGCTTGCCGTCTCTTATAAGCTTAAAGGCAATTTCGGGGTGGGAAAGGGCAATTCTGTCCGCCACGGCGGCGGCTGCATTTGCCTCGGAAACGTCCTTTTTTAAAAATTTCATACGCGCGGGCGTATTGTAAAAAAGGTCTCTTATTATAATTGTGGTACCTGTGGGACAGCCCGTTTCCTCGTTTAAAACTTCCTCGCCGCCCTCGATTTTATAGTGGGTGCCGAAATCCTCCTCCTTAACCCTTGTAAACATTTCAACACGGGAAACCGAGGATACCGCGGCAAGCGCCTCGCCCCTGAAGCCGAGGGTTGCTATCGAGCCTAAATCAACGCCCGTTTTAATTTTGCTTGTGGCATGGCGTAAAAATGCCGTGGGCACGTCCTCGCGCGCGATACCGCAGCCGTTATCTGTAATGCGGATATAGGTTATGCCGCCGTGCTGAATTTCAACGGTAATATCGTCGGCTCCTGCGTCTATCGAGTTTTCAATAAGCTCTTTTATTACAGACGCGGGGCGCTCTACCACCTCGCCTGCGGCGATAAGCTCGGCTACCTGTTTCGGAAGTAAATTTATTTTAGGCATTTTTACACCGTCCTTTCTGTACTATACGCTTTTTGCCTTATTGGCAAGGTCAAACAGTATTTGCATTGCTTCAATGGGGGTAAGGGTGTTAACGTCAAGCGTTTTAAGCTCGCTTAACAGCTCCTCTGCCTGCTGCATTTCTATCGGCAGCTGCATATCGGGCGCGGGAGCGGTTTTGTAGGTTACAATGCCCTCTTCCTCGGTCTTTTTAAGCACCTGCTTTGCGCGCTTTATAACCTCTTCGGGTATGCCGCTCAGCTTTGCAACCTCTATGCCGTAGCTGTCGTCCGCGCCGCCGCGCACTATTCTGCGCAAAAATGTTATATCGTCGCCGCGCTTTTTAACGGCTATATTGTAGTTTTTAACGCCCGAAAGCTCGTTTTCCATTTCGGTAAGCTCGTGATAATGGGTGGCAAAAAGCGTTTTTGCGCCCAGCCTTTTCTTATCGTTTACAAATTCAAGCACCGCCCGCGCTATCGACATACCGTCAAAGGTAGAGGTTCCTCTGCCTATTTCGTCAAGAATAAGCAGGCTGCGGCGCGTTGCGTTTTTAAGTATATCGGCAACCTCGCTCATTTCCACCATAAAGGTCGACTGCCCCGCCGCAAGGTCGTCCGACGCGCCCACGCGCGTAAATATTGCGTCTAACAGCCCTATCTCGGCAGACTGCGCGGGAACAAAGCAGCCCGTTTGCGCCATAAGCGAAATTATGGCGACCTGTCGCATATAGGTGGATTTACCCGCCATATTAGGTCCTGTTATAACGGTGCAGCGGTTTTCCTGCATATCAAGCAGAGTGTCGTTTGAAACAAAGGGGGTGCTTATAACCTGCTCTACAACGGGGTGCCTGCCGTTTATTATTTTAAGCGCGCCGCCGTCGTTTACAAGCGGTCTTGTATAGCGGTTGTTAACCGAAACCTCGGCAAACGAGCGCAGCACGTCTATTTTCGCAATAGCCGCCGCGGTTTGCTGAAAACGCTTAAGCTCGGCGGCGGTTTGCTTTCTTATGCCGTCGAAAATTTCGTATTCAAGCTGAAACGCGCGGTCCTTAGCGGTAAGCACGCGCTGTTCTATGCCCTTAAGCTCCTCGGTTATAAAGCGTTCGCCGTTTGTAAGGGTTTGCTTTCTTATGTAATCCTCAGGCACCTTATCAAGAAATGAATTTGATACCTCTATATAATAGCCGAAGACCTTATTATATTTAACGTGCAGGCTTTTAATGCCGGTGCGCTCCTTTTCGCGCGCCTCGATCTCGGATAAAAAGTCGTTCCCATTTTTCATATGGCCGCGCAGAAGGTCTATCTCTTCGTTATAGCCGTCCTTTATAATGCCGCCCTCGCGCACGGTTATGGGGGCTTTTTCGCTTATTGCCGCGTCTATAAGAGAGGAAATATCGTAAAGCGGATCTATACCCTCGTATATTTCGCGCAAAAGCCTGCATTTTGAATTTTCAAGCAGCTTTTTAATAACGGGAAATTTGTGGGCGGTCGCCGCTATGCCGAGGAGATCTCTCGCGCCTGCGGTCGCGTATACCGCCTTTGTCATAATACGTTCAACGTCGCGCACACCCGTAAGCGCTTCGGCAAGCTCGCCGCGCAGAACCGCGTCCGAGCAAAGCTCCTCTACGGCGTTTTGCCTTGCGTTTACGGCGGTTATGCTGTGCAGGGGCTTTTCTATCCACGAGCGTATAAGCCGCTTGCCCATAGGCGTTTTGGTTTTATCAAGCACCCACAAAAGCGAGCCCTTTTTGGATTTTGTGCGCATGGTTTCGGTAAGCTCTAAATTTCTTATCGCGGTCATATCAAGGCGCATATACTGCTCGCTTGAGTATACGTCTATCTGATTGACCGATATATTGCGGCTTTTGCCCGTATCGTACAGGTATTCTATAACCGCGCCGAACGCCGCCGCCATTGCGCCGCCGCGCTCTATGCCTAAATTTTCAAGCTCGGAAACGCCGAAATGCTCGGAATATATCCGTTCGGTACGGCGCGTGTCAAAGCTTGCGGCGGGTCTTTCGGTTACGGCGCAATCAAGCTTTTTGGTTATAAAGTCCCAAAGCTCCTGCGAATTTGAGCGCAGCTCTCCGCACACAAGCACTTCGCTCGGCGAAAAGCGCATAAGCTCGTCCTTAACCGCCGCCTCAAGACCGTCGGGCGGGATAAGGGTTACGTGGCAGTCGCCGGTTGAAGCGTCGGTAAAGCAAAGCCCCGCGTTTCCCGAAACTATCGCCACGGCGGCAAGGTAATTGTTGCGGCTTTCTTCAAGCATAGAGTCTTCAATTACGGTGCCGGGCGTTATAACCCTTATAATATCGCGCTTTACAAGCCCCTTTGCGGTTGCGGGGTTTTCCACCTGCTCGCAGATAGCCACCTTGTGACCTTTTTCTATAAGCCGCGCTATATACGCTTCGCAGCTGTGGTAGGGCACGCCGCACATAGGGGCGCGCTCTTCCTGCCCGCAGTCCTTGCCCGTAAGGGTAAGATCAAGCTCTTCAGAGGCGGTTTTTGCGTCGTCAAAAAACATTTCGTAAAAATCGCCCACGCGGAAAAACAGTATGCTGTCTTTATTTTGCTCCTTAATATTAAGGTATTGCTTCATCATAGGGGATAATTCCGCCATTTTTTTACTTCACCGCTCTCTAACAGTCCTGTTTTTAAATTTAATGGCAGCCGCCGCAGGTAGAGCAGCTTCCCGTGCAGCCTGTGCTTGTATCGCAGGTGTCGGGGTCTTCGCCGTCTACGCACTTTGAAATTATAACGTTTACTTCGTTTACCATACTGTCAAGCGCGGCTTTAGCCGTGTTGTATTCGGTCATTGCGGGGGTAGACATTATATCGCTGTAAATTTTACGCAGCTTTTCGTTAAGCTCGGTTACCTTAAGCTCGTCCTTATTGTCAGAGCCTATTTCCCTGTCAAGCTCCATACGGGTAAGGTTGAACTGACCTATCGCGTCCTGCAGCTCCTTATTGTCGTCGTTCGCAAGCCTTGCCTTGGCGTAGCGGATAAAACGCTCGTCCTGCTGAATAGCCCTTCCTAATTCTCTTGCCTTTTCAATGATATCCATAATAATAATTCCTTTCAGATTATTTTTTAAATTATTTTTCCCTTAAGAGCGCCGTCAAAGCTTTCCGCCTTAACGTTTACAAACTGCCCTATAAGGCTTTTATCGCCCGAAAATTCAATTACCGCCGTACCGCGGGTGTGACCGCTTAAAACGCCGTTGCCGCAATCGGTATCGCACAGCACGCGGTAGGTTTTGCCCACAAGCCGAGGCGCGTTTTTCTGCGCAATTTCCTCTTGAACAGCCAAAAGCTCCGAAAACCATTTGCCCTTTTCCTCGCGCGTTACGGGGTCTTCCATAACGGCGGCGGGCGTTCCCTCGCGCGGGGAATAAATAAAGGTGAAAAGCGAGGTAAACTCAACCTCCTTAACAAGGCTTAAGGTTTCCTTAAAGTCCTCATAGGTCTCGCCGGGAAAGCCCACTATTATATCGGAGGTAAGGCAGAGAGCCGGTATCTGCTCTTTGGCGTAATTTACAAGCTCAAGGTATTTTGCCCTGTCGTAACGGCGGTTCATAAGCTTTAAAATTCTGTCGCTTCCGCTTTGGAACGGCAGGTGCAGGTGGGAGCTTACCTTTTCGCAGTCTCTTATGGTGTCTATAAGCTCTTTTGTGCAGTCCTTCGGGTGGGAGGTCATAAACCTTATTACAAAGTCTCCGTCAAGCGCGTTTATGCGGCGCAAAAGCCCTGCAAAGTTAACGCCGTGCGCTTCGCCCTTGCCGTATGAATTTACGTTTTGCCCCAAAAGCGTTATATCCTTATAGCCAGCAGCTATCATTTCCTCAGCCTCGGCTGTTATTTTATCCGGCTCGCGGGAGCGCTCCCTGCCGCGCACGTAAGGCACAATGCAGTATGTGCAAAAGTTATTGCAGCCGTACATTACGGGCAGCCAGCCTTTAAACGTGCCGTCCCGCTTAACGGGAATATCCTCAGGTATTTCGCCGTTGTCAAGCGTCAGGTCAAACACCCGTTTTGAGCCGGAAAGCCTTTTGTAAATAAATTCGGGCAGGCGAAAGCCCGCCTGTGTGCCGAAAACCATATCCACGTAAGGATAGCTTTTGCGAATTTTATCCGCCACGCTTTGCCTTTGCGCCATACAGCCGCACACCGCAACTATAATATCGGGATTGCTTTTTTTAAGCGCCTTTGTTGTGCCTATATTGCCGTAAACCCTGTCTTCGGCGTGCTCGCGCACCGCGCAGGTGTTAAAAATTATAAACTGCGCGTCTTCAATATTATCGGTAATTTTGTACCCCATATTCGAAAGCTGACCTTTAAGCTTTTCGGAATCGCTTACGTTTTGCTGGCAGCCGAACGTGATAACGCACGCATTGGGCGTTTTACCGTATTTTTTAAGGGCTAAAGCCTTAACCCTTTCGGCGTAAGCGCGTTGCTCTGCAAAGCTTTCCGCCTTTAAAACAGCCTTTGTCAATTATACTTCTCCGTTCAATCAGTAATGAACTTATTGTACCATAAAAAGGCGTGCTTTTCAAGTGCGGCGGCGCTTAAATTATAACCGTTTTGTTAATTTTAAAACAGCCGCGGATTTTCCGCGGCTCAGTCTGTCGAAAAAGTCCAGTAAAAGCTGGGCTTTTTCGCATATATATG
>ERZ808240.79-NODE-79-length-124543-cov-28.331373_pt1 | contig 124543 bp, 130 predicted proteins | sample MGYA00521084_ERZ808240 | MGnify/ENA primary metagenome ERZ808240 (study PRJEB31516, sample SAMN03275571) | gut metagenome | biome: mammalia-associated habitat; material: feces | host: Papio cynocephalus | place: Kenya | collected 2012-08-06 ...
AGATGTCGTCCTCTCCCAGCCCAAGTTTCGCGCTCTTCGCAAGAATGAACGATGCGGAATCATCTAGGTAAGTCGTAGTTTTCGCCGACGTTATCGTCGGCGTCATACAGGCCAATAAGGCTAAAGTAAGTATCTTTTTCATTGTTGTACCCCTTTATAATAACCGTTGAACACTTAAGTCTATTTTTACTGTATCATTCAAATGTGGCAAAAATATGGCGCGGAAACATTTTTTGAACACATTTTTTACAATGCATTGAAAATAAAGAAAAAAACAGCAAAAAAGCCGGATGTTTTCATGCCGTTTTTTGTGAAATGTGGCAGAAATAAGGCAATTTGAAATCAATCTAAACAAAAGACGCGCCCTTTTGACGGGGCGCGCCTGTTTCCGGTTAAGCGGCAGGCCGCTGTTATTTTCTGACCAGCGGTTTGTATTTGACACGGTGGGGCTGGTCGGCCTGTTCGCCCAAACGGCGTTTTTTGTCGGCTTCATATTCCTCGAAATTCCCCTCGAACCATTCGACGTGGCTGTCGCCCTCGAACGCCAGAATGTGCGTCGCGATGCGGTCAAGAAACCAGCGGTCATGGGATGTAACGACGGCGCATCCGGGGAAAGCCAGCAACGCCTTTTCCAAAGCGCGCAAGGTGTCCACGTCCAAATCGTTCGTCGGTTCGTCCAGCAAAATGACGTTCGCGCCCGATTTCAGCATTTTCGCCATGTGAACGCGGTTGCGTTCGCCGCCCGACAGCAGGCCGACTTTCTTCTGCTGATCGGGGCCTTTGAAGTTGAACTGTCCGACGTAAGCGCGCGACGGGACTTTGCGCTTGCCCAGCATGATTTCGTCGTTGCCGCCGGAGATTTCCTCCCACACCGTTTTGTTGTCGTCCAGCGCGTCGCGGCTTTGGTCGACATAGCCCAACTGCACGGTGTCGCCGATTCTGAAATCGCCCGAATCGGGTTTTTCCTGTCCCGTAATCATTTTCATCAGCGTCGTTTTGCCCGTGCCGTTCGCGCCGATGACGCCGACAATGCCGCCGGGGGGCAGTTTGAAGCTTAAATCGTCAATCAGCAGGCGGTCGCCGAAGCCTTTGCAGATGTTTTTGGCTTCAATGACCAAATCGCCCAAACGCGGGCAGGGCGGAATGACGATTTGCGCGGTTTCGAGCGTTTGCTTGTCAGCCTCGGCCACCAAAGCGTCAAACGCTTGGATACGCGCTTTGCTTTTGGCCTGGCGGGCGCGGGGGCTTTGGCGAATCCATTCCAATTCCTCTTTAATCGTGCGCTGGCGGGCGGATTCCTCTTTGGCTTCCTGTTCCAGACGTTTTTCCTTTTGTTCCAGCCATGACGAGTAGTTGCCCTCGTACGGGATGCCTTCGCCGCGGTCAAGCTCCAGAATCCAGCCTGTTACGTTGTCAAGGAAGTAGCGGTCGTGGGTAACCATGACGACCGTTCCTTCGTAATCGTGCAGATGCTGCTGCAGCCAAGCGACGGATTCCGCGTCCAAGTGGTTGGTCGGTTCGTCCAGCAGCAGCAAATCGGGCTTGCTGAGCAGCAGGCGGCACAGCGCGACGCGGCGTTTTTCGCCGCCCGACAGTTTTGTTACGTCGGCGTCGGCGGGCGGACAGCGCAGGGCGTCCATCGCGATTTCAACCGTGCGTTCCAAATCCCAGCCGTTCGCGGCATCGATTTTTTCCTGCAGTTCGCCTTGTTCGGCAATCAAGGCGTTCATTTCGTCGTCGGTCATTTCTTCGGCGAATTTGGCGGATATTTCCTCGAACCGTTTTAAGTGGTCGCGCACCGCGCCGCAACCGTCCATAATGTTTTCGATGACGTTTTTGTTCGGGTCAAGCTGCGGTTCCTGCGGCAGGTAGCCGACGGATGCGCCTTCGGCCGCCCAAGCTTCGCCGTTGAATTCGGTTTCGATGCCCGCCATAATCTTTAACAAAGTGGATTTGCCCGCGCCATTCGGCCCCAAAACGCCGATTTTCGCGCCGGGGAAAAACGACAGCCAGATGTTGTTCAAAACCCGCTTTCCGCCGGGGTAGGTTTTGGACAAGTTTTTCATGACATAGATGTATTGATAAGCGACCATGATGTTTCCTTAAAGCAAAGTCGTGGAGTGAATCGTTTCAACGATAGAAAAACAGCGAATTGTAATTGATGCCGTGATACCTTTGTTCCCGCGGAGCCGGCAGTTTTTCGGCCTTTTCCAGCAAATCGCGCGATTTCAGATACCAGTGCAGATCGTCCAGTCTGGCTTGATAGGCGGAAGAGCGGGCGGAGATGACCTTGTACCAATGATAGGCGTCAATCGGATTGTACAGCGGCTGGTACTGTTCCGAATACAAGAACGCCAGCTGTTCCTGCGCCGCGTAATGCCCTTGGTTCGCCGCCATCAGTAAATACTTCTGCGCCAGATAGGAATTGATTTCCCCGATCAATCCGAAACGGTAAATCAAGCCGACCGTATATTGCGCGTCCATATCGCCCTTTTCCGCTTCGGGAACCAGAAATTCCAACGCCTGGGCGTAATTCGCCCTTTCAAACGCCGCGCGCCCGCGGTCGACGTCCGTTCGCTCCGCGTCCAAAGTATCGGACGGAAGCAAAACGCACGCGGTCGAAAAAAGCATAAGGGCGCAAAGGATTAAACGCTTGAACATCGTCAGCGCCCCCGCGCGGCGGAAAGAATTTTGGCCAAAACGGGATTGGGGCGCGTTTTGACGCCCAAATCGACGTTGACTTCGCTGATATTGTTCAGAATCGAACGGTTTTCCTTGGTGCGTTTGTTCAATTCGTGCCACAGCGCGGTTCTGTCCGCAGAGGTCATGTATGTCGTATCCAGCAAAACGCGGACGGGTTCTTTTTCCCCCGTTTGTTTGTTGGGATAATCCTTGTCCAGCTGGCGCAAAACCGTTTCCGCGTTGCGCGGGGCGTCAAACTGCCATTTGTCCGTTTTCAACGGGGACAAAGGCGTTTTGATGTCGAACGGATGGCCGTCGCCGTCGTAAAAATCAATGTACCCCTCGGCCGGGCGGGTGACGGGCCCCGCCACTTTGCCGCTTAAATCAGCTTCGGCCGCGGCCATGGCTTCGCGGATGATTTTCGGCGTCGGATGCCCGCCGTGCGCGGGGTCGATTGTCAGCGCGTCGAAATCCGGATAGTTCCGATAACGCGCGGGAACATTTTCCAACGTGCGGATTTTTGATTGGAAATCCTGCATTCCGCCGGCATTTTCAACGCGCGACGGGCGGGGCGAATCCTGCATTTCAAACCTCTTTATAAAACAATTTGCCTGTATTTTGAGCCATAAAGCTGCCGATGTCCAGAATTTTATACGGGGATTTGAACGCGGAGCTTGTTTCACGGGGCAAGATTCCCTATATTACGCGTAAAAGACTTTGGGGAGAATTTATGTTTCACTTCGTTGTTCCGCTGATGTTCGTTTTGTTGCCGCTGCCGTTGCTGATGCGCGCGGTGCTGCCGCGTGCGGAGGATCAGAACGGCGAGGCGCTGAGGGTTCCCTTCTATGCGGCTTTAAAGGATTTGCCGCGCGGGCGCGGGCTTTCCATAATGGCGAATGCGTCTTTCCGGCGGATTCTGGCGTTCGCCGTTTGGGCGCTGGTCGTATGCGCCGCCGCGCGTCCCCAATGGGCCGGCGAACCTCAAAAGATTTCATCCGAAGGGCGGAATTTGATGCTGGTGCTGGACGTGTCCGGATCGATGGATGAACCGGATTTCGTGCTGAACGACCGTCCCGTGCGGCGCTGGGATGCGGTGCAGGCCGTGGCGCGCCGCTTTTTGAAAAAACGCGAAGGCGACCGCGTCGGCGTCGTGCTGTTTGGCGAACGCGCGTATGTCTATGCGCCGCTGACTTATGACACCGGCACGGTTTCGACTTTGCTGGGGGAGGCCGATGTCGGCATGGCGGGGCGGCAGACGGCTGTCGGCGACGCTTTGGGACTGGCTTTAAAGAACATGGCCGATCTGCCCGCCAAAAGCAAAGTGGTTGTTCTGTTGTCCGACGGCGTGGCGAACGCGGGGGTGATGAAGCCTTTGGAGGCTGCGGAAGTCGCCAGAAAAGCGGGGGTTAAAGTCTATACCGTCGGAGCGGGATCGGATACGGTTGAAATGGCGGGGCTGTTCGGAATGATGCAGATGCCGCGCGGCGACGAAATCGACGAAGAAACGCTGAAAAAAATCGCCGAAATGACCGGCGGCCGGTATTTCCGAGCCAAAAACACGGCGGAACTGGTCGAAATCTATGACGATATCAATGCGTTGGAACCCGTGAAAAACGACGATATTTTCATTCGTCCCGTCAAAGAGCTGTTCTATATCCCGCTGGCCGCCGCGTTTGCGCTGAGTGTGCTTGGCGCGCTGTCCTTTTTGGTCAAGAGAGGGTAAGGCAATGCACTTTTCACGTCCCGAATGGGCTTTGGCTTTGATTGTTTTTGCGCTGCTTCCTTTGCTGGCGCGCAAAACGCGTTCCGGCGGCGGAGCGTGGAGCAAAATTTGCGACCCGCAGCTGCTGAAAGCTTTGCTGATTGAAAGTCGGGGAAAAAGCCTTTTCGGGCAGTTGCTGCTGTTAGGTGTTTGCTGGGGATTGGCCGTTTTCGCTCTGACGGGACCCGCTGTGGAAAAACTGCCTCAGCCGACTTTCAGCAAAGGCGCGGATGTGGTGTATCTGCTGGATGTTTCGCCGCTGATGGGGGCGCGCGATTTAAAGCCGTCGCGCATGGAGCGCGCGGTGTTCAAGCTGTACGATTTGCTGAAACGCAACGCGGGGGCGCAAAGCGCGCTGGTGCTGTACGCTTCGACGCCTTTTACCGCCGTTCCTCTGACGCCCGATTTGAAAATGATTGAAAATGTTTTGCCGACCGTGCAGGCGGGGCTGATGGGCGGGACGGTGCCGAATCTTGCGGCAGCTCTGGATGAAGCGGAGGTCTTGCTGCGGCAGGCCAAGGCTGTCGGCGGGCGGGTTGTCGTGTTGGGGGCGTTTGCGGACGCTTCTGCCGTCAAAGCCGCCAAGCGGCTGAAAGAAAACGGTTTTACGGTATCCGTTCTGGGAATCGGCACGACAGAGGGCGCGCCCGTTCAGCTGGCGGACGGCAATTTTGCGACCGTCAACGGGCAGGCGGTTTTGTCAAGTTTGCCCGTCAAAGAGTTGAAGCAAACGGCTGCGGCGGGCGGCGGCGTTTACCGGACGGTTTCGCTGGATGAGGCCGATATTGACGCTTTGTCAGCCGTCAAGGCCGGACGCGGGTCGTCCGCGGCGGCGGACGGCAAAATCAAAGCCGACGCGTGGAAAGATTTGGGGGCGTATTTCGCCGCGCTGATTTTGCCGTTTATGGCGTTGGGATTTCGCCGCGGATGGCTGGGCGTTTTGCTTTTCAGCTTGTTCCCCGCGCAGGCGCAGGCGTCTTGGACGGATTTTTGGCAGCGTGAAGACTATAAAGCCGCCGTCCGCATAACGCAGGGGCAAAAGCCCGAATCCGCCGATGTATTCCAAGACTTCGACTGGAAAGGCGCGGCGCAATACAAATCGGAAGATTATCAAGCGGCGGCGGACTCTTTTGCCAAGGGAGACTCTGCGGAAAATCTGTACAATTACGGCAACGCGCTGGCGCATGCGGGAAAAATCCAAGACGCAATCAAAGCGTATGCCGCGGCTTTGAAGCAAGACCCGAATCATGCGGACGCCGCTTTCAACAAAAAATATTTGGAAGACCGGCTGAAGCAAAATCAATCAAACCAAAACCAAAATCAAAAACAAAAGCAGGATAAACAGCAGCAGGGCGCGCAAAATCAATCTCAAGACGCTCAAAATGCTCGGAACGGCCAAAGCGGGCAGAATCAAAAGCCGCAGCCGCAAAACCAAAACGAACAACGCCAAAACGAACAACGGCAAGGCGAACGGCAGCAAAATGAACAAAACGAACAAAGCGGTCAACCGCGGCGGCAGGGGTCGAACGGCGAAAAACAGCCAAGCCGCCCCCGTTCCGCCGAACAGCGCAAAGCCGAAAAAAAGCCGGAAGGCGAAAAAATCGAAGCGCCCAAATCCGCCGCCGAACAGCGCGAGGAACAAGCCAAACAGGAACAGCGTCAATGGCTGTCCGTCATTGACGACGATCCGTCGGGACTGCTGCGTGAACGTATTCGCCGCCACAATTTGAACAGAAGGACAAGATAATGAAAAAACTGTTTTTATTCTTTTGTTTGATTTTCGCCTCAACGCCCGCTTTTGCGGACTTTAAAGCGACGGTCAGCCGCACGACGCTGCCCGAAGGTGAAAGCTTTCAGCTGTATCTGCGCCAGAACGGCGATGCCGAACAGCCCGATGTTTCCGTGCTGAACAAAGATTTTACCGTCGTCGGTCAGCGCAAAAGCTACAAGACAAGCATCATCAACGGCAAAGCGGAAAAGTACAACGAAAACATTTTGACGTTGATTCCCAAAACGGCGGGAACGGTTGTTCTGCCTGCGATTTATGCGGGAAAAGAGCACACTTCGCCCATGAATTTGACGGTTGTTCCCGCGGGAACGGCTTTGCCGGCCGCGGCGGGGCAGAAACAGCCCGTTCAATCCAAGGTGTTTTTGCGCGCGTCGCTGTCGGATGAAAAACCGTTTGTCGCTCAACAGGTTGTCTATACGGTCAGACTGTACACGAACGAAGACACCGTTTTGCTGGACGGCGCACTGACGCCGCCCGCCGCGGACGGCGTTGCCGTTGAACAGTGGGGCGAGGCAAGGCGGTCGCGGACTTTAATCAACGAAGCGCCGTACAACGTGCTGGAATACAAATTTTTGCTGTTTGCGCAAAAAAGCGGCAAAATCAAACTGGAAGCGCCGCGTTTTCAAGGGATTGTCAGCGATCCGGACGCGGGGCGGGATACGGATATTTTCGGGTTTCAGAGCGCTTTTTCGGGATTTTTCGGTCAAAAGAACATTGTTGTTCGGGCAAGCGACGCGACTTTGGACGTCAAACCTTTGCCTGACGGCGTGAAAACGGGGTGGCTGCCTGCGACTCATGTCGAAATCGCCGAAGAATTTTCCCCCGAATCGGCGTCGGTGGCTTTGGGCGAAGCGGTGACGCGCACGGTATCCGTTGCCGTGAACGGCGCGCGCGACACTCAAATTCCGGATCCGGATTTTCCCGCGGGCGACGGCTACAAGCTTTATCCGGGGCAGACGGATTCCAAAAAACTGTTTGACGATCAAGGCATTGTCGGCGTTAAAACCCGGCAAGTCGTTTTTATGCCGACAAAAACGGGGGATGTTGTTTTGCCCGCTTTGGAACTGCCGTGGTACGACGTTAAAAACCAAACGGTTCAAATCGCGGTTTTGCCGTCGAAAACAATCAAAGTGACGGGAACGATGCCGCCCGAACGCAATCGGGATGCCGATGCCGCCGCCGTTCCCGCCGAACAAGCGATGCCGCCCGCAGCGGATGTTGTGCCGCTTGCGCCGCCTGACAAAATGCCGGACTATCGTTTGTTTTTTGCCGGAATACTGGTTGGCGCCGGGGTGACGGGGCTGGCGTGGCTGACGGTCGGCCGGATAATGATTGTTCGCGTCCGCAAAGCCGAAGAGCGCCAAGCCGCTTTGCCGCGCCGCGCCGCGGAATCCGCATTAAAGCAGGCCTGTGCCGCAAACGATGCCGTTGCCGCCCGCATTGCTTTGCTGGAGATCGCCGCCCTGTATTGGGAAGACAATCCGCCGCTGACTTTGTCGGGCGTGGCGGACAGATTCCGCGATGCCGCTTTGGCGGGGCAAATTGACGCTTTGAACACTGTTTTGTACGCGCCCGCTTCCGTCGAATGGAACGGGGCGGGATTGTGGAAGGCGTTCAAGAAAACGAAACTTTATCGGAAAACGGCAGAAAAAAGCAGTGCCCCCCCCGTTCCGCCGCTGTATCCGACTTAAATGTTTGCGTTCACTCCAATCCTTTTGTATAACGGAAAAAAAGGATTGCCGTTAAATGCGTATGTCTTTGTCGAATGTTGTGTTAATCGCTTTTTTGTGGGCAACGGCGATGTTCGCCGCCGTGGGCTATGTTTTTTCCGTTTATGACGAAGCATCCGTTTCTTTGCGCGATTCTGCGGTTCGCACCGCGCTGACGGCCGTTCACGGCGCTATTCGCGCCGAACTGGACAAAGGCAAGGCTTTGCCGCAAACGGAAACTTTGACGCCTTTGCTGGAACAATACACCAAGCTTTCCGCCGAAGCGGCAACGTTTTTCGTATTCGACGCGCTGTCGGGAAAAGTGCTGTACGGTTCTCGAAACGCTGCGGCGGGGACGGAAGTTCCGTTTGCTTTGTTGGAAAAGTGCAAAGCGGCCGGTCTGTTTTTCGCGGATGCTCAAAGCGATTTGAAAACGGCCGGCATGCCTGTAACGAATGCGTTGGAAAATGTTGTCGGCTGTGTTGCCGAACAAACGCATGCGGATGAAAACGAACGCGACCGGTTGGTGCACGACGCGTTTCGAGCGTGGCTGCGGCTGACGTTAATCGGATTGGCCTGTATCGCCGTGTTGTATTTGAAAAGCTGCCTGCCGAACGGAAAACGGCGATTCGGTTTTGCCGGTTTGGCGGTTGTGCTGATTTTGATGCTGGTTCCGTCCGCCGTGTCCCAAATGTGCGAATCGTTTGAGCAGAATCTGAAAGCGCCGATTGCTTTAAAAGCCAAAACGGTGGCGCGGACGGTGGCGCAAGCCGTCGAAAAATCCGTGGGCGGCGGAATTCCTTTTTCCCAAATCGCGGGGACGGACGCGTTTTTGGAACAGATACGCAAAACGAATCCGGAACTGCTGTTTATTTTACTGACGGATAAAACGGGACGGGTTTTATTTGAAAACGGCAGTACGCAGCAGGCTTTTGAAACAAATGTGCGCACGGGCGGCGTGACTTTGAAAAAAGGATACTTTAACGCGGCCGAACCGGTTGTGGCGAATTCCGCCGCTGTCGGCTGGGTGCAAATCGGCGTGAATGAAAGGTTTGTGCGTGAAAAGATTTTTTAGCTTGATGCTGATCGGATGCTGTTTGGCCGCCCCTGCTTTCGGGAGGGCGGAAAAGCACGTTGCTTTCGTGCTGTGGAACGGGTGCGACGAAGCTTGCCGCGGTTTTCAAGACGCTTTGAAAGCAAGCGGTTCCGTCACGGCTTTGACTCTGTACGATTTAAAGAAGGATTTAAACGAAATTCCGCATGTGTTGGCGGAAATAAAGCGCACCCGACCGGATTTGCTGGCAACATGGGGGACTTTGCCGACATTGAAGCTGGTCGGATCCGATAAAGACGCCTTGTCCGCCGACTATATAACATCGATTCCGACCGTCTTTATGGTGGTGTCCCAACCCGTCGAAAGCGGGCTGGTGTCAGCCCTGTCGTCCCAAGGGCGCAATATTACGGGAGTGACTTCGCTGGTTCCCGTTTCCGAACAACTGCAGGCGGCGCGGCAGTTCAAACTGTTTGACAGAATCGGCATTGTTTACAATGCTCAAGAATCCAATTCCGTTTCGGTTGTGGAACAGGTCAAAAAATATGCCTTAATGATGAATTTCGATGTTATCGAACGGAAAGTTCCTTTAAATTCGGACGGCAAACCCGATGCATCGAAAATTGAAAAAGCCGTTGCCGAAATTGCCGAACAAAAGGCGGGATTGATTTATTTGCCGCCAGACGCTTTTATGAATGTCAACAGGGACGTGCTGACACAGGCCGCGGCGGATGCGGGCATCCCCGTTTTTTCGGCATCCGAAGCTGCCGTTGTCCACGGGGAAGCTTTGTTTGCATTTGTACACCGCTATTATACAATCGGTTTGTTTGCAGGACAAAAAGCCGTTCAAATTTTACAAAACGGGATTCCCGCGTACGACATTCCGATTGAATCCCCGCGCCGAGGCGTCTTTGTCGTCAATATGACGGTGGCGCGGAAATTGGGAATTTATCCGCCGTTGAGCTTGGTTCAAGCGGCGGATTTCGTCAACATTCCCAAAAATCAATAAATTTTTGACGCCGACGGAAGGGGGCTCTTTTGTCCGCGCGGCAACAGATATTGCCCCTGCGGGGTTTGCAGCGATCCGTCCGAATACAGGCTGAATTGCATAAGCGGCATTTGCGCAAAACGAATCAGCGTGTCCGGACAATCCGACATTTTTTTCTTTTGCAGACGATATCCGCCGACTTTGGCGCGGACATACTGGTTTTTCAGCTCTTTTTCAACGGCTTCGTTCGGCGACGTGTTCGCAAAATAGCGGCTGACGATTTCTTCGTATTTATACAAAGCCTTTGACCCGCAGGCCAGCGCAACCCCTGCCAAAGTGCCGAATTGCTGAGCTTCGGACATTGTTTCGGCTTGTGCGCAGGGAATGCTCAAAAACCAAACAAGGGATAAAATCACGTTTTTTATCATAACCGGACACCTTGATGCGTTTGAATGAAGTTTTTAAACACGCGGGGATTTTGTTCTGCGGTAAGCCGTTTTTTGTGTTTTAGGTTTGCGGGCGGATTTTGCTTTCTTGACTTTTTTCGGTTCTTGATACGCCATTTTGCGGCTTTCGGGCAGAGCTTCGGCCTTGGCGTACGCCGTTTCGTCCGTCATTTTTTCGCGCATTTGGTTGCGCGCGTCCAGAAACAGGCTCAATTCCGTGCCGACCAGCTTGCGCTGAGCCGTAATCTGCTGTGTCGTCGGGTTGATTTTCTGCCCGTTTTTAATCAGTTCCCAATGCAGATGCGGTCCCGTCGAACGCCCCGTATTGCCCACATAGCCGATGACTTCGCCCGCTTTGACGCGTTTGCCGACATAAATTTTGTCGTCGATTCGGCTCATGTGCGCATAGGCCGACGAATATTCCGAATTATGCTTGATTTGCACATAACGGCCGTAGGAACCGCGCCGTCCCGATTGCGTAACCGTGCCTTCCCCCGGCGCGCGGATCGGCGTCCCTATCGGTGCGCCGAAATCAACCCCCCAATGCATGAGTTTGTATCCCAGGATGGGATGTTTCCTTTGCCCGAAACGGGATGTTATGCGCGGGTTTTTCAGCGGATGCATGACGAACAGCTTGCGGGCGATTTTGCCCTTGTCGTCGTAAAAATCCTCGTGTCCTTTGCTGTCCGTGTAGCGGTAGCGTTCGTGCGTTCCCGTCGTTTTCAGATTCAGCGCGGCGTAAAGCAGTTCGCCGTTGCCCGTCGGTTCGTTGTTTTTGTTGTATTCTTTGTTAAAGACGGCGGTGAACGAATCGCCCTTGCGCAAATCGCGCGTAAAGTCGATGGGACCGTCGAAAGCCCAGATAATCTGTGAAATCACATTAGTCGGAATACCGCTTTGTTTGGCATTGACGACGAAAGCCCCGTCAATGTCGCCCGATGCGATTTCGGCTTTAAGCGTGACTTCGGGCGGCAGCATGGAGGCTTCAAACGCATCGTCTACGCCGCGCGCCGCCGTATAGCGATTGCCGTGGCGGTCTTCCAGTGTGACGGAAAGCAAGTGGCTGTTGCCGTCGTTGTCTTTGGTCGTGCCGACTTCGACCGTGTCGCCGATTTGAACCTGTTTCAAATTCAAAACATCGGACAGAGCCGTTGTGATTTGATAGCTTTCTTGATTTGTCAATCCGGCGCGGCGCAAAACGACGGCCAAGCTTTCGCGCGGTTTGACTTCAAATTTTTCAAGACTGTCGGGAACGGGGGCTTCCTCGGCTTCCGGTGTTTCGGCGGTTTGTTCCTCGGCGGACTCGGGGGCTTCGGCGGGGGACAAGGGCAGGTTGATTTCCGCCGTCGGCGTCAATGACGGCGTTTCGGCAACGCGCTCTTCTATCAGCTGAGCCGTTTCCAGCTCTTTGGCGGACGGGACGGTCCAATGAAAAACGGCCAGAGTGGACAGCGCGCCCAGCGCCGTTCCGATTAGAAAAGAGGGCAGCGCTTTATTGCGTTTAACGGAAAATCCGTTCGTCGAAAAATCGTCCGCAACCAATTCCGCCGCGCTGTCGCTCAAGCGTTCAAACAAACAGCGTGTCGATTCCGCGATTCGTTTCAAGCATCCCGTCTGCAATGCATGGTTTTCCGTATTTTCCGACATTCCCGAATCCTTTTTCAAAAAACACAATGTGCTAGAAGTAGCCCCAAATTGCTAAGATAAGTTTAAAGTCGCTGGCTCAGGTCATACAAAGCGATTGCCGCAGCGTTCGACACGTTCAAACTTTCGACTTTGGGCGATATGGGCAGTTTGACCATAAAATCGCAGTTTTCCGCGGTCAAACGGCGTAAACCGTAGCCCTCTGACCCCATGACGAGGGCGATTTTTTTCGGCAGGTCCGCTTCACGCAGCGTTTTGTCCGCGCGCCCGTCCATGCCGACGCACCAATAGCCTTTGTCTTTCAAATCCTGCATGGTGCGCGACAGATTCGACACGGCGGCAAGGGGAACAAGCTCCAGCGCGCCCGACGCCGATTTCGCCAAAGTCCCCGTCGCTTCGGGGGCGTTGCGTTCCGTCATCAGCACCGCGTCCGCTCCGAACGCCGCGGCAGAGCGCAAGATTGCCCCGACGTTGTGCGGGTCCGTTACTTGGTCAAGCAAAACCACCAAAGACGAATCCTTTTCGGGCAAATCGTCTATATAAAAGTCGGGCAGGGGCTGAACCAGCGCCGCAATGCCTTGATGCACAGCGCCTTTGGGCAGCAGCTGGTCAAGATCGGCGCGCGAAACCGATTCGTATTCGATTTCTTTGTGCAGGGTGTTTGCCAGCTCGCCCGCCGTTTCCTTGGTCATCAGCAAACGCAGAACCGTGCGATTCGGATTTTGAAGCGCCGCCGTCACAGGGTGATAGCCGTACAGCCACAGCCCTTTTCCCGTGTTCGATTCGGGTTTCCGCGGTTGAAAAGCGTTCTTTTTGTCGTGTTTAGCCATATCCGTACTCTTTATAACAATAAGCTTTGTCATCGGTTTTAGCATATTTTTTTAAAAGAAAAAGACTTTATTTCATTTTTTATGTTGACAAACGCCCCTCAAATCCCGTATTCAAAAGGCGTTGCTTTTGCAACATGGAACGGATGGGTGGCCGAGTGGTTAATGGCAGCAGACTGTAAATCTGCCCGCGTGAGCGTACGCTAGTTCGAATCTAGCCCCATCCACCATCCTGCGGGTGTAGCTCAATGGTAGAGCAGAAGCCTTCCAAGCTTACTACGTGGGTTCGATTCCCATCACCCGCTCCATCAGAAGCTTGAAAAGAGCGAAGGGAAACATCCTTACTTTTTTCCTGCATTTTCGCGGCCGCCGACGAGGGGGCTTTTTGTTTAATACGGATAGGGATATCTACAAAATGGCAAAAGAGAAGTTTACGAGAACGAAGCCGCACTGCAACATCGGCACGATCGGACACGTTGACCACGGTAAAACGACGTTGACGGCGGCGATCACGAAAGTGTTGGCGAAGAAAGGCGAAGCGCAGTTTGTCGATTACGCGAACATCGATAAAGCGCCGGAAGAACGCGCACGCGGCATTACGATTAACACGTCGCACGTTGAATATGAAACGGACAAGAGACACTATGCGCACGTTGACTGCCCGGGGCACGCCGACTATGTGAAGAACATGATCACGGGCGCCGCGCAGATGGACGGAGCGATTCTGGTAGTTTCCGCGGCTGACGGCCCCATGCCGCAGACCCGCGAACACATTCTGTTGGCGCGTCAGGTCGGCGTTCCTGCGCTGGTCGTGTACATGAACAAAGTCGACCAGGTCGACGATCCCGAATTGCTGGAATTGGTCGAAATGGAAATCCGCGACCTGTTGTCGTCGTATGACTTCCCGGGCGACGAAATCCCCATCATCAAAGGATCCGCTTTGGCGGTTCTGGAAGACGGAGACAAGAAGATCGGCGAAGACTCCATCATTGAATTGATGAAAGCGATTGACGATTACATTCCGCAGCCGGAACGTCCGAAGGACAAACCGTTCTTGATGCCGATCGAAGACGTGTTCTCGATTTCGGGCCGTGGTACGGTTGTGACGGGACGTGTTGAACGCGGCGTCATCAAAGTAGGCGACACGATTGAAATCGTCGGCATCAAACCGACGCAGACGACGACCTGCACGGGCGTTGAAATGTTCCGCAAATTGCTGGATCAAGGCGAAGCGGGCGATAACATCGGCGTGTTGCTGCGCGGCACGAAACGTGAAGAAGTCGAACGCGGACAGGTTCTGGCGGCTCCGAAGTCGATCACGCCGCACAAAGTGTTCGAATCGAAATGCTACATCTTGACGAAAGAAGAAGGCGGGCGTCATACACCGTTCTTCTCGAACTATCGTCCGCAGTTCTATTTCCGCACGACGGACGTGACGGGAACGATTGAACTGGAACCGGGTGTGGAAATGGTGATGCCGGGCGACAACGTGCACATCAAAGTGTCGTTGATTACCCCGATCGCTATGGACGAAGGTCTGCGCTTCGCGATTCGCGAAGGCGGCCGTACCGTCGGCGCCGGCGTCGTTTCTAAAATTATCGAGTAATTTGAATTTTTTCAAATTTTCTTCTTGATTTTTCCGAAAGGGATGGGTAGTTTAGCTCATCCCTTTCGTTTTGGTTTAAGGGATCTCAGACAGCGGTTTAGGGGTATAGCTCAATTGGTAGAGCACCGGTCTCCAAAACCGGGGGTTGCGGGTTCGATTCCTACTGCCCCTGCCAAACCGCCAAAGTAGGAATTTCTTTTTATGGCAAAAATGCATCCTGTATTGTTTTTACGTCAAGTTCGGCAGGAAATCGGCAAAGTTGTTTGGCCGACCCGCAAAGAAACGATGATGTCTTCCTTGATGGTGATTATTTTTACAGTACTCGCCGCATTGTTCTTTTTTGTCGTGGATCAAATCATCGGCTATGTGATGAAATTGATTCTTGGATTGGGAGGTTAGGCTATGGCCGCCCGTTGGTACGTTTTACACGTTTATTCTGGTTTTGAAAAAAAAGTCGCCGAGTCGATTCTTGAATTGGCGGCGCAAAAGGGGATGGCCGATTCGTTTGAGCAGGTTCTGGTTCCGACTGAAGAAGTTGTTGAAGTCCGCCGCGGATCGAAAGTCAATTCCGAACGCAAATTTTTCCCGGGCTATGTCTTGGTCAAAATGGAAATGACTGACGAAACATGGCATTTGGTTAAAAATACGCCGCGGGTAACGGGATTTTTGGGGGCGCGCGAACGTCCGACTCCGATTACCGAATCCGAAGCTCAGCGTATTCTTCATCAAGTTTCCGAAGGTGTCGAAAGACCCAAAAGCTCCGTTTCTTACGAAGTGGGTGAACAGGTTCGCGTCATTGACGGGCCGTTTGCTTCCTTTGTGGGCTTTGTTGAAGAATCGGATGACGAAAAAGCCCGTTTGAAAGTTTCTGTTTCCATTTTCGGCCGTTCGACTCCTGTCGAGTTGGAATATTCGCAGGTCGAAAAGGTCTGAGAAACAGTTTGAAACGTCTTTGCCGGTTTCGATTCGCCCGACAAAGACGTTTTGCGGAAGATAAGCCATTTATCGCACCGCAAGCCTTCAAGCGAATCGCTTGTTTATGATTTAGAGGTTTAACAATGGCAAAGAAAATTGTCGGGTTTATCAAATTGCAAATCCCGGCGGGAAAAGCTAATCCGTCGCCTCCCGTAGGTCCTGCCTTGGGTCAGCGCGGTCTGAACATTATGGAATTCTGCAAAGCGTTTAATGCTGCGACGCAAAAATTGGAACCGGGTATGCCGATTCCCGTCGTGATTACAGCTTATGCGGATCGTACTTTCTCTTTCATTACGAAAATGCCGCCGGTGAGCTATTTCATCGTTAAAGCGGCGGGCGTCGCCAAAGGTTCCAAAGAACCCGGCCGCTCGAAAGTCGGTAAACTGACCAAAGCCCAGATTAAGGAAATCGCTGAAAAGAAAATGCCCGATTTGAATTGCTCGACGGTTGAAGCCGCCATGCAGATGGTTGCGGGTCAAGCGCGTTCCATGGGTATTGATGTGGTGGAGTAAGAGAAGATGGCTACTAAAGGAAAACGTTTAACGGCTGCTTACAAAGCCGTCGATCCCGCGAAAGCTTACGAGCTGGACGAAGCCATTGCTCTGCTGAAAGCCGCTCCCAAAGCCAAATTCGACGAAACCGTCGAAATCGTGATGGGCTTGAATGTCGACCCGCGTCAGGCGGATCAGATGATTCGCGGCGTTGTCGGTATGCCCAACGGTACGGGTAAAACCGTTCGCGTTGCTGTCTTTGCCCGCGGCGCTAAAGCCGAAGAAGCGAAGAAAGCCGGTGCCGATGTCGTTGGCGCGGAAGATTTGATGGAAGAAGTCATGAAGGGCTCCATCAACTTTGAACGCTGCATCGCCACCCCCGATATGATGGGTGTTGTCGGCCGTTTGGGTAAAGTTTTGGGACCTCGCGGTTTGATGCCGAACCCGAAACTGGGTACTGTTACGATGGATGTCGCCGGTGCGGTCAAGGCGGTTAAGGCCGGTCAGGTCGAATTCCGCGTTGAAGCCGCTGGTCAGATTCATGCGGGCGTAGGCAAAATCAGCTTTGACGAAGCCAAAATCAAAGAAAACGTTTTGGCGTTTGCTCAGGCTGTTTTGAAAGCCAAACCCGCCAGCATCAAAGGCACTTATTTGAAAGCTGTCGCGTTGAGCACGACTCAAGGCGTCGGCGTGAAGGTTTCCGTCCCCAACATTGCTGCGTTGGCTTCGGGAAAATAACAAGAAATACCGAATCGGTTTGCTGATTCGGGGTTGGGGGAAAGACGGGTAACCGCCGTTCCCCCGAACCTGTCCAAGACCGCAGGTTCGATTCTTTTTGAATCGTTTAATGGGGAACCGCCTGCATAGACAGAGGAACAAGTTTTTATAAAGCCGCTCCGTTGAAAGTGGTTTTGGCTTGAGCTTTTGGACAGGAATCGACGTTCACCATGGGGGTGGATGTCGGGTTTAACTGAACTTTCGGGGCTGTGTGCGCCGAAAGGAATCATTGAGGATACAAAAGTGAAACGGGAACAAAAATCTGAATTGCTCTCGACCATGAACGAAGACTTCAAGTCCGCCTCTTTGGTTGTTGTCACCCATTACGTCGGGCTGACGGTTGCCGAAATGTCGGAATTGCGTAACAAAGTTCGTGAAGCGGGCGCAAAGTTTCGCGTGACCAAAAATCGTATTACTCGCCTTGCTCTTGCAGGAACACAGTATGAAAGCTTGAGCGATCTGATGAAGGGGCCGACCGCCGTGTCGTTCTCGGAAGATCCGATTGCCGCCGCCAAAGCTGTTGTTCAATTCGCCAAGAAAAACGAAAAACTGATCGTTCTGGGTGCAATCATGAACGGACAGACCTTGTCCGTCGCTCAAGTCAAAGAACTGGGCGAATTGCCGTCCTTGGACGAACTGCGCGGAAAACTGGTCGGTCTGCTGCAGGCCCCCGGCGCTCAAATCGCGCGCGTTTGCAAAGCGTACGCCGACAAAGAACAGGCCGCGTAAGCGATTACAAGTCTTGGGGAGCAATCCCCGCAATGTTTTTGTACCATTCGGTACGATGTGTTTAATAACTAAACGGAGTTTAAGAAAATGGCTGATCTCGCCAAAATCGTTGATGAATTGTCTGCTTTGACAGTGTTGGAAGCTGCCGAACTGTCCAAAATGTTGGAAGAAAAATGGGGCGTTTCCGCTGCTGCTCCCGTCGCCGCCGCTGCTGCCGGTGCCGGTGCCGCCGCCGCTGAAGAAAAAACCGAATTTGATGTCGTTCTGGTCGAAGCCGGCGCCAACAAAATCAACGTCATTAAAGAAGTCCGCGCTATCACCGGTCTGGGTCTGAAAGAAGCGAAAGATCTGGTTGAAGGTGCGCCCAAGACTGTTAAAGAAGCTGTCAGCAAAGAAGACGCTGCCAAGATGAAAGAACAGCTGGAAAAAGCCGGCGCTAAAGTTGAAGTTAAATAATTCGACTTTAACCGCATAAATTAAGGGATCGGACGACAAGGGATTAGAGTCTCTTTCGTCCGGTCCTTGAAGTCGTTTTATAATGCGCAAGCGTTTGGCGCATTCAAATACAAGTGAAACGCAACAGAATTTTTATCCTTTTTAAGAATGGGGAGCAGTTATGGTCAAATCTTTTACAGGCCGCAAGAGAGTACGCAAAAATTTTGGCAGAATCCCTTCTGTCGCACCGATGCCCAATCTTATCGAAGTTCAGAAAAGCTCTTATGCTCAATTCCTGCAGTTAGGCGTTCCCGCCGCCAAAAGAACCGATTCGGGTTTGCAGGAAGCCTTGAAATCGGTTTTCCCGATTAAAGACTTTTCCGGTCGCGGCGAATTGGAATACGTCAAATACGAACTTGACGAACCGAAATATGATGTTGACGAATGTATTCAGCGCGGCATGACCTATTCGGCTCCTTTGCGCGTGACCCTGCGCTTGGTTGTTTGGGACGTTGATGAAGAAACGGGCGCACGCTCGATTCGCGATATCAAAGAACAGGACGTCTATATGGGCGATATGCCTTTGATGACCGAAACGGGAACGTTCGTTGTCAACGGTACGGAACGTGTTATCGTTTCCCAGATGCACCGTTCCCCCGGCGTGTTCTTTGACCATGACAAGGGCAAAACCCATTCGTCGGGCAAATATTTGTTTGCCGCCCGCGTCATTCCGTACCGCGGTTCGTGGTTGGACTTTGAATTCGATGCCAAAGATTTGGTGTACGTCCGTATCGACCGCCGCCGCAAACTGCCTGTAACGACTCTCCTGTATGCTTTGGAATCCGCGCAGACGGAAGAATTGCGCAAAGAACGCGAAGCTGAAGGCCGCTCTGTCAGTCTGTTGGAAGTCCAAGGAATGAGCCAAGAGGAAATTTTGTCGTATTTTTATGACAAAGTGGTCTTCACGGCCGATAAAAAAGGCTTCAAAACCCCGTTGGTCGCCAAACACTTGAAAGGCACCAAGCTGCGTTATGATTTGGTTGACGCCAAATCGGGCGAAGTTTTGTTGGAAGCCGGCGAAAAGGTCAATACCGCCAAATTGAAAAAGTTTGAAAAAGACGGCGTTGATGAAATCCGCGTCAATGATGAGGAATTGATCGGCCGTTTCGTCGCCGAAGACATGATTAACGAAAAAACGGGTGAAATCCTTGCCGAAGCTGGTGATGAAATCACCGAAGCGATGTTGGAAACGTTCAAAAAATTCAAAATCAAAGAATTTTCCGTGCTGCATATCGACAATGTCAACGTCGGTTCGTACATTCGCAACACGATGGCGGCGGATAAAAACAGAACCCGTGAAGACGCTTTGGTTGACATTTACAAAGTCATGCGCCCGGGCGAACCGCCCACCGTCGAATCCGCAGACACTTTGTTCCGCGGGCTGTTCTTTGATTTGGAACACTATGATTTGTCCGCTGTCGGCCGCGTGAAAATGAATTCGCGGTTGGATTTTGAAAAATCCGACATGCCGCGCACTTTGCGTAAAGAGGACATTCTGAAAATTGTCCATGTTCTGGTTGAACTGAAAGACGGCCGCGGAGAAATCGACGACATTGACAACTTGGGCAACCGCCGCGTCCGTTCGGTCGGCGAATTGATGGAAAACCAGTACAGAATCGGTTTGCTGCGCATGGAACGCGCGATTCGCGAACGCATGAGCTCGGTCGATATCGACACGGTGATGCCGCATGATTTGATTAACGCAAAACCTGCCGCTGTCGCCGTTCGTGAATTCTTCGGCTCTTCCCAGCTGTCGCAGTTTATGGATCAGAACAACCCGCTGGCGGAAGTCACGCACAAACGCCGTCTGTCCGCTTTGGGCCCCGGCGGCTTGACGCGCGACCGCGCAGGCTTTGAAGTTCGAGACGTTCATCCGACGCATTACGGCCGCATTTGCCCGATTGAAACGCCTGAAGGTCCGAACATCGGTTTGATCAACTCGTTGGCGACGTATGCGCGCGTCAACCAGTACGGTTTTATCGAAAGCCCGTATTTTAAGGTTGAAAACGGCAAAGTCATCCGCTATCGCGAAAACGAAAAGGGCAAAAAGGAACCGGCGGTTGTTTATTTGTCCGCCATGGAAGAGGGCAAAGAAGTTATTGCTCAGGCAAATGCGGAATTGGACAGCAAAGACTGTTTTGTCAAAGACAAACTGGTCGCTTGCCGTAAAAACGGCGAATTCGTTCTGTGCCCGCCCGAAGAAATCACGCTGATCGACGTTTCGCCCAGACAGTTGGTTTCCGTTGCGGCGGCGTTGATTCCGTTCTTGGAAAACGATGACGCGAACCGCGCTTTGATGGGATCGAACATGCAGCGTCAAGCTGTTCCTTTGCTGCAGGCGGATGCTCCGCTGGTCGGTACGGGAATGGAAGCCGCCGTTGCGCGCGACTCGGGCGCGGCGATTGCGGCCAAACGTGCCGGTGTTGTACAAAGCGTTGATGCAAAACGCATTGTTGTCCGCGCCACGGGTAAAATCAAAGCCGACGAATCGGGTGTGGATATTTACAAACTGCATAAATTCCAGCGTTCCAACCAGTCGACCTGCATCACGCAGCGTCCTTTGGTCAAAGTCGGCGACGTCGTTTCCGCAGGCGACATCATTGCGGACGGCGGTTCGACCCAACTGGGCGAATTGGCTTTGGGGCGCAACGTTTTGGTGGCGTATATGCCGTGGAACGGTTACAACTACGAAGACGCTATTTTGATTTCCGAACGCATTGCGCGTGACGACGTGTTCACGTCCATTCACATTGACGAATTCGAAGTGATGGCGCGCGACACCAAGCTGGGACAGGAAGAAATCACCCGCGACATTCCGAATGTCGGCGAGGAAGCTTTGAAACAGCTGGATGAAGCGGGCGTCGTTTACATCGGTGCCGAAGTCAAAGCAGGCGACATTCTGGTCGGCAAGGTGACGCCGAAAGGCGAATCCCCGATGACGCCGGAAGAAAAACTGCTGCGCGCTATTTTCGGTGAAAAAGCCGCCGATGTGCGCGACACGTCCCTGCGTGTTCCGCCCGGAATCGCGGGTACGGTCGTTGAAGTTCGCGTCTTCAACCGCCGCGGCGTTGACAAAGATCAGCGCGCAATGGCGATTGAACAATCGGAAATTGAAGCCTTGGCCAAGGATCGCGATGCCGAAAAAGCGATTTTGGAAGGGTCGTTCTATGACCGTTTGAAAGCGTCTTTGGAAAATCAGAAGGCGACCGTCGGCGTTAAAAACGTCGCGTCGGGCGCGATTTTGACCAAAGAAATGCTGGACGCTTTGCCGCGCAAGGAGTTGCGCAAGCTGGCCGTCGAAAACGACGAAGTCATGGGCGAAATCGAAAAAATGTCCAAAGTGTTTGATGCCGATATTGAAAAATTGCAGGAACGCTTTGAAAACAAAGTCGAAAAAGTCCAAAGCGGCGACGAAATGCCTCCGGGCGTGCTGAAGATGGTAAAAGTCTTCATTGCCGTAAAGCGCAAATTGCAGCCGGGTGACAAAATGGCGGGGCGCCACGGAAACAAAGGTGTTGTTTCCCGTATTCTGCCGATTGAAGACATGCCGCACATCGCGGACGGAACTCCCGTCGATTTGGTTTTGAATCCTCTGGGCGTGCCGTCGCGTATGAACGTCGGGCAAATTCTGGAATGTCATTTGGGGTGGGCTTGCCGCGAACTGGGCAAACAGGTTCATGCTTTGTATGAACAGATTGAAGCCAAAAAAGCGACGGTCGACGATTTGCGCGCCAAATTGGAAGATGTTTACGGCAAAAAGGAATACAACGCAAACATCGCCAAACTGAGCGACGATGAGGTTTTGGAACTGGCTGACAACCTCAAAGGCGGTCTGCCGATTGCCACCCCCGTTTTCGACGGGGCGCGCGAAGCCGACATCAATGAAATGCTGCAGAAAGCGGGCTTGCCCGTTTCGGGACAGGTTCAGCTGTTTGACGGCAGAACGGGCGAACCGTTTGACCGTCCCGTTACCGTCGGCATTACCTACATGCTGAAACTGCACCACTTGGTCGACGAAAAAATCCACGCCCGCTCGATTGGTCCTTACAGCCTGGTTACGCAGCAGCCTTTGGGCGGTAAAGCGCAATTCGGCGGACAGCGTTTCGGCGAAATGGAAGTGTGGGCTTTGGAAGCGTACGGCGCGGCTTATACCTTGCAGGAAATTTTGACGGTCAAGTCCGACGACGTTTCCGGCCGTACGAAGGTGTACGAATCCATCGTCCGCGGCGACGACAAGTTCGAAGCCGGTATTCCCGAATCGTTCAACGTTTTGGTCAAGGAAATGCACTCCTTGTGCTTGGACGTTGAATTGAAGCAGCGTCAATACTAAGAACCGAATCTTACGAAAGAGGAATGTTATGAACGAAATAACAAAAGTTTTGGGATCTGTTACGACTTCTCAGGCGTTTGATCAGATTCAAATTTCATTGGCTTCTCCGGAACGGATTCGTTCTTGGTCTTACGGCGAAGTGAAAAAGCCCGAAACCATCAACTACCGCACTTTCAAACCCGAACGCGACGGTTTGTTCTGCGCGCGCATTTTCGGACCCGTCAAGGATTACGAATGTTTGTGCGGCAAATACAAACGCATGAAATATCGCGGCATCGTCTGCGAAAAATGCGGCGTTGAAGTTACGTTGTCCAAAGTGCGCCGCGAACGCATGGGGCATATCGAACTGGCGGCGCCCGTTGCGCACATCTGGTTTTTGAAGTCTTTGCCGTCGCGCATCGGCTTGCTGGTCGACATGATGCTCAAAGACTTGGAAGCGGTGCTGTACTTTGAAAAATATGTGGTCATTGAACCGGGGCTGACTCCGTTGAAAGTCAATGAACTGCTGACCGAAGAACAGTATCAGCGCGCGGTTGAGGATTACGGAGAGGATTCTTTCCGTGCCGGCATCGGTGCGGAAGCGCTGAAGGAAATTCTGTCCTCCATCGATTTGGAATCCGAAGCCGAAACCATTCGCGCCGAATTGCGGTCGACGGCTTCCGAAGCCCGCCGCAAAAAGCTGGTCAAACGGCTGAAATTGGTGGAAGCGTTCTTGGAATCCGGATCGAAACCCGAATGGATGATTTTGGATGTCATTCCCGTCATTCCGCCCGAACTGCGTCCGTTGGTTCCGCTGGACGGCGGTCGTTTTGCGACATCCGACTTGAACGACCTGTACCGCCGCGTCATCAACCGCAACAACCGTTTGAAACGGCTGATGGAATTGCGCGCGCCGGAAATCATCATCCGCAACGAAAAGCGCATGCTGCAGGAATCCGTTGATGCTTTGTTCGACAACGGCCGCCGCGGCCGCGCTATTACGGGGGCGAACAAACGCCCGCTGAAATCTTTGGCGGATATGCTGAAAGGCAAACAAGGTCGTTTCCGTCAGAACTTGCTGGGTAAACGCGTCGACTATTCCGGCCGTTCCGTGATTGTTGTCGGACCCGAACTGAAACTGCAGCAATGCGGTATTCCCAAGAAAATGGCTTTGGAACTGTTCAAACCGTTCGTTTATTCCAAACTGGAACTGTACGGCATGGCGACGACCATCAAAGCGGCAAAGCGCATGGTCGAAAAAGAACGCCCCGAAGTGTGGGACATTCTGGAAGAAGTCATTCGCGAACATCCCGTTTTGCTGAACCGTGCGCCGACTTTGCACAGACTGGGGATTCAAGCGTTTGAACCCGTGTTGATTGAAGGCAAGGCGATTCAGCTGCATCCGCTGGCCTGCACGGCGTTTAACGCCGACTTCGACGGCGACCAAATGGCGGTTCACGTTCCTTTGTCGCTGGAAGCGCAGTTGGAAGCCCGCGTTTTGATGATGTCCACCAACAACATTCTGTCCCCCGCGAACGGCAAGCCGATTATTGTGCCGACCCAAGATATGATTTTGGGGCTGTACTACTTGAGCTTGGAACGCGCAGGCCAGAAAGGCGAGGGAATGGTTTTCTCGGGCGTGGACGAAGTCGAACACGCATTGTACAACGGCTTTGTTACCTACCAGACGAAGATCAAATGCCGCTTGGAGGTTATGGGCGAAGAAGGCAAAATGGTGCGCAAGGTGTTCGATACGACGCCGGGACGCGTTTTGCTGTCGCAGGTTCTGCCTAAAAATCCGAATCTGCCGTTCTCTTTGTTCAACCGTTTGTTGCGCAAAAAGGAAATCGCCGACATCATTGACCAGGTTTACCGTTATTGCGGGCAGAAAGAAACCTGCATCTTTGTCGACCGCATCAAGAATATGGGCTACAAATACGCGGCTGTTTCCGGCGTTTCGTTCGGCAAAGACGACATGATCGTTCCCAAAGCGAAATGGAAACTGGTCAAGGAAACCGAAGCGAAAGTCAAAGAGTTTGAAAAGCAGTACACCGACGGTTTGATTACCAACGGCGAACGCTATAACAAAGTCGTTGACGCATGGTCGTCCTGCACGGACAAAATCGCGGACGAAATGATGAAAGAAATTTCAAAAGACGATCCGTCGAAACCGATTAACTCGGTTTACATGATGGCTCACTCCGGCGCCCGCGGTTCTGCGGCTCAGATGAAACAGTTGGGCGGTATGCGCGGCTTGATGGCGAAACCGAACGGCGAAATCATCGAAACGCCGATTATCGCGAACTTTAAAGAAGGGCTGTCCGTGGCGGAATACTTCAACTCGTCCCACGGCGCGCGCAAAGGGCTGTCCGACACGGCGTTGAAGACCGCGAACTCCGGTTATCTGACACGCCGTCTGGTCGACGTCGCGCAGGATGCCATCGTTTGCGAAGACGATTGCGGCACAAACCGAGGCATTTGGGTGACGGCGGCTTTGGACGGCACGACGGTTGTTGCGACTTTGGGCGAACGCGTTTTGGGGCGTACGGCTCAAGAAGACGTCAAAAATCCGGCTACGGGCGAAATCATCGTTCCGCGCGGCAAACTGATTGACGAAGTCGATGTTGATAAAATTACGGCCGCCGGCGTTGAAAAGATTTATATCCGTTCTCCGCTGACATGCGAAAGCAAGGACGGTGTTTGCGCGAAATGCTACGGCCGCGATTTGGCGCGCGGCACGCCCGTCAACATCGGCGAAGCGGTCGGCGTTATCGCGGCTCAGTCCATCGGCGAACCGGGAACGCAGCTGACCATGCGTACGTTCCACGTGGGCGGGACGGCTCAAAACGTTGAAGTATCCGCTATCGAATCGGGCTTTGACGGTGTTGTGAAGTTCACGGCGTCCGAACCTGTCGTCAACACGAAAGGCGAGGCGATTATCACGTCGCGCGACTGCGAATTGGCGATTGTGGATGACAACGGTGCGGTAAAAGCGCACTATCACGTCCCGTTCGGCGCGGTTGTCGCGGTCAAAGGCGGCGACAAGGTCGTTAAAGGTCAGCGTTTGGCCGAATGGAACGCGTACGTCATTCCGTACTTTATCGACAAGGAAGGCACGGTTCGCTTTGAAAACTTTGTCGACGGCGAAACCATTCGCGAAATCCGCGACGAAGCGACCGGTTTGACGCAAATCCGCGTGATCGAAACGCACGGAACAGCGAAAAAAGCGCAAATCGTTTTGGAAAAAGACGGTTCTTCCGTTGCCGTTTACAACTTGCCCGCCAACTCGACGGTTATGTTGGAAAGCGGTGCGGCCGTGAAACGCGGCGATATTTACGCTACGATTGAAATCGAACGTAAATCCCGCGATATTACGGGCGGTCTGCCGCGCGTTGCCGAATTGTTTGAAGCCCGCAAACCCAAAGACTGCGCGATTATTTCCGAAATTGACGGTGTTGTTGAATTCGGCCGCGATTACAAAGCCAAACAACGCATTGTCGTCAAAGGTGAAAAGGATATTGAGCGTGAATATCTGGTTCCGAAAGGCAAGCTGATTCTGGTTCAAGACGGCGATACCGTCCACCAGGGGGACAAGCTGACTGACGGCGCGGAAGATCCGCACGATATTTTGCGCGTCAAGGGCTTGGAAGCTTTTGCGCAACACATGGTCAAGGAAATTCAAGACGTTTACCGTCTGCAGGGTGTGAAGATTAACGATAAACACATCGAAGTCATCACCCGCCAGATGTTGCAGAAAGAAGAAGTTACCGATGCAGGGGATACGACGCTGACGCAGGGCGAACAGGTTGATCAGCAGACTTTGGACAAAGAAAACGCCAAAGCTGTCGCAGCGGGCGGACGTCCGGCTTCCGCTTCTCCGATTTTGTTGGGTATCACGAAAGCCAGCTTGCAGACGAATTCGTTCATTTCGGCTGCGTCCTTCCAGGAAACGACGCGCGTTCTGACGGAATCCGCCGTTTCGGGCAGAACGGACGACTTGGTCGGGTTGAAAGAAAACGTCATCGTGGGTCGTTTGATCCCTGCGGGTACGGGTTCGGTTGTCAACCGTTTGAAAATCGAAGCAGCCGCGCGCGATCGCGAAATCGAAGCGTCTGAACCTGCGGCTTTGCCGACGGTGGAAGAACAGCCCGAAGCGTAAGCCGAAACAACTTTTCAAAAGCCGCCGAGAGTTTTCTTTCGGCGGTTTTTCTTTATCGAAAAAAGTTGACAAAAAACGAAATATGCCGTAAAAAGAATGAAAAATTGTTTTTGGAAAGGAGCAAACCATGCTGTCTTTGAATAAAAGTGAAAAGTCGGTGTCCACGTGGAATAAACATTCGTTGGACAGCTATTTGGTCGGCGCTGTCGTTTTGATGGACGGCAAATCCAAAGCCGAAGCCGAAAAAATCGCCAAAGATTACGTTCGCACAACGGATCGCGAATATATCCGCGAAGACGCCGTCGACGCAAAATCGGCTGAATTGAAAAAAGAAGCCAAACAGTACGGTTTGCGCGAAAAGCTGAACTATGCGACCGATGCCGATCACGGTTTGAAATTGGAAATGACTGTTATAGGCGCGGCTTCTCTGGTTGAATCTTTGGCAAAGTCCGAATCCATGCCGAACGGTCCCGTTGCTTTGGTTGTTCCCAAAAACGCCGTGCAGTATGCGGTCGGCTCCATGGTCAAATCCAAAACGGCGGAACAAAGACTGAAAGCGGATGAATATGCCAACGTCAAACATGCTCAGCTGGTCTTGAAACAGCTGAAACGGTGCTTGCTGGCGACTTACGATCCTGCGCGTGCGGAAAAAACGGAAAAGAAATCCATGATGCAGGAAGCTAAAGAGCTGTATGCGTCTTACGGCAATCCGGGCGGCGGTATGGTCCACAAGGACATCTTGGCGGCGCGCAACGCGAAACAGGGACGTTAAGACGGATTGCGTTAAAAAACGGATTAAGTAAAACAGCGGCGGAGAAATCTTCGGCCGCTGTTTTTTTGGGTGCGGAAGCTGTCGAAAAATCTGAAGAAATCGTTTATTTTCCTTGACTCTTTTGGCGTTTTTTGCGACTATGCAATCCTAAAAGTATAGGAAAGAAGGTTGTCATATCTGCTGACTTATTCTTTTTGAGACGTCGAAAACGGCGGATTTCCGCCGCTTTTGAAAGGTTAGCTTTCCGGTTCCGCCGCAGAGGTTGGAATCGAGTAAGTATGTTGTAACGGTTAGATAGGAAAGAGGATTTTAATGCCTACAATTAACCAATTAATTCGCAGTCCGCGTAAACCGAGCGTGAAACGTAACAAAGCTCCGGCTCTGCAGGCTTGTCCGCAGAAGCGTGGTGTTTGCACCCGTGTTTATACAACGACTCCGAAAAAGCCGAACTCCGCTTTGCGTAAAGTCGCGCGTGTTCGTTTGACCAACAGTGCTGAAGTATTGAGCTACATTCCGGGTGAAGGTCACAACCTGCAGGAACACTCTGTCGTGCTGATCCGCGGCGGCCGTGTAAAAGACTTGCCGGGTGTGCGTTATCACATCATTCGCGGTACTCTGGATACTCAGGGTGTTTCCGCTCGTCGCCAGAGCCGTTCTTTGTACGGCGCAAAGCGTCCTAAATAATTTGGAAGGAATGAAAATATGTCTCGTCGTCACGCAGCAGAAAAACGCGAAATCGTGCCCGATGCCAAATACGGTGATCTGGTCGTCGCCAAATTTATGAATTGCGTCATGCTTCACGGTGCCAAAGCGACCGCCGAAAAGATCGTTTACGGCGCGTTGGATCGTGTTGCTGAAAAAACAAAAATGGAACCCTTGAAGGCTTTTGCCGATGCTTTGGAAAATGTCAAACCGGCTGTTGAAGTCCGCTCCCGCCGCGTCGGCGGTGCGACCTATCAGGTTCCTGTCGAAGTCCGCCCCGAAAGAAAGCAGGCTTTGGCTATCCGTTGGATTATCAATGCCGCCCGTTCCCGTTCGGAAGAAACGATGGAAAAACGTTTGGCGGGTGAATTCATGGATGCTTTGAACAACAAAGGTGCGGCTGTTCGCAAACGCGAAGATACGCATCGCATGGCAGAAGCTAACAAAGCTTTCTCGCACTATCGTTGGTAATTTTAATTTTAGAGAAGGTTTTGTGTAATGGCTCGCACTACACCAATTGAAAAATATCGTAATATCGGTATCATGGCGCACATCGATGCCGGTAAAACGACAACCACCGAACGTATTCTGTACTACACGGGTAAATCCCACAAAATCGGCGAAGTTCACGACGGCGCCGCGACCATGGACTTTATGGTGCAGGAACAAGAACGCGGTATTACGATTCAGTCTGCGGCGACGACGTGCTTTTGGCGCGGTCACCGCTTAAACATCATCGACACCCCGGGGCACGTTGACTTCACGGTTGAAGTCGAGCGTTCTCTGCGCGTTTTGGACGGCGCGGTCGCTGTTTTTGACGGCGTTGCCGGCGTTGAACCGCAATCCGAAACCGTTTGGCGTCAAGCCGACAAGTACAAAGTTCCCCGTATCTGCTTCGTCAACAAGATGGATCGTATCGGTGCGAACTTCCTGCGTGCTGTCGATATGATCAAAGACCGTCTGGGCGCTCGTCCTGTCGTTATGACGCTGCCGATTGGCGCCGAATCCGAATTTGCGGGTGTTGTTGATGTTTTGAACAAACGTTCGATTATCTGGAACGGCGAACACTTGGGTGCCGAGTTCTCCTACGGCGAAGTTCCGGCTGATTTGAAAGAATTGACCGACAAACTGCATGCCGAAATGGTCGAAACCGTTGTCGAACAAGACGATCAGGCGATGGAAGACTACTTGGAAGGTAAGGAAATTCCGCTGGAAACGCTGCAGAAATGCATCCGCAAAGGTACGATTTCGATGAGCTTCGTCCCTGTTTTGTGCGGTTCTTCGTTCAAAAACAAAGGCGTTCAGCCGATGTTGGACGCGGTTGTCGATTATCTGCCGTCCCCGCTGGATATTCCTCCCGTTGTTTGCACAACTCCGGATGGCAAGGAAACTGTTCGCCATGCGACAGACGACGAACCCTTGGCGGCGTTGGCGTTCAAAATCATGAACGACCCGTTTGTCGGTTCGTTGACGTTTGCCCGTATTTATTCGGGTACGATGACTGCCGGTTCTTACGTTTTGAACTCCGTTAAGGAAAAGAAGGAACGTATCGGTCGTATGTTGTTGATGCACGCGAACCACCGTGAAGAAATCAAAGAAGCCAATGCAGGCGATATCGTCGCTTTGGTCGGCTTGAAAGAAACCACGACGGGTGAAACCTTGTGTGCGGAAAGCTCTCCGGTTATTTTGGAAAAAATGGAATTCCCGGAACCCGTTATCGAAGTCGCCGTTGAGCCCAAAACCAAGGCCGACGTCGAAAAAATGGGCTTGGCTTTGAACCGTTTGGCGATGGAAGATCCGTCTTTCCGCGTCGCTTCCGATGCTGAAAGCGGCCAGACGATCATCAAAGGGATGGGCGAACTCCATCTGGAAATCATTGTCGACCGTCTGAAACGCGAATTCAAAGTCGACGCGAACGTCGGCGCTCCGCAGGTGGCTTACCGTGAAACGATTTCGCAGACATACGAAATCGACTACACGCACAAAAAGCAGTCCGGCGGTTCGGGGCAGTTCGCCCGCGTCAAGATTCGCTTTGAACCGTTGAAACCGGGTGAAGGATACGTCTTTGAAAACACTGTCGTCGGCGGCAACGTTCCCAAAGAATACATTCCCGGCGTTGAAAAGGGCTTGAAAGCCGCTTTGGAAACGGGCGTTATCGCCGGCTTCCCCTGCACGGACTTTAAAGCGACTTTGTTTGACGGTGCATACCATGATGTCGACTCCTCGACGATGGCGTTTGAAATTGCGGCGCGCGCGGCTTTCCGCGAAGGCATCGCAAAAGCAAAACCCAAGCTGTTGGAACCCATTATGAAAGTGGAAATCGTGACGCCCGAAGACTATATGGGCGACATCATCGGCGACTTGAACAGCCGCCGCGGTCAGGTTTCCGGTATGGATCAGCGCGGCAACGCCCGTGTGATTGACGCGACAGTTCCTCTGTCCTCAATGTTTGGATATGTGAACACTCTGCGCTCAATGAGCCAGGGACGCGCTCAATACTCGATGGTCTTCTCGCACTATGCGGAAGTTCCTGCGAACGTTGCTGAAGAAATCAAAGCCAAAGTCAATGGCTAAGACAAAATTTGGAGTTATATAAAAATGGCAAAAGAGAAGTTTACGAGAACGAAGCCGCACTGCAACATCGGCACGATCGGACACGTTGACCACGGTAAAACGACGTTGACGGCGGCGATCACGAAAGTGTTGGCGAAGAAAGGCGAAGCGCAGTTTGTCGATTACGCGAACATCGATAAAGCGCCGGAAGAACGCGCACGCGGCATTACGATTAACACGTCGCACGTTGAATATGAAACGGACAAGAGACACTATGCGCACGTTGACTGCCCGGGGCACGCCGACTATGTGAAGAACATGATCACGGGCGCCGCGCAGATGGACGGAGCGATTCTGGTAGTTTCCGCGGCTGACGGCCCCATGCCGCAGACCCGCGAACACATTCTGTTGGCGCGTCAGGTCGGCGTTCCTGCGCTGGTCGTGTACATGAACAAAGTCGACCAGGTCGACGATCCCGAATTGCTGGAATTGGTCGAAATGGAAATCCGCGACCTGTTGTCGTCGTATGACTTCCCGGGCGACGAAATCCCCATCATCAAAGGATCCGCTTTGGCGGTTCTGGAAGACGGAGACAAGAAGATCGGCGAAGACTCCATCATTGAATTGATGAAAGCGATTGACGATTACATTCCGCAGCCGGAACGTCCGAAGGACAAACCGTTCTTGATGCCGATCGAAGACGTGTTCTCGATTTCGGGCCGTGGTACGGTTGTGACGGGACGTGTTGAACGCGGCGTCATCAAAGTAGGCGACACGATTGAAATCGTCGGCATCAAACCGACGCAGACGACGACCTGCACGGGCGTTGAAATGTTCCGCAAATTGCTGGATCAAGGCGAAGCGGGCGATAACATCGGCGTGTTGCTGCGCGGCACGAAACGTGAAGAAGTCGAACGCGGACAGGTTCTGGCGGCTCCGAAGTCGATCACGCCGCACAAAGTGTTCGAATCGAAATGCTACATCTTGACGAAAGAAGAAGGCGGGCGTCATACACCGTTCTTCTCGAACTATCGTCCGCAGTTCTATTTCCGCACGACGGACGTGACGGGAACGATTGAACTGGAACCGGGTGTGGAAATGGTGATGCCGGGCGACAACGTGCACATCAAAGTGTCGTTGATTACCCCGATCGCTATGGACGAAGGCTTGCGCTTCGCGATTCGCGAAGGCGGTCGTACCGTCGGCGCCGGCGTCGTTTCTAAAATTATCGAGTAACTAAAGGAAAATTGATCATGGAAGGTCAAAATATTAGAATTCGCCTGAAAGCCTTCGACCACCGGTTGTTGGATCAGTCGACTCGCGAGATTGTAAACACCGCAAAACGTACGGGTGCGCAAATTTGTGGTCCTATCCCCTTGCCAACTCGTATAGAAAAGTTTACAGTAAACCGTTCGCCGCACGTTGATAAGAAGTCGCGCGAACAGTTTGAAATCCGCACTCACAAAAGAGTGCTTGACATTATCGATCCGACGCCGCAGACGGTTGACGCTTTGATGAAGCTCGATTTGGCTGCCGGTGTTGACGTCGAAATTAAACTTTAAAGGATAAAAGAGCCATGCGTAGTGGTCTTATCGCTGAAAAAATCGGCATGACTCGCCTTTTCACGGACGACGGGGCTCATGTCCCCGTCACCGTTCTGAAGGTTGAGGGTTGCAAGGTCGTCTCTGTCCGCACAAAAGACAAAGACGGTTATGTTGCGTTGCAGTTGGGCTTCGGCACGGCCAAAGCGAATCGCTTGTCCAAAGCGGTGCGCGGTCATTTTGCCAAAGCGAACAGCGAATTGAAACGCAAGTTAGTTGAATTCCGGGTTAGTGAGGATTGCGTCCTTAACCCCGGCGATGAATTGTCTGCCAACCACTTTGTTGCGGGACAGTTTGTCGATGTAGTCGGCACCTCTTTGGGTAAAGGGTTTGCCGGTGCCATGAAACGGCATAATTTTGCCGGTCTTGAAGCTACACACGGTGTGTCTATTTCTCACCGCTCGTTGGGTTCCACGGGTAACCGTCAGGATCCGGGTCGTGTCTTCAAGGGTAAGAAGATGGCTGGACATTTGGGTGCGGAACGGGTTACCGTTCAAAATTTGAAAGTCGTTGCGACGGATACCGACCGTGGTTTGATCATGGTCAAAGGTGCCGTTCCGGGCTTTGAAGGCGCCTATGTTTTGATTAAAGATGCAGTGAAAAAAGCTCTTCCGAAAGAAGCTCCGATGCCTGCCGGTTTGAAAGCCAAGGCTGAAGCTGTCAAAGAAGTTGCTCCTGCAGCTGAAGAAGTGAAGGAATAACGGCGATGAAATGTGATATCGTCAATTTGGACAATCAGAGCGTCGGCTCGATCGAACTCGCAGACAGCGTTTTCGGCGCCGAAGTTCGTGCGGACATTTTGAGCCGCGTTGTCAACTGGCAGTTGGCCAATCGTCGTGCCGGTACGCACAAAACCAAAACGATTGCCGAAGTCAGCGGTACGACCAAAAAGCCGTACAAGCAGAAAGGCACGGGTAACGCCCGTCAAGGCTCTCTGCGTGCGACTCAGTTCCGCGGCGGCGGCATCAGCTTCGGTCCGGTCGTGCGTTCGCACGCTCAGGATTTGCCGAAGAAAATCCGTCGTTTGGGCATGCGCTGCGCTTTGTCCGCCAAAGCCCAGAACGGCAAGCTCATCGTTGTTGACGAATTGAAATTGCCGGAAGTCAAAACGAAGGAATTGTTGGCGAAAATGAACAAAATGGGTTTGGAATCCGCTTTGTTCGTCGGCGGTGCCGAATTGGACAACAACTTCAATCTGGCCGCCCGCAACATCGTCAACGTTGACGTTTTGCCGCAGCAGGGCGCCAATGTTTATGATATTTTGCGCCGCGACACTTTGGTTCTGACCAAAGAAGCTGCCGAAAACTTGGAGGCTCGTCTGAAATGAGTAAGCCGGAAATTAAAGTAACGGAAAAAATGTACGACACATTGGTACATCCGATCATTACGGAAAAAGCGATGAAATGTTCCGAAAACGGACAGGTCACTTTCCGTATTCCGTTGACAGCGACGAAAACTGACGTTAAAAAGGCTGTAGAAGCTTTGTTCAACGTCAAAGTGAAATCTGTGAACACCGTTCGCGTCAGCGGTAAAACGAAACGTTTCCGCGGCACGGTCGGTACGCGCAGCGACTATAAAAAAGCGATTGTTACCTTGGCTGAAGGCAGCAATATCGACTTTACGACGGGAGTTTAAGAAATGGCGTTAAAAACGTTTAATGCGGTAACCCCCAGCCGCAGACACCTGGTTCTGGTGGAACGCAGCGATCTGTACAAGGGCGGTCCCGTGAAAGAATTGACCGAAGGTTTGAATAAAACCGGCGGTCGCAATAACCAAGGGCGCATTACCAGCCGCCGTATGGGCGGCGGACACAAACGCCGTTACCGTTTCATCGACTTCAGACGTAACAAGTTTGACGTCGCCGCGACGGTCGAACGTTTGGAATACGATCCGAACCGCACGGCTTTCATTGCTTTGGTCAAATATGAAGACGGCGAACGTTCTTATATTTTGGCTCCGCAACGTTTGCAGGCGGGTGATGTCGTTATCTCCGGTGAAAAAGTCGATATCAAACCGGGTAACGCTATGCCGCTGAAAAACATGCCCGTCGGAACCGTTGTTCATAACATTGAACTGAACCCCGGTCGCGGCGGCCAAATCGCCCGCTCCGCTGGTTGCTATGCGCAGCTGATCGGTAAAGACGCCGGTTATGCGCAGTTGCGCTTGAACTCGGGCGAATTGCGCTTGGTTCGCGGTGAATGTCTGGCTTCTGTCGGTGCTGTTTCCAATGCTGACAAGCAGAACGAAAACAGCGGCAAAGCCGGCCGCGCTCGTTGGCTGGGCGTTCGTCCGTCCGTCCGCGGCGTTGCAATGAACCCGGTTGATCACCCGTTGGGTGGTGGTGAAGGTCGCTCTTCCGGCGGTCGTCATCCGGTCACTCCGTGGGGTAAATGCACCAAAGGCAAAAAGACCCGTACGAACAAGAAGACCAATGTCTTCATTATGCGTACTCGTCATGCTGCCAAGAAAAAAGCTTAAGTAGGAGGGTAGTAGATTATGTCTCGTTCCGTTTGGAAAGGTCCCTTTGTTGACGGTTACCTTCTGACAAAAGCAGAAAAGGTTCGTGCATCGGGACGTAACGAAGTGATCAAAACGTGGTCGCGTCGTTCCACCATTCTGCCTCAATTTGTTGGGTTGACTTTTGGCGTATATAACGGTAAAAAGTTTATTCCGGTTTTGGTTACCGAAAACATGATTGGTCATAAAATGGGCGAATTCGCTCCGACCCGCACGTTTTACGGTCACGCGGCCGACAACAAAGCCAAGAAAGGCTAATGAAAATGGTAGCGAAAAAGAATATGAAAACAGCAATGGCCTGCGGTCGTGCGTTGAGAACCAGTACGCGTAAGTTGAACCTTGTCGCCGCGTCGATTCGCGGAATGGCGGTTGAAAAAGCTTTGACGCAGCTGGCCTTTTCTCCGCGCCGCATTGCGGGTGAAGTCAAAAAAGTATTGCAGTCGGCGATCGCCAATGCTGAAAACAACCACAACATGGATGTCGACAAATTGGTCGTTTCCGAAGCTTATGTCGGTAAAGGACTGGTTATGAAACGTTGGCAGGCTCGCGCTCGCGGTCGTGCCGGTCGTGTTGAAAAGATGTTTTCCAACCTGACGGTTGTTGTTGCTGAAAACGAGGAGCGTTAAAATGGGCCAGAAAGTTAACCCGATTGGTTTACGTTTGGGAATTAACCGTACTTGGGATTCCCGTTGGTTCGCTGATGGCGATTACGCCAAACAGTTGCACGAAGATTTCAAAATTCGTGAATTTTTGAAAAAACGTTTGGCTTTGGCGGGTGTCAGCCGCGTCATCGTCGAACGTCCGGCGAAAAAAGCCCGCATTACGATTCATTCCGCCCGTCCCGGTGTAGTTATCGGTAAAAAAGGGCAGGACATTGATGTCTTGAAGAATGAATTGCAGAAAATGACCGGCAATGAAGTCCACTTGAACATTGTTGAAGTGCGCAAGCCGGAATTGGACGCTCAGTTGGTTGCGGAAAGCATTGCTCAGCAGTTGGAACGTCGTGTTTCCTTCCGCCGCGCGATGAAACGCTCGGTTCAGTCTGCCATGCGTCAGGGTGCCGAAGGCATCCGTATCAACTGCGGCGGACGCTTGGGCGGTGCCGAAATCGCGCGTACCGAATGGTATCGTGAAGGTCGCGTGCCGTTACACACCTTGCGCGCCGACGTAGATTATGGTATATCTACTGCACATACGACATACGGGGCTTGCGGGATCAAGGTCTGGATTTTCAAAGGTGAAATCATGGCTCATGATCCGATGGCGCAGGACAAACGTCTGTCGGACGGACAACGCTAAGAGAGGACAGAAGAGATGTTAAGTCCTAAAAGAACAAAATTCCGCAAGCAGTTCAAAGGCCGTATTCACGGTGTTGCGAAGGGCGGAACCACCTTGGCTTTCGGATCTTTCGGTCTGAAAGCGTTGGAGCCGGAACGTGTCACGGCTCGTCAGATTGAAGCGGCTCGCCGCGCGATCGTGCGTCATATGAAACGTCAAGGACGTTTTTGGTTGCGTATGTTCCCGGATGTTCCCGTTTCCAAAAAGCCCCCTGAAGTTCGTCAGGGTAAAGGTAAAGGCAATCCCGAATTTTGGGTTTGCCGCATTAAACCGGGTCGCATCATGTTTGAAATTGACGGCGTATCCGAAAAGACTGCGCGTGAAGCTTTCGATTTAGCTGCCGCTAAACTGCCCATCAAGGCACGTTTCGTTTCCCGCAGCGTGGTTGAGGAGGCTTAAGCTATGGCTAAAATTAAAGATTTGCGTGCAAAGACCGAAGATGAACTGAATGAACAGGTTATCGCTTTGAAAAAAGAAGGCATGAACCTGCGCTTTCAGCAGACAAGCGGTCAGTTGACCAATACCGCGCGTATGGGTCAAGTGAAACGTGAAATCGCTCAGATCAAAACGATTTTGACTGAACGTAAGGGGTCTAAGGAGTAATAAGATGCCCAAACACATTTTACAGGGTGTGGTCGTCAGCGACAAGATGGACAAAACCGTCGTTGTCAAAGTTGAACGCCGCGTTATGCACCCGATCTATAAGAAATTCATCCGGCGTTCCAAAAAGTACGCCGCTCATGACGAACTCAACCAGTTCAAGGTCGGCGATATCGTTCGCATCCGCGAATGCCGTCCGCTTTCCAAGTCCAAAACTTGGGAAGTTCTGGTTGATGCCGTTTAATCGGGAAAGTGAAGGAATTATCCCATGATTCAAATGCAAAGCAACCTGGATGTCGCTGATAACTCCGGTGCACGCAAAGTACAGTGCATCAAGGTATTAGGTGGATCCAAACGTAAGACGGCGGCTGTCGGCGACGTTATTGTTGTTTCTATTAAAGAAGCGATACCTCGCGGCCGTGTGAAAAAAGGTGATGTGCACCGCGCAGTTATCGTGCGTACCAAAAAAGAAATTCGTCGTGCAGACGGAAGCGCTATCAGATTTGATACCAACGCCGCCGTTCTGATCAACAAAGACGGCGAACCCATCGGTACGCGTATCTTTGGCCCGGTGACAAGAGAATTGCGTGCGAAGAAATATATGAAAATTATTTCTTTGGCGCCCGAAGTAATCTAAGTTTTAGAGGGTCAAAATGAAAATCAAAAAAGGTGATCAAGTCATCGTGACGACCGGTCGCGACAAAGGCAAACAGGGCGAAGTCCTGCGCGCCATGCCGAAATTCAATAAGGTCGTCGTTCAAGGGGTAAACATGGTCAAACGCCACACTCGTCCGTCTCAGACGAGTGCCGGCGGTATCATCTCCAAGGAAGCTCCGATTGACGTTTCCAACGTCGCTCTGATCGATCCGGAGACGGGAAAGGCCACCCGCGTCGGTTTTAAAGTCGTTGACGGACAAAAGGTGCGTGTCGCCAAAAAGTCCGGCAAAGTCATCGCTGCTGCCAAGAAATAAGGAGATTGAGAAATGACTGCAAGACTTTATGAACACTATAAAAATGTTCTGCGTCCGAAGCTGGAAAAAGAATTTGGTTACAAAAACCAGATGGAAATCCCCCGCTTGGAAAAAATTGTCATCAACATGGGCGTCGGCCGCGATGCCGTTGTTGATCGCAAGGCTGTTGACGCCGCTGTCAAAGATTTGACGGCGATTGCAGGTCAGAAGCCTGTTGTTACCTATGCCAAAAAATCCATTGCGGCGTTCAAACTGCGTGAAGGTATGCCTATTGGCTGTAAAGTTACGCTGCGTCGCGAAAGAATGTATGAATTCTTGGATCGCCTGGTCACGATGGCTCTGCCGCGCGTCCGCGATTTCCGTGGAATTTCTAACAAGAGTTTTGACGGCAAGGGCAACTACGCCATGGGATTGAAAGAACAGATTATTTTCTTGGAAATTGATTATGATTCTGTTGATAAAATCCGTGGTCTTGATATAGTATTCTGCACATCGGCGAAAACCGACAAAGAAGCGAAAGCTTTGCTGGCGGGATTCGATATGCCGTTTGCTAAAAACTAAAGAGCGATTGGAGTAGAAAAATATGGCAAAAACAAGTGCTGTAGAACGTAATAAGAGACGTGAACGCAAAGTGAAACAGTTCAGAGCGCGTCGCGATGCTCTTAAAGCTGTCATCAACGATCGTTCCAAATCCGAGGAAGAACGCTTTTCCGCCGTTTTGAAATTGGCTGAATTGCCGCGTGATTCGTCGCGCACCCGCGTTCATTCCCGTTGTGAGCTGACAGGGCGCGCTCGCGGCAACTACCGCAAGTTCAAACTGTCGCGTGTTGTGTTGCGGGATTTGGCCTCTGCAGGTCAGATTCCCGGCATGGTCAAGTCTAGTTGGTAATTAAGGAGAGATACTGCCATGTCATTTTCCGATCCGTTGGGAGATATGCTGACTCGTATTCGTAACGGTCAGCAGGCTCGCAAGAGCGACATTAAAGTGCCGGCTTCCAAATTGCGTGAAAACGTTTTGGAAGTTTTGAAACGCGAAGGTTATATCCGCGGCTATGAACGCGTCAATCTGCGCAAAGGCATTGATGAAATCAAAGTTGAACTGAAATATTACGAAGGCCGTCCCGTCATCAGCGAGATCGTTCGCGTTTCGACGCCGGGCCGCCGCGTATACTCGGGCGTTAAAGAATTGCAGAAATTCTATAACGGCTTGGGCATTTCCGTTTTGTCGACGCCGCAGGGCGTTATGTCGGACCACGAAGCTCGCCAGGCGAATGTCGGCGGCGAGATTCTGTGCAAAGTATTCTAAGGGGAGTTTAAAACATGTCACGTGTTGGTAAATACCCTGTCATTGTTCCCGCCGACGTTAAGGTCGATATCAACGGCCAGATTGTCAAGGTCAAAGGGAAATTGGGTGAAATGGAATATACGGCTGCCGATGACGTCGATTTGAAGTTGGAAGACAACAAATTGTGGGTTCATCCGCGCAAATCCGAAACGGGCATCAACCGTTCCTCTTGGGGAACGACCCGCGCCCGTCTGAACAACTTGGTCAAAGGTGTTCATGACGGATTTTCCAAAAAATTGGAAATCATCGGCGTCGGTTACAAAGCGCAGGTTCAAGGAAAAATCTTGAAGATGAGCTTGGGCTTCAGCCATGATGTCGATTTTGAAATTCCCGCCGGATTGAAGGTGACCTGTGCGACCCCGACGAACGTTGAGATCTCGGGCGCCGACAAACAGGAAGTCGGTCAGTTCGCAGCGGTTATCCGAGCAAAACGTCCGCCTGAGCCTTATAAAGGCAAAGGGATCAAATACGAGGGTGAATTCATCCTGCGTAAAGTTGGTAAGAAGAAGTAAAGGGTAACGAAGATGAGTAAGGCAAGAGAAAAATTTGAAGGTCGCCGTATTCGTACACGCGCTTCTTTGCGTCGCAAAAACAACGGTCGTATCCGTTTGTCCGTCCATCGTACGGGACTGCACATTTATGCGCAGGTCATTGACGACAAGCAGGGTAAAACTCTGGCTGCCGCTTCCACGATGGAAAAAGACATCAAAGCGCAGGTTAAAAGCGGGGCTACCGTAGCCGCTGCCGCTATCGTCGGCAAAATTGCAGCCGAACGCGCTTTGGCCGCCGGTGTGAAAGAAGTTTGCTTCGATCGCGGCGGATACGTTTATCACGGTCGTGTGAAGGCTTTGGCCGACGCCGCTCGTGAAGCCGGTTTGTCATTCTAAAGGAAAGAAGAAAAATGGCACGCACACCTAATACAGAACGCCGCCGCGGCGGCGAAAAAGAACGCGAAAACGATCAACGCGCCGATCAGCGCATTGAACGTGACCGCGAAGCAGACGAGATTGTCGATAAGCTCGTGTACGTCAACCGTGTTGCGAAAACCGTCAAAGGCGGCCGCCGCATGGCTTTCGCGGCTTTGGTCGTTGTCGGCGACCAGCGCGGTCGCGTCGGATTTGCGTCCGGCAAAGCGCGCGAAGTTCCCGAAGCGATTCGCAAAGCGACCGAAAAAGCGAAACGCGATATGATTCGCATTCCTTTGAAAGAAGGGCGCACCTTGCATCATGATGCACGCGGTACGTTCGGCGCCGGTTCCGTGATTTTGCGTACGGCTCCCGCCGGTACGGGGATTATCGCGGGCGGTCCTATGCGCGCTGTCTTTGAAACCATGGGTATCCAAGACATCGTGGCCAAATCGACCGGTTCGCAGAATCCGCACAACATGATCAAAGCGACGTTTGAAGCTTTGAAAGCCATCAGCTCTCCGCGTATGATTGCGGCGAAGCGCGGTAAAAAAGTCGGCGATATCGTTGCCGATCGTGACGGCGCAAACGCTGCGGCTGCAGTAAAGGAATAAGAAGATGGCCAAGACAATCAAAGTGAAACAGACCGGAAGCATCATCGGAGCGACGAAAGTTCAGCGCGCAACGATGCTCGGCTTGGGACTGAAAAAAATGAACGCCGTTAAAGAATTGCAGGATACTCCCGCGGTTCGCGGCATGATTACCAAGGTTGCTCACTTAGTAACAGTGGTTGAAGACTAATAAACAGCGGGGGTGCTGTTTTAGCGGCTCTCCTGCTTTTATCAAAGCGAGTTAAAAAATGAAACTGAATGAAATTCGTGATAACGAAGGCGCACGCAAAGGTCGTATGCGCATTTGCCGCGGCATTGGCAGCGGCAAAGGCAAGACCGGCGGTCGCGGCGGAAAAGGTCAGACTGCTCGTACAGGCGTAGCGATTAACGGTTTTGAAGGCGGTCAGATGCCGATTTACCGTCGTTTGCCTAAACGCGGCTTCAATAACATTTTCGCCAACAAATATGCGGAAATCAACTTGGGGCGTTTGCAGGCGGCGATTGATAAGGGCGTTGTTGACGCTTCCAAGGAAATCAATGCCGAAGTTCTGGTTGCAGCCGGTGTGCTGAAGCAGAGCTATGACGGTATTCGTTTGCTGGGCAACGGCGAATTGACTGCGAAGGTGACCGTGAAAGTCGCCGGATCGACGGAAGCCGCCAAAGCGGCTGTCGAAAAAGTCGGCGGTCAAGTCATCATTGCCGAATAAGACGACCGATTTCGGATCAAAAAAAGCAAAAGAGGGGGAAACCCTTCTTTTGCGTGTTTAAGAAAAACTGATTAACTTAACGGATAAAAAATATGGCCTCTTTATCAGATAAAATGTCGACCGGTTTGGGTTGGGATACTTTTTCAAAAGCGACAGACCTGCAAAAACGTCTTCTTTTTACCTTGGGGGCGATGATTGTGTACCGTTTGGGTACGTTTATTCCTTTGCCTGGAATCAATTCGGTTGCTTTGGCGGACATTTTCGCCAGACAGTCGGGCGGAATTCTGGGAATGTTCAATATGTTTACGGGCGGCGCTTTGTCCCGTATGACATTATTTGCGTTAAACATCATGCCGTATATTTCGGCATCCATTATCGTTCAGTTGGCGGCCTCGGTTATTCCGTCGCTGATGGCTTTGAAAAAAGAAGGCGAATCGGGACAGCGCAAAATGACGCAGTATACGCGTTATTTGACCGTCTTGATTACAATCGTCCAAGGTTATGGTTTGGCCTTGGGCTTGGAAGCAATGGTCAGTTCAACGGGATCGTCCGCCGTCATCAATCCGGGACAGTGGTTTCGTTTCACAACGGTTGTTTCCCTGTTGGGCGGCACGATGTTCATCGTGTGGCTGGGCGACCAAATTACGGCGCGCGGCGTGGGCAACGGGTCGTCGTTAATCATCACGGCCGGCATCGTTGCGGGAATTCCGATGGGATTGGCGCAAACGTTTGAATTGGCGCGCGCGGGGTCTTTGTCGACTTTCGCTTTGCTGTTCCTGTTGGTGATGGCTTGCGCTTTGGTTTATTTCGTCGTGTTCATGGAACGTGCTCAGCGCCGTATTCTGATCCAATATCCGAAGCGTCAAATGAACGGCCGCGTGATGAATGGCGAAAGCTCGCATCTGCCGTTGAAAATCAACCCGACGGGCGTTATTCCGCCCATCTTTGCCAGCTCTCTGCTGTTGCTGCCGATGACGATTGTCAATTTTTCCGCCAAAGACGGGCAGGGCGCCGACTGGGTTGTGACGCTGTCCACAATGCTGGCTCACGGCCGCCCGCTGTATTTGGCTTTGTATGCGGCGTTGATTGTCTTCTTTACGTTCTTCTATACGGCGGTTGTGTTCAATCCCGAAGAAACGGCGGATAATTTGAAACGCCACGGCGGCTTTATTGCCGGCATCCGTCCGGGGAAAAGCACGGCCGACTATTTGGATTACGTGATTACGCGTTTGACGGTTTTGGGTTCTGTCTATTTGGCGGCAATCTGCTGTTTCCCCGAAATCATGATTGCGAAGTATTCCGTTCCGTTCGTTTTGGGCGGCACGACACTGCTTATCGTCGTTTCGGTGACGATGGACTTTGCAACGCAAATTCAGTCCCATTTGTTGGCATATCAGTATGAAGGCTTGATGAAAAAAGCCAGATTAAAAGGACACTTGAAGTGATAAGCAACGGCAAGCACCTTGTTTTAATGGCTCCCCCGGGGGGTGGTAAAGGAACACAGGCGCGGCTGTTGCGTGACGCTTTGCATGTTCCGCATTTGTCAACGGGCGAAATGTTGAGAAACGCGGGACGGGCGGGAACCCCCATCGGATTGCAGGCCAAGGCGTTGATTGACAAAGGCAACTTTGTTCCCGATGAAATGATTATTTCAATTATCTCGGAACGGTTGGACGAAACCGACTGCAAGGACGGTTTTATTCTGGACGGTTTCCCGCGGACTTTGCCGCAAGCGAAAGCTTTGGACGAACTGTTGTTTGAAAAAGGCCGCCGTTTGGATCATGTCATCGAAATCCAAGTTCCCGACGATTTAATCATTCAGCGTATCATAGGGCGCTTTTCGTGCGCGACCTGCGGCGCGATGTATCACGACACGCTGAAGCCGACAAAAGTGTTCGGCAAATGCGATGAATGCGGCGGATCGAACTTTGTCAGACGCCCCGACGACAACTGGCAGACGGTTGTGGCGCGCTTGAAAACGTACAAGTCGGTGACGACGCCCGTTTTGCCGTACTATGAATACCAAGGTTTGCTGACGACGATTGACGGGACGGGGACGGTTGAGGAAGTTTCCGAACGCTTAAGAAAAGTCATCGGATACTGAGTTTTAAAAGAGGGGCGGCAAGCTCCTCTTTTTTATGAATGTGGATTTCTGTTTGAAAATCTGATAGAACGGAATCCGATGTGGAGATTTGGAAATGCCGTCTTTGTTTGAAAGTCAAGTCAAACGCCCGCTTGCGGATTTATTGCGTCCGCAGGCGATTACGGACGTTGTGGGGCAGGATCACCTGCTGAATCCCGACGCGCCGCTGGGGCGGATGTTGATTACGGGCAAAGTGACGTCGTTTATTTTGTGGGGGCCTCCGGGGTGCGGAAAAACGACCATTGCGCGGCTTCTGGCGCACCATACGGATATGTATTTCGAGCCGATTTCGGCTGTGTTTTCGGGGGTGTCGGATTTGCGCCGCATTTTCGACGAAGCCAAGCAGCGCCGTCAATCGGGCAGGGCGACGATTTTATTTGTTGACGAAATCCACCGCTTCAACCGTTCGCAGCAGGACGGCTTTTTGCCGTATGTCGAGGACGGTACGGTTGTTTTGGTCGGGGCGACGACTGAAAACCCGTCGTTTGAGCTGAATGCCGCGTTGCTGTCGCGGTGCAAGGTCTTTGTGCTGAAACGGCTGACCGAAGACGCGTTGGAATCCATTATCAAGCGCGCGGAGCAACAGGTCGGCCGCGCTTTGCCCGTGACGGACGAAGCTCGCGAGCAGCTGAAATCCATGGCGGACGGCGACGGACGCTATTTGTCCAATATGCTGGAAGCGCTGTTCGATTTGCCCGACCGCGATTTGGCCGAGGGGCCTTTGACGCCGGACAAGCTGTTGAGCGTCGTTGCTCAGCGTCCCGCCGTGTATGATAAAGACAGGGACGGGCATTACAATTTAATCAGCGCGGTGCACAAGTCTTTGCGCGGTTCGGATCCCGATGCGGCGCTGTATTGGGTGACGCGCATGGTTGCTGCGGGCGAGGACGTGAAATACATCTTTCGCCGATTGACCCGTTTTGCGGCCGAAGATGTCGGACTGGCCGATCCGAACGCTTTGACCCAAGCCGTTTCGGCATGGGAAGCGTATCAGCGGCTCGGGTCGCCCGAGGGGGATTTGGCTTTGGCGCAACTGGTTGTGTATCTGGCGACCGCGCCGAAATCAATCGGCGTTTACAAAGCGTGGAATCAAGCGATGCAGGCGGCGCACGAAACGGGTTCGCTGATGCCGCCGATGCACATTTTGAACGCGCCGACCAAGCTGATGAAGCAGTTGGGCTATAACGCGGGGTATCAGTACGACCCCGACACGGCGGACGGTTTTTCGGGGGCGAATTATTTTCCCGACAAGATGTCCCGCCGCAAGTTTTATCAACCCGTCGAGCGGGGCTTTGAGCGCGAAATCGCGAAACGCCTTGCCTATTGGGACAAATTAAGGAAAGAAAAAAATGCCGGTCAGTTTTGAAACAGTATCGCCCGATGACGGCGAAGTGCGCTTGGACAGATGGTTTCACCGCCACTATCCGCAGTTGACGCAGGGACAGATTCAGAAAATGCTTCGCTTGAAGCAAATCAAGGTGGACGGCAAACGCGCCGAAGCCAGCCAGCGCGTCACGGCGGGACAAGTGATTCGCGTGCCGCCTTTGCCCGAACGCGGGTCGCCCATGGGCGCGGCGAAAGAACGCCGTGAAAGCGTCGTTGTATCCGACGAAGACGCGCGCTTTGTGCAAAGTTTGGTGATTTACAAGGATAACGACGTTTTGGTGCTGAACAAACCCGCGGGATTGGCGGTGCAGGGCGGCACAAAGCAGACGCGCCATTTGGACGGCATGCTGTCGGCTTTGCGGTTCGGAAAGGATGAAAATCCGCGCTTGGTTCACCGTTTGGACAAGGATACCAGCGGCGTTTTGGTGCTGGCGCGCACACCCGCGGCGGCGGCGAAGCTGGCGGATGCTTTCAAATCCCGCGAAGCCAAAAAAGTTTATTGGGCTTTGGTGTTCGGCAACCCCGAGCTCAAAGAGGGGAAAATCAGCGCAAAACTGCTGAAGTGTTCGGGCGAACACGGCGGCGAAACGATGCGCGTCGACGAAAAGAACGGGCAGAGCGCGGTAACGCTGTATCGCGTGGTTGACGAAGCGTACAAAAAGGCGGCATGGCTGGAACTGATGCCGCTGACGGGACGCACGCACCAGCTGCGCGTTCATTGCTTGACGATGGGACATCCGATTGTGGGCGACGAAAAATACAAAATCGACGGACTGAAAGCCGATTATTTGAAATACGGCAACCGCCTGCATTTGCACGCGCGCGCTTTGCGCATGAAACTGCCGTCGGGCAAAATGCTGGAAGTGTATGCGCCTTTGCCCGAAACCATGGCGGACAGCTTCGATTTTCTGGGATTTGCGTATAAAAAGCCCGAAAACCCGTTTAAATGCTTTCCGATAGACTAGGGGAAAACGGAATGAAACGTTTCTTGTACGGAGTCATTGCATTTTTGATTGTCGCGGCCGGAGCGGGGCTGTTTGTTTTGCGCGGCGCGCTGGATGTTTTGGAAACACGGGCCGCAAACGCTTTGCAAAAACAGGGATGGCAAATCGCTTTTAACGAAAAAGCCGAGTTGCGCCCGTTGTCCGTCCGTTATCGGGATATTCGGCTGACGCGCGCCGCATCAGGGGATTTCATCGAAATCGGCGCAGTGAAGGTCAGATTGGCTCTGTTGCCGTTGCTGCGGCGTCAAGCTCTGGTGCAAAAGGCTGTTTTCAGCGATGTCCGTTTGTCCGTTTACGGACGGACGGGATATGCCGACGTTCTGAAATTTGCGCGGCATCGGCAAAATTTGGCGGTAACGGGACGTGCCGAGATTATGGATTACGCAATGAACATAAACGGATCCGTGTCGGATGAAAATTTTGACTTTGATGTTCGAGGGGACGGCTTGTTCGCTGCGCTGACTGGAACGCACGGGCAGGGAAAAATTGCGGCGACCGTTAAAGTGTCCGCCACAAAAACTCCGATTCCCCAAGCTCCCGATTTGGCTTTGGCCGCGCGGATCGAAACGGTCGGAGCGGTTGCGGATGTCCCGTCTTTTACATTGAGTTTGGGCGGAAACGGGAACGTTTTGCTGAAAGCAAACGGGAAATACATTGACGGAATCCTGTCCGCGGACGCGGAAGGAACGCTTCAAGACGCCGCGTCGGTTCCTTTGTCGTATACTGGAAAAATCAAAGTTGGGAAAGAGGGGGCTTTTATCGACAAAATGAAAGTTTCCGGCGGTAAAACCTCGCTGGTGCTGTCCGCGCAAAAAACAACGGAAACGTTTGATTTCGATTTGTCCGCCCCTGTCATTGATTTGCAACAGCTGTTGCCCTTGAAGAAGGAAGTTTTGCTGCTGCTGTCGCCAGTTTTGGCGCAAAAGGAAAGAACCGCTGTTGCTCAAACGGAAAAACTGTTCAGTCCGGCAGCGCTGCAAAAATCAAACGGGAAAATCGCCGTGTCGGTCGGAAAACTGACAATAGCGGACGGGCGGGACATGGGCGCGGTTAAAGTGAACGCTTCGCTGAAAGGCGGGGTTCTGTCCGTTCCCGTTGCGCAAGCGGGAACATTTTTTGCGGGAACGGCCAAGGCGGATGCTTCGGACGGAAAAACGGTGAAAGCGTCCGTTAATGTCAAGCTGAACGCTTTTCCTTTGGCTTTGCTGGAACGTACGGTTGAAAGCGGGACAATCAGCGGAAAAGCGGCTTTGACCGCTTCAGGGGCGACACGCGCCGAAATGGCTGGGAGCTTGAACGGAAAAGTTTCGCTGTTGGCAAAAGACGTCCGTTTTGTTCCGAAAATGCCCGCGCGAATTCCGAAAAACTTGAAACCGCTGCTTGGTTCTTTCGACCGCCCGACGTTGATTTCCTGCGCCGTCGTCAATGTGCCGTTTGAAAACGGAGTGATGACAACTGACAAGCGAATCGGTTTTGAATCCGATATGCTGGATTTTCAACTGAACGGAACGGCGGATTACAGCAGACGTCTGGTGGATTTGAATGCGTTGGTTTCCCCGAAAAAAGGCGGTGTTGTCACCGCGCTGTTGTCGGGGATGTCGATTAAAGGCGAAATGGACAATCCGACGGTGCGGCTGGATTCGGAAAACGGTCTGCAGAGGGCTTTGTCCTATGGTTTGGCTTTCCTGCAAGGGGGCAGAAACGCCGCTCAACAGGTTTTGCAAAGCCAGCGCCGGGAATTGAAAGACGTGTGCAAGACGGCTTTGCGCCGCTGACGGGAGGCCGACAATGAACAGAAACGAATTGACGGAACAAATCATCGGCTATGTTCAAACGGACACGCTGCTGTATTTCGCGCCGTATCCCGAAAAACTGAAACGGCTTCAGGAACAAAAATGGGGCGCGGTCATTGCCCGTTTCAATGACAAAGGGGCAAATTTAAAACCGACGGAATCCTTGGCTGTTTCAACGATTGACGCCGCTACCCGTCATCTGCTACAAATAAGGTTGGAAACGTTTTCCGATGCCGAATTGCAGTGGTTTCGCGAATTGGCGGGGGCGTACCGTTCCGTCTTGCTGGCTTTGGCCGTGTGCGACGGTGAATTGACGGAAGACGAAGCGTTTGATTTGTCCTGTTTGGAGGAATTGTTCCAAAACGAATTGTGGCAAACGGATGCGGAGGCTTTAAAAGCGCGCGAAGCGCGGCATGCCGCCGCCAAAACGGCGCGGCAACACTTAAAAGGGTGACAAATGGAACAGGAAACCGCACATATTCGTATCCACGGGCGGGTACAGGGGGTATTTTACCGCCAATGGACAATGACCGAAGCCCGCGCCCGCGGCTTGTCGGGATGGGTCAGAAACCGTGTGGACGGAACGGTCGAAGCGATGTTCAAAGGGGATGCCGCCGCCGTTGCCGATATGATTCAAGCCTGCCGCCGCGGCAGTCCCCGCGCTTTTGTAACGAAAATCGAACATCAGCTGGTTTTCGACGCGGCGCCCGAGGAAATCGTTGACGGTGAATTCAACCAAAAAAGAACGGTATAGGGAAACACGCCATGGGAATGTTGGATGAAGCGCGCGAAGAGCTGCGGCAGCCGGCGATTACGTTGAAATGGGAAGAGCCGCTGGTCAAATTTGATTTAATCGGCGAAAGCCAAGAGCAAAAAAATCGGCTGTCGCACATCGTCAACACGATTGCCAAAGGCTCTCCGTTCGGCAAAAAAATCCTGCAGGACGCGTGCGATGCGGGGTATTCTCTGACAATGGAGCACATGTTCGGGGCTTTGGGGGCTTGCGAACCCGAAAACAAAAGAATTTTGCTCAATCCCTCCATGCCGAACGAAGATTTGGTGGCGACGCTTGTTCATGAATCCCGCCATGCGCAGCAGGATATTCGCGCGCCTTGGATAACGGAGCGCGGAAACAGCGATTTTGCAACGGAATTGAAGCTTTATCGCGCGGCGGAAGCGGACGCTGAAGCGGTAGCGGTGGCGGCTTGTTACGAAATCAAACAAAACACGGGCAACAAAGCGCCGTATCTTGCAAGTGCGGAGCGAGATTCGCTGATTGTTGCGGCATTTTCTTCCAAAACCGATTCGTCTGGAAAAGTAACGCCCGCCATGCTGCGCGCCGCTTTTAACGGATGGTTTGAAGACCTGCCCATTATGGAAGAATACGAACGGTCGTATTTGATTGAAGAAATGGACGCCGTTGTCAAATCGGGCGATTTTTCGAAAAGACACGGCGGTCAAAGTCTTCCGTCGCGGCGGATTGTCGAAACGTATTGCACGGATGCGGACGGCACATGCTATTGGTCGGCCGATCCCGATGTTATGGAGGAACGCGATAAATTGTCCGTCGGTTCCAAAACGCGCAAGGCCGCGGAACGTTTTTATCAAGCGCGCTTTGAAAAGACGGGACGGGAAGTCGATGCCACTTATGCGGATTTGAAAGTGCGCGACGGCGGAATTTCCGCCCGCGAAGGCAAGGATTTGCTGAAGCAAGCTTTTTCCAAAGAATACAGGCAAACTTTTGCCCGCGATTTGAAAGCGGAAGTCGATTTTGAAAAACACGGCTCTTTGCTGGAAAAACGGCGTTTAAACCATATCGTCAACGAATTGTGCCAAGACGCCAAAGCCAAAAAGGAATTGGAAGCCTTGAAAAAGGCAGGATATGCGCTGACGATGGAAAGCTTGGGCAAAGCCGTTTCAGTCCGCGACAACAAAAACAAAGTTGTCGTGCTGGCGCGCCGCGCTTCGGATAAGGAATTGCAAGCGGCTTTGCGCCGCGAAGCGCAATCCGTTTTGGCCGTCAATCAAACATTGTTTAAACAAAAAGCGGCTTGCCGCGGATAAGGATTCAAAAAATGAAAAGAAGCAAGCTTGCCGCCTTTTTTCTGACGGTCGCCATTCTGTTGTGCGCGAAAAATTTTTATTTAACGCCGGTGGTGAAAATTTCCATACGCTCCACGGCCGCACAATGGGAGTTTATCCATGTTTATTATAAAACGGACGCAACTTCACAAGAACAGCATGTCAAAGATATCGTCAAAGCCAGAGGACGGAATAATTTTAAAATTTACGCCAAAAATTTACAGTTTATCCGAATAGACATGCCGGCGTCGTCCGTCATTCAATCCATTGGATTTGACGGCAAGACGAAAGCTTTCTTCGACCGCATGCCGGAACACAATGAATTTTCACCGTTTCCCGTCCAGCCGAAACTTCATTTTGATTTCAAGCTTTTTGCAATAGGAGCTTTTTTACTCTACAGCATACTGTATACCCTTATCGGAAGACAGCGGATTTATGAACAAAAGACCCCGAAAATGCAAAATTTGGAGCTGCTCAGGCTGATTTTTATGATCGGGGTTGTTGTTTTCCACGCTTCTCCTTTTGTCGGCATATTCAGCATGGGCGGAATTGGCGTCGAATTCTTTTTTATTCTGTCGGGCTTCTTTTTGATGCTGACATACAAACCCGAAAGATCCGTTTATTCGTTCGTTCAATCCAAAGCCGTTCATTTTATTCCTTTGACGGCATTGTGCGCCATATTTAACGGAAAAATCGCTTTGCTGCCCGCCAACATGCTGTTTTTGCAGGGAACGGGATTGGCCGCGTCCGTTCCCGTCCAAGGGTGGTATCTGGGCGTTTTGTTTTGGACATCTTTGTTCTATTTTTATGTTTTGAAAGTATATAAGGCGGAAACAGCCAAACTTATCATCGCCGTTATGACCTTTGTATCCTATTACGGATTTAAACAGGGATGGGGCGGAAACGAGATGCTGCGCGGTTTTGCGGGCGTCGGTCTGGGGTATTTTCTGGGATGTTTGTATAACCGGTTAAAAGAAAGTAATTGTACGGGGGGGGGTATACGCTTGCGGAGGCGCTGGCGTTATGCTACTCGGTCGGATTGATGTTTGTTAAACAAATCGCACCCGATAATAAGATTCAAGCGGTTATCGCTTTCGCCGCGCTGGTTGTTTTGTTCGCGCTAAAACGCGGGAAGATTTCGCGCTTTTTTGAAAAACCCGTTTTTGCCAGATTGGCCTGCTGTTCTTTTTCAATCTATATGACACACATGGATGTTACGCGCTCGTTCGTTTTTCATATTTGCGACCAGTATCCGAATGTGTTTGATGAATATCCCCATGCGCTGATGGTTCTTGTGTGGTGTGTTTGCTATGTGTTTGGCTTGATGATTTGGAGATATTTTGAAAGGCCCGTTGCGGACAAACTGAAAAAAATGATATACGGAGAAAATTGAAAATGAAAAAACTGTTAAGCTTTGTTTTGTCCGCAGTTGTTTTGCTGTGTGCAAACGGTTTGTATTTCGACAGGCTGGTAAAAGTTACGTTTTTTACGGATTTGGCGGAATGGGAATTGGCAAAAGCGCAATATGTCGCCGACGGCAAAACGCAAACAACGCAAATTATGATGAAAGGCGGCGGCAGAGGAATGATACGCATTTATGCCGACAACCTTTCATCGCTGAGCTTTGAATTGCCTGCCGGAAAAAAGCTGACCTCCGTGAAATTGGAAGGACGGAAAAAGATTTCCCCTGCGGTTGAAGCCGGTTATGTATTCCGCAATTTGGATATTCAGGGAAAAAAACATTTTAATTTGAAATTCTTCGTTCTTTTCGCCTTGATGATTTACGGTTCGGTTTATACGGTTGTTGCGCGGAAACGCCTTTACGATGAAGCTGTACCGAAACTGAAAAACGTCGAATTTCTCAGACTTGTCTTCACCTTGGGAATTGTGGCGCATCATACGGCGCTGAACGGAAACTTGCGCTTTTTCAACGAAGGCTGGCTGGGGGTCGAGTTTTTCTTTATTCTGTCCGGATTCTTTTTGATGATAACGTTCAAGCCGGAAAAGACAACGTACGAACTGGCGCGGTCAAAGGCAGTCCATTTCATCCCGCTGACATTGTTGCTGGCGCTGTTTAACGGGAAAATCGTGCTAATTCCCGCCAATATGCTGTTTTTGCAGGGAACGGGGCTGGCGGCTGCCGCTCCACCGCAAGGGTGGTATTTGGGAGTGCTGTTCTGGGTGTCGCTGTTTTATTTTTACGTTTTGAAAGCATTTAAACCCGAAATTTCAAAGCTGACAATCGCTTTGATAACATTTTTTGCGTATTGCGCTTTTAAAAACGGATGGTCGAACGCGCTGCTGTCTTCGCAGTTGATACGCGGGCTGGCCGGTATCGGGTTAGGGTGCTTTTTGGGATGTTTTTGGAGGTCTGCCGACGGTAAAAGCGGTTACGCGGGAAAAACGGGAGTATACACCGTTGCGGAAATTGTGTTTTTGCTCTATTCGGTCGGGCTGATGTTTGTCAAGCCGCTGTACCCCGCCAACCGCATTACGGCAGTTTTGTCTTTTGCGATATTGATCGTCTTGTTTGTTTTGAAGCGCGGCAAAGTATCGCAATTTTTTGAAAAACCGTTTTGGGCAAGGATTTCCTGCTGCTCCTTTGCGATTTATATGGTGCATGAAAACTTGATCCGCGACATTACTTTTACGATTTCGGACAAATGCCCCGTGCTGGCGCAAAAATACGCATTTGTGTTTGTTGCGGCAACTTTGGCCTTGTCATATTTGCTGGGATTGTTGGCGCGTCGCTATGTCGAAATTCCGTCAACCCGATGGCTGAAACGAAAAACGGAGATAAAAAAAGATGCATAACCATAAAATAATCAGTTTTGCGCTGACAGCCGTTTTTCTGTTTCTCTCCAAATCGCTGTATCTGGATGATGTTTTGAAGCTGACGCTTGAAACGCAAATGCCCAAAAACGCGGTTGTGCGGGCAGAGTTTAAAGTCATCGGCCAAAAGCGGGCAGAGCAAACCCGTTTGACGCTGAAGGAGGGAGGAAGAAGCCGTTTCAGAATTTACGGAGGAACGCCGGAATACATCAAAGTCAGTCCGGCGGACAAGATTGTTTCCTTGTGTATCGTCGGGCGGGGAAAACAATGTCCGGCTCTGTCCGAAGAAGGTGTTTTTTCGAATATTACGGTAAAAAGCAAACCTCATTTCGATTTCAAGTTTTTTGTCATCTGGGCATTTTTGATATACGGTATTGTTTACACGCTTGTCGCAAGAAAGCGGCTGTACGATGAAACCGTACCAAAGATTAAAAATGTGGAATTTCTGCGGCTGCTGTTTACAATCGGTGTTGTCGTGGCTCATTTGGCGCCCAATGTAACCGTCTACAACATGGGGGGCAGAGGAGTGGATTTCTTCTTTCTGCTGTCCGGATTTTTCTTGATGATAACGTTCAGGCCGGAAAGATCCGTTTATTCGTTCGTTCAATCCAAAGCCGTTCATTTTATTCCTTTGACGGCATTGTGCGCCATATTTAACGGAAAAATCGCTTTGTTGCCCGCCAATATGTTGTTTTTGCAGGGAACGGGATTGGCGACGCCGGTCCCGCCGCAAGGGTGGTACTTGGGCGTTCTTTTTTGGGTAGGGTTGTTCTACTTTTATTTGCTGAAAATCGTAAGACCGGAGATGTCGAAATTGATTGTTGCGGTGTTGACGTTCTTTTCTTACTGTTTTATACACAACGGCGGAACGTCTTCGATTCCCGCGCTTTGTATCGCGCGCGGTTTTGCAGGAATCGGTGCAGGGTGTTTTTTGGGGAGCTTGTACGGCCGGTTAAAAGAAAATGGTGTTACGGGGGGGGGGGGTATACGCTTGCAGAGGCTCTGGTTTTGCTCTTTTCCGTTGGGGTGCTGTATATCAAAGGGCTGGCTCCTGCCAATCCGATGAATATTGATTTGGCGTTTGCGTTTTTGATAATCTTGTTTGTTTTAAAACGCGGCGCAGCGTCCCGCTTTTTTGAAAAACCGTTTTGGGCAAGAATTTCGGCCTGTTCTTTTGCAATTTATATGACGCATGAAGATGTGTTGTGTTCTTTTGTTTTCCGGTTTTTGGAAAAACATCCGTCTTTGGCGGAAACGCATACGCTGACAGTTTCCGCGGTTGCGGTGGCGCTGTGTTATGTGTTTGGACTGCTGATTTGGAAGTATGTTGAACTTCCCGTTACGCGGTGGCTGAAAAGCAGAATGCAATGAATGTAAAAAGTTTTGCGAAAACGCAAAAAATTGGCGTCAAAGTATTGACTCTTCACGCGGTTGAGTATACTTTGAACCCCTCGACAAGGGCATCGCAGTAAAATGCCCTGTCGGGTATTGCGCCCGATTCCTTTCGGATGACGGCTGGTTTTGATTTGTAATAGGAGATTAAACTTGGCACGTATTGCTGGTGTAAATATTCCGACAAACAAGCGCGTGGAAATCGCTTTGACGTATATCCACGGCATCGGTCGGACTCTGTCCCGCGAAATCTGCGGGAAACTGAACATCGACGAAGCACGTCGCGTAAGCGAACTGACCGACGACGATGTTCTGAAACTGCGTGAATTGATCGACCACGAATACCACGTCGAAGGCGAACTGCGCCGCGAAGTGGGCGTGAACATCAAACGCTTGATGGACTTGGGCTGCTACCGCGGTCTGCGTCATCGTAAAGGTCTGCCCGTTCGCGGCCAAAGAACGCATACGAACGCTCGTACGCGCAAAGGTCCCGCGAAACCCATCGCAGGCAAGAAAAAAGCTGTTTAATTGAAAGGCGATTGATTCATGGCTAAAGCTGCAACAACTGTTCGCACGAAAAAGCGCGAACGCAAAAATATCACTTCCGGTATTGCGCACGTCAATTCGACGTTCAATAACTCGAAAGTGACGATTACCGATGCTCAGGGAAACACGATTTCGTGGTCTTCCGCGGGCGCTCACGGTTTCAAGGGTTCGCGTAAATCGACCCCGTACGCCGCGCAGGTTACCGCCGAAGACGCCGGCAAAAAAGCTGCCGAACACGGTATGAAAACTTTGGAAGTATGGGTCAAGGGTCCCGGCGCCGGCCGCGAATCCGCTCTGCGTGCTTTGCAGGCCGTCGGTTTTGTCATCACGGCGATTCGCGATGTGACCGCGGTTCCTCATAACGGTTGCCGTCCCCGCAAACGCCGTCGCGTCTAACGGGATGCCCGAGTCGTTTCCGACTCGAATCGTTTAGGAATGTGTTTTCCGTTCGGAAAATACTTTAAATTACAAAGCAGGAGAGATACCCGTGATTCAGAAAAACTGGCAAGACTTGATTAAGCCGAGCAATATCGAAGTCGAACACGCCGAAGATTCCGCGCATAAAGCGACAATCGTCGTTGAACCGTTGGAACGCGGTTTCGGGATGACTTTGGGTAACGCTTTGCGCCGCGTCTTGTTGTCTTCACTGCAGGGAGCTGCGGTGACCGCGATTCATATCGACGGCGTTTTGCATGAATTTTCTTCGATTGAAGGCGTTCGTGAAGACGTTTCCGATATTATCTTGAACATTAAAACGCTGGCTCTGCGCTATGACGGCGAAGGCACGCGCCGCATGACTTTGAAAGCGGAAGGTCCGTGCGAAGTCACCGCCGCGATGATTGAAACGGGACATGATGTCGAAATCATGAACCCCGAACTGGTCATCTGCACGCTGGACAAAGGCGCGAAGCTGAACATGGAACTGACGGTCGGTACGGGCAAAGGCTATGTCCCCGCGTCCCAGAACCGCCCCGAAGATTGCCCCATCGGATTGATTCCCGTGGATTCCATCTTCAGCCCGATTACCAAAGCCGTTTATCAGGTCGACAACGCCCGCGTGGGTCAGATTACCAACTATGACAAACTGTCTTTGACGGTTGAAACGAACGGCACGGTTTCTCCGGAAGACGCGGTCGCTTTGGCGGCGCGCATCTTGCAGGAACAGTTGAAACTGTTCGTCAATTTCGAAGAACCCGAAGAAGACGTCGAATCCGAAAAGAAGGACGAACTGCCGTTCAACCGCAATTTGCTGCGCAAAGTCGACGAATTGGAATTGTCGGTGCGTTCCGCGAATTGCTTGAAAAACGACAATATCGTTTACATCGGCGATTTGGTTCAGAAAACGGAAGCCGAAATGTTGCGTACGCCGAACTTCGGCCGCAAGTCTTTGAACGAAATCAAAGAAGTCCTTTCTCAGATGGGATTGCATTTGGGTATGGAAGTGGTCGGTTGGCCGCCTGAAAATATCGAATCGCTGTCCAAGGGTTTGGAAGAGCCGTTCTAACAAATTTCCTGTTCGGTGGAACAGGGCTGTGACATGCGCGATAACTTGAGGTTTGCGATGATTTCAAGCGAGCGGTGTCAGAGAAGTTTTTATCGGTTTCGTGCGCGAAACCATGATAGGAGGAAATTATGAATCATCGTAATAGTAAGCGTAAGCTGAACAAATCGTTCGCACACCGCCGTGCCATGTTTGCCAACATGGCGAATGCGTTAATCAAGCATGAACAAATCAAAACCACGTTGCCCAAAGCCAAGGAACTGCGCCCTGTCTTTGAAAAGCTGATCACGATTGCTAAAGTCGGTGATTTGCACAAACGTCGTCAGTTGATTTCTTTCCTGCGCGATGAAAAAATGGCCGACAAGATGATTGCCACGCTGGCCGCCCGCTACAAAGACCGCAATGGCGGTTACACCCGTGTTTTGAAAGCGGGTCTGCGTTACGGCGACTGCGCTCCGATGGCGATTATCGAATTGGTCGATCGCGACGTCAAGGCTAAAGGACAAGACTCCGGTGTTGTCGTTGAAGCCGAAGCGGAAGAAACAAAATAAGACGTTGATTTCTTCAATAAAACGAAAGGGCAGGCTGAAAGGCCTGCCTTTTTGTTTATGGCTTGACGGGGCGGGTAATCAACAGGGAAATTTCGCATCCGGAAGCCAGCGATGAAGACAATACGACACATTCCCGCTCTAATTCGCTTTCATTCAATCTGCTCAGATATGATAAAATGTCCGCATAACGAACCTGCTTGAAAGGGGATACTTTCGGCAAATCAATACTGTTGTCGTTGTAAATTGAATGAAGCCATCGAGATACGCTTTGAACGCTGACACCGACGGTTGCCGATATTTTATGCATTGACAGTCCCGACGCATATAACAAAGCGACAAGCTGCCGTTCTTTTTGATGAGCGGCTCTTTTGTCCGACCGTGTAAACTGGCATCCGCACCGTTTGCATTTATAACGCTGCTGCCCCTTGACAAAGCCGTTTTTAACCGAATTTTCACTGCCGCATCGGCTGCATTTCATAGGCGTTTCTCCTGTCACTTTCGTAATGATACATGAAAATTGAACAAAAATAAAAGAGGGAATGAAAGTTTAGAAGCGATTAAAAATGAAAAATATTTTTTCTATAAAATTTTTTCATCATTATTTTTGATATGTTTTGATGAAAAATGTTGACCTTTTCGCGTCAATCGGGGAAATATTCCCGAAACGAAAGGTGATTGAAATGAAAAAGTATCTTGATAAATTTTGGCTGGCGCCGGCTTTGACGATAATCGTTTTGGCGGTGCTGTATGCCGCCGGATTCGGCATTTGCACACATGCGACCGATTTGACGGCGGAAAACGGATTTGTCGAAAATGCGACATACTTGTGTTATGCGGTTTTGTTCGTGTTATTTTTCAAAGTGCGCAAATCGTTTCAAACGCCGTTTGAAAAGCGGTCTTTGGCGATGTTTTTGTTTTTCGGAATCGCCGCTGTTTTGCGCGAAGCCGGTATTCAGCATTGGTTGACCAGTCATGATACGACCGCGTTCAAGCTTCGCTTTTTCACTAACCCGAACAATCCGCTGAGCGAAAAAATTGTTGCGTTTGTTTTGGCGGCGCTGGTGGCGGGATTGTTTGTTTACGCCATGGTTTTGTGGCTGATTCCAGCCTTTAAAGGATTGTTCAAGCTGTATGCGGGATCGTGGACGGTGATTACGTTTTTATCCTGCGGCGCGCTGTGCAAAATCGCGGACAGAACGCATAGCAATTTGGCAAAACACGGCATTGTTTTAAACCCGTTGGGATTTTGGTACGGCTTTTTGGAAATCGCCGAAGAGGGACTGGAAATGATGCTGCCGATTTTGGCGGTTGTCGCGTTGCTGCAGTTTCAATCGGATAAAAATCTGTTTTATCCGCGGGGAAAATAAGTGCTTGCGTAAACGGAACGGATGTGGCATAGTTCAGCTTCCGTTTACTCCTTGCCGATGAACGGAATCGGCTATGTCCCTTGCGGGGGCGTTCGTGGTGAGTGCCGTCGGACAAAGGGAATGAGAGAAGCCAAAAGGAGATTTTTTATGGCTTTATACGAAAACGTGTTTATCGCACGTCAGGATATTGCCGCTTCGCAGGTTGATGCGCTGATTGAACGCTTTGAAGGCGTCATCGCGGCCAACGGCGGCAAAGTTACGAAAAAAGAAAACTGGGGCTTGCGCGCCTTGGCTTACCGTATGAACAAAAACCGCAAAGGTTACTATGTTCTGTTTAACATCGACGCTCCGGCGAAAGCTTTGATTGAACTGGAACGCCAAATGCGCTTTGACGAAGACGTGATTCGTTATCTGTCCGTCCGCGTTGAAGAATTGGAAGAAGGTCCGTCCGCCATGTTGTCCAACAAGGGCAAAGAAATCAAAGGCCGCGGCAAAAAATTCGATGTTGAAGATGAAAGCGAGGAATTCTAATGGCAGCCACAGCTCGTCGTCCGTTCTTCCGCCGTCGTAAAGCTTGCCCGTTTGCGGCAGCCGACGCTCCGAAGATCGACTATAAAGATATCAAATTGTTGCAGCGTTTCATTTCCGAACGCGGCAAAATCGTTCCCAGCCGCATTACCGCCGTTTCCGCCAAGAAACAGCGCGAATTGGCCAAAGCGATTAAACGCGCCCGCTTTTTGGGCCTGTTGCCTTACGTTATGGACTAAGGGGAGAGCTTGAAATGGAAGTTATCTTACTCGAACGTATCGAACGTCTGGGCCAAATGGGCGACATCGTCAAAGTGAAGCCGGGTTATGCCCGCAACTATCTGTTGCCCCAAGCCAAAGCTTTGCGTTCCAGCAAAGAAAATCTGGCTTTGTTTGAATCCCGCAAGGTTCAGCTGGAAGCCGCCAACTTGAAACGCAAACAGGAAGCCGAACAGGTCGCCGAAAAGATGAACGGCTTGAAAGTCGTCATCATCCGTCAAGCCGCCGAAACCGGGCAGCTGTACGGTTCCGTTACGGGTCGCGATGTCCGCGATGCCGTCCGCGAAGCCGGCTTCACCATTGAACGCCGTCAGGTCGTTCTGGATCAGCCGTTCAAAGAAATCGGCGATTACAAAGTCCGCATCATTCTGCATCCCGACGTCGACCAGACGATTTCCGTTGCGGTCGCCCGTTCCGCGGAAGAAGCCGAACGCAACGCCAAAGCCGCGGCCAAGGCCGCCGCTGAAGCCGCTGCCGCCGCCGAAGCCGTTGTTGCGGAAGTCGCGGCTGAAGCTTAATCGCTTCGCTGAAGCTTTAAACGGCGGGGGCGCGAAAACCTCCGCCGTTGTTTTTTGACTGCAAAGGGATTGACGAAATGGATACGACAGAAATGACCGAACAGCGTGTGCCGCCGCAAAATATCGAAGCGGAACAGGCTTTGCTGGGCGCGATTTTGAGCAACAACCACGCTTTGGAAAAAGTTGCGGAGTTTCTGAAACCGTTTCATTTCGCCAGTCCCGTTCACGGTGAAATTTATCAAGCGATTTTGAACCTGCATGCGCGCGGTCATTCCGCCGATCCGATTACGCTGAAAGGCTATTTGGCCGGAAATCCGCTGTTGGAGGAAGTCGGCGGCATCAAATATTTGATGGAATTGACGTCTTCCGCCGTAGCGATTATCAATGCCGAAGACTACGCCAAACTGATTTTCGACCGTTATCTGCGCCGCCAGCTGATAGGTTTGGGAACGGACATTGTCAACGATGCGTTCAAAATCAATATGGACAACGATGCCGAAGTCCAAATGGGGCGCGCGGAAAAACGGCTGTACGAATTGGGAACGGAAGGGCAAATCGACGGCGGTCCGCAAACGTTTGCGGAAACGCTGACCGAGGTTGTGCAGGAAGTCGCCGAAGCCGCCAAAAACCCCGACGGCATTTCCGGCATATCGACGGGGTTCCGCGATATTGACAAGAAAATGGGCGGCTTGCACAATTCCGATTTGCTGATTGTCGCAGGGCGTCCCGGTATGGGAAAAACGGCATTCGCAACGTGTTTGGCGTTCAATTCGGCGCGGTGTTTTCTGGACGATATCAACGCGGGCAAAGAACGCAAAGGCGTGGCGTTCTTTTCATTGGAAATGTCGGCATCCCAGCTGGCGGGACGTATTTTGTCCATGGAAACGCAAATCGCGTCCGACAAGCTGCGCAACGGCAGAATCACGCAGGAGGAATTTCAGCGCGTGGTCGCTTTCGCAGGGGATTTGGAAAAAGTGCCTTTATTCGTTGACGATACGCCGGGGCTGACGGTTGCCGCGATTCACAACCGCTGCCGCCGCTTGAAACGCGATTCGACCAAAGGGCTGGGACTGGTTGTTATCGACTATTTGCAGCTGATTGACATGTCGGGATCGACCTTTAAAAACAACATGGTGCAGGCGTTGACGGAAACGACCCGTCAGCTGAAGATTATGGCGAAAGATTTAAACGTTCCCGTTATGGTGCTGTCGCAGCTGAACCGCGGCGTCGAACAGCGCGACGACAAACGGCCGCTGTTGTCCGACTTGCGCGATTCCGGTTCTATCGAACAAGATGCGGACATCGTGCTGTTCGTGTTTCGCGAACACTATTATTTAAAAAGCTCCAGCCCCGTTCAGCACGCCAACGAATCCGAAGACAAGTTCGCCGAACGCATTAAAAAATGGGAACGCGATTTGATTGACAAGGAAAAGAAAGCCGAACTGATTATCGCCAAACAGCGTCACGGGTCGTTGGGAACGGTGGATTTGTCGTTTGAGGGGCAGTTTACTCGCTTCGGCGATTGGATTGATCCGAATTCGTTTCAAAATTAAGACTTTTGATAAAATCAAGCAGGGCGGCTTTGTCGGGTTCGCCCTGTTTTTTTATCCAAAATTCCCGCGCGGCGGTTAAAGCTTTGCCGATTCTGTTTTTGGGCAAAAAAGTCAAATCCGCGCCCGAAAGCGGATAAGGCGGGACGCGAATGTTTTTCGCCGCCAGCAGCCCTTTGTCGGGAAAACGGGCGTGCAACGCTTTTAAAGCCGCGTTTTTCAGCGGATTGTTTTGCAGTAAAACGGCGGCTTCAAACGGGGATTCGGCGCGCGTCGGGAACAGGGAGGTTTGCCTTTTCAACGTTCGCGGCAAATAGCGGTAAAGCTGCGATTTTCCCAAAATGTTCCAACGGGCGGCGGCGCAATTTGTTTCCAGCCGGTCGAACACGTCCAAATCGGCATCGGAAAACCAACGCTCCAGAATGTCCGCTTGAGCCATGGCGTGCAGGGCGATTCCAGCTTTTCGGCAGTTTAAAATCTTGCGGATTTCGTCGCAAACGCGTTCGGGGGACACTTTGTCCAATCCGCCGGCCAAGCGGCGGCATGCCGATAAAACCGCTTCGTCGGCGGGGAATTTTGAAAATCGGGCCAGAAAACGGAAATAACGTAAAATCCGCAGGTAATCTTCGGCAATGCGGGCGGCGGGGGTGCCGATGAAACGCACAATGCCGTTTTGCAAATCTTCAATTCCGCCGAAATAATCGGAAACCGTCCCGTCAAAATCGGCGGACAAAGCGTTGATTGTAAAGTCGCGGCGCGCGGCGTCGGTTTCCCAATCGGTTGAAAAAACGACTTTCGTCCGCCGGCCGTCGGGGGCGATGTCTTGGCGCAAGGTAGTGATTTCGACGCTTTTGAAATCTTTATCATCAATCATGACGGTTTGCGTTCCGAAAGCCAGTCCCGTCGGAATGACGGCGTACCCGCTCAACAGCGCTTTAACCCGTTCAGGGGGCAGGGGTGTTGCCAAATCAATGTCGGACGGCGTTTTGCCCGACAGGCAATCTCGCACCGTTCCGCCCACAAAGCGCACTTGACCGTCCAGTTTTTCAAACAAGGCTTCCAGCGCTTTCGATTTTTGCCAAAACGGATTTTGCAGTTGCATTTTGAGTCCTCCGCTTTTTAAAATAACGGCATGATTACTTTGAAGCAATGCGAAAACACAAAACATGATGCGAAAATCGCCTTTCAATGGCGAAACGACGCGCGCACAATCGAATCGTCCGAAGTGCGGCGGCCGAAATCGTGGGATTCTTTTTGGCTGGAATTTTCAGAATGTTATTTTGATGCGCTTTGCCCCGTTTTCGTCAAAGACGGCGGCAGTTTCGCGGGGTTCATCCGTTTTGACGCGGCGGGAGAGGGGACGTTGGAAATCGTTATCAACATCGCCCCCGAATTTCGCGGCATGGGCATTGGCACGGAAGCGCTGGCTTTGGTCAAAAACTATGCCCGCGACAACGGGTTTTCGCGGCTGGCGGCCGACATCCGCGCCACAAACAAAGCATCGCTTGCTGCTTTTCGCAAAGCGGGGTACGCCGTCGAGGGAACGCGGACACAAATTATTCAAAGAACAAAAGAAAAATGCTCTATCGTCCGCGTGTTTTGTTTGCTATAATCCCGTTTGAATTTTGAAGACGGCGGGAAAAAATGTCGAATACGGTTTACTTGCTTTTTACAATCGGATTGTTTGTCGTTGATTTTGCGGCGTTGATATGCCTGTTCGTTCTTAAACGGCGTTCCGAGTATTTGGGGACGCCCGTCGCGGGGGATGAAGTGCGTGAAGTGCCGTATTGGAACATGGTGCAGGGCGTGCTTTTCGCCGCTGCCGCAACGGGATTGTTCGTTTTGGCGCCCGACAAAGTTCCGTATGAAAGCGTTTCCGGCAACGTGTTCGGGGGTTTGATTTTGTTTTTTGCCTTGTCGGGGTTTGTCCCCCGTTCGTCGTCATTGGGGCGGCAAGCGGCGTTTTTGTTGGAATTCGGGGCGTTGGTGTCGGCGGTTTTCATGCTGCCCGCGCCGCCCTTTTTCCAAAAAATTCAAGCGCCGCTTCCCGTCGTCAAAGTCGGCGTTGCGGCCGTTTGGATGTTTTTGTTCAAACAATGCGGATTCGGCGGCAAGCGCGGCGGGTTGGTTTGCGCGCAGACTTTTTTTGTCGGCGCGACGTTTTTCGCCGCAGTGTTTTTAACGCACGCGCCCCGCGCGTTGTCGGAGTTCGGCGGCATTTTTCTGCCTTTGACGGCGGCGGCGTATTGCATGACGGTTTTGTACAACACCGACGCTTCGCTGGGAAAGCCGCTGGAAAACGTGTTTAACATCGCTGTAACGGGCATGTGTTTCCAGCTGGCGGAAAAAGGATTGGGCGGATGCGCTCTGCTGCTGTTGTCGTACCCGCTGTTCGAGCTGTTCTTCGGGGCGTGGCGGCGGTTTAAAAACTTATTCAGACGCAAGGAAAAGCGTGTTCCCGTCTTTTTTTACGAATTGTTGGAAGCCCGCGGCTTTTCGGAATCTCAAATCGTCGCTTTTGTTTTGCGGCGCGACTTTTTGTTTGGGGCGATGGTGCTGTTGACGCTGGACAGGGCGTATATTCAGCCGCAAATGGTGGTGCTGGCTTTTGTGCTGTACCTTAAATTCGCAATCGGCATTTCCAATCCCGACGCGGGAAAAGCGACCGTGCGGGGATTGTTCAAGCAAATCGGCGCCGATGCCCGCAAAGGGTGGGGCGAAGCGAATGAAGCGTACGCGGTTGTGAAAGAAAAATACAAGGATTCCGACAAAAAATGAAAACGCCCGAACTGCAGACCCGCCATATGGCCGTTGAATTGCTGTCCGCCGTTGTCCGCAAAGGCAAAGGGCTGGAGGAGGAATTCGCCCGCATGATGGACGAACAGGACAAAATCAGCCCTTTGGACGGGCGGGACAGAATGTTTGTTCGTTTGCTGGCCACAACGACTTTGCGCAGATTGGGACAGATTGACGCTTTGCTGAAACGGTTTTTGGCAAAACCTTTGCCCGACAAAGCGGCGTATGTTACGGACGTTTTGCGGATTGCCGCCGCGCAAACCGTTTTTTTGGACACGCCGCCGCACGCTGCGGTTTCAACGGCCGTTTCTTTGGTCAAAGACAGCTTGTTCAAAGGTTTTGCGGGATTGACGAACGCCGTTTTGCACAAAGTTGCGCGCGACGGGGCGAAAATCGCCGCCGGACAGGATGCCGCAAAACTCAATATCCCCGATTGGCTGCTGCGGCAATGGCGTGCGGAATACGGCGCGGACGCCGCCGAAAAAATCGCGCTGGCGGGGCTGGAGGAGGCGCCGCTGGATTTCACGGTCAAGGCCGATGCGAAACAATGGGCCGAAAAACTGGAGTCAATCGTAATGCCGACGGGGACTTTGCGCCGTGAAAAATCCGCTTCCGTGCCGAGCTTGCCGGGGTTTGAGGACGGCGCGTGGTGGGTGCAGGATTTGTCCGCCGCTTTACCTGCGACGCTGTTCGGTGATTTGCGCGGGAAAAAAGCCGCCGACGTATGCGCCGCTCCCGGGGGAAAAACGGCGCAAATGGTGTTGCGGGGGGCCGATGTAACCGCCGTCGACATTTCCGCCAACCGCGTCAAGCGGCTGAAAGAAAATCTGGGCAGGCTGAAACTGCCCGTTAAAGTCGTTGTTTCGGATGCGCGTGTTTGGGCGGAAAAGGAACAAAAAGCAAGCTATGACGCGATTTTGCTGGATGCGCCGTGTTCGGCGACGGGGACTTTGCGCCGTCATCCCGATGTGGTGTGTCACAGAACTCCCGCCGATGTCGAACGGCTGAACAAAACACAGCGTGAACTGTTGGAAAAAATGCTGACTTTGCTGAAACCCGACGGCGTTTTGGTGTATTGCGTCTGTTCCGTTCTGCCGTCCGAGGGACGCGCCATAATCGACGATGCCGTCAAGGCGGGGATTGCCGAGCGCCTGCCTTTGACAAACGAGGTTTCCGCCGAATTGATTTCACAAGCGGGCGATTTGACCGTTTTACCATATTTTTACGGGGACCGCGGCGGATGCGACGGCTTTTTCGCCGCCCGATTGAAGCGCAAAGGATAAACCATGACGCGAACGATTTTATATCCTTTTACCGAAGAAGCTTTCGACGATGCGGCGGCGGGAAATGCCGCAATGATAAAAGCTTTGCAAAAATCGGGCGAAGTCGCCCCTTTGTGCATTGTCGACAAAGAGGGAAAAACGTCGAAACTGCTGAAAAAGGAACGGTTGGAATTTGAAGTCGTTCCCGTTGTCAAGCAGGTTTATCCGAACGATTTTTATCTGAAAGCGCTTTTTGTTTTGATGACGACCACTTTGGGACAGTTCACCTGTTTCAGAACGCACAAAATCCAAGCGATGCACTGCTTTGATTTGAAAACGCTGATGATGTGGGGGAATGCCGCCAGAATGTACCGCGTGCCTTATTTCATGTCGTTGACGGATATGCCGAAAGTCGGGAAAATGGCGTCTTTGCTGATTACGGACGCCAAAGCAATCGCCTGCGGCGGCGAATCCGTCATCGCCCGTTTGCCCCGTTTTGCCAAAAAGAAAGCGACTCTTTGCCCGAACGGGCAAGAATGCTTGCCGTTTTGGACGGAACGTTATAATCTGCTGTCAAAGCCGTTTTCGTTTACACAGTCGACGGGACTGTTGAATAAATAAGGAGAGTTCCTTTGCTGAAAAAGATTTTGTTTCTGTTCGCTGTTTTGATTTGTTTCGACGCAAACGCCGAAGTGTTGATTGATGCGCAAAAAGTTCAGCATATCGGCGTATTTGACGATTGGAACGCTTATATTTACACGTCCAAAAAGGACAAAGTCTGTTTTGTGTCGTCGATGCCCATGCGCTCGACGGGCGAATACACGCGCCGCGGCGATGTGTTTTTACTGATTTCCAGCCGTCCGAACGAAGAGATTTACGACACGGTGACGTTTGTGGCGGGGTACACGTTCATGCCGCGGTCCGAAGTGATTTTGCGCGTCGGCAAAGTCAAAGCCGATTTGTTCACCAGCGAAGACACCGCTTGGGCGAAAAACACCAAGACGGACGAAGCGATAGCGCGGGCAATGAACACGGGCGTCCGTTTGACGGTCAAGGGCGTGACGGTGCAGGGGCTTGAAACGCACGATGTTTTTTCACTCAAAGGCTTTAACAACGCGATGGAGGCGGTGAACCGTCTGTGCCGCCAGCCTGCGGGAAAAAATGAATAGCAACCCGCGCGGGGAAGTGCTACACTTCCTTTAAGAATCGAATCAAGAGGTGTTTGATATGACCGCTGAAAACAATCCTGTCCGTCAAGAATTCGTTGATATGTACGAAGAAAACCTGATTAACGAAATGGACGCGAAAGGTGACGACGTATCCGAAGACGAAGAACGTTCAATGCGCGTCAATGCCATGGTGGACGCCGCTTTGCAGGTGCGCAAGGACATGGATCCGCTGTTGGCGACCCGATTGAAATCGTTGGAAAATTTAAAGGATTACAAACAATATCTGCTGTCCGAATTCAAGCTGTTCGGCGCGGTCGACAAATCCAAAGCGGGCAAAATCTTTGCCGAATATCTGCTGTTTACGCTGCTGGACGAATTCGAGGTCGACGACAATATCGACTTCGACGTGTTTGGTGACGAATTGGATAAAGCATACGCCAAAATGCCTTATGAATATCAAGATTTGCGCCGCATCTATCCGTGGGGCGTTCTGATTGACGACTAGGTCTTTTTAGGCAGTTTCGACAGCAGGATTTCCGCTATCGGCGCGGGCAGACAGCTCATCAGCCAGACGGAAAGCGCAAGCAGGGGCGGGAATGTAATCCGCCCTTTGTTTTTGGATAATCCTTTGGCGATGACTGCAGCGGCGCGCGGCGCTTCCATCAAAAACGGCATGGGGAATTTGTTTTTCGCCGTAATGCGCGATTTGACGAATCCGGGGCATATCACGTTGATTTTCAGTCCTTCGGGCTTCATCGCGCCGCGCAGCGCTTCACCCCACGCGCGCACCGCGTTTTTCGACCCCGAATAAGCGGGAGCGGACGGCAAGCCGCGATATCCCGCCAGCGAACTGGTCATCGCGATTTGTCCCGCACGGCGCGGCTTCATCAGTTCCAAAGCGGGCAGGACGGTATTTAAAACGCCGTTGACGTTGACCGCGAAAATCTGACGGGTCGTTTCCGCCGATTCGATGCTGCCGTCCCCGGGGCCCGCCGATACGCCCGCGTTGGCAATCACCAAATCCAGCGGCGCAATGCCGTCGCAGCGATTTATCCAATCCGCCGTTTGCTTTTCATCCGTGACGTTGATTTGTTCGGCGTAAACGGCGGCGCCTTTTTGTTCGCACGCCTGTTTGACGGCCTGCAAGCGATCGCTGTTTCGTCCGCACAGGAACAAAGTGACGTCTTTTGCGGCGTAATGAACAGCTAGGGCTTCGCCGATGCCGCTGGACGCGCCCGTGATTAAAATATGTCGAGGATTCTTCATTTTTGCGTTTCCTTGCCGCTGTGATTTGGCTATAACTTAAAGCAAACGGTTTAAAGGAACTTTAAAAAATGGAAAGTATGACAGGATTTGCCTGCGTCAAAGCGGGCCGATGGATTTGGACGCTGCGTTCGGTCAACGCCAAAGGATTGGATGTGCGCACGCGGCTGGCGGTGGACAGCTTGGACAACGATGTGCGCGAAGCGGTGCGTCAAAACTTTGCGCGCGGCACGCTAACGGTGGCTTTGGACACGGACGGCGCGGCGGGAACGCTGAGCGTCAACACGGATTTTCTGGAAACGCTGTGTCGCGAGGCTTTGCGCCAGGCCGAAAAATACCCGTCTTTTCATGTCGGCGATTTGGCGACGCTGATGAACGTGAAAGGCGTTGTTGAAACGGGGCAACCCAAGACGGAGGAAGACGCGCTGAAGCAGTCCTTGAAACAAGCGGTTGCGGAATTGAAAAAAGCCCGTCTGGCGGAGGGTGAAAAACTGAAAGCCTGTTTGACGGAAATCGTCGATTCCATTGAAGCGTTGGTCAAAACCGCCGAAACCCGCGCGGATGCCCAGAACGAAAAAATCCGCCAAACGCTGAAAGCGCAGTACGATTCTTTGAAAGACGCCGCGCCGCTGCCCGAAGACCGCTTTTTGCAGGAAGTGACAGCGTGGATGCTGCGCGCCGATGTGCGCGAAGAGCTTGACCGCTTGAAAGCCCATGTCGAAACCGCCCGCGAACTGTTCGGGCAGGACGGCGCAATCGGGCGCAAACTGGACTTTTTGTGTCAAGAATTCAACCGCGAAGCCAACACGCTTTGTTCAAAATCCGCGGACATCGAACTGACGCGCGCGGGCTTGGCTTTGAAATCCGCCATTGACCGCCTGCGCGAACAAATTCAAAATATCGAATAAAGGAGAATTGCCATGATTAACAACGGAATTGCAAGACGCGGATTGATGCTGGTGCTGTCGTCGCCGTCGGGAACGGGAAAAACGGCGATTTCTCACCGTATTTTGGACAGCGATCCGAATTTCTTTTTGTCGGTGTCCGCGACGACCCGCGCCCCGCGCGCCGGTGAAATCGACGGCAAGGATTATTACTTTGTCAGCCGTGAAAAGTTTGACGAGATGGTTAAAAACGGCGAATTTTTGGAATATGCCGAATTTTGCGGAAATTGCTACGGCACGCCCGCAAAGCCCGTGCAGGCGGCATTGGCGGCGGGCAAGGACGTCTTGTTCGACATTGAATGGCAGGGGGCGCGCCAACTGTCGCAAACCGCCCGTGACGACGTGGTCGGCGTGTCGATTCTGCCTCCGTCTTTGGCGGAATTGGAAAGCCGTTTGATTCACCGCAACGACGCCCCGGAAATCGTTAAAAAACGCATGGGAACCGCCGCGGCGGAAGCCGCTCATTGGCAGGAATATGACTATGTGGTCATCAATCAAGACCTTGACGAATGTGTCGAAGCCGTCAAATCCATTTTGACGGCTGAACGGCTGAAGCGTTCCCGTCAAATCGGACTGCAAAGCTTTGTAAATCAAATGCTTTCCGCTTGACTTCCTTCTTATTTTGGACAAAAATACAGGAAATTTTGAATAAAATTAAGGAGTATTCCGATGACCGAAGAAATGCCGAAATGGGACTTGAGCGATTTGTACGAATCCATGGATTCGCCCGAATTGAAAAAGGACATGGCGACGCTCAGCGCGGGGGCGACCCGCTTTGAAACCCGCTACAAAGGCGGTTTGAGCGAACTGTCGCCCGCGGAATTCGGAAAATCCATCACCGAATACGAAAAACTGAACGAAACGGCGCAAAAGCTGGATACTTACGCGTATTTGCTGCATTCGACGAATATGAACGATCCCGTCGTTTCGGGCTTTTACCAGAACGTTCAGGAAAAGGGCAATGACGTTGCGGGTAAAATGCTGTTCTATACGCTGGAAATCAACAAACTGAGCGATTCCGAACTGAAGGACAAGCTGACCGACAAAACGGTGCGGGACTATGCGCCGTGGCTGGAAAACGTCCGCGCGGGACGCGAACACCAGCTGCCCGAAAACTTGGAAAAAATGCTGCTAGACAAATCAATGAGCAGCGCGACCGCTTGGAATCGTTTGTACGACGAAACCATGGCGGGACTGCGGTTCAATGTCGGCGGAAAACAGCTGACAGAACCCGAAGCGACCGCTTTGATGTCGTCGCCCGACATGGAAACGCGTCACGAAGCGGGCGCGGAAATCGACCGCGTGATGAAGCAGAATATGCCCGTGTTCGCCTTGATTACCAACACTTTGGCGAAAGACAAGCAAATCGAGGACGAATGGCGCGGCTACAAACGCCCGATTTCCGAACGCAATGTCGCCAACCAGGTCGAAGACGAAGTGGTTGACGCTTTAGTCGATTCCGTCGTGGACAGCCATGCGGACATTTCGCACCGCTATTACAAAATGAAAGCGGACTGGCTGGGCGTGGACAAACTGGAATACTGGGACAGAAACGCGCCGATTCCGGGCGTCGAAGGGCGCAAGTACACTTGGGATGAAGCCAAGTCCACCGTGTTGGCGGCTTACAACGAATTTTCACCCGAAATGGCGGCCATCGGCAAAAAGTTTTTTGACAACAACTGGATTGACGTCGCCCCCAAGGAAGGTAAAGAGGGTGGCGCGTACGCCCACCCCGCCGTGCCGTCCGCGCATCCGTATCTGATGCTGAATTTTATGGGCAGTTCCGGCGACGTGATGACTTTGGCGCACGAATTGGGACACGGCGTCCACCAGTATTTGGCGCGCAAACAGGGGCTTTTAAAGTCCGAAACGCCGATTACGCTGGCTGAAACGGCATCCATTTTCGGCGAAATGATGACGTTCAAATATATGCTGAAGCACGAAAAAGATCCCAAACAGCGCTTTGCGATGCTGGCGGAAAAAACGGGTTCCATGCTGAACACGACCGTGCGTCAAATCGCTTTTCACCGCTTTGAAACGGATGTGCATACCACCCGCCGCAAAGAGGGCGAGCTGTCCCCCGACAAGCTGAACGCGATATGGACGAAAACGCAAACCGAAGCTTTAGGGCCTGCCGTGAAAAACGACGACCGTTCCAGCTCCGCCTGGGCGACGATTCCGCACATGGTGCATACGCCGTTTTATGTGTACGGCTATGCGTTCGGGGACTGCTTGGTCAATTCCCTGTACAATGTGTACGAAGAGGGCAAAGTCAAAGATTTCCCGAACAAATACATGGAAATGCTGGGCAAGGGCGGTTCCGAACGTCACAAATCCATGCTGAAGCCGTTCGGATTGGATGCTTCCAAACCCGATTTTTGGAAGAAAGGTTTGAACGTGATTAAGGGCTTTGTCGACGAACTGGAAGTGCTGACCGACGAATTGGGCATGAACAAAAACAAAGCCAAAGGACAGGCGAAAGCCAATCCCGCCGTTGTCAAGGCGGCTGTCCAAAACAAACAAAGATGAAACATTGAAAAAGCCCTCTGACCGAGGGCTTTTTTCTATTTCAAAGGAATCGGGCTGACTTTGTATTGTCCCGGCGACAATTTTTTGCCGCTGTCCGTTTTGACGCCGTATTCCTGACGGGTGTTGCCCTGCATTTCGACGGGCATGGCGGGTTCGGTCGGTTCGGGTTTGGGCAGGACGAACTTTTTGGGATTGGAGGGCAGGGCGTTTTTCTGGAAACGCATCATCACATATCCCGTTCCGCCGCCGTATGCGGAACCGGAAACGCCGATGGAGTAGCTGGCGCCGATTTCGCCGTAATCCATGTTGATGTAGTCAATGGCGAAAACGGTGGACAGCAGGGATGTCGAAACGGTCGTAAATTTGCAGCGGTATCCCGTGTCTTCCATCAAGACGTAGTCGGGCGATTTGACGAACAGCGCGTTGTTGGACGCGCGGCATTGCGGACGAAGCGCGTTGTAGTGCATGTTGTAATCCAGCGCGATATTGACAATCTGTTCGTTTTTGTTCAAACGGACGTCCAGCAGTTTTGCCGAATCTATGACGACCGTGGCGGGGGTAACGCCGGCTTTGATTTGGAATTGAAGATAGTTTTCAAAGCAGGTGTGCGTGGCGGGGTCGGCTTCGCACAGCAGAATTTGGGAATCCAGATTGTTGTCAAACAGGTTGTACAAACTGTTGTACATGAATTCGCGCGTCATGTTCGTTCTGGCCGGAGCGCATTGCGCGGAACGGCAAATGATGACGGAAGACGGAGCTTTCGGCGTGATAATCGTTTTTTGTTCAAACGGATCGACGAACGAACCGCAGGATGCCGTAACGCCCGCAATAACCGCCGTCAGAATACTTTTTTTGATTAAACCCGATGATTTTGACACCTTGAAGGCTCCGCAATAGTTTATAGATTATAGCTTACGATATCAGCGAAATCTTACGAAAAGATAAAAAAACAAACGGGGATGAAGTTTTTTCGTTTTGGACGGAATATTTTTCGGATAGGATGGAACGCAAAGGAGCGGAAATGAAAAAATATTGCGCTTGGGGAATATTGGCGGCGGCGTTCGTCTGGTGTTCCGTCGCCGTGTTTGATTGCGCCGTTGATGTCGCTTATTGGGACGAAGTTCCTGTTTCGGCCGCCTTGAAACGAGGGGCGGCGGCGGGCTTTTACTGGCAAACTTACAACGAACATCGGATTGTGTTTACAAAATTGCTGATGAATTTCGGAACGCCGTTGACGTGGGTTTTCACGGCGTACGCTTTGTATGCGGCCATGGTCGTCCAGTTGTGGCGCGTGGTGCGCAAAGCTGCGGGGGATAAATGGTTTTTGCCCCTTTTGTTCGTGCCGCTGTTTTCGGATATGAACGCCGTCAATCTGTTGTGGGGCTTTACATCGCAGTTCCATTTGATGATTTTGTTTTCCCTGCTGGCGGTCGAATTCGCTTTTTTGCGGCCGGAAACGGTTTTAAACAGACTGTTTTGCCTGCTGTTTTCGCTACTGTCCTGCCTGTCGATGAATATCGTGTTTGCCGCCGGCGTGATGATTGCCGTGTCGATTGCATCAAAAATGCCGAAAAAAGCTACGTTGGCAGGATTTGCGGCTGTTCTTGCGATATTTTTCGCAGGCTACCCCCTTGATACCGCACAGGCGAAAACGGATGTGTTTTCAACACAGTACGGGTATTATTGGATAAACGTTTTTTCCGCCTATTTTACGGGTTTCGACCGTTTTTCCGTCGTGCACGTTTTTTTGTTCGCCCTGCTGGTTGCGCCGCTTGTGTTTGTGTTTTGCAAAAATATGGATGCGGACGACAAAAAAAGAATGGCTCTGTACGCGGTTGTGTTCGGCTCTTTGCTGGCTGCGGCGGGGATAGCCCGCAACCGTTTCGGCGATCCGCTGATGCACCGTCATGCCGAAAGCGTCATGATTTGCATTCCTGCTTTGCTGATGCTGCTGTATCCGATGAAAAAAGCGTTTTTGACGGCGGTCGTGATTGTTGTTTTGGGCTACAGCGCGCATTTCAGCACAAAAGGCTTTTACAACATCAAAACCGACCGTTTGCAGGGCGTGGCGTGTCTGGAAGCGTTTAAAACGGGAAAAAACGACGGAAACTGTCCGACTTTATATCCCTACAATATGGCGAAATTCGTTCAGCCCAACAGCCGCCAGTAAACATCCGTGTTGAACAAAGCGGGATTGTTGCGGGCGTAATCCGCGGCGGTGGCGTTGTATTTGTCGGCCTGTTTCGGATCAAGCCCCTGTTCCAGCAAAAATCCTGCGACCGCGGGGTTGTCGTTGCTTGATGCCGCGGCCATCAGCAAAGTTTTGCCGTCGTCCATTGTTTCAAACGGATTCGCGCCGTATTTGAACAAAGTTTCCAGCACTTGCGGATTCGGATTTTTCGCCGCCGCCCACATCGCTGGCGACGCGTTCAGCACTTTGTCCGAAACGGCAAGATTTGCTCCGCCCTTCAGTAAAGCTTCAGTAACAGAGGCGGAGGTGTTTTCGATAACCGCCAGCATCAAAGGCGTCGCCCCGCGGTTGTCAGCGGCGTTCACGTCCGCGCCGTATCGCAGCAAAGCGTCGATAACGGTTGCGTCGCGCGCGTTTTCGGCGGCGAACATCAAAGCCGTCCGCCCTTCCAGCGTTTTCATCGAAACGTCCGCGCCGCCCGTCAAAAGAGCCTCCGTCACCGCGGGATTCGGATTTTTTCCGGCCGCCAGCATCAGCGGCGTAAAACCGTTGACCGTCGCGCGGTTGACTTTCGCCCCCATGGTCAGCAAAACGGAAATCATCTGCGGATTTCTGTTTTCTTTCGCCGCCGTCATCAACGGCGTCGCGCCGAATTTTTCCTCGCGCTGGCGGATGTCCGCCCCGCTGTCAATCAGCAAAGCCGCAACGGCGGGGTTCGGGTTGCTTTTCGCCGCCCACAACAAAGCCGACAGTCCGTCTTTGTCCCGCGCGTTCAGCTCCGCCCCCGCGTCCAGCAGCATTTCGATAATTGCGGGTTCGGGGTTCAGCGAAGCGGCGAACATCAGAGGCGTTATTCCTTTTTTGTCGCGGGCGTTGATATTCGCCCCTTGGGACAGCAGCAAATTGACAAGGGCGGAATTTTTGGCTTTCGCCGCGGCGAAAAACAGCGCGGTCATGCCGTCGTTTTGCAGGGTGTCGACCTTTGCGCCTGCTTGAATCAAAGCGGTTGAAGCCGACAAATCCGCGCCCAGTATCGCCGCCAGCATCAGCGGCGTCGTTCCCAGTTTATCGCAGACGTTCGGATTTCCGCCCTCTGCCAAAGCCGCTTTGATTTCGTTCGCGTCGCCTGTTTGAGCCGCTTCCAAAACATCCGCCATAGCCGTATCCTTTCAGTTCAAAGCCCGCGATAAAAACAGGTGCGGTTTCCCGTATGGCAGGCCGCGCCCGTCTGGTCGACCAGCGCCAGCAAAGTGTCGCCGTCGCAGTCAATCCGCAATTCTTTCAGCACTTGCGTATGTCCAGACGTTTCGCCTTTGCGCCACAGCGTTTGGCGCGACCGTGAAAAATAGCACATCCGTTTTGAGAAAAGCGTTTCTTTCAGCGCGGTTTCGTTCATCCACGCCATCATCAGCACTTCGCGCGTGTCGAACTGCTGCGCGATGACGGGAACCAAACCCGCGGCATTGTAGCGAACCAAGCCTAAAAAATCGGCGGAAGTGATTTTCTGCATTCTTTTTTACCCGTGAAAGTGTTAAAAAAGGATACAAACGGTTTCACAAAAAATAAAGGGTTATTTTAAATGACGGAAACTTTGCAGGATTTGCGGCAGAAAATCGACGAAACGGACGACGCTTTGCACGCGCTGGTCATGCGCCGCGCGGAACTGGCGGAACGCGTCGGCCGCGCCAAAGCGGAGGCGGGGGAAAAGCAAATCTTTCGCCCCGTGCGCGAAACGCAAATCCTGCGCAGACTGCTTCAAAATCACAAAGGCGGCTTGAGCAAAGCCGTCATCATCCGGTTGTGGCGCGAACTTATCAGCGCCTGCGCCAATTTGCAGTCGCCGATGACAGTGGCGGTTTTCATGCCCGAACGCGGTATGGGGAATTTGGAACTGACGCGCGACTATTTCGGATCTTTCACGGCGCTGCTGCCGTGCAAGTCGGTCAATCTGGTGCTGAAAGAATTAACGCAGGGCGAGGCCGATTTGGCCGTTTTGTCCCTGCAGGACGACCAAAGCTGCTGGTGGTACGCTTTGGCGCAGGAACGCCGCCGCGCCGTCGCGGTGTTCGCCAAGCTGCCCGTTACGGGAACGGCAGATAACGGGCGCATTGTGTTTGCTTTGGGCAAAGTGCCGTTTGAAGCTTCGGGCGACGACCGCACTTTGCTGGTTGTCGAAACGGACGGCAGCATCAGTCTGGGCACGCTGGATTTGGTTTTGAAAGCGGGCGGCATCGCCACCAACGCGATTTACGATTCGTTTTCGCCCGATATGACCCGCAAGGCGTATTTGTTTGAAGTCGAAGGCTTTTTGGAATCCGACGACGCCCGTTTGGCCGCCGTTGTGAAAAAGGAAGACGGGAAAATCATCATGACGCGCGTCATCGGCGGTTTTCCCGCTCCGTTTGTGTAAAGGATGAAATCAATGTCAAATTTACCCGTACCCGCTCATCAAAGCATTATGACTTTGACCCCGTATGTCGGCGGCGCGTCGTCCGTCAAGGGCAGAGCCAAAGTCGTCAAACTGTCGTCGAACGAAGGGGCTTTCGGCACAAACCCGACGGTTGTCGAAGCCGTCAGACAAGGGGCGGAATCCCTGTTCCGCTATCCCGACGGTGGCAGCGTCGAACTGCGGCAGGCAATCGGAGCGGCGCACGGACTGGACGCGGACAGGATTGTGTGCGGGTCGGGGTCGGACGAACTTATCGGATTGCTGTGCCACGCTTATCTGAACGCGGGGGATAAAATCGTCATCACGCAGTACGCTTTTTTGATGTACCGCCTGTACGCCGTCGGATGCGGAGCGGACGCGATAGTCGTTCCCGAAAAGGATTTCAAAGTCGATGTTGACGCGGTGATTAAAGCAATCACCCCCGAAACGAAAATCGTATTCATCGCCAACCCCGGCAATCCGACGGGGACTTATGTTCCCCGCGACGAGATGCGCAAGCTGTGCCGCGAAGTGCCGTCAACCGTGGTGATTGTTCTGGATGCCGCTTATGCCGAATTTGCGGGGCGCGAAGATTATACGGCGGGCGAGGATTTGGTTGACGAATTTCCGAATGTCGTGATGCTGCGCACGTTTTCCAAAATTTACGCCTTGGGCGGAATCCGCTTGGGCTGGTCGTACGCGTCAAAGGAAATCACAGACGTTTTGAACCGCGTCCGCGGTCCGTTCAATGTCAACAAAGCCGCGCAAATCGCAGGCGTTGCGGCGGTCAAGGATACGGCGTTCGTCAAAAAATGCTTCGACCACAACGCGAAATGGCTGGCGCGTCTGCCGCAGGAGTTTGAAAAGCTGGGCTTGACGATGACGCCGTCGGTTGCGAACTTTGTTCTGGTGCATTTTCCGCATACGGGCAAAACGGCTGAAAACGCCGACAAATACCTGCAGGAAAACGGCGTTATCGTACGCAAAGTCGCGTCTTACGGTTTGCCCGACGCTTTGCGAATCACCATTGGTACGGACGAGGATATGGAACTGCTGTTGAAACTGTTGCGCGACTATATGACCGCTTAGGGCGTTTCGTAGTCGGGATAGCGGTACAGCTTTCCTTCAAAGTTTTTCAACAGCAAAAAGTCGCCGTCGCGCCCCGCCACATGGTCGGGCGTCAGGACGATTTTGCCGCCGCCTCCCGGAATGTCGATGGCATACGTCGGCACGGCGTATCCCGTCGTATATCCGCGCAAAGCGTCGATGATTTCCAATCCTTTTTTGACGGGAACGCGGAAATGCATCGAACCTTTGACGGGATCGCACTGGAACAGGTAATAGGGGCGGACGCGGACTTTCAAAAGTTTGTGCATCAGCGATTTCAGCGTGTCCGCGTTGTCGTTCACGCCGCGCAGCAGTACGGTTTGCGACCCCGTCGGAATACCCGCGTCTGCGATTTTGTTGCACGCTTCGTTCGTTTCCGCCGTCATTTCGTCGGGGTGCGTGAAGTGCAGGCTGAAAAACACGGGATGATATTTTTTAATCGTGTTCAGTAAAGACTTTGTAAAGCGCATGGGCAGAACCGCGGGTGTTTTCGACCCGATGCGAATCATTTCCACACTGGGAATCGCGCGCAAGTTCGCCAGCAGATAATCCAAAGCGGAATCGGGCATGGTCAGCGGATCTCCGCCCGAAATCAGCACGTCGCGCACTTCGGGATGATTGCGGATATACGCGAACGCCTGTTCCCACATCGATTTGCGAACGGTGGACAAGCCGTTTTTTTCCTTCAGTCGCCCGACCAGACGCGACCGCGTGCAATAGCGGCAATAGTTGGAACAAAACTCGGTCGTCAAGAATAAAACGCGGTCGGGATAGCGGTGAACCAGTCCGGGGGTGACCATGCACGGTTCTTCGCCCAGCGGATCGTCGTTTTCGCCCGCGGATTCCGTCATTTCCGCTAGCGACGGCAACACGGTGCGGCGCACGGCGGGGGAACGGGCGACCACCGACGCGTAATAGGGGGTTACCGCAACGGGAAAAGTGTTGCTCATGGCTTGTTTTTCTTCGTCCGTCAAAGCCATAAAGCGGGAAAAATCTTCCGCTTTCGTCAAACGGTTTTTGATTTGCCAGCGCCAGTCGCACCAATCGGAATCGGAAACTTCGGGGTAAAATTCGCGTTTGAAAACAAGACTTTCGGTTGACATAAAAACATCCTTTGGTGTTTAATTAAAAGTTAAAGGGATATTATCCGAATTGAACGGAAAAAAAATGAAAAAAATAATTTTTTTTATGACGGCTTTGTTGTGGACGTTTACCGTTCATGCCGCGGACATTAAAAACACGGATGCCGAACAGTACGAATTGCTGGTCAAAACGGCAACGGGAAAATTCAAAGTGGAGCTGGAACCGAACGGCTATATTGCCGCGCTGTGTTCGCATTGCACCGTCGAAGTCGTCGGATACAGCTTGATTGACATCGAAAACGAACATTCCGTTGTTGTCGATGACGGTATTTTAAAAGTCAAATGATGAACCGGCGCGCAAGCCGCAAAAAAATCAGCGCCCGCCCTTTTGTTTCAAATGCAGAGCCGTAATCATGCCGCCGGGGTTGCCAAGTCCCGAAGCGTACAAAGTCTGCACGTCTTTTTTGTATTCCGATTCGGGCATCAAAGCTTTTTTCATTTTTTTCAAAGCGAACAACGCGCGTTTGGCGTTGCCGTATGTTTCAACATCGGCTTTGGCTTTATCCGACATTTCCCGATTGTCGGCGGTGGCAACCAGTCCGGCGAACAACACGGGGACGGAAGCGGCGCCCATACCGTTTGCCGCCAAAACGCCCCCGACGGCGCACGCCGCGCCCAAAGCGGTGAGTTTAACGATTTCTGCACTTCTTTTTTCGCCGAATCTGTGACGCAATCTGGTTTTCAACGAAGCGGCTTTGGTTTCGTTTTTGTATTCGGTTTCCAATTTGCCGACCAGTTCCAAAGCTTTTGCATTATTGTTTGTTTTCAGCGGGTTGGCTTTCATATAGGCGTTTGCCGCGGCATTTTGTTCCTTGCGGGAAACGCCGCCGAGGAATTCGGAAAAATCACCCAAGTAAACGGCGATTTTCGTTGCCATTTGGATATCTTCAAACAAAACGCCTTTTTTTGAACTCAAAGCCAAAGACATAGTCTTTCCCCCTCTGTAAATATTTGACGAAATTATACATGCATTTGTCCAAAAATTCAAATGTTTTTTGAATTTCCCTACAATTTTACGGTAACACAGGCTTGGGCGGCGATGCCTTCCTTGCGTCCCGTAAAGCCCAGTTTTTCCGTCGTGGTCGCTTTGATGCTGACTTTGGACGACGAAATCCCAAGCAATTCCGCCAATTTTTCAACCATTGCCAAGCGGTGCGCCCCGATTTTTGGGCGTTCGCAGATAAACGTTACGTCCGCGTTTAAAATTTGCCCGCCCAATCCATGCACCAAATCGACGGCGTATTTTAAAAACAGAGTCGAGTCGGCGCCTTTCCATTTCATATCCGACGGCGGAAAGTGCAGTCCGATGTCGCCCGACCCGATGGCGCCCAGCAAAGCGTCCGTCAAGGCGTGCAGCCCGACGTCCGCGTCGGAGTGCCCCTCCAGCCCGAAATCGTGGGGGACTTGCACGCCGCAAAGCGTTACAAAGCTTCCGTCCGAAAATTTGTGTACGTCAAAGCCTGTCGCCGTGCGGATGTCGTCGCCTTTTCCTTTCAGCAGGACTTCGGCGCGGTCAAGGTCGGCTTGCGTCGTGATTTTGAAGTTGTCTTCGCTGCCTTTGGTCAAAACGACGGATATTCCCGCCAGTTCGGCGACGCAGGCGTCGTCGGTCAGCTCCTGTCCTTTGACGGCTTCGTGCGCCGTCAGAATTTCCGCATAGGGGAAGCCCTGCGGCGTTTGAACGCGGTACAGTCCCGCGCGGTCGACCGTTTTCGTTATCAGCGTTTTGCCGTCTTTGGTTTCGCCCGCTTTAATCGTGTCGACGACGGGCAGGGCTGGAATCGCGCCTTGGTGTTCCTTGACTTCGGCGATTACACGGTTGATGACGCCGAAATCGACGAACGGACGCGCGCCGTCGTGAATCAAAACAATGTCGGGGGCTTCGTCTTTCAAGCTTTCAAGTCCCAGTCGAACGGAATCCTGCCGCGTTTCGCCGCCGAAAACGGGTTCGGCGACGGGCAGTCCCGCGGCGGCGCATTTGTACAGCGGCATGTCGTCAGGGTGGATGACGGCGCGGACGATTGACACGGAGGGATGCGCGCAAAACGCCCCCAGTGTGCGCGACAAAATCATGCGTCCGCCGATTGTTCTGTATTGTTTGGGCATGTCGCCGCCGAAACGGTGTCCTCTGCCTGCCGCGACGATGATAACCGCACACTTGACCATGATAAAGACTCCTTGTAAAAAGTTTCGGACAGGGTAAAACAGAATCGGAATTTAGAAAAGGCGGAAAATGGCTTTCGTGTTAAAAAATCACCGTTTTTCAGACGTGATGCTGGCGCCGATGGCGGGTGTTACGGACGCGCCTTTCCGCGTGATGGTGCGGAAATTCGGCGGCGAACTGCTGTTTTCCGAAATGATTTTGGCGGATTCGCTTGCCCGCGCGCATAAACGCACGACCGAAATGGCAATGCCCGACGAAACCGACGCGCCGATAGCCATTCAGCTGGAGGGACGGCATCCCGAAACAATGGCGGAGGCTGCGAAAATCGCTGAAAAACATGCGGCTTTCATTGATTTGAATATGGGCTGTCCCGTCAACAAAATCGCCAAAGCGGGCGGCGGGTCGGGCTTGATGCGGGATGAAGAACTTGCCGAAAAAATCGTGCGCGCCGTTGTCGATGCGGTCAAAGTTCCCGTGACGGTCAAATTCCGCTTGGGCTGGGACGAGGAATCGAAAAACTTTGTCGACTTCGGCAAGCGCATGGAGGGCGCGGGTGCTTCCGCGGTAATTTTGCACGCCCGCACGCGCGAACAGCAGTACGGCGGCAAAGCGGATTGGCGCGCGTTCGGCAAACTGAAGCGCGCGGTCGCCGTTCCCGTTGTGGCGAACGGCGATATTAAAACAAAAGCGGACGCGGATTTCGTCAAATCGGAATACGGCGCGGACGCGGTGATGATAGGGCGGCAGGCGCTGGGCAGACCTTGGATTCTGGCGGAAGCGTCGGGGCGCGAAGTTGTCCGTCCGCCCTTGGTTGAAACGGTGCTGGAGCATTTGGCGCTGATGCAGAAATATTACGGCGCAAAGGCGATTTTTATCGCGCGAAAGCATATTGCTTGGTATTCTGCGGGAATGAACGGCGGGGCGGCTTTTCGCGTTGCGGTCAATCAAACGACGGACATCGAGGCGGTCAAAACGTTGATACGGGATTTTTTCGGAGGGGCGAATGCCTGATAAAAACGAAGGTTTGGGCGCGGCGGTTGAAAAATACATGCGCCGTTTTTACGCCGACAGCGGCGATGAAGTTTGTCCCGTCGGCATGTATGATTTCGTCATGGGCGAAGTCGAGCGCCGCCTGATTGCCGCAACGCTGGATTACGCCAAGGGCAACCGTTTGAAAACGGCAAAAATTTTAGGCATCAATCGCAATACGTTATTACGCAAGATGCGGGATTTCGGTTTGGACGCGAAAAGGGACGGAAAATGAAAGTCATTGTTTGCGGCGCGGGGCGCGTCGGTTCGACGATTGCGCGTTATCTGGCGCAGGACGACAACGAAGTCGTCGTCATAGACACGAACGCCGACCGTTTGGCGGATATGGAATCGTCGCTGGATATTCAGACCGTTGCGGGCTTTTCATCCTATCCGTCCGTTTTGGAACGCGCGAACGCCGCTGATGCCGATATGCTGGTCGCCGTTACCGCGTCCGACGAAGTGAACTTGGTAACGTGCCAGGCGGCGAACTCTTTGTTCAAAGTGCCGATGAAAATCGCGCGCCTGCGTTCCAAAGAATACACCAATCCGAAGTGGCGCGATTTATATACGCACGACGCTTTGCCGATTGACGTCGTCATTTCCCCCGAAGTCGAAATCGCCCGCGCCATTCGCCGCAACATTTCTTTCCCCGGAGCGTTCGACGTTCTGACTTTGGCGGGGGACAAGGTGTATTTGCTGGGCATGCACTGCGACGAAACGTGTCCGCTGATAAACACGCCCTTGCGCCAGCTGACGGAGCTGTTTCCCGACATCAACGCGGTGATTACGGGCGTGATGCATGAAGGCAAGCTGATTGTCGCGGACAGCGACACCCGCATCAATGCGGGCGACGACGTTTACATTTTTGTCGCCGCCGAAAACGTCAAGCGGATATTGTCCCTGTTCGGGCGCGACCAGCAAAGGGCGAAAAGCGCGCTGATTTTGGGCGGCAACGACGTGGGGCTGTCGCTGGCGAAATACTTGGAACGCAGCGGGCGGATGCGCGTCACTTTGATTGAACCCGACGAAGAGCGGGCGAAATTCCTTGCCGAAACGTTGTCGCAGACGACGGTGATTCAAGGCGACTTTCTGGACACCGTCGTTTTGGAGGAAGCCGACATCGACATCGTCGAAACGGTCATTGCGGTCAGCGGCAACGACGAAAACAACATTCTGGCAAGCTTGACCGCCAAAAAATACGGGGCGGAGCAAACCGTCGCCGTGATTGAAAAAACGCTGTATTCGCAAATGGTGACCGATTTGGGCATTGACGTTGTCATCGATCCCAAGGATATTATGGTGTCGTCCATTCTGCAGCACATCCGCAGGGGGAAAATTTACGCCGCCTATTCCGTGCGGTCGGGACTGTGCGAAGTGCTGGAAGCCGACGTGTTCGATTCCTTTGAATATCTGGGGGCGGCTTTGCGCGACGTGCGTCTGCCCGCCGGCGTGATTATCGGGGCTTTGGTCAGAAACGGCGTGTCTTTGCCTTTGCGCGGGGACACCGTGATTGAAAAGAACGACCGCTTGCTGTTGTTCGCCGACGCCGATTCCGTCAAGCAGGTCGAAAAAATGTTTACCGTGGGGTTGGAATTCTTTTGATGAAAAAAACAAGCTATCCGTTTCCCGATTTGATTTTGTTCGATTGGGACAATACGCTGATGGACACGACGCCCGCCCTGTATCAGGCGTTTTGCGTTTTAAGCGAAAAATACGGCATTCCGAAATGTTCGATGGAAGAATACCGCGCCCGCACGGGATTGTCCCTGCGCGAAACGTTCCCCGAACAATTCGGCGACAACTGGGAGGAAGCAAAGCAAGTCTATCTGGATGCTTACAAAAAGCATCATTTGGAGCTGTTGACGCCGTTTGCCGATGCCGAAAAAGCGGTTGCTTATGCCGCGAAAATTTCAAAAGCGGGCATTGTCAGCAACAAAACGTCGGCGATTTTGCACGATGAAATCGATTGGCTGGGATGGGGCAAGTATTTATCCGCCGTTGTCGGCGCGGGCGATGCGCCAAAGGACAAACCCGCCGCCGAACCCGCTTTGCTGGCGATGCATCAAGCGGGAGTGGAATACGGCCGCTCCGTGTGGTTTGTCGGGGACGGCGACGCGGACATGCTGTGCGCCGCAAACGCGGGCTGTTATCCCGTTCGCGTGGCGGACGAAAACAAGGACGGCGCGGCGGTTTTGACGGTGAAAAATTGTTCCGAACTGCTTTTGGCGCTTTACTCTTTGACCGAAACGGAATAAACAATCAACAAACAATAACAAGGAGATGAACCCCATGACGGATAAAACGCAAAGCGTTCAAGACATGTTTTTGAACACAATCAGAAAAGAAAAAATGCCCGTCACCGTTTATTTGATGTGCGGTGTGAAATTGCAGGGAATTATCACTTGGTTCGACAATTTTTCGATGCTGCTGCGCCGCGACGGACATACGCAGCTGGTCTACAAGCACGCGGTTTCGACGATTATGCCGTCCGAACCCGTTCAGCTGTTTGACGGCGAAAATGCCGAAGAGGACAAGGAATAAGCTTTGTTTGAAAAAGCGCTGGTTCTGCACACCGTTTTGAAAAACGACGCCGCAACGGGGCGTTCGGTCGAAGCGGGACTGGAGGAAATCAAAAATCTGACGGCGGCGATAAACTTGGACGTTATAGCCGCCGAAACGGTTGTTTTGCCGCGCATCAACGCGTCAACTTACATCGGACGCGGGGCGGCGGAACGGATTAAGGCTCTGGTGCGGGAAAACGAAATCGTTTTGGCGGTCGTCAACACGCAGCTGTCGCCGATTCAGCAAAGAAACCTTGAAAAGCTGTGGAACTGCAAAGTCATCGACCGCACGGCGCTGATTTTGGAAATCTTCGGCGAACGCGCCCGCACCAAAGAGGGCGTGCTGCAGGTCGAGCTGGCGCATTTAAGCTATCAGCGGTCGCGGCTGGTGCGCGGGTGGACGCATTTGGAACGTCAGCGGGGCGGACGCGGATTCTTGGGCGGCCCCGGTGAAACGCAAATCGAGCTTGACCGCCGTGTGATTACCGACAATATCGTCAAGCTTAAACGCGAATTGGACGAAGTCAAGCGCACACGCCAGCTGCACCGCGCCGCGCGCCGCCGCGTGCCGTTTCCGATTGTGGCGTTCGTCGGCTATACGAACGCGGGCAAATCGACGCTGTTCAACAAACTGACGCATGCCGACGTGTTCGCCAAAGACATGCTGTTTGCGACCCTTGACCCGACCATGCGGCAAATCAAGCTGCCGTCGGGGCGGCAGGTTATTTTGTCGGACACGGTGGGCTTTATTTCCGATTTGCCGACCGAGCTGGTCGCCGCTTTCCGCGCGACATTGGAGGAAGTGCTGGAAGCCGACTTGATTGTTCACGTCCGCGACATTTCCCATCCCGACTCCGAAGCGCAAAAGCAGGACGTCGAAAACGTTTTGCGGACTTTGGGCGTTGCGGAGCAAGTGGACAAGGGTTTGTTCGAGGTTTTGAACAAAACCGATTTGCTGGATGCCGATGAACGGCAGGCATTGACGCAGGCCAGCGCCCGACAGGCGAAACGTTTTCCCGTATCAGCTTTGACGGGGGACGGAATCGACGATTTGCTGAAAGCGATTGACGAAGCTTTGGCGGTCGACAGAACCGAGTATGTTCTGCACGTTCCCGCGTCCGACGGGGCGGCGCTGGCGTATCTGTACCGCGCGGGCGAGGTTGTCGACCGTTCGGACGGCGACAGCGAATCCGTGCTTCGCGTCCGGCTGGGCGCCGTTGAATTTTCCAAAACGCAAAAAGCGTATCCGCAGGTGAAATATGAAAAATCCGAATCTTGACGAAATCGCGGACATTATCGCGGACGTGGCGGAAACCGAGGTTATGCCGCGTTTCAAAAACCTGTCCGTCAGCGACATTGCGACCAAAACGTCAGCGGACGATTTGGTGACGACGGCGGACACGGAAACCGAAAAAGCCTTAACAATACGGCTGACGGCGGCTTTGCCCGATTCGCTGGTGGTGGGCGAGGAATCCTGCTTTCAAAATCCGGAAGTCATCGAATATCTGAAGCAGGACAAGCCTGTTTGGGTTATCGATCCCGTTGACGGCACGATGAACTTTTCCTACGGCAGAAGCGAATTCGGCATGGTCGTCGCTTTGGTGTACAAAGGCGAAACCGTCGCGGGTTGGCTCTACAATCCCGTGATGAAAGCGATGATTTACGGCGAAAAAGGTTCAGGCGCGTGGTTAAGGGGCAAAAAACGCCTGTCCGTGTCCAATCCGCAGGAATTGACCAAAATGCACGGCGTTGTCGGGCGGCGCGTGGCGTTCCGCGATCCGAAGCTGAACCAGCCCGTTTGGTGGGGCGCGGCAAGCTTCGGCTATATGATGATTGCGACAGGCGAGGCGGACTATTCCGCTTACCGCACCAAAGTCATCAAACCGTGGGATCACGCCGCGGGCGTTATGCTTCACGGTGAAGCGGGCGGCTATACCGCCTATACGGACGGAAGCGCGTATGTGCCTTTGATGGGGGCAAACAGTTTGATTTCCGCCCCGAACAGGGACATTTGGGAATATCTGGCGCGCAATATCTGCGCCCCCGCTAAAACAGGCTTTTAAACCGTATCGTCGGGAAAGACGGCGACCACGGGCGGTGTTCGCCGCCGACGTGTTCCGTGCGGACCTTGCCGTTTTCGACATACACGAACAGCGCGCCCGTTTCGGGAATCTGAACCGCCTGTTCGCATCCGCTTTTGACAAATAAAAAGTCAATCGTGCCGCACGCCTGTTTCGCCGCCGTTTTCGTGCGGGCATAGGCAAGCAAAACGCCGTCCTTTTCATACAGGCAAAGCGCGCAGGCTGTTTCCGTGAAATCGGTTGCGCCCGCCGACGAAAGCCAGCTTGACCGCGTGAATTTGTCGCCTTTGGTAAAGCTTAAAACGCCGTCGGATTGACGGAACGCGGCAAGGTTTTTCGTCATCATCATATCGGGCTTTGCGGTCAGATACGGCGTGAAAAAAGCGAAACAAAACGGAATGAAGCCGATAAAACGGACTTTGCCGCGCCACAAACACACCCACAGTCCGCCGAACACGGCGCACATCAGCCCGTAAAACGGCATAGCGGGGACGAGAGTGACGCTGTGCGGCAAGCTTGCCGTAAATTCGGCGGCGCGGTTGACGGTTTCAATGCCGATGCCCGCCAATTTCCAAAGCGGCGCGTCCGCTCCGAACGGCATCAGCATAACGGCGGCGAACAGGCACGGCATCACCCATGCCGCCGCGGCGGCCGTCGTCAGCAGGTTGCCCAGCAGCGTATAGTTCGCAATCCGCTTGAAATGATAGGCGGCAAAGGGCGCGGTGGCGATTCCCGCTATCAGCGACGTCAATAAAATTCCCAAAACGAACGCCAGCAAGTACAGCAAAACGCTTTCACGCTGTTCCAATCGGCGGACGGCTTTGTCAATGCCCGCTTCATAGGCGCAAATCAAGGCGGCGACGGCGGCGAACGACAGCTGAAAACTGACGGACAGCAGGGCTTCGGGCATAAACAGCAAAATCAAAAACGCCGCCCAGCAGACGTTGGCGACGGACAGCGCGCGGCGGTCGAAAAACATGGCGCCCAAAACAAACGACAGCATAATGAACGCGCGGACGCCCGAAATCGGCGTTTCTGCCAGCCGCAAATAGCCAAACGTTGCCGCCAAAGCGCAAAAAGCAGCGATTTTTTTGGTGCTGAAGCGCAACGAAACCGTAACAGACAGGGCAAGCAGATTACGCACCAGAAAAAATACAAACCCCGCAATCAGCGTCATATGCAGTCCCGACACCGCCAAAATATGCGCTATGCCCGCGTTTCTGTACGCGTCGGCAAGGGCGGGATCGATTTCCTTGCTTTCACCCGTGACAAGGGCTTTAGCGATATTTGCGGCGCGCGGGGGCAGAACGGATTCGATGCGTTTTGCGATTTTGCGGCGCATCGTCGTTGAGGGTGCTTTTCCAATAACCTTGACGGGGGAGCGCGCAAACCCCGTGCCGCCGATTTTTTCAAAATAAAGCGCGCGGGCGGAATCGTATCCGCTTTTGTCCGTTTTGGGCATGGGCGGGGACAGCAAAGCTTTGACCTCGATTTTGTCGCCCGTGTCGGGAACGGGGGATTCGGCGGGCAGGTTCAGCCGTATCTTTTCGGGCGTGCGCCAATCCGTTTTGCCGTCGAAAGCCAAATTTTTCAGCACCAGCCGCGCTTTCAAATCGGGCAGGCGGACGACTTTTTCGACCGTTCCCGAAACAAGCGTTGTTTTCATGCGCGCTTTGACGTTTTCACGGCTGAGCGCGATGGTGCGTGTTTGCGCAACAAAGAATCCCGAAACGAACATCAATACAAACAGCGCAAAAATTCGCGCTTCGGGGCTTTTGCGGCAATCCCATTGAAAAAACGCCGCAAACAGCAGGGCAAAGCAGGTGTGCAAGTAAAACGGTTCGCTTTGCAGTCCGAAATAAACGCCGATGCCCGCCCCGAACGCGACGGGCAGCCAAAAAATCAGCCTGTCCGCTTGGGCGGCGAAAAAATCCGTTATCAGGAAACGCAAAACATAAAACGATTGCATTTACAAATACTTTCGATGGCGTTATAACTAAACCAGTTTACTGGTTTTACGGTTTGGGGGAAAGGGATAATCGCATGCCTTTTTTAATGATTAAGACAAATATCGACATTGAAAAAACGTCGGCGAACGCTTTGCTGAATTACGCGTCCAAAGTCGTTGCGGAAACGGTCGGCAAACCCGAAAGCTATGTCATGGTCAACGTATGCGGCGGCGAACATCTGATTTTCGGCGCAAAAACGACTCCGTGCGTCTATATGGAAATGAAAAGCGTCGGGCTGCCCCAAGCGCAAATTCCGGAATTATCCGGCGTTTTGACAAAAATGATTGAAGATAAACTGAAAGTTCCCGCCAACCGTATTTACATCGAATTTTCCTCCGTCCCCGGCAACATGTGGGGGTATGCCGGTTCCACATTCTAAGGAAGCCGAAGATGAAACGTCTGTTAGCCTTGATAATGACGGCTGTTTTGCTGACGGGGTGCGCCGCGCATGAAATCGACGCTCGCCGCGGCGGCATTATCGAAGACGAAGACGACGTTTTGCGCCGCAGCGTCGATTATTTGACGTACTTGAAACTGAAAAAGGGTGCGGGTCCTCTCGACCAAGATTATATTCTGCTCAGCTATCGTTTAATCGGCGACATGGTGCGCAGTGATTTGTTCGCAAACAAACCCGAACGCGTCAAAATCGCTTTGCGCGACGTGCTGAACTTCAATCCGACGGCGGAAGTCCGCCCCGCGATTATTCACGAAGCCGTCGAACACGAATTGATGAACACCCGCGCCTTGTGGGTGACGGACGGAACGCAGGCTTACGATTATGTGCTGGACGTGGAGCTGAGCGAAATCGAAATCAAAGACGACGATATGGCGGAAAAGAAAGCGCTGGGAACCATGCTGGTTTTGTTCGATTTGCAGGGAAAGCAGGTCGGCGAATGGTTCGGCGTTTTAAAGCGCGACAAGGGCGGAATCAGTTGGTTTTGACGCCGTAGTCGAAATCGAATTCACTTTTGCTTAACTCTTGGCGGCTGTCGGCGATATCGTACAGCACGGTTGAAAACAGAAGCAAAAATAAATACAGCGCGCCGATTCCAATCCAAACCCACAGCAGGGCGAACACGCCCGAAAACACTGCAAAACCGCGCATCAAGCCTTTTTTGGCTTGGGCGGCGGCGTTTTCCAATGCAAAATCAAAATCCGTCCATGCGTCGTTCATGAAAAAATGCTCCGTTATTTCAAGGATAACGCAAGGACGGGTTTTTCAAAACAGCAACTTTGGACGAGGTTACAGACACCATCCGTCGGAAAGCGTTTTTCCGTTTTTACAGCTCAAGCACGTTTGGGCGTCCGCACACGTTGCGCAGTTGCTCAACGCGCTTTCGCAGCGCCGGCAGAATGTTCCGGACAAATAATATTCGTCGCTTGAACACGACAGGCATGTTTTTGCGTCCGTACATTCGGCGCATCCCGGCGGACATTTGCGGCACGAACTGCCTTTCAAGTATTTTCCAGCGGGGCAGGACACCGCCGCACATTCGCCGTTTATCATTTCATAACCGGAATCGCAAACGTCGCACGAATCGGGCGCGGAACACGTTTTGCATCCCTCGGGACATTTTTCGGGAACGCACGCCTGTCCCTGCAGAACATAGCCCATAACGCATCCGAAGCAGGATTCTTCATCGCAGGCGGAACAGTGCGGCGTCGGACATTTGCGACATTCGCCCGAAACGCTGTCTTTGTAAGTGCCGCGTTTGCAAATCCGCAAAACACAGGCGTTTTCGTCCGCGTCAAAGTAAAATCCCGTTTCACAACGCAAACAGCTGTTTCCGTCCGTACATTCCTTGCAGTTTCGGGGGCATGAAATGCAGAAATTGTCGCGCAAGAAAGCCCCTTCTTCACATTCAATCTTTTTGCATTGGTTGTCGGCGGGCTCGTATCCCGTGGCGCAAGCCGTGCAAATTTCCGCGGATGAACATTGCAGGCATCCTTCGGGACAGGGCAGGCAGTCGTTTCCGCTCAAATAAGTCCCCTGCTGACATTCAATCGGTTCGCATTTTCCGTTTTGAACGTGAAATCCGATTTCGCATTTATCGCAAACGCTTCCCGTGCAAAGCAGGCATTTGGCTTCCTGCGTCGCAGAGGGGCAGGGTTCGCATTTGCCGTTGATGGCGCCGAATCCGTTGTCGCAAGTCGTGCAGGCTTTGGCGTCGCTGCAGGCGGAACAGTGCGGCAAAACAGACGAACAGGCGGTGCATACGCTGTTGTCGACGAATTCGTTCGGAGCGCAGGAAAAAGCTTCGCATTTCGCATTCGCCGTTCCGCCGCCGACGCAGACAAAACCGTTGGGACAGTCCGCCGAAACATTGCAAACGACGCATTTCCCGTCGCCGTTGGCTTTTAAATCGCCGCAGCCGCAGTTTTCACCCGCTTCGCACGGAACGCACATTCCCGCCCCGTTCGATTGATAGGCGGTCATGCAGTTGCATTGTTCCCCCGCCGCGCAAGGAATACATTCCCGTTTTCCGCTGACAATTCCGCATTTCATTCCGTCGTAGCAGGACGTGTCCGTGCAGCCGCAATACGAAGAATGTCCTCCGTCGGCAATATAGCACATGGGGGTCGTTCCGGCGCACAATTCCCCGTCTTCCGCCTGCGGTTTTGTGCAAAGGGTGACACATTCGCGGTTGACGCACATTTGATTCATTTCGCAGCTGTCGTTTGAACGGCAGCCGGTGCGGCAGGAATTGCTTTCTTTTTCACAGTACAATTTTTCGCCGCAGTCTTCGTCGGACGAGCAGGCGCACCCTTCCGTCGTGCAGCTTTTCGGTTCGGACTGCATTAAATCGAAATCTTTGACAAACAGATCCTCTTCTTCGCTTTCGGGGGCGGAAAAGTCCAGTTCCGCCGCTTGAAGCGGGCGGCAAAACAATATCAAACCAAGCAGCAGCAAAGCGTGTTTCATTGTTTATTATTCCTCCAACCGTTTGGCAAAAGCCGTCAATTCACTTTTTAAATCCGCCAGTTCATCCGCCGAATCCGCTTCGCACGCCCCCAGCAGAGCGGGAACCGTGTTTGACGCGCGCAGCAGCCACCACGCGCCGGACGGTTTGAACACTTTGACGCCGTCCGTATCGTCAAAAGCAATCCCGTCCCGCCTGAGCAATTCTTTCGCCCGTTCCATTTTTGCAAATTTGGTCGAATCGGGGCAGGGGAACTTGATTTCGGGGGACAGGCATGTTTCGGGAACAGCGTCCAAGCGGGATTGGAAATTCCCTTGTTCCGCAATCGACAGCAGGCGCAAAGCCGCATACAAAGCGTCGTCGTAGCCGTAATACGAATCGGCAAAACAGATGTGACCGCTTTTTTCGCCGCCCAAAGGCGCATGCGTTTCAACCATTTTTTGCTTGATAAAGGAATGTCCCGTTTTGGTAATGACGGGATTGCCGCCCAGCCGTTTGATTTCACTTGCGAAAGTTTTGCCGCATTTGACATCGGCGACGATGCTTGCCCCCTTTTGCCGCGACAAAACAGGTTCGGCGAAAACGGGCAGCAGCGAATCCATAAAGACAAAGCCGCCGCGCGAATCGAATACGCCCAGCCTGTCCGAATCCCCGTCGAACGCCAGCCCCAAATCGGCGCGATTTGCTAAAACGGCATCCCGCAAGCCCGTCAATTCGGCGGGATTGGATGCGTCTGGCGCATGCGCGGGAAAGTTTCCGTCAACAGTGGCGTTCAGCACAATGTGCTTTCCATTCAAAAACTTGACCAATTCGGGAACGATTGTTGCCGATGTGCCGCTGCCGCAATCCCAAACGGCCGTCAGCGGATGGTTTCCCCGTTGATAAGCGGTTAAAAGCTTTTGAATGTAAAGCATTTTGATGCTTTGAGTTTCCCGTTCGCCCGCGCCCGAAACAAAGTCGGCGGCGGCAATCCGCCCGCCCAAAGCTTGAATGTCCTTTCCGAAAAACAAACGGCCGTTCAAGACGAATTTAAAGCCGTTGTATTCTTTGGGATTGTGCGACGCCGTCACCATGACGCCGCAATCGGTTTTCCCCGTTTGCGTCGCAAAGTAAAGCATCGGCGTCGGACAAACGCCGATATCAATGACGGTCAAGCCGCAGCTTGTCAAACCGTCCGTCAAAGAACAATGCAGCGAATCAGACGAAAGACGCCCGTCGCGCGCGACATAAACTTTACTTTTGCGCGATTCGATTAAAATCGTGCCGAAAGCTTTGCCGATTGCAAAGGCGTCTTGGTTCCTTAAACTCCGTCCCGCAACGCCGCGGATGTCCGCGGCGCGCAGAATGGAGCAATCAAATGTATCAGGTGATGACATCGGGTTTCTTGCGACCCGTTTTGGCTTTTACACCCGAAATGGTTTCGGCGATTTCAATCAAATCCGCCAAAGCTTCCTGCGGGTCCATATCGTGTTTGGCGACATTGGGTTCGTATTTTTCGATGTAAATGCGGATTGTCGCCCCTTGCGTTCCCGTGCCGGACAGACGGAACACAATGCGGGAACCGTCCTTGAACAAGACGCGGACGCCTTGGTTTTTGCTGACGCTTTTGTCAACGGGGTCAACGTATGTGAAGTTGTCGAACGTTTCGACTTCGTATTCACCGTAGAACTTGCCGATTTCCGATTCGGCGCGCGCGGTCATGTCGTCCATAATCGCATGGGCGATTGTGCTGTCGACGCCTTCGTAATCGTGGCGGGAATAGTAGTTGCGGCCGTATTTCTTCCAATGAGCCTTGACGATTTCCTCGACCGACATGTTTGTCGCGGCAATGATGTTCAGCCAGTACAGAACCGCCCACAGCCCGTCCTTTTCGCGAACGTGGTTGGAACCCGTGCCGAAGCTTTCTTCGCCGCAAATGGTCGCTTTGTTCGCGTCCAGCAGGTTGCCGAAGAATTTCCAGCCCGTCGGGGTTTCGTAGCAGCTCATCCCCATGCCGCGCGCGACGCGATCGACAGCCTGCGACGTCGGCATCGAACGGGCGACGCCCGTCAAGCCTCGGTCATAGCCCGGCGCGTTCCAGAAATTCGCCACAATCACCGCCAGGCTGTCGCTGGGGTTGACATAGAATTTGTGTCCCAAAATCATGTTGCGGTCTCCGTCGCCGTCGGAAGCCGCCCCGAAATCGGGACCGTTGTCCGAAAACATTTCTTCGACCAAAGCATGGGCGTACACCAAATTCGGATCGGGATGCAGTCCGCCGAAGTCTTCCTTGGGAACCGCATTGACGACGGTGCCTTCGGGGGCTTTCAAGATGCCTTCCAAAATGTATTTGGCGTAAGGACCCGTTACCGCGTTCATCGCGTCGTAGCGCATTTTGAACTTGCCGATTTGGAACAGGCGTTTAATCAAATCGAAATCGAACAGTTTGGACATCATTTCCGCGTAGTCGGCGACGGGGTCGATGATTTTGATTTTGGTTTCGCCCAAAATTTTTTCCCCGATGGTGTCCAAATCGACATCGGGCGTGTCCGCGATGACGTAGTTTTCGATTTTCTGCGAATTGGCGTAAATCGCTTCCGTCACTTTTTCGGGGGCGGGACCGCCGTTCGAGATGTTGTATTTGATGCCGAAATCCGCGTTGGGACCGCCGGGGTTGTGGCTGGCGGACAGAATCAAGCCGCCGAACGCTTGATATTTGCGGATGATGCAGGATGTCGCGGGGGTGGACAGCAAGCCGCCCTTGCCGATCATCAGTTCGCCGAAACCGTTGGCGACCGCCATTTTGATGATGGTCTGAATGGCTTTGCGGTTAAAGTAGCGTCCGTCGCCGCCGACCACCAGCGTTTTGCCGTGGAAGTCCTCCAAGCTGTTGAAAACGGATTGGACGAAGTTTTCCAAGTAGCGGGGCTGTTCAAAAACGGTAACTTTTTTGCGCAGACCCGAAGTTCCCGGACGTTGGCCTTCAAAAGGGGTTGTCGGGACAATTTTAATATTCATTTTGCCTCCCAGAAAGATAGAGAATCAAAAAACAAAATACGTTTTGTTACAGAATGTTGGATTCCTTTCCGTCTGTCAAGGAATCGTTTTTTCGTCAATCCGTTTTTTCGCCGATGGCGCGCAGAATGTTGCGCAGTTCCTGCCGCGCCGCCAGCGTGTTCGCCGTCAGTTTCAAAGGGGCTTTTCCGCCGCCGAAATCCAGCAGGGTCAATCCTTTCAAAAACAATTCGCGGAAGATGATTCGCTCGCCCAAACCGGCCAGAGGCGTGAAATTGATTCGCTTTCCCAAAGCTTCCAGCAGTTTCCAAATCACTTTTTCGTTGCGGGTCGAAACGTGCATGGTGCGGTTTCTGACGACGAACCATTTTGTTTGCGGGCGCTTTTGCGCCGCGCGTTTCTGCCGCGCCTGCCACACCGTTTGGGCGTAATGGCCGGGGGCTTTAACGGTTAGGGATTCGGCGTCGATTTGCGCCAAAACGTCCAAATCGACCAGACTGTCGTTAATCGGCGTCATCAAAACGTCAGCCGTGGTGTGCGCCAAACGGAACAGCGCGCTGTCCGATCCCGCCGTGTCAATAAGGATGACGTCGTTTTCGTTTTTCAGCTTTTCGACTTGATACAAAAAGGCGACTTCGTCCTCTTTGCGTTCCGCTTCGGTCGGGAATTCGCGTGTCGATACCGTCAAATGTTCGGGCAGCCCCAAGGCCAGCCCGTGTTTTTCGGCATAAGCGGCGCGGTTTTCGATATAATGGGTCAGCGTTCCCTGTCTGCCGTCCAAATCAATGGACGCGACGCGTTTTCCCCGACACAAAAACCATACGATAAGATGCATTGCCAGCGTGGATTTGCCGGTGCCGCCTTTTTCATTCCCGATAACGATGACTTTGCCTGCGGGCATGTGAAGAATCCTTGCAGTTTGTTGATTTGCCCAAAGATTACCCCCGACTTTGGGGCGAATTCAAGCTTTAAAAGTGTTCTTTGGTTGATAGAACCAAAGAATATCGCCGTCCAATTCTGGTATGTTCGGCGGAATTCCGGACTAAATATGGAAAAGAACGTGTTTTTCTTGTCGACCCAAAGGCTTAGTCCCTAGGGCTGAAACCCTTCGGGCATCTATTATTCTTTGAGCGATTTGCATAAGCTTAAAAATGTAAGGACGGCAATCCTGCCGTTCGGAAAATATGATGAGGGGAAAGAAAATGAAAGTTTTAATCGCAGATAACCACACGTTGTTCCGAGAGGGGTTCAGCAGTCAGCTTCAACGTTTCGATATGTTGACCGAACTGCAGGAAATCAAGGATTTTGCGGCAATGAAAGCGTTGGCCGCGGACAATAAGGAATTCGATGTCGTTTTTGTCGACAGGGATGTCTTGGGAACGGAATGGAAAGACGGATTCAAAGCGGTCAAAGAAATGTTCCCGCAATCGCGCGTTGTCATGCTCAGTGAAAGCGAAGAACAGCGCGACATTTTGGACGCGTTTGACATGCAGGCCGCGGGCTATATCACCAAAACGTCCAACGATTCGCTGATTATCAACGCGCTTCGCCTGATTATGGACGGCAACACTTATGTTCCGCCCGCCGTGCTGAAAGGCATGCACCGCCGCGCAAACGGCGAAAGCCGCATTTTGTCGCACACGCTGCCCGACGGCAAAAATCTGACGTTCCGTCAAAGCGAAGTTTTGCAGCATCTGAGCAACGGTCTGTCCAACAAACAAATCGCTTATGAAATGAGCGTGTCCGAAGCGACCGTCAAACTGCACATCAACGCCCTGTTGCGCCATTTGCACGTTGAAAACCGCACAAAAGCCGTTGTAACAGCTCAGCGGCTGGGCATTTTGGAATCTTAACTCCCCTCCTTTTGCCGAAAGCCCCCGTTTCGATGAAAAGCGGGGGCTTTTGAATTGCAAAAAAACAGGCGCGTTTTGTCTATAAAAGCTTTCCTTTTTGCCGCGGATGTGGTATTCCCCTTTTTCAAAGGGTAACATAAGGAGTGCCGATTATGGGATTCTTGAATTCAATCTTGCACAGCGCAGGCAAAAACGGCTCGTCGGACGATTTGAAACAAGAGCTGGAAAACCCGTTTGAAATCAAAGGGTCGAAAAAAGCGCGCCGCGCCTTGACGGCCGTCATCAACCGCGCGGCGAAATCCGAAGCGGGACGCGCCGTTTTGGAAAAAGCCGCAAAAGCGGGCTACACAATCAAAGACGAATATCTGGAAGGCGCGTTCGGCGCATGCGACGGGGACGCCAAGCTGATTTTGCTGGATTCGCATTTTTCGGCGGACAAGCTGGTTTCGACTTTGGCGCACGAAGCCCGTCATGCCGAACAGATGGAAAACGGCGCGATAAAAGGGTACGACGCTTCTAAAACGATTGCGTCGGCTTTGGTTGAAAAAAGGCTGATGGAAGGGGACGCCGTCGCCTATTCCCTGCTGGTTTGCGACCAGCTGTATGAACAGGGCGATTTGAAGCCGGCGGTTGTCATGGCTCATCAGGCGCCCGAAATGTTCAAAGGTTTCCAAGACGGCAAACGGCAATCTCCGACGGGCGACAAAGTCAAGGACGCCATGACGGGCGCCGTTTTGGGCTGGTTTTTCAGTGAACGGCTGAAAATGCGCTATGAGCAAACCCATATTGCCAATCCGCTGTCGCGGGGGTTGAATTTGAAAACGAATCCCGCCGATTTAAAGACGGTGGATTGCGCGCAAAGCATTGCCAAGATATGCGCTTTCAACCGCAAACCGTACTTTTCGGCGGATGCGGGATTGCTGAAAGAGCCCGTTTTTTGCGGCGTATCCCGCTCCACAAAATACTGGATTAACGCGTATGCCGATGCCGTCAAAGCGTGCGGCGGACAGCCCGAACCGTCCGTCGAATCGATTCCCGTGTATCACGAACGTCCGTCCAACAGGGTCGGGATGGAATCGTATCCCGAGCCTTTGTTGCCCTGCGCGCGCGACGAAATCAAAAACGGCGGAAAAACACTGAAAAACACGGCGGCGAAAGCGGTGAATTTGCTGAAACTGACCAAACAAAGAGGGCGGTAAAATGGATTTGGCGGAACTGGTTGAAAACTTTTCGTTTTTGGAAGACTGGGAGGCGCGTTACTCCTACTTAATCGAATTGGGAAACGCTTTGCCGCCGATGGCGGAAGCGGACAAAAACGCCGATACGAAAGTTGACGGCTGCATGAGCCAAGTTTGGCTGAAAACGCATCGCGACGGCGATGTTTTAACGTTTGAAGGGGAAAGCGACGCCCATATCGTCCGCGGATTGATTGCTGTGCTGCAAATCATTTTGTCGGGAAAAACCGTGCAGGAAATTTTGGCGACGGATGTTGCCGCCGTGTTTGCCAAACTGGGGCTGGACGCGCATTTAAGCCCGACGCGCCGCAACGGCTTTTTCGCCATGGTTGAACGCATTAAAAGCGAAGCCGCCAAACCGTAAAGGGATTTTTCGTGACAAAAGCTTTTCTTGTGTTGTTTTTTGCTTTTTTGGCCTGCCTGCCCGCAAAAGCGGAAGAATGTGATGATACGACGCCGTGTCCGCACGGCAAGGTTTGTTTTGAAAACGAATGTATTGCCGATTGCCGTGAAACTCAAACCCCTTGTGAAAGCGGAAAAATCTGCCAGACAATGACGGGACTGTGTTCTGAAAAATGTTCTGCGACTCTGGATTGCATGGCGGGCGAGATTTGCAAAAACGAAAAATGCGTCAAATTGTGCAACGGCAACGTTACGCTGGGCGGCGCGGTTTGTGACGGGGAAACGCCGGAATGTTACGAAAGCGCGGACGGACTGGGCGGCTATTGCGGCTGTCGGGAGGCTTCCTGTGCGCCGGGGAATATTTGTTCGGGGACGAAGTGTGTCGCTTGTCCGCGCGGATATGAAGCCTATCAAGACCAAAGCTGCCGCTGTCCCGCGGGATATGCTTCCGATGGAAAAGGCGGCTGCGCGATTTGCGGCGAACGGCAGAATTGCAACTGCCCCGATTCTTTTGTTACCAACGGAAAAGGGGTTTGCGTCCCCTGTGTCGAGGCGGACGACTGCGGAAAAAGCGGCAAAGTGTGTTTGAACGGCGGGACGCTTGACGCCAAGTGCGTCGATTTGAAATGCCCCGCGCGGACATATATGAAAGGCAACGCCTGTCTGCCGTGTTCTGAGGGCTGCTTGACGTGCAAAAACGGAAATTTGTGTTTGCAATGCGGCCCGGCTTATTATGCCGATGGAAAAGTTTGCAAATCATGCGAAAAACGCTTCGGCGAAGGGTGCGGCGTTTGCCGCGCCGATAGCCGGCAGTGCGAGGAATGTCTCTGGGGCTATGTCAAGCAGTCCGACGGCAGATGTGAAAAAGTGGTCTGTCAAGCGGACGAATACATGTCGGGCGATCAATGCGTCAAATGTTCCGATATGATAGAGCATTGTTATAAATGCACGGATGAACCGATGTGCAAAATCTGTTCGGGCGAAGGCCGCGTCGCGCAGGACGGGCTGTGCGTCTGCGACGAAGCGTGGGAGGAAAATGAAGCGGGTGTTTGCGTCAAAAAAGCGTGTGAAACGGGATTTTACAACAACGGCATGAAATGCGTCCGCTGTCCCGAAGGATGTATTGATTGCATGGATGAATATCGGTGCATCCTCTGCAATGATGCGGAAGGCTATATGGAAACGGACGGTGTTTGCCGAAAAGTGAAATGCCCGTCGGGGCAATATCGGGACGGCGTGTCCTGCCGCGCGTGCGGAGAAATGATTGCAAACTGCGCGGAATGTTCCGAATTGGGTACGGCGTGCGAACGTTGCGGCATCGGTTTCGTTTTATCCGAAGACATGTCAAGCTGCGTTCCGATACAATGCGGCGCGGGGTTTTATCTGGACGGCAACGATTGCAAGCCGTGCGCGGACAAATTTCCGAACTGCGTTTCCTGCACGGCGGACGGATGTTCGGACTGCGCAAAATATTATGAAAAGTCCGGCAGCCAATGCGTATCGAAAGTTTGCGCCGGCGCAAAAGCGTATTTGGATTTGGACAGCGGAAATTGTGAAACGTGCCCTGTCGGTTTTGACGCCGTTGAAAACGGATGTATGCCTAAATTCTGTCCCGAAGGGCAATATTTGAACGGCGACGACTGCGCGCCGTGTCCCGAAAACTGCCGCCGTTGCGAAAGCGGCGGGTCTTGCCGCATTTGCGACAGCGGTTTCGGACTGAAAGACGGCGGAAAGCAATGCGTCGAATGTGGGGACGGTTATTTTTTGAGAGGAACGCGCTGCGTGCGTTGCGAGGAAACTTTGCCGTACTGCAAGGAATGTACGTCCGACGGGACGATTTGTCTGGACTGCGGCGACGCGCGCATGACCGTTTTGAAAAAATGCGTGCGTTAAGCCAGCCTGTCCCTTAAATCGGCAATGGCGTTGCGCGCCAGTTCGTCGCACCGTTCGTTTTCGGGATGCCCCGCATGGCCTTTGACCCAATGCCAATGCAGTTTGTGCGTGCGCTGCAGGTGAAAAACCTCTTGCCACAAATCGCTGTTTTTGACGGGCTTTTTATCGGCGGTGCGCCAGCTGTTTTTGACCCATTGAGGCATCCATTCCGTCGCGCCTTTCATGACATACTGGCTGTCCGTTGTCAAATCGACTTCGCACGGCTCTTTCAAAAGCTTCAAGCTTTCAATGACGGCTTTCAATTCCATGCGGTTGTTGGTGGTGGCTTCTTCCGCGCCGCTGACTTCCTTTTCGACGCCGCGGTAGCGCAAAACCGCCCCCCAGCCGCCCAAGCCGGGGTTGCCGCTGCACGCGCCGTCGGTAAACAGTTCTATTTTTTTCATAAAGGGCAGGTTGCCACTTTCATAAAAAAAAGTAAAGCGGCAGGCTTGCTTTTTTTTGCGGTTATCCTTTAGTATGCAAAAGAGAGGGTTGAGCGCGAATGAATTTTCCTTTTTTTACATGCGGCGGATTGTTTTGGTGGGTTGACCGGTATTCTTATGCGGGATGGCGGATACAGGAGTGCATCTGGACGAAACGCTGTCGTTTGCTTGACCCGTATCGGGTGCGCCGCGCGGCGGGAAAGTTCAACGACTGTTATCAGGCTTTGATGCGGTTCGTCAACGATTGGGAAATTCCGCGCCCCCCGAAAAAGGCCGTTGTTTTTCTGCATGGACTGTATCAAGGCACGGGGGCGTTTGAAAAAATGACCCGCCGTTTTGCGGCTGATTACGAAACAATGGTGTTTGCCTATCCGATGTTGCGTTTCGATATCGGGCGGACGGTCGCCGCCTTGAACGATTTTTTAAGCCGCCGCTCCGACATCGAGCAGTTGAACTTTGTCGCGACGGGCATTGGCGGAATGATTTTGCGCTGCGCTTTTGCGGGCAATCCCGAATGGGCGGCAAAAACCGGCCGCAGTGTTTTTATCGCCGTCGGTTCGCGCGGATACGGGCAGCTGAAAAAATATCAAAAGAAAAAATGGTTTCCTTGGGTGTTCGGAAAAATGGCAAAGCTGCTGGTTCCCGAATACGCCTTGACTCAAGTTCCCCGAATGTCCAAGGAATTCGCTGTTATCATGGCGGGCAGGGAGGACGGCAAGGGCATTTGCCCGTGGCTGGGCTGCGACAATGACGGTTTGCTGTGTGTGGCCGATGCGCGCGATAAAAAAGCCAAAGCCGATTTTTTGGCGATGAACCGGTTGAATCCTTTTTTATTGACGGACAATCAAATTTGTTCTTTGACGTACAGCTTTGTCAAAAACGGGCAGTTCGGCACGGGAAAACGAATCCGCACCGAACAGCTGATGACCGATTTGTGGGACAATTAAGCGGATTTTTTGTGTTCCAGCCGCTTGGCTTCAACCCATAGATTTTCCATTTCCTCCAGCGTTGTTTGCTTGAACGGTTTGCCCGCTTCTTTCAATCGCTGTTCAATATGGCCGAAACGGCGCATGAATTTTTCGTTGGCGTGTTTTAATGCTTTTTCGGGGTTGATTTGCAGTTTGCGCGCCAGATTGACGCAGACAAACAAAACATCGCCCATCTCATCCAGCCGTTCCTTGTCATGCGTCGGCTGAACGATTTCGGCTTTAAGCTCGTTGACTTCTTCGTAAATTTTGTCGACGATGAGTAAAGGGGCGGCCCAGTCAAAGCCGACGCGCGCGGCGCGCGATTGCAGCTTGTAGGCGCGAATCGTCTGCGGCAAAGCGTCCGCGATGCCGGACAGCACGCCGTCTTGATGGTGTTCGTGCCGTTCGGCGGCTTTCATTTTTTCCCAATCGGGCTGGACGGATTCGTTTCCGAAAATGTGCGGATGCCGCCGAATCATTTTTGCTTTGATGCCGTCGACAACGTCTTGGAAGTCGAACAGCCCTTTTTCCTTGGCCATTTGAGCGTAAAAAACAATGTGGAGCAGCAAATCGCCCAATTCCTCTTTCAGCTGTTCGGCGTCGTTTTTTTCAACGGCGTCGTACACTTCGTAAGCCTCTTCCAGCGTGTATTGGGAAATGCTTTCGGGCGTTTGGGTTTTGTCCCACGGACAGCCCGTTTCGGGATCGCGCAGTTTTTCCATTATATCCAATAAAGAATCTATGTCGGCCATGGGAACATCCTTTCGTTTTTTGACGCTTTTACAGCGAAACGTTCCTTTTTTCAAGAAAGAATCGGCGGCTTTTGTCTATTTGAAGCCGTTTGGGGCAAAGGGCGGGCGAAAAAGGCTCAAAATCGAAACAATCCCTTGCAAAACAGGGAAAAACGGAGTATTCCTTTTTCAGAAAAAACAGGCTTTTTTACCCGAAATGTCAAAAAAAATCAAAAAATAGACAAAAAGAGCTTGAAAGCCGGAATCAATTTCGGTATAACTGAATTTAAAGATAACCGTTTTTTGAAGAGAGGTTCTTATGAGCGACGAAAAGAAACCCGTAAAATTGATTGTCAGCGACATTGACAACACCATCTCCGACTACTTCAACAACTGGGGTATGGCGTGGGACAAAGGTGTCGAAGAATTGGCTAAAAGCCGCGGCATGGAAAAAGACAAACTGTATGACAGCATCCGCGAAAATTCGGAAGGCTACGCCCGTTTCCACAACTTCCCGGACATCATCAAAGAAACGCCGGAACTGAGCTACGAAGGCAAATCCGCCGAAGAACGCAAACGCTTGGAAAAAGCCGACGCGAAAATCTGCCACGACGTTGCCAAACAGTACCATGAAGGCAATAAAATGTACGAAGGCGTCATCGCCACGGTGCGCAAAGCCAAAGCTGCGGGCGCCAAGTTCGTTCTGTACACCGATTCGCCGGCTTCGGGCGCCGTTGCCCGCATGGCGGACATGAATTTCCCCTTGGATTTGCTGGACGGGCTGGTTTGCCGCGCTGACGGAACGACCGAGAACGTTGACGGCAAAGTGCAGTTCAAAAAGGCTCCTCTGCAGGTGACCGGCGGCCGTTATGACGGATACCGCGATGAAATGGTTGCCAAATTGGGCGACAAGCTGGTTATGAACGAAGGCAACGTTTGGAAACCCAATATGGATGTCATGCAGTCCATTATGGACACGCACGGCGCGAAACCGTCCGAAACGGTCATGGTCGGCGACAGCATTAAATCCGACGGCGGCGCGGTTCGCTTGGGCTGCCATTTCGCTTGGCAGAAAGAAGGTTCCGAAGTTACCGATGCGGTTCAGGAAATGTACGGCAAAATCAACGACAACGCCGGCTACAAAATCGGTTCCAAAGGCCATTTGGAAGTGTTGGCGAAGTTGTCCAAGGAAGATCCGAAACTGGGGCAGCAGTACAAAGACCACATGGTCACTTTGGAAGGCGGCTTCAAGGATTTGAACAAATACTTCCGCTTCCAGTCTGCGGAAAAAACAAAAACGCAGGAAAATACGGCTGTCAAAGCGGCTCTGGCTCGTCGCGCCCAGACCAGATAAACAGACGTTTTTTCATCACAAGGGGAAAAGGTTCCGCACCTTTTCCCCTTTTTTGCAACGAACTGATTTTTTTGATTTTTTTAAACGCGTATCGGTGAAAGATTTTCTTGATTGACCCGATAAAAATTTGCTAACCTATCAAAAATGTCAAACAGAATTCTGTTTGTTTTATGAAAGGATTGTGGCCTTGTCTAACAAATATACGGAAGAAAACTTGATTCGCGCCGCCTCTTATTTGCCGAGCGAAGCGGAAAAGCAGGCGTTGCAGAACGATGCCGCGAAATCCGCCGATCCTTTGTCGGCTTTGCTGTATGCGGACGACCGCGAAACCGTGCTGTACGGTATTTTTGGCGACGTTCCCGACTATTCAAATCCCGATATGGAAGCCCTGTGGGACGAGGTTTTGGATGAAGACCCCGAGGACGTGTACGAATATTGTTTCCGCAAAGGTGTTGATTTGTTTCAAGACGACGGCAAACCCGTTCCCGGCTGGCGCGATGTTGCCGTAATGCTGAAAGCAATCGATAAAGGTATTTTGGAATTAGCGTAACGCCGATGGCAGAACCGATTAAAAAAAACGCGAAAGACGCCGTAAAGCCCGCTTTGATGACGCGGATGCGCACCTATTTTTTTACGGGACTGCTGGTAACCGCTCCGCCCGCCTTGACGATTTATCTGGCGGTGTTGCTGGTCGGCTTTATTGACAATAAAGTGCGCTATTTGATTCCCGACGAATACAATCCCGAACAATACCTGCCGTTTGCGATTCCCGGCGCGGGGGTTGTTTTGGTCGTTGCCGTGATGATAGTCATCGGTGCGTTTACAACGGGCTATTTGGGGCGTTTGCTGGTGCGCGTATGGGAACGGATGTGGGAGAAAATGCCGTTTGTTTCCGGCATTTACACAACATTCAAACAGCTGTTTGAAACGGTTTTTTCCCAAAAATCAAACGCTTTCCGCCAGGTCGTCATGGTTGAATTTCCGCATAAGGGCGCTTGGACTATCGCTTTTGTTACCGCCGACACGCCCGAAGATGTCGCACAGGCGGTCGGCAAAGACGATTTGGTCACCGTGTATGTGCCGACAACGCCGAATCCGACGTCGGGCTATCTGATTATGGTCCCGCAACAGGATGTCAAACCGTTGGATATGAGTGTTGAGGACGGTTTGAAAACGGTGATTTCTTTGGGCATTGTGACCAAAAAGAAAAATTTGTAAGGAATAAAGATGTCTTTTTTATCGGAACAGACGGCGCATCGGCGCACGTTTGCGATTATTTCCCATCCCGACGCGGGTAAAACGACGCTGACCGAAAAACTGCTGCTGTTCGGGGGCGCGATTCAAATGGCGGGCGCGGTGAAAGCCCGCGGGGAACAGCGCCGCGCGCGTTCCGACTGGATGAAAGTCGAACGGGAGCGCGGAATTTCCGTCGCGTCGTCGGTGATGACATACGAATATGCGGGTTGCACGTTCAACCTGCTGGACACGCCGGGGCACGAAGACTTTTCGGAAGACACCTACCGCGTTTTGACCGCCGTCGATTCCGCCGTTATGGTCATTGACGCCGCCAAGGGTATTGAAGACCGCACCCGCAAGCTGTTCGAGGTTTGCCGTCTGCGCGATGTGCCGATTATCACGTTCATCAACAAAATGGACCGCGACGCGCAAGACCCGTTCGCGTTGCTGGAGGAAATCGAACAAACGCTGGCTTTGGATGTGGCTCCCGTCAGCTGGCCCATCGGTTCGGGACGCGATTTCAAAGGGTGCTATGATTTATTGAACGACCGCTTGGCGCTGATGGAACGCGGCGCAACGCAGGAAGGCGAAGTCTGCAACGGCTTGGACGATCCGAAACTGGACGCGATGCTGCCGGCTGACGCGGTTGAAAATTTGCGGGCGGGCGTTGAAATGGTGCGCGGGCTTTGCCCCGAATTTGACGAAAAGGCGTATTTGGAAGGTTCCATGACGCCTGTGTTTTTCGGCAGCGCAATCAACAACTTCGGCGTTCGGCAGCTGATTGACGGACTGGTCAAATACGCGCCGTCGCCGCGTCCTCAGCCTGCCGTCGGGCGCAAAATCGATCCCGCCGAGGACAAAGTTACGGGCTTCGTGTTCAAAATTCAAGCCAATATGGATCCGAAACACCGCGACCGAATCGCGTTCGTGCGCTTGTGTTCGGGGCATTTCCAGCGGGGGATGAAGCTGCTGCACGTCCGCAGCGGGAAATACCTGCCGATGCACAATCCGATTATGTTTCTGGCGCAGGAACGCGAACTGGCGGAGGAAGCCTTGCCGGGGGACATTATCGGTATTCCGAACCACGGCAACCTGCGCATCGGCGATGCGCTGACCGAAGGCGAGGAATTGACCTTTACGGGCATTCCCAGCTTTGCGCCCGAATTGCTGCAAAAAGTGCGCTGCGCCGATCCGCTGAAAGCCAAACATTTGGGCAAGGCGCTGCAGGAAATCGCCGAAGAGGGCGGGGCGAGCGTGTTCAAACCGCAAATCGGCACGGATTGGATTGTCGGCGTTGTCGGCAGTTTGCAGTTTGACGTTTTGGCCGACCGTATTCGGACGGAATACGAAATTCCCGTCATTTTTGAACCGACGACGCTGTACACGGCGCGTTGGATCAAGGCGGACAACCCCGCGGATTTGAAAGATTTTGTCGATGCGAACAAAGCGGCGATGGCGACCGACCATGACGGAGAATGGGTGTTTTTGGCGCGCAACGCGTGGCATTTGAACAAAACCAAGGAAGACTATCCGAAAATCAAACTGGTCGAAACAAAGCAAAATTGTTAGGAAAAAGCCCCCGTCGTTCGGGGGCTTCACTTTATTCTTTTTCACCGTAAGCCGATTGCAAAACCAGACTGATGCGGCGGTTTTGGGGGGCTTTGGGATCTTCCGCCAAATAAGGTTCCGCTGACGCCCGCCCTTCGACGCCGACAATGCGGGAATCGGCTATGCCCATGGCAATCAGCATGCGGCGAACTGCCAAAGCGCGGTCGGACGAGAGTTCCCAGTTGGTATAGGATTTGTTCGCCGATGCGTAAGGGACGGCGTCCGTATGTCCTTCGATTCGCATCGTATTGGGCAGTTGTTTCAGCACCCGCGCCAGCAGTTTTGACAGCCGCGCGCCGTTCGGGGTCATTTTGGCCGTGCCGCTTGCAAAAATCGGTTTGTTCAGTTGATCAATCAGCTGAATTTGCAGCCCGTCTTTGACCTCCGTTACGACCAAGCTGTCATGCAGTTCCAACAAATCGGGATCGGACATCATCGCTTCTTCCAGCGCGATGCGCACGCGGTCAAACGCTTCCTTTTCCTTTTTAATCAAAATTTCGCGCGGTTCGGAAAAGTCGGGAAATTCGCTTGACCCGTCAAAACCGACAAAAGGCATCGCATAGGGTTTTTCCACGGTTTCAAGGCTTTCCATACCGCCCGTGACAATGGAATCGCCGGCGCCTTTTCCGCTTGAACCCGTTGTGAAATAATAGGAAATCGCTTCCTTTTGTTCCGGCGACGCCGCCTGCAGCAGCCACATCAGCAAAAAAAACGCCATCATTGCGGTTACAAAGTCCGCATACGCCACTTTCCACGCGCCGCCGTGGTGGCCGTGTCCGCCTTTTTTTATACGTTTGATAACGATTGTGCGCCCAAGCTTGTCCGCCATGACTACAGCTCCGCACAGATTTTTTCAACTTCGGGGAAGGAGGGACGGACTTCGGGCGGCAGTGTTTTGCGCGCGAATTCGACGGACACCTGCGGGGCGTAGCCTTCGATGTGTCCCATCAGTCCCGCTTTAATCATGTTCAAGTATTCCTGTTCGGGATTCATCACGTTTGCGACCGCCGACGCCAAAGGCGCGATAAAGCCGTACGCCGTCAGCACGCCGAAAAACGTCCCGACCAAGGCCGCGCCGATAAGCCCGCCCAAGACTTCGGGCGGTTCGGTAATTGCGCCCATGGTGTGAATCACGCCCAGCACCGCCGCGACGATGCCCAGTCCCGGCGTCGCGTCCGCCACGCGGTTCAAAGCATCGGAATAAGCCGTTTTTTCGTGTTCGATTCCTTCCAATTCCGCATCAATGACGGATTCGATTTCATGCGGTTCGGGCGATCCGAACGTCAGCAAACGCAAATAGCCGCACATGAAATCCATCGCTTCGGCGTTTTTCGTAATCAAGGGAAAGCGTTTGAATATATCGCTGTTCGCGGGGGCTTCGATATGGGGTTCAAGCGCCATATTGCCTTTGGATTTGCCCAATTTGAAAAACGAATACATCATCGCCAAAGCTTCTGTGTAGCTTTTTTTGTCATAGCGGGGTTTGGCAAAGATGCGGGGCAAAGCCTTTAACGTGCCGATAACGACGCTTGGCGGGTTTGCAATCAAGAACGATCCGAACGCCGCGCCGCCGATGATTAAAAATTCCCCCGGCTGCCACAGGACGGAAAAATGTCCGCCGCCCCATAGAAAACCGCCCGCAACGCTGCCGACGACAACCAACAATCCCAGCAAAGGAAACATCAAAGACCTCCTGTCTTGGCTTTATTTTTTTAACATTCTGAATTATATATATATTCTAAACAGTCCAAAAAGGAAAGTTGAAATGATTCAAAAAAACATCTCCGATTCTTTGTTTTTCAATAAAATCGACCGCGATTTTGCCGTCAAAACCGTTCAAAACGCGCTGACGGGATGCGATGACGGGGATTTGTTTTTGGAACATTGCCTCAGCGAACATATCACGCTGGACGACGGCAGAATCAAAAGCACGGCGTTCAACGCGTCAACGGGCTTCGGCCTGCGCGCCATGGTCGGCGAAACGTTCGCGCACGCCATTTCCAACGATATTACCGAAGCCGCTTTGAAAAACGCCGCCGATGCCGTTTCCCCGATAAAGCAGGGATACGCGGGGACGCTGTATCTGCCGTCCGCGAAACCAGCGGTAAAGCTTTATACGGACGAAAATCCGCTGAATTTGCTGTCCTTTGACAAAAAAGTCGCGCTGATGCAGGCAATCGACGCCTATACCCGCGCCAAAGACCCGCGTGTTGTGCAAGTTTCCGCGTCTTTGTCCGCCGAATGGCAGGTTGTTCACGTCATTGGCGCAAACGGACGGGAAGCTTCCGACATCCGCCCGATGGTCAGCCTGCGCATCAGCGTCGTTGCGAAATCGGGCGACCGTATGGAAAGCGGTTCGTTCGGCGGCGGCGGGCGGTATTTGTACGACCGCTTGGTTGCCCCCGAAGTTTGGCAAAACATGGCGGACGAGGCGGTGCGCGAAGCGCTGCTGAATTTGGACTCCGTTCCCGCCCCCGCGGGCGAAATGCCTGTTGTTTTAAGCGCGGGGTGGTGCGGCGTTTTACTGCACGAAGCGGTCGGCCACGGGCTGGAGGGCGACTTCAACCGCAAAGGCACGTCCGTTTTTACGGGCAAACTGGGCGAACAAGTCACTGCCAAGGGCATTACGATTGTGGACGACGGCACGATTCCCGACCGCCGCGGTTCAATCAGCGTTGACGACGAAGGGACGGCTTCCGAACGCACTGTTTTGGTCGAGGACGGGATTTTGAAAAACTATATGCTTGACCGCATGAACGCGCGGCTGATGAACCGCGCTCCGACGGGCAACGGGCGGCGCGAATCCTATTCCTGCGTGCCGCAGGTGCGCATGACGAACACTTTTATGACCGACGGCGACAAAGACGCCGCCGAGCTGATTGCTTCGGTCAAAAAAGGCGTGTTCGCCAAAACGTTCCACGGCGGACAGGTCGACATCACGTCGGGCAAGTTCGTGTTCACATCCGCCGAAGCTTATTTGATTGAAAACGGTAAGCTGACCGCCCCGATTAAGGATGCGACCCTTATCGGCAGCGGCATTGAAGTGATGAACGCGATTGACATGGTGGCGAACGATTCGTGTCTGGATAACGGCATCGGGTCGTGCGGCAAAGGCGGGCAAATGGTTCCCGTCGGCGTCGGTCAGCCGTCCGTGCGCATTTCCAAAATCACGGTTGGCGGATGCGGCTGATGCAGACGTTTTATCAAAAGCACGAAAAGCTGCTGATTGCTCTGTTCATTGCGCTGATACAGCTGAGCGTCGTTCCTTTTTTAAGCGGACGGTATTCGGATACGGACAATTACACGCACGCCATTAGGCTGTTGGATTTGATTCAATCCCGCACTTGGGCGGAAACGCCGTATCTTCATTCAAACTATCCGTTCGGGGAAATCCTGCATTTTACGCGCATAACGGATGCGGCGTGGCTGTTGTGCTGCCTGCCGCTGATGCCGTTTATGCCGTTGAAAAGCGCGGTGTTTTGGGGCGGAATGATTTTTCAGCTGGTTGTGGCGATCGGTGTCACGCTGGCGCTGGTTCAAGCGTTGAAACCTGTTGTTCCGGCTTTTTTCAGATTGCTGGGAACAGTGTTTTTTTTCCTGCTTCCGTCATCAACGGAAACATTCCTCATATCAAAACCCGATCATCACGCTTTGACGGCGCTGTTTGCCGTTCTGACCGTCGGAGGCGTCGTTCGCGCTCTGTCGGGGGACAAAAACGCCGCGCGCCGTGCGGGACTGTTCGCCGCTTTGGGATTGTGGACGTCGATAGAGGGGATAGCCGTTGCGTATGCGGTACTGTTTCCCGTTGTTTTGTTCTGGGTGTTCAACCGCGAAAGCTTGCGTTCCGCCGTTGATTTCTCGGCGTCGTTTTTTGTGTGTTCCGCCCTGTTTCTGGCGGTTGACGCGCCGTATGAGGGATTTTTTTCCCCCGATAACGGGCGGCTGTCGGTTTTGTTCGTTGCCGGCATTGCTTTGAGCGCGGTTTCATTCGCTTTATGCGCCCGAATCCAAAGCACGGATTGGAAAGTCCGTTTTGCTGCGGTTTGCGCGGCGGGGGGTGTTTCAGCCGCCGTTGTTTTAGCGGTCTTTGGCGTCGATGCCGTCTTTGCGCCGTGGTTCCCGCCCTTTATTCGGTTGATTTGGGCAAATTCGATTGTCGAGCTTCAATCGGGCGCGTCTTCGGCGATTTATTTCATGCTGTGTGTTTTTCCGGCTTTGGTGTCGCTGCTGTGCGCGGCGGCGGCGTTTAAAAACGCAACGGATGTCGAACGCAAAGTCTTGCTGCTGACGGGGATTCCTTTGCTGATATTTGCAGGTCTGACGATGCAGGCTTTGCGGTATTCGCGTCTGTCCGCCGTTTTTGCCGTATTTCCCGTTGTTTTGGCTGCTTATATCCGGTTTAGAAAACAGGACGGTTTCGCCCGAATGAATCAAAGGGTGTGGACGGCTGCTCTATACGGACTGGGCGTGTTGTTTTTGGGCGTAAACTATATTTCCGTTTGCCGCATGCTGAATACGGGGGCGATTGCTTCGCCCGCGATGTTGTCCCCTGTTTTGTCAAAGAAAGGTGCCCTGCTGATTGAATCAAACTTTGCCCCCGAAGCTGTGTGGATGACGGGACGCCCCGTTGTCGGCACGCCGTACCACCGCAATACCGAAGGCATTGCCGACGCGTTTTACATGTTCCACGACCAAAACGAAGCCAATGTTTTGTATTTGCTGAAAAAGCACCGCATATCGGATATCGCGTTGTATGTCGCCAAAGCGGGACGTCCGAACGTTATCGGATTCGATTGGCGTCAGCGGCGGCTGTTCGGACTGTATTCCGAATTTAAAAACGAACCGACGGCGCGTCTGATACGCGGAACGGATTTGCCGTGCGGCATCGTTCCCGTTGCGGATACGCCTTTGCCGTGGCTGGTTTATCACGTCGATTTTTCGGGCTGCGGCTTGGACGGTTCTTCATCCTGACTGAGGTTCAGCAGCTTTGCCAGCCCCGCAAGGGATCGTCCTTGGAACAAAACCGATATAATCACCATAAAGAAAATCAGATTGAACAGATACGTCGCGTTTTCAATTCCGGCCATCAGCGGATAGGTCGCCAGAATAATCGGCACGGAACCCTTTAATCCCGCCCAGCTGACGAAAATTTTTTCATTTGTGGTGTATTCGCTTTTAATCAAGCACAGAAATACTGCCAAAGGACGCGCGAAGAACACCAGACACACCGTCGCGTCCAGACTTTGCCAAAAAACGTCTTTCAGTTCGCTGGGATTGACCAGCAGTCCCAACGTCAAAAACATTGCGATTTGAAGCACCCACGCCAAAGCCGACTGGAACTGAATGAACGGGTTGCGGTACGGATAAGACGCGTTGCCCATGATAATGCCGGCCGTGTACAGCGCCAAATAGCCGTTGCCTTTCAGAATTTGGGTCAATCCGAACACCAGACAAACAACGGCCACACCGAACACGGGATACAGGCCTTGATACACAAACGACCACTTTTTCAGCATCAGCAAAGCCAGCTTGCCGAACACGATGCCGCACGCAATTCCCAAAGTCAGCTGCAAAACCAAATTGGTCAAAGCCGATGCGGCGGTGACGTTCCCGCCCGTCAGCATGGAAATCGCAACGACGGACAAAATCACCGCCATCGGGTCGTTGCTGCCCGATTCAAATTCCAAAACGGATTTCATGCGGTCGTTTTTCAAATACAAATTGTTGGAACGCAAAATCGTAAAAACGGCCGGCGCGTCGGTTGACGATACAATGACGCTGATTAACAGCGACATCGTCGTTCCCAAATGCAGCAGGTAATAACTGAACAGGAACATAAATCCCGCCGTCAGCACAACGCCGACGGTCGACAGCACCGTTCCGCGCGCCAAGACGGGTTTGACGGATTTCCATTCGGTTTCCAGCCCGCCCGAAAACAGGATGAATGCCAAAGCGACCGTGCCGATATCGTTGGCCGTTTTGGCGGAATTGAAGTGAAATCCGGCACCGTCCGACCCCGCCAGCATGCCGACGGCAAGGAAAATCAACAACGAAGGAATACCCAGATTGCTGGAAATTTTATTGGCAAAAACGCTCATCAACAGCAACGCGCCGCCGACAGCCAAAAGTACGTTCAATTCCATGGCTTCCTCCTGTCCCTGTGTCGTGTGTGATTCAAGAATACAGAAAGAAACGGTGTTCTCAAAGCTGTTTTTTCAAAAGAAAGCAAAAAATTTTTTATGAAATCATACAGTTATAACTCTTATCCACAGTTGACAAACTTTCGGCTAACGGATAAAGTGCTTTTGTTCCGCCGCCGGGTGGGACGATTCAAACACCGGTTTTTCCGTCATTAGGCCTTTGAAGACGGAAAGCGCGGTGTTTTTTTATGAAAGGATGAAAAATGGCTTGGTTGAATTTGGTGATTGCCGCCGCGTTTGAAGTCGGCTGGCCTTTGGGGATGAAATTGGCGGACACGACGGCGCACAAAATCGCGTGGCTGGTGTTTGCGGGCGTTGCAATGATTTTAAGCGGCGTGTTTTTGTATCTGGCGCAAAAAGAAATTCCCATCGGCACGGCGTACGCGGTGTGGACGGGAATCGGAACGGGATGCACGTTTTTAATCGGCGTTTGCTGGTTCAACGACGGATTGACGCTGATGCGGGGATTGGGTGTTTTGCTGATTGTCGCGGGCGTCGCGCTGTTGAAATACGGACATTGAAGCAAAGCCCCCTTATTCGGGGGCTTTGCCGTAGCCGCAATAGGACGGCTGTTCAAAGACTTTGATTCGCGATGCGCCCGTAAAGGTCAGCCGCGCGTTTTTATAGGTGATTTGTCCGTCCGCTTCGGGCAGGACATCGTGTTTTGTCTGGTAGGTGCGAACGTCCGCCAGACTCATGGTCAAACCGCTTTTGAACACGACGTTCCAGCCGTACAGGGAATATCCCGCCTTGACGACGATGACGGAATCCGTTGTCGAGGCTTCACCGCTTTGCGCCGTAAAGACAAAACCCGCCGTTGTTTGTTCGGCTTCGCGTCCGACAACAAAAGAAACGGGGGCGTTTGACGGCGCGGCGGCGGGCGCGGGGGATTCCTCGGCGGCGGCCGCGTGGTTGACGGCGGGGACGGTCAAGCTTGCCAGTCCGCTGAAATACAGCTTTGATTCATCGGGCCCGACCAGCATGCCGTTTGCACCGTTCAGCTCAATGACGGAATTTTCGCGTCCCGCCAAAGACATGACAAGCGAGCTGTTCAAAATCAGCGTACATTCGTCGGGTTCAACCGCGGGAATGGTGATTTCGCCCGCGTTGGCAAACAAATGCTGTTCGCCGTCCGCCGTGATTAAAATGCCGCTGTTGTAAGCGTCTTCGTTCAAAGCGACGGTTTGCCCCGCCTGTCCGGACAGTTGGGAAACGGACACGTCGTTGACAATCAAATGCCAATCCGCCAAACGGTTGAATGCGCCGTCGTCGTTGGTCAAAACAACGGTGTTTTGAACATCCGAACCGACAACGGTCGTAACGCCCGCGCGTCCGTCGAACGAAACGGCACCCGTGGCGGGCAAAGAATCATCGGCGTCGGAAGGCTGTTCCGCTTCTTGAGTTTCTTCGGCGATTTCGGGTTCGGCGGGGGCGGATTCCAATTCAACTTCTTCTGCGGCCAAAGCGTCGATTTCCGTTGTGTTTTCTTCCGCAGGGGCGGTTTCGGACGGTGTTTCTGCGGCAGGGGCGCCGGCAGCAGGTTCGGGAGTTTCCTCCAAAGTTTCCAATTCGGCAACGGTCGGCGCGTTTTGTTCGGAAGGTTCAACAGCTGCAGGAACGGCGTCGGGGGCGACGGCTTCCAATTCTTCTACGGAAGCCTCCGGCGATTCGGGGACTTCGGGCAAAGCCGCAGCGGGTTCCGGACTTTCGCTTTCAAGGGCGGGCGGTTCGGGCGTCGGCTCTACGGCTTCGGGAGCCGGAGCTTCCGCCGTTTGCGCGGGCGGTTCATCTGCTTCCAATTCCGGAACGGCGGCGGGAACGGTTTCTTCCGTTTCGGGCGGCAAAGGCGGTTCGGTTACAGGTTCTTCTTCGTCAAACAAGTCGTCAACGGAGTATTCTTCGGGTTTTTGCTCCGCCTGTTCCGCGGGGGCTTCGACATATTCATATTCGTAATGTTCTTCGCCGGCAGGCTGCGCTTCGGTTTCCGGAATTTCCGCATATTCGTACTGAGCCGCTTCATTCTCGGGGACTTCCACATACTCGTACTGCTCTTCGGCTTCGGGAGCGGGAGCCTCGACATATTCATATTCGACGTTTTCATCCGCGGGCTGAGCGGCGGCGTCCGCAGGGGCTTCCACATACTCGTATTCGTACTGTCCGCCGTCGGCGGCGGAGGGCGGCACTTCGCTTTCGGGGACTTCGACATATTCGTATTCGACGTTTTCGTCAGCGGGCTGAGCGGCGGCGTCCGCAGGGGCTTCCACATACTCGTATTCGTACTGTTCGCCGTCGGCGGCGGGGGGCGGCACTTCGCCCTCGGGGACTTCCACGTATTCATATTCAATGGCGTCGTTTTCGGGCGCTTCAACGTATTCGTATTCGGGGGCGGTCTGTGTTTTCTGTTCGTCAGCCATAATGAAAAGTCCCTTGATAAAAAACAACTGCCGTCTATTTTCCTAAAAAAAGCGGCAAGAAACAAGATAAAAAAAGAAAGGCGGAAAAAATCCGCCTTTCTTGAAAGAAATTACCCGTGGATTACACCGGTTCCCAAACTTCGTCCGAACGTTCAAAACGCAAGGACAGCAACTTCAGTTCTTCGGGGAATTCAGCGGGCAAACGCTGCTGATCCGCGAACGGACGGAAGTATTTCGCCTGATCTTCGGTGTCTTTCAGACCTTCGGCTTTGTCAATCGCCATCAACGCTTTGAACGCGTCTTTGTCGATGTTCAACCCCGTTAAGTCCAAATCTTCATAGCGCGGCATCAAACCGACAGGTCCTTCGACAGCGCCGACGCGGCCATGAACGCGGTTGATAATCCACTGCAGGACGCGCATGTTTTCACCGTAACCCGGCCACATGAAGTGTCCCGCTTCGTCTTTGCGGAACCAGTTGACGCGGAAAATCATCGGCGCGTTGGGAACCAGACGCTTCATTTCCAGCCAATGCGACCAGTAATCGGCCATGTTGTAGCCGCAGAACGGCAGCATCGCGAACGGGTCACGGCGGATACCGCCGGCACCTTCGGCCGCGGCCGTTTTTTCGGAACCCATCGTGGCGGCCAGATAAACACCGTGGCTCCAGCTGAACGACTGGTAAACCAGCGGGGTGTTGTGCGCCAGACGGCCGCCGAAAATAAACGCGGAGATAGGCACGCCTTCCGGATTTTCCCAGTTCGGGTCAATCGTCGGGCATTGACGCGCGGGCGCGGTGAAACGGGAGTTCGGATGCGCCGCCGGCGTTTCCGAAGCGGGCGTCCAATCGTTGCCCTTCCAGTCAATCAAGTGCGCGGGTTTTTCGTCCGTCATGCCTTCCCACCACACGTCGCCGTCGTCGGTCAAAGCGACGTTCGTGAAAATGGTGTTGGCGCGGCAGGATTCCATCGCGTTGTGGTTGGTTTTGTCGGACGTGCCGGGGGCGACGCCGAAGAAGCCGGCTTCGGGGTTGATGGCGTGCAAACGGCCGTCTTTGCCCGGTTTGATCCAAGCGATGTCATCGCCGACCGTCCAGACTTTCCAGCCTTTGAAGTGGGCGGGCGGAATCAGCATGGCCAGGTTCGTTTTGCCGCAAGCGCTGGGGAACGCCGCCGCAACATACGTTTTTTCGCCTTCGGGGCTTTCAATGCCCGCAATCAGCATATGTTCGGCCAGCCATCCTTCGTCGCGCGCCTGAACGGTCGCGATACGCAAAGCCAAGCATTTTTTGCCCAGCAGGGCGTTGCCGCCGTACCCCGAACCGAACGACCAGATTTCGCGGGTTTCGGGGAAATGCGTGATATAGGTGTTTTCGGGGTTGCAGGGCCACGTTACGTCCTTGACGCCTTCGTTCAGCGGCATGCCGACGGAGTGCATGCAGGGGACGAATTCGCCGTTTTCACCCAGAATGTCCAGCACTTTCTGCCCCGTGCGCGCCATAATCGCCATGTTGACGACGACGTAGGGCGAATCGGTGATTTCAACGCCGATTTTGGAAATGTGCGAACCCAACGGCCCCATCGAGAACGGAATGACGTACATTGTTCTGCCGTGCATGCAGCCGTTGAACAGTGTGTGCAGCTTTTCTTTCATTTCCTTGGGGTTAGCCCAGTTGTTGGTGGGACCCGCGTCGATTTCGCGTTCGGAACAGATGAACGTGCGGGCTTCCACACGGGCGACGTCCTGCGGATTGGAGCGCGCCAAAAAGCAGTTCGGGCGTTTTTGTTCGTTCAATTTGATGAAAGTGCCTTTGTCAACCAGCAACTGGCACAAGCGGTCGTTTTCCTCTTTCGATCCATCGCACCAATAGACGGCGTCGGGCTGGCACAAGTCAGCCATTTTTTCAACCCACGCAACCAGTTTTTCGTTGCGGGTCTTTTCGGCAGTGTAATTTGTTTGCATTATAAACCTCTTTCTTGACAAGACGAATCGACCTCGATTCTCTGAAGAAAGAGTGTAGCCGAATTTTGCGCTCAAGTGTAGTTTTTTTTAACGGTTTTATTTTGGGAAAATCAAGACGGCTTTCAATCCGCCCAGCGGACTGTCGCCCATCAGAATTTTGCCGCCGTGCGCCAAAACGATGTCGCGCGTGATGGTCAATCCCAGTCCTATGCCGCCCGTTTGCGTATTGCGCGATTCGTCCAAGCGGAAGAACGCTTTGAACACGTCGTCGCGTTTTTCGGCGGGAATTCCGGGGCCGTTGTCTTCGACCGTGATTTCGGCAAAGTGTTCTTTGACCTTCAGTCCGACGCGCACAAGCGTGCCGTACCGTTCGGCGTTCGTTATCAAGTTCCACAAACACCGCTTGAAATCGTGGCGGCGGACGTTCAGCGTCAGCGGCGCATTGGCCGTAAAGCTGAGCGCGACCCCTTCCTTGCGCAAAGAATCGACCGTTTTGGCAATCAAATCGGGAATGTCGACGGGTTCGGCGGGGTCTTTGCCTTCGCCGCGGGCGAAATCAAGATATCCGTTGACCATGTGTTCCATTTCCATGACGTCGCTGAGCAAATCGCGCGTGTTTTCGTCGTCGCCCATCATGCTCAGCTGCAGGCGCATGCGGGTCAAAGGCGTCCTTAAATCATGCGAAACGCCCGCCAGCATGCGGGTGCGTTCCTCGATATGTCTGCGGATGCGGTCGCGCATTTTGATAAAGGAGGTCGCCGCTTGGCGGACTTCGGTCGCGCCTTCGGGCTTGAACGTTTCAACGTCGCGTCCCAAACCGAAGTTTTCCGCCGCCGAAGCCAGCCGCAAAATCGGACGGATTTGGTTTCTTAAAAACAAAGCGGCGATGCCCGTCAGCAGCAGCGACGATCCCAAAATCCAAAACGCGAAAACATAGGTCGTCGACGAAAAGAAATATTTGTAGGGGATGACGGCTTCCAGAGTTGTGTAAGGCGTGTAAAACAGCAGTTTCAAGCTGGAATCGCCGCGCAGGGGGAAGGCTTGAAACGGATAGCCTATCAGCCGCAAGGCAGGAATCAGTTCGGCCGTGCGCAGCGACGGTTTGGCTTTGGTGCGCGGCGGCTTTTCGACGGGCGGCAGAAAACGCAGGTCGAATCGCGATGTCTGCATCAACCGCTGCATCAGCTCTTGTTTTTCGGCGGCATCATCGACTTCGGCGTACGCGTCAAGGGTCAGCTTGATTTCCGACGCAATGCCCAACGCCAGACGGCGGCTGACCGACTGCCAGTGGTTGTCGTAAAATACGACCGTGCCGATGGTTTGCAGCAAAATGACGGGAGTCACCATAATCAGCAACGATCGCGCCCACAATCTGTTGGGCAGAAAACGGTGTCTGAAATTGCGCCAATGCGCGCCGAAATCAAAATTCATCTGTTTAATCCGGTATCAAAGAATATCCCTTGCCGCGCACGGTCTGAATATAGCGCGGCTGGCCGGCGTCGGGTTCGATGCGGCGGCGCAGGCGGGTGATTTGCACGTCAATCGTGCGCAAATTCGTTTCGTTGCCCGTTTTTTGCGCCAGTTCTTCGCGGGAAATGTCCTGCCCCGCCTTTTGCGCCAGCAGGCTGAGCAAAGCGTCTTCGGACAGCGGCAGGCGCACGCGTTCCGAACCGCGGTAAAGCGCGTGTTCGTCCAAATCGTAGCGGAACGCGCCGAATTTGACTTCGGCCTTTTGCTTTTCGGGCGGTTTGCTCATCACGCGGCGCAAAATGGAGTTAATGCGCAGCAGCAGTTCGCGCGGCTCGAACGGTTTGGGCAAATAGTCGTCCGCGCCCGCTTCCAATCCGTTGATGCGGTCGTCCGTTTCGCCCATGGCGGTCAGCATCAAAACGGGAACGTTATCGCCCTCTTTGCGCAACCTTGCCGTAAATTCCAATCCCGTTTCGTGCGGCATCATCACGTCGACGACCAGTAAATCGAATTGGTACCACCCGCGCATTTCATCGGCTTCGCGCGTGTCGGCGGCGGTAAAGACGCGGTATCCGCTGTCGGTCAAAAACTTTTGCAGCAGTTTGCGCAAACGGTTGTCGTCGTCAACGACCAAAATCAGCGGATTGTTCAGCGCGTTTTCGGTGTTATCCATGCCTTGCCCCTTTTTTATTCAGCATAGCCGTTTATTTTTGAAAAATAAAGCGCGTTAAGCAAACGGTACACAAAGCCGAACGAAACCCGTTTGCGGTCGTGGTCGCGGAAGTTCGTCATAAACAGGGAAAAGTACCGTTCCCGCGCGTCGTTCAAAACGGTGTTGAACGCGGTTATCAGCCGTTCCTGTTCGGCAACGGAAACGGACGCGGGAAACAGCAGTTCGATTTGATTGCGCGACGTTTTCAAGCTGATTAAAGCGTCAATGCCGTATTTGCGCCTGTCTTCCAAACGGATTTTTCCGCTGTCCGTTCCCGTGTCGATGGCTTTCAAAATCACAATGTTGCGGGCGAAAAGCGCCTTTGTTTCCGCGGAAACAAAGGCGGATTCGATATTTTCCAAATGGTTCAAAGCAAGATGTGCTTCAATGCCGCCCGTTTTGACGTCCGATTGTTCGATGCGTGCGATTTTCAGCGTGTTCGGCGTGCTTTCGGCGACGGACAGAAAATCCCCGCCGATTTGCCAGTCAAACCGCTTTTCCAAAAGGACGGACAACGTTTTTTTCATGGGAAAAAGCATCAAGTCAAATACAAACTCATCCGCTTTTTCAGTTTTTTCCTCATAATAAAAAGCGACGACGTTGTATGTCGTATCGGCAAAAACCTGCTGCGTAAAGTAAACGGCGTGCTTTATGACGAATTTTTCAAAAAACATCCGCCGAACGTAGCGGGCGTTTTTTGCGGACAGAAAATTTATCGGTACAATCACGATGCCCGCTTTGCTGTTCGTCAGTTTTTCCAAAGCCAGCTGATACAAATCCGTGTGCTTGGACTTTGCCAAAAGCGCATTGTCCGCCATTTTGTTCTGATACAGATAAGGCGGGTTTGTTACGACGAAATCGTACCGTTTCGGATTTGTCAGCGAATCGTTTTCAAAAACCGTTTCGTTGTCGATATAGGCAGAGTCAATATCATAGCCTTTGACGCTTTTGGCGCCGTTCTGTTTCGCCCAGTTCAGCAAATCGCCGCTTCCCGCGAAGGGGTCGGTCACGGTTTTCCCTGCGACAAACGGCTCGAATCCGCGCAAAATATCGGCGGCGTTTGTGGTGAAAAACTGCCCCAGTTGCGCTTTACTTTTCGCCATACAGCAGCCGCCTGTACGAAAGGGCTTCGGCGATGTGCGCGGGCTGGACTTTTGCCGACTGCGCCAAATCCGCAATCGTGCGGGACACGCGCAAAACACGGTGATAGCCGCGGGCGGACAACCTCATTCTTTCCGCTGCGGAAATCAGCAGCGTTTGCGCTTCGGCCGTCAAGCTGACCGTTTCGTCCAGTATCGTTCCCGACGCCTGCGCGTTTTTGGCGATGCCGTAGCCGTCATAGCGTTTTTTCTGTATTTCCAAAGCGGCCGCGACGCGTTTCGCAATGTCGGCGGAGCTTTCGCCCGTTTGCGCTTTCGCCAGTTCCCACGGCGCGACGGCGGGAACGTCGATGTGCATGTCAATGCGGTCGAACAAAGGACCCGATATGCGCGACTGGTATTCTTCGGCGCAACGCGGGGCGCGGGAACATTCCTGTCCGTTCACGCCCAAATAGCCGCAGCGGCACGGATTCATCGCCGCAATCAGCTGAAATTGCGCGGGATACGTGACGTGCAGGTTGACGCGCGCGACGCTGACCGTTCCCGTTTCCAGCGGCTGGCGCAAAGCTTCCAAAGTCGTGCGGGAAAATTCGGGCAGCTCGTCAAGAAACAGAACGCCTTTGTGCGCCAAGGAAATTTCCCCCGGTTTGGCTTTCTGTCCGCCGCCCACCAAAGCGGGCATGGACGCGGAGTGATGCGGCGCGCGAAAGGGGCGTTCGGCAATCAAACGGCCGTCTTGAATCAATCCCGCGATGGAGTGAATCATGCTGATTTCCAGAATTTCGCGCGCGGTCAAAGGCGGCAGCAGGGACGGAAGCCGCGCGGCAAGCATGGATTTGCCCGATCCCGGCGGACCTATCATCAGCAGATTGTGTCCGCCCGCCGCGGCGATTTCGGCGGCGCGCTTGGCGTTTTCCTGCCCTTTGATGTCTTTCATGTCGGGCAGGGACGGGGAAAGCGGAACGGTTTGCGCTTTGGGCCGGGGCAGGGGAATATTGTCCTTGAACAAAGAAATCAGAGCGGTCAAATCGGGGGCGGCGTAAATTTTTTCGTTGCCCGACCATGCCGCTTCGCCGCCTTGATTTTCAGGGCAGACGAAAGCCGCGTTCCGTTCGGTCGCAAACACGGCGGCAGGCAAAATCCCCGCAACGCCCGCAATGCGTCCGTCCAATCCCAGTTCGCCCATGACGACCGTGTTTTCCAATGCGGGCGCGGGGATGACCTGCATCGCCGCCAGCAATCCCAAAGCAATCGGCAAATCGAAGTGCGAGCCTTCTTTTATCACATCCGCGGGGGCAAGGTTGACCGTGATGCGTTTTGCGGGCAAAGCCAGCCCAATGGAATTCAAAGCGGCGCGGACGCGTTCCTTGCTTTCGCCCACGGCTTTGTCGGGCAGGCCGACAATGGTGAACGCGGGAAGGCCCGAAGCGATATGCACTTCGGTTGTAACGGGCAGAACTTCAATCCCCTTGAAAGCAACGGTGTCAATGCGAGCCAGCATGGGTTACCAGCGCGGAATGTCTTGTTTGTCGCGATAGCGGCGTGTCGGGTACGCGCCGTTTTGCGGAATGTCGTCCTGTCCCGTAAAAGTCGGCTTGTCCGTCAAGCGGACGAAACCGTTTTCCTCCAATTCAGCGGCGCAGATGTCGGCGGGAACGCCTGCCGTCGATTCGCAGTAGAAAACTTCGCGCGTGACGGGCTGCTGCAGGATAATCGTAGCCCTTTCCGTCGGAACAATGATGCGCGTACAGCCGAAAATCATCGGAAAAACCATCAAAAACGCCGCTTTTTTCATAAAAATCCACCCAAAAGCCGTTAAAACCGCAAAAAAGTTGCTCAATCAAATTGATTCAAAGCAAACTAACATATATCATCAATCAGTTAAACTAAAATGAAAGGGGATTTGCGCAAAATGAACGACTCTGCCAAACCGAAGTACGATTTCAAAGCTTACGTTTCCGATTCATACGACGAAATGATTACGGCCGACAATCAAGTCGCCGAAGCTTACAAACTGTACGACGATTGGCTGAAGCGTCAGCCCCCCGAAACATTGGAACAGCGCAACAAACAGGCTGACATCCTGTTCCGCCGCATGGGCATTACGTTCGCCGTGTACGGGGAACAGGCGGGCGTCGAACGCTTGATTCCGTTCGATCCCGTGCCGCGCATCATCGCCGCCGAAGAATGGGAAAAGCTGAACGCGGGCATCTGCCAGCGCGTCAAAGCCTTGAACCGCTTTGTGCAGGACGTTTACACTACCCGCGACATTTTGAAAGCTGGCTTGATTCCGTCCGATTTGGTGCTGAAAAACACGGAATACACTGCGGAAGTCGAAGACTTCACGCCCCCGAACGGTGTTCACGTTCATATTTCGGGCATTGACATTGTGCGCACCGCGCCGCAGGATTTTTATGTGCTGGAGGACAACCTCCGCACCCCGTCGGGCGTGTCCTATATGCTGGAGGACCGCGAGGTCATGCGCCGCCTGTTTCCCGATTTGTTCAAACGCTACAACGTCCTGCCCGTCGACACTTATCCGCGGGAATTGAAAAAAACGCTGCTGGCGTCCGCGCCCGAAGGCGTCGAAAATCCGCGCGCCGTTCTGCTGACGCCGGGGATATACAACAGCGCGTACTTTGAACACGCTTTTTTGGCGTACGAAATGGGCGTCGAACTGGTCACGGGGCAGGATTTGTTCGTCGGCGACGACGATTGCGTTTATATGCGCACGGTGGACGGCGCGGAACGCGTCGACGTGATTTACAAACGCTTGGACGACCGCTTCCTTGACCCCGAAGTGTTCCGCAAAGACTCCATGCTGGGCTGTCCGGGGCTGTACCGCGCGATGATGAAGAAAAAAGTCACGCTGGCCAACGCCATCGGCAACGGCGTTGCGGACGACAAGTCGGTTTACCCCTACGTTCCGCAGATGATTGAGTTCTATCTGGGCGAAAAACCGATTTTGAACAACGTGCCAACGTACACTTTGGCCAAACCCGACGACTGCAAGTATGTTTTGGAACACATCGGCGAACTGGTGATAAAAGAAACGCACGGTTCGGGCGGCTACGGCATGCTTATCGGCCCCAAATCGACAAAAGCGGAAATCGAAACGTTCAAGGAAAAAATCAAGCTTCGTCCCGAAAACTACATCGCACAGCCGACGTTGGCTTTGTCCAGCGCGCCGACGCTTCAAGCCGAAGGGCTTGCCCCGCGTCACGTCGATTTGCGTCCGTTCGCTTTGATGCAGAATCCAGACAAGGTCGTCGTCGTTCCGGGGGCTTTGACGCGCGTTGCTCTGCGCGAGGGGTCTTTGGTCGTCAATTCGTCGCAAGGCGGCGGAACGAAAGACACCTGGGTTGTCGGGAAAAAGGAGGGCTGAGCCATGTTAAGCAGAACCGCAGACAATATTTACTGGATGACCCGCATGATTGAACGGGCGCAGCACATCGCCCGTTTGCTGGAGGCCGCCTACCGTATGGAACAGCTGCCCGGCGCTGACGCGGGCTGGGATCCTATTCTGACGATTTCGGGACAAATCGACGGCTTCAAAGCCAAATATGACGAACTGACATCGAAAAACGTTTTGAACTTTATGATTTTCGATTTGGACAATCCGTCCAGCGTGTTTTCCTGCATCAAAGCGGGACGCGAAAACGCGCGTTCGGAACGCAGCGCTTTGCCCGAAGAAATGTTTGAAAGCATCAATGCGACATGGATTGAAATGCAGGGCTTGTACTATGACGGCATGGAACAAACGGGCTTTTGCGAATTTTTTGAATGGATAAAGGACAGAACCGAGCTGTTTCGCGGATTGACGCTGAGCATGATGGTTTATGACGAAGCGTTTCAGTTCGCGCGCTTGGGGACTTTTGTCGAACGGGCGGACTTTACGGCGCGCCTGCTGGACGTGAAATATCACATCCTGCTGCCGCCCGACAGCGCGGACAAAGGGCTGATAGACGATTACCAGTGGGGCGAAGTGCTGCGTTCCGTCGGCGGCGGGCAGGCTTACCGCACGATTTACAGGGAATCGCCCGTGCCCGAAAAAATCATCGAAATGCTGATTTTCAGCCCGATTTTCCCGCGCTCTTTGCTCAGCGCGTATACGGAAATCGTCACCAGTTTGAGCGCGCTGAAAAAAGATTCCGTGTCGCTGAAAATCGCGTCGCAGGAACAGGCGTTTTTAAGCACGTCAACCTTGTCCGACATTCTGAAACAGCGGTCTTTGCATGAATTTTTGACGGACTTTGTCGGCTTTACCGCCGATTTGTCCGACCAAATCCGCAAGGATTTTTCGGGCGGCTGATAAAAATCCTTTACATAATGAAGATAAAAAAAACAGGCGGGAAACAATTCCCGCCTGTTTCGTTTAGGTGTTAGTTTCGAGTACAGCTTCCGCCGACCAAAATGCCGTTGCTGATGACGCATTTGTTTCCGCTGGCAACGGTTGTGCTGGAAACGTGGCTGCAACAGCCGCCGGAAGATGTCCACGCGTTCTTTGCAGCTGTGGAGCCAAAGAATCGAATCGTTCCGGATGTATACGTTCCGTCAGACGAAGGACTGCATTTGCTGCAGGACGAACTGCTTGAGCTTCCGCCGCTGCCGCATTTGTAGCAGCGCAGTCCGTCAACGTACACTTCAATGGGCGGAGTGCAAACCATTTGCGGCCCGTAAGTGTGGTATTGCGATCCTTTGCTTTCGCAAGTGCCGCTGTTGGCAACGCACTTGCCGCAAGTTCTGCCGCCGGATTTTCCGCTGGTTTCCAACGTTCCGTTTTTACACGATGTCGTGGACGTGCTGTATCCCGACGGGCAAGCCGTAGCTACGCAATTGTGGTTGCTGATTGTGTAGCCGTTTGACGTGTCGCACGGCACCGCAACGCAAGAGTTGCCCGAGCATTTTTTATCGCTTGCGCAATCGCTGTCGGACGTGCAACCCGTTTTTTCACATTTACCGCAAGCTCTGCCGCCGGATTTGCCGTTGGTGCTGAGCGTGTAGCCGCCGGAACATGACGTCGTTGACGTGCTGTATCCCGACGGGCAAGCCGTAGCTACGCAATTGTGGTTGCTGATTGTGTAGCCGTTTGACGTGTCGCACGGCACGGTGACGCACTGGTTTCCGGAGCATTGCTGGTTGTTGGCGCACTGACTGTCGGAAGTGCAGCATCCCGATATCGCAACGCAGGTATGGTTGCTGGCCGTCTGGCAAGTGCCGCAGGACACGGGCGTGCAGGCGTAGTTGGAACAGTATTGCGAATTGCCGCAATCGCTGTCGGACGTGCAGCCCGTTTTTTCACATTTACCGCAAGCTCTGCCGCCGGATTTGCCGTTGGTGCTGAGCGTGTAGCCGCCGGAACATGACGTCGTTGACGTGCTGTATCCCGACGGGCAAGCCGTAGCTACGCAATTGTGGTTGCTGATTGTGTAGCCGTTTGACGTGTCGCACGGCACGGTGACGCACTGGTTTCCGGAGCATTGCTGGTTGTTGGCGCACTGACTGTCGGAAGTGCAGCATCCCGATATCGCAACGCAGGTATGGTTGCTGGCCGTCTGGCAAGTGCCGCAGGACACGGGCGTGCAGGCGTAGTTGGAACAGTATTGCGAATTGCCGCAATCGCTGTCGGACGTGCAGCCCGTCTTCACGCATTTGCCGCAAGCTCTGCCGCCGGATTTGCCGTTGGTGTCAAGCGTGTAGCCGCCGGAACATGACGTCGTGGACGTGCTGTACCCCGACGGGCAGGCGGTGATGTTGCAATCGTAGCATGCGCCGTCCGATCCGCTGACATTGGCGGAAA